>Ga0209362_1000826_pt1 | contig 26246 bp, 21 predicted proteins | sample SaaInlV_165m_DNA_FD_184680 | JGI IMG/M metagenome (GOLD analysis project Ga0209362, IMG submission 184680) | Marine microbial communities from expanding oxygen minimum zones in the Saanich Inlet - Saanich Inlet SI037_S3LV_110m_DNA (SPAdes)... | ecosystem: Environmental > Aquatic > Marine >... | reverse complement strand
CAAACACTGGGCTCAAACACTGGGCTCAAACACTGGGCTCAAACACTGGGCTCAAACACTGGGCTCAAACACTGGGCTCAAACACTGGGCTCAAACACTGGGCTCAAACACTGGGCTCAAACCCGATGCTCCCCGAGCCATGAGCTTGCTACCGGGTCAAAACGCCCATTCAACAAAGAGGTAACTGCCCCCCAGGTCGATATCAGCGCTGGTTCCAGTGCCGTCATCGGCGACGTCGATAACCAGCGAACGATGGCCGGCGCCGAACAAGATTCCAGATCCCTGGCGGATCCCGCCGCGCAGGGTCAATCCTTCGTATGTCCCATCGATATCACCGTAACTGATCCAGAGCCCCGACAACTCTCCATCGAGTTCCAGGCTCCAGTCGTTTCCGATCGGCATGGCGAACTGCGCTCCGACGCCAAAGGCGGGAACCCATTCATCGATGCCTCGATGGGCAGACACTGCTTCGCTGCCACCCTTACCCCCACCCGGACCGGTTCCAGTCAGTGTCGTATCAAACACCAGATGGTCCACTCCCCAGATGTACTTCAGCATCACCGGACCGACTCCAAGCAAGGCTCCCTTGCTATGGAAGGTCGTGACCGTGGCTTCCAGCGCACTGTCAAGAGTGCTGCCAGAGTTAAATGTAGTCCCACCAAAATCGATCGCAGAACCGAGGGTCGTCGAGCCATTACCGGTGAAACTGATCTCGGTCATCTCGTAGGTTCCGACTCCCATGTCGGCTTCGACTCCATAGACCCAGAAGGTCTCCTCGCCATCGAGACCCAGGACGTCACTGACATCCACCACGTCTCCAGGGTTGGCCAGATCAGAGGCCTGGATCGATCCCCCTGGGGTGGGTTGCCAGTTCTCAGCTCTCAAGCGGATCATCCCCGCTCCACCCGCTCCGCACCCGGAGAAGATGAGGAGTGCCAGCAAACAGAGGATGGGCCGCACAACTGTCGTCAACTGGAACTTCCGACATGGGATTCCTTCCGCACGAGGGGTTGAGCGACCGACAGCATATCCGGAAGATCAGAAAACAGCCAGTATTCGGAGAGAGACTTGCTCTGAAGTGAGTAAGGGATCATTCTCAAGGGGGGGGCGAGTGGCGGAACTGGCAGACGCGGGGGACTTAAAATCCCCTCCTCGTTCGAGGGTCCGGGTTCGAGTCCCGGCTCGCCTATACCTTATCAACATTGCATTATTTCGAAGTGGCGGCTTCCTGAGGGGTTTCAGGAGAAGCGACGGTCGAGAGACCTCCCGGGAAGATCAGAACTTCCGGGACCGATGGGGCGGACTCTGTTTCAGCCCAGTGGCTTTTCAGCGGGTGTTTCATCTTCGCAGCAACAGGAGCGAAACCAATCCTGGCATTGCTTCGCATCCTGGGTGGTAGCAAACAGATAGCAGACCGATTCTCCAGGAACACAATAGACTGCAAAGTTACGACCTTTTTTGATGCAAAGGCAACCGTCCTGGACTTCTGGTCCCCTTGGAATGACAAAGATGGAGAGGCATTCGCTCCCCAACTGATAAAAAACCTTGGCGATCCGAAGGTCCCCCATCTGGAGAAAAGAAACTCCGCGTAACGAGCCTTCCGGATTGGGCAAGTTCACCGAAGAGACTGTCAGTTCCGATGAAATCCTGGCCGCAGCACTCTCGGCCCCCTCGAAAAACCACCTCGGCCCATCATCTCCATGGATCGATCGAAGATGGGAATCAAAGACGAACTCACCGACGCTGGCCTGAAGTTCTGAATGTTGGCTGGTGGAAAAGGGATTGAGGGAGGAGAAGATCACGAGAAGGATTGCAGCGGCGGTGGCGAAGGGAATCATTTTTCGGCCGGTCCATCGCCTTCGATAGGACTGGCGAGAGGATTCAATGGTGATCGCCTGGCGTACCTTTTCCTGAAGACCCTGTGGAACCCGAGCAGGACGAGCCTTGGCCTGGACCAGTAGTTTCATGTGCTCGATGGCCCTTGCGGTATCGGCACAATCGGGACAGAGAGTGAGATGGAGATCGACCTCATCGGCGTCCCCGTCGACCAACTCACCGTCGACCCATTCATGCAGTTTGTCCTTGAATCGAATGCAATCGTCCATCGGTCCTCATCTTTCATGCCCAGATCTACAGTGCTTGATCAGCACCTTGATCGATCAACACCCAAAGATTGTATCATTTGCGCCCATAGCCAAGTTCTTCAGCGTAGTCCTCCAGGCGTTCCTTCAAGAACGCCCTTCCTCTGGAAATCCGTGATCGAATGGTACCAATCGGCACATCCAGAATCTCGGAGATTTCCTCGTAACTGAGTCCATTCACATCACACATCAGCAGGGCCCGGCTGTAGACCTCGGGTAACTCCCTCAGATGGCGATTGACCTCGTCTCCGAACAGGTCGAGAAAAGTCTCCGGATTCTCAATCCCCTGCCTCTCGAATACCGCGATCGAGTGCCGAACCGGATCGACTCCCAGTTCCTCGACTTCGCCACCATGATGAGGCCGACGAGCTCGTTGTCGGTAGCCATCGATGAACTGATTCTTGCAGATCCTGAACAACCATGCCTTGGCATTACTGTTGGTCCGAAAACCACCAAATGCTTTGAATGCCTTGATGTAAGTCTCCTGGACCAAATCTTCCGCCTGAGCGCGATTCTTCGACAATCCCATGGCGAATCTGAAAACGTCATCCATGTGAGGGAGTGTGATCTCTTCGAACAGATCCATGTTTCCCATGTTCATGGTGTCACTCATGGGTCCTCCTTTCACGCGGGTAAGGGGCCAGAAGAAAAGGTGCTGTAATGAGTCCGAAACGGCTCTCCATGTCGGCGTCGGAACGCCCGGAGGCCTCCATGACCTGAAATGGCCATTGCTAAGGCCATTGCTAAGGCCATTGCTAAGGCCATTGCTAAGGCCATCGCTGTAGGTCTAGCTCCGTCACATTCCCTTCTCTATCGCTCCAACGAAGGTCTGCCGACCCAAGTTCCAGAGATTTCCTGACGGATTCGATTCCCCAGTACTTTGACGTCTTTGGCCGATTCTAGCCATAATTGACTCCAAGGCATGCGCCCCGGGTCATACACCTTGGCGAGCAAGATCCTCGGCAGGGTCCAGGAGGATTTCGCCAGTGCCTCCCCCGAAAACTGTTCCCACGGTTGATCTGCCAGTTGCAGGCGAAAACGGGCGATCTCCCCCTCCAGATCTCCTTGCGGGAGTTTTTGCTGCAACTCCCTCAGCCGTTGATTGAGACGCATCTCATCCCGCTCTCGACTCCGATGTCGGGTCAATATTTCCCCCACCTCACCGTGCTGTGAGATCAACCACTCCTCGGCCAGTCTCGATCCAAGAAAGGTTGCCAGTCCCTCATTCAGATCGGACTCCCCGGAGATGTGTATCGTCCGGTGGACCAGTTCATGCAACACAGTGGTCGCGAATCGATGCTCGGCCAACTCAAGCAGAGAGGATGGGAGAGGTTCGGGAAACCAGCCAAGGCTACTCCAGGCGGAAACCGGCAGCACCTCGGCGATCAGGCCCTGATCCGACAGCAGCTTCGCTTCCCGCTCAGCATGCTCGCGAAATCGAAATCCCTTGTAGGGAACCTCGCCCACGATGGGAAACTTCCAGCGGTGAAGAGTCACCGTCACCGGATCCGCTGCAGCCACGATCCAGCTCGCAGGTCTCTCGTTGAAGTCCACCCTGCGGTACGCCCCCCCGACTCGGAGACCTCTGTGCCGTGCAAACTCGAGTAATTCAGGCAAAGTCTCTAACCGCGACCGAGCTTCAGGAGATAGATCCGGATCGTTTCGCAACTGCTCGATCGGGATCGAGGTGGCGATGCTGTGTACCACCGCACTCCCATTCGATAACAGATAGGCTCCATGACACCCTGCGCCGTTGAGGCATGCACAGATCAAAAAAGTACAAAGCCAGCGACCAGCGCCCTGGCGAGGATGGACCTGCGAAATATTCATGATCCGATTATATACCGGGATCGACCGAGGGACTGCCGAGTATCGGGGGATCCCTTCCTGACAGTAGTGCCAGTTGTTTACGGATCCGTTTCAAAGGTTGGAAACGAGCGCGGTTGAAATCCGTCAAAGATTTCGGTGAAACCGAAGTAAAACTCATCGAACAGTGGTTCACCGGTCGGCCCCTGATAGATCATCCCGGATTGGCCCAGAGGAATCATCGATTCGATTCTGACCGGCCCTTGCGGCCCCACCTCGACCACCTGGGTGTAGGTCGAGCGATCGAGCCAAGGGGTGGTCCAGACCTCTCCCACGACCTGCCCGGTGAAACTGATGTTGGCCCTGGGATGATCCCATGGCCTCGAGCCCAGCTGGGCCAGCGTGTCATCGAGGGCATGAACGATGATCCCGGCGGCGTCGGTCGGTTTCTGTGTGGTCCCACGATTCATGAACCAGTCGATCCGATTCTGCAGTGCGGTATCGGATCCGGGTAATCCTCGGATCAGCACATTGAAGAGCAGGTTGATTCCCTGCTGATTCCACTGAAGGCTCTCCGTATCCAGTTCATCTTCGAAGGTCAACTCGAGTACTCGGCGGATCCACTGGTCCTGCAAGGTCCATGCATCGGCCTCCACTTCTGCAGTGGTCCAGGCAGCCGGTCCACCCCCGATGAAGTAACCATCCCACTCTCCGAGTAGGGCCAAGGCATCCAGTCGATCCGGATCTGGATCCGATTCGACCGCTGCGACAAAGGCGTCTCGAACGAAGAACCAGCGGTTCCCCCCGCTGGATCCAAGGTTACAGCAATCGGTCGCACTGATGGTCGGGGCCAGTTCACGGATGAACTCGAAGGTGAGAGGCCCCTCTTCGATGGCCTCCTCGATTCGATCTTGCATCGCATGCGCCCGATGGAAACGCCCGTAGGCATGACCCGGATTCGCCCCACCTGCTGCACCTCCCCCCGCCTTGTTGTTCCAACCGCCGATCCAGCCTCGATCGGGATTCTGGACCGTCTTGCGTGGCTTGTAGGTGACCGGCGCGGTCCACTCCATCGTTCCATCACCGAGTTGCGGTAAACGTGGATCGGCATCTGCGTTCCTCACGGGATCCAGGCCCGCCATCCAGTAGCCCACATTTCCTCTACGATCGGCGTAACAGACGTGAAGTCCGACGCAAAATCGATCCATCGCATCGCCAAAGTCATCGATGTTTCGTGCCATCATGAAATCAAGATTCACATCGATGGTGTTCAACTCCTTGCCCCAGTGGGAATACTTCCAACTCACCACGGGTCCATCCACAGAGGCGGGATCGAGGATCAAAGGAGCCACCACCGGACCGTGCTGGGTGCGGTAGACCGGCAAGTCGAGAAACTGGTTGTTACCCAGTGGTATCGTCTCGATCCGGTGCAGGAACAGGTCATCTACATCGTCGAGATAGAGATCCACGGTATGAGTGTGAGCCACCTGGCCAGACCAGGCGTGGCGAGGAGAGCGTCCGATGATGATTCCTGGCAACCCTGCCAGGGCCATACCAGAAACATCGATTCCTGCACCCCTCAGCGATCCCTCCACGATGATGCCGGGCGCACTGAATTCCATCTGTGGCCCGGAGTAGAGGATCGGATTGCCCGTATCTGTATGATCTCCAGACACCACCCATGCGTAACTCCCCAGGCGAATCGGCGAACCCAGGTCGGAGAGTCGCTGGGCGGTACCGCCAAAGACATCTTCGACTCGGTCTCTCAATGCTCTCAAATTCTCGACCTGATATTGCTGTGGCAGTGGTTGAGGGGCTGGGGATTCACCCTGGAATGGAATCGCGAAGTCCTCCGGAGGAATCATCGTCGGAGCTTCAGGGTCATCGAGCCAGCGCAGGTCATCGAACATGTCTCCGCCGTCGATCGGATGCTGATCGGTCAGTTCTGCCAGCAACAGTGCGTTGTCCAGTTGATGAGTCGCAAGTGCCTCCGAGTCGAAGTTTCGCAGCAAGGTAACCTGAAGTGCCATCACATCCGGAATCGTCCATGGATCTGGCAAGATACCCAGTTGATGAAACTCATATGGAAGAAGGTCTGGATCGGCAATCACTTCCTTGATCCTACGATTCATGCCATCGATGTACCCCAACACCACAACTTTTCCAAGTTCAGTGACTCCTTCGAAACCATCCAGCATCTCCTGGTCGGAGTACCCCAGTAACTTGATGGCGATATCGGTGTTGAGTTGACCCGCACCGAGGATCTCAGTGAGTCTGCCTGATGAAAGCCTGCGGAAGAGTTCGCTCTGCCAGAGTCGATCGGTAGCAACCTCGTAGCCGAAGGCTTCATACAACTGATACTGATCGCCCCCCTCGATGAACCAGACTCCCAGTTCATCCCGGGTCACGGTCACTTCAGGGATCGGCGGGCAGACTGGATAACTGTCGCAATCTCCGATGGCGGAGATGCCGCAGTAGGGATAGGGATAGTCGGGAGCCCGACCATCGAGCAATCTGAAACCGATCACCACCGTTGCATCTGCGAGATCCACATCCCCATCGGCGTTGGCATCCATCGCCGCCACGCACTCCGAGGCGGGGCCACCGAGATAGAGGTACTGGAGCAACCAGATCCCGTCGGCGAGATTCACCCGACCGTCGACATTGGCATCTCCACGGATGAATGGAATCTCCGCCGCTGACATCGGGGATACGGTCAGCATCACAATTATTATCCAATAGCCTACTCTTGGCATCCTGAACACCTCCTGGAATTCTATCTACCATCGTATCAGTGCTAGAATCGAGTACGAGCCCCGGTTGGCCTTCCACCTGAGACGGGTAGAATGGGAGCACAGGCGCATCCCATCGGATGGCCCTTGGAGGATTCCATGATCAGATTTCCGGCTCTATTCGTCCTGATACTGCTGACCGGTACCGCCCTCTCGGCCGGAGAACCGATCGAGACCGCCTTCGTCGCCTCCGGGGTGGAGATCGTCGGAGGCGAACTGGGATCGGTGGCGGACCTGCTCAACCCCGTGCTCCAGGGTCAATTTGATACGGGAGGGATCCGCAACCTACTCGAGGTCCAGAATCTCGATGATCTATCGATGCAGAACGACCCGGAAGTCGCAGTCGCTGCGTTCCCAGGCCTCGATCAAGATGGTGACCCTGGAAATGACTTCGATGGTAACAACCTGTTCCAGGTCGATCCCCTCGGCCTCAATGATGACGGCCAACCGTTGACAGTCTTCACACCAGGATCGATCACCAACGGGTTGCTGATCGCTGGCCCCGCTGATCTGGACCTGGGCGGTGGCCTGGTGATTCCCGGTACGATACTCGAGGGAACCATTGCGGTAGGTGGATCATCGCTGATCACTCCAGCCATCGCTGCAGCCATCCCGGTGGCAGTCTTCGATGCCATTCCCGCTCCAGCGCCCTTCGATGGTTTCCCCTTCAATTACGATACACTGACACAAGTCCTCGGATTCTTGGGAGTCAATGCCGATGTGGACACCGATGGCGATGGTGTCATGGATGCTTTTTCAGTGGAATTCGTGCTGGCATTTGTTTCCTGTCAGATCATCTACCCCAGCGGCGATCCCCTCTTCCTCCGCGGAGACATCAATGATGACGGGACGATGGATCTGAGCGATGGAATCAGTTTGCTCAGTTATCTGTTCACCAGTGGAACCGAGCCCGGTTGCTTCGACGGTGGCGATACCAATGATGATGGGACTTTGAACCTCGCAGATGCCATCGTCATCCTCAGCCACCTCTTCACCGGTGGGCCACCACCCATGGACCCATACAATGGCTGCGGAATCGACCCGACCGCCGATAGCATCGACTGCGCGACAAGTCCTGGAAGCTGCTAGATCGGTCGATCAGGAACCAGATTGGCCCAGTCGCCGAGACACTCCCTGGATCACTCGATCGAGTGCCTGGAGAAATGCGGAGCGGTCGCGATGGTCAAAAGGAGATGGCCCCGAGGTGGGCAATCCGAGGTCTCGCAGATGGGTCGCCAGGTCACGACGCGCCAGCGCTTCCCCGACCGACTCCTCATCGAGGATCCTGCCATGGGGAGAAACCACCTCAGCACCCACGGCAACACAGCGTGCGGCCAGCGGAATATCTCCGGTGACCACCACCGTCTTCTCGTTACAGTTCTCTGCGATCCAGTCGTCAGCCGCATCGAACAGAGCGGCCACCACCTGGAGCCGACATCTAGGCCCATTGGGAATTCGCATCTGACGGTTGGCAACAAAGATCACCGAGAGATCCAGGCGCTTCGCAACCTTCACCACCTCATCCTTGACGGGACACCCGTCGGCGTCGACGACCAGTTGAATGTTCATCGATCAAGACTATCTAGTGGCTTGGTGACAGCCGTTTTCATCGGGAGCCTTTCGGTTCCTTCTTCTCCACCGAATCACTGGTGGGATCCGATTCTTCTGGAGTGACCGCTTCCTCTGGAGTCTTTTCCTCATTCTCGCGTGCGATCTCTTCCAGCCTCAGTGAAAGAGCACCGGCATCGGAAGTGGGAAGATCACACTGCTGATGGACACACAGATAGGCACACGGCTTTCCTTCGAGGAGCCCTCGATCCGCCAGCAGCGCCACCACTTCAGCCGCCCGATCCCCCTTTTCTCCGGGCAATCGCAGTGCCACGATCGGAAAGGGAACCTTGGAATGGGTCACGGCAGCGATCAGGCTTCGGGTTTCCACTGCTGTCGGATCTCCGACCACTGCGACCGCCGGAGCCGCACGCGTCATCGCCTGTACCGCCAGAAGCAATTCTGCCGAACCGGTCGGATAGGGTCCAATCGAGCGCAATCCTGCAGCGATGATGTGTTCCCCCGCCTCGCGATACTCGCTGGTCCCGGTCAACTCGTAGAGACGTAACAAACTGCGTGCCGCAGTGGCATTGCCCGACGGAATCGCACCATCAAAGAACTCCTGTCTGCGCCCGAGCAACACCTCGGCTCCCGCAGGAGCCTCGAACAGACCACCGTCCTCCTCGAGCGGACCGAACTCCTCGAGGATCACTCGCCAGGAACGGATCGCCTCGGCCACGAATTCGACCTCGAAGGTCGCATCGTAGAGATCGAGACAACATTTCATCCATAACGCCGCATCTTGAAGGGTTGCTGGGTTGCCGGAGACCTGTGCCATCTCCTGTTCCCCTCCATCGCTGGAAGAGATTCCATCGGGATAGTCTCTACGCCTCTGAAATTGATCTTCCAGGACCAAGGATCCCTTCATCGATGAATAGGCTGCCACTGCCGCTTGACGGAATCGAGGCAAATCCAGTAGTGCCGCGCCACGTGCCAGCGCCGAGATGGCGAGTGCATTCCAGCCCAGCACCACCTTCGGGTCTCGTTTGGGCGCCACTCGATGAGTACGATGGCCCTTCATCAGGGCCACACCCGCGACAAACTTCTGTACTGCCTGATTCAAATCGATCGACAGTAACTTTGCCGCCTGCTCGATCGACATCGCCTTGCGAGCGACGCTCGCCTCTCCCCCCTCGAAGTTGCCCTTCTCGGAGATTCCCAGAACCTTGCAGATGAGGGGAGTCGATTCCTCGCCCACCACTTCCTTCACCTGCTCTGGAGTCCAGACGTAGTAAGAGCCCTCCACCCCTCCAGAATCCGCATCCCATGAGCCTGCGAACCCTCCATCGGGGAGCATGAACTGTTCCAGCAACGCATCGCAGGTGGCGACCCCGACAGCGGTCAGTTGTGGATCATCGGCGATCCGTCCCGCCTCGAAGTAACTTTCCGCCAGCGAGCCCTGGTTGTAGAGCATCTTCTCGAAGTGCGGCACCTGCCACTGGTCATCGACACTGTAGCGATGGAAGCCTCCACCCACCTGGTCATAGATCCCGCCGTTGGCCATCGCGTGGAGCACCGAAACTCCTCGATCGATGGAGGCTTGGTCGCCACGCATCTTTCCCTCGCCGATCAGAAATTGCAGCAATCTGGGGTTGGGAAAGCGTGGAGCCTTACCAAAGCCGGCAGGATCCGCGGTGTAACTCCTGGCAGCGCCATCGATCCCTCCAGCGAGGTACCCTTGCGCTTCAATACCATCAAAACTGCGCTTCGAACGATCCAACAGGTGGGCATTCAGTTTTCCTGCACTTTCGCTGATCTGGTCCCGATCCTCACTCCAGGCCTTGGAGATGGAGCCGAGCAGTTCCATGAATCCAGGTCGATTGAACCGTGCTCGCGGCGGAAAATAGGTTCCTCCGAAGAATGGTTTCAAATCATGGAGCAAGAATGCCGATAGCGGCCAACCCCCTCCACCGGTCATCGCCCTCACCGCATCCATGTAGGCGTCATCGACGTGAGGAAGATCTTCTCGGTCGACCTTGATGGAGATGAAGTTCTCGTTCATGAACGCAGCGATCGCGGGATCGGAGAAGGACTCCCGCCGCATCACATGGCACCAGTGGCATGACGAGTAACCGATCGACAGGAAGATGGGACGATCCAGTTTCTTCGCCTGCTCGAATGCCTCTTCCCCCCAGGGATACCATTCGACGGGATTCTCCGCATGTTCCCGCAGGTAGGCGCTGGGGCTATCGGCCAGTCTCCAACCTCCCACCTGGGCTTCTCCAGCTTCTTGTGCTCGCCCCTGAATACCAGCGCAGAAAAGAGTGCAGGTGCAGATGATCCATCGATTCATTTGGTCCTCCGTCAGCAGGTATCCTATGGCTTCCCTACCCTCCGGGGGAGGGTAACCTGTAGAAACCAGGTCGAACTGCCCCGAAAAACCACGACACAATATCGATATTTTGCGGTAGAAACTTCAGCGATTCCGGTAGATTGGCTCTCCCAACCTCAGAGAAAAGGAGTACGGATGACTGAAAAAGAAGGTCCAGCCAAACAGGGACAACCGATCGGGATCTTGATCCTGCAAGGACTCTACGGTGGGTTTTTCATCCTGATGGGTCTCAATGGGTTTTTTCATTGGTTTTCACCCGGGGGTGACCAACCGCCCACCAATCCCGAAGCGACCGGCGCGTTCTGGGGTGGAATCACCGCCAGTGGATACATGTCCAACCTGATCTTTGCCACTCAGGCGGCCAGTGGATTGTTGATCGCTTCGAGTCGGATGAGCGCCTTCGGACTGATTCTGCTGAGTCCGGTGCTGGTCAACATCGTTGGGTATCATCTCTACGTGGAACCCAATGGCCTGGAGATGGCCTTCGGGCTCTCTGCGGTGCATCTGGTTCTGGCATGGTGCCACCGCAAGAGTTATCAGCCGCTCCTTTGCAACTGCTAGCCTGACATCGGGGTCGTGTCCGCCGGGGAGATTTCACTCTCCGGCGGGCACGGTCTTGCCTTCATCCACGGCACCGTAGAAGTTCCAGGTCGGTCGATGGTTTCGCTTCAATTCGACATCGCTGAGGGCCGCTCGAACCATATCGATGGGGATCGAGTTGTTCTTCAGCACCCGATCATGAAACTCACGATCGCTCATCTGGCCAGAATCGACCAGTTCCCGGTGAAGCGCCATCAACTGCAGTCCACCGAGCATGTATGCCGCCTGATAGAGCGGACCGTAACTACCACTGACTGAACGGCGCACCTCTGCGGTGGCGTTGTTTCGTTCATGGCCGACATTCTCGACCAGAAAATCGATCGCTTCCTCTGCACTCATCCGTCCGAGGTGGTAACTGAGCGAGAAGATGATCCGCGCACAACGATGAGTGCGCCAGAACAGCATTCCCACGCGATTTTCTGCGGACTCTGCAAATTCCTTGTCCCACAGCAACATCTCCCAGTAGAGAGCCCACCCCTCCATCCAGAAGGGAGTGCCGAAACCGCGACGATGAGTTTGATGCCTGCTGGTCATGAACCCCTGCAAGTGATGACCGGGAATCAACTCGTGATGCACCGTGGCTCGGGCAAAGTGTCGGTTGTTCCCTCTCATGCTCATCCGCTTGTCTTCGTGCTCCATCTCGTGGGTGGGGAAGGCCACCATGATCGTTTCACCACCGAGGAAGTATGGACTGGTCTTCTGTCGTGCAGCAGACAGCATCTCCATCCTCCAGGTTTCCTTGCAAAGATCAGGAATCGTGACCAGATCTCTCTGCTCGATAAACTCCACCGCCTCGTGAGCCAGTTCACGAATCAGGTCCGGCTGCTTCCCTGGCTCGACATGGAGTTCCTTGACGTGCTCGAGAGCTTTTCGCCAGTCGTCTCCATAACCCAGATCCTGCGCCGCTCGGACCATCTCATTGCGACACCAGTCGAACTCTTGGCGGGCGATCTCGATCAGTTGTTCCGGGGAGTAAGCGATCATCTCGTGCTCCAGCATACTCATCAGTTCTTCGCGACCGACCGGGTCGCCGATGATCGGTGGATCGTCCTCATCATCGATGGCCATCACTTTGTTACGGATGAACTTCGAGTAACTCTTGAGCGTCTTCTCCAGATCCTTGTACGGTTTTTCTACCCACCATGTGAAGAGTGGATCGTAACCGGCATAGAATCGATACCATCCCGAGAGGGTTCGCTGGAGACGGTCGACCATGCGTGAGGCGCGGTTTGCGACCGAGATCTCGAACACCTGCTCCCCTTCGCCACCCTCCTTCAGTCGCTTCTCGATGGTGGTTCGCGCATCCTTCACGGCTCTATCCAGATCCGTGATGATGTTGGCGAGAATCTTCCCATCGACCGGCACCACCTGTCGCCGCTTCTCTTGCAAGCGGGTGATGGTCTCCGCAAACGGCACGAACGGGTCGATCTGTTGCTCCTTCAACTGCTGATGTTCAAGCGAACGTAGTCGATATCGAAGGTCGTTTTGGAAGAGCAGGTGATCGACCTGTTGATCCCGCTCCAGCGCATCGAAATCGATGGCGTCGAGCACTTCTTGCCAGTGTTGCAGATATTCTCGAGTCCGATCCGAAGCCAACTTCGACATCGGTGCGTCATAGAACCTACCGATATTCCGACGATCCGCAGAATAAAGTTCAATCATGCCGCGCAGTTTCGGGAGGGTGGAATCGATCACTCCACCCGGATGTTGAGAGTCGTCAGCGGCCAGATCGATACTGGGGGACATTTCTCCGGTGAGTCCATCCGGAACCGTTGTCACTCCAAGGACCAGGATCAAGACCATATGGGTGAGAGTCGAACTGATCATCGATGTACCTTTCTGAAGCCTTTACAACCACTACAGTTTATGGGGATCCAGCATCGACACAACGATGCAGTGGCGAAGTGAGGGGCTGTAACTCGCAGTCGGGATGAAGTAGGCAGTAAAAATCGACAGCAGCTATCGTCGATCGGATCGATGAGAAAGGGGACGGAGCCTCGCTTCAGGCTCCGTCCCCTCAAATTCACAATCGGTTGCTGACGATCAGGCTTCGATCTTCTCAGCCTTCGAGGCAAAAAGATTGGCAAACAGTGAGCCAAAGAAACCAGACAGTCCCACGGCCATGTAGATATTTGGATCCACCACGACCGAATTGACGATATACCAGCACGCCACCGCGATGATTCCACCGATGACTCCCGCAAACACGGCTCCTCCGAGATTATTCCCCATCACCCGTTCTCCCATCCACACACGGGGACTACCCCCGCATGCGCAAACGGTAAAGCAAATCGACCTTCGATGTCAAATCGACCAGCACGACTCGGTACTGGTTGGGACTGAAATAGTGGGTCCGAAAAGTACGCTTCAGCGGATTTACCATTACCTGAGCCACAATTCAGGCGGTTTTCGTCACGGGGACGAACGCCATTCAGCCCAATGGAAAGGGGTCTCCATGACCTTCCCCATTCTCGGGACAAAGACGATTCTTCGTTTTTTCTCCCTCTCATTCCTGCTTCTCGCGATGCTGCCCGCCACCACCCTCTACTCCCAGGTGTACATGAAAAACCTGGGCACTCGTGGAAGCGAACTCTCTCTCGAGATGACGCCGACCAGTGATGGAAACTACGTCACAGTCGGTCCCGTCACTCGACCTCCCGGTGCGCCACCTGGCTTTGACATCTACCTCAACAAGGTCAGCCCTGGCGGCAACCTGATCTGGACGCGTCAGATCCTCGAATCCAATGTGCAAGGATTCGGCAATGCGGTTCCTGTTTCGGTGACGGAAACATTTTCCGCTGGAGTTTCCAGTGGTTTTGCGGTGACTGGTATCATCCGAAACGGAATTTCGGTCGACGATCCGGTGATGGTGGTCACCACTGACGTCGTTGGGATTCCCACCGGCTACAGTTCCTATGGCGGACCACTACCCATCAATAATGTCGGCATCATCAGCGGGGCAGGCGTGAAAATCATCCAGATCCCAGATGGGCGACTCGCCATCTGCGGATCGGTCACACTCGCCAACTCTGCCGGTCAGCTTCCCTTCATCCTCGTGGTACAGCAAGACCTCACGCTGGATTTCATGCGGGTCTACGAGGATGCTGCTTTCAGTATCCCGGGAGCCAATCTGTTTGGATTCAATACCCGGGCTCATTTCGCCGACATCGAATATGTCGAGGAGTTGATCGATGCCGATGGTACCGTTCTCCAGGAAGCAGGATTCATGGTGGTGGGATCCACCGGTCCGATGAACTCGAACTTCTCTGAAATCCTGGTGATGCGCACCAAGATCGATGGGAATCCATCTCAGGTGACACTGCATGGCCCGCAACAGGTAAAATCGATCGGGACCGCTCTCACCATCACCCAGACCGGCAATGTCGAGGTTGCCGGGCTGGTCATCCATCCGCCAAGCGTCACAGGCGCACCCGCGATCCCACCGTCGACCCTGGTCCTCAAGCTGGAACCACACTTTCTCGGAACCCTCGATCAGGACGAATACCATGGATTCATCGCCCACAGCGACATTCGAGAAGTGGGAGCGGGTGAGTTCATCCTGGCAGGTCGAGATGCATACTCCGCGAACGCCGCTGTGCTTCGAATCAAGAATGATGGAACCGTGATCTTTGCCAATGGATATGGTGGTCCCCATGTGGAGATCTTCACCGATGTTCATGAGATCACCGGAGGAGATCTGCTCTCCAGTGGAATCACCACCACCTGGTGCAGAGGCCCCATCGACGAATACCTGACCAGAACTCTCGGCGATGGAACCGTCGTCGGGTGTAACTTTTACGGCCTCAACTACGCGCACGTCGAGCCAGTATACCCGGTTCGAGAGACCTGGCTCCCATCGGAGTTACTCGACCTGGTCAGAGTCCACTCGCATGATCTCATCACCCCGGACACACGGGTATTCTTGATCTGTCCGCTAATATTCCTTCCAAATATAGTATTGCCGATTCCCTGGGACTGGTTCAGGCGCGGCGACTTCACTCGTGATCTCCAGGTCGACATCGGAGACGCCATCGCCAGTCTTGGCCGACTCTTCGGCGGGGGTCAGCCTTCTGTCCCCGAACAAGCGGCAGACTCCAACAGCGACGGAACCCATGACCTCAGCGATGTCATCCACACCCTGACTTACCTGTTCGGCGGTGGATCTCCTCCTGCGGCTCCCTTCGACGAGCCGGGCCCCGATCCTGACAATAACCAGGGCAACATCTTCAACATCGCTGAACTGCTCCAGTGGATCGATCAGTCGTTACTGGCAGAGGGAGGAGTACTGGCGGAAGAGTGATTCCGGACCGACACAGTGCTGCTCTGGATCGGAAAGAGGCCTCGCCGGCTTGAGCCGGCGAGGCCTCTCTCTTTTTTCATTCCATCTGCGAGACTAAACCCCGAGCAACTCGGGTAAGACCTCGGTCATCCATCGATCCGCTTCATCGGGAGATTCGGCGATGGCAATCACGTCAAACTTCCCTGACAAGGTCAGTGGCCCGACGTTGTAGAGCAGGAATTGCCCTTCGCCACTGCTGGCATCGAACAGGTGGCCACCGATCCGCTGGCAGATCTCGGTGAAGGGGACTCCGATCAGATCCTGGTGGATGAAATCCTGAGCTCGGTAGGGCGGTCGATCGCCGGAGATCACTCGATCGACCAGATGCATCGGAGTACTGGTACCTCCCCAGCGTCCGTTGCACTCGGTGACCTTCAACTGCGGATCTCGATCCAGATCTCCCACCACCAGGTGATCGAAGGAACAGCGACCGACGTACCCGAGTTGCTGCAATGCGTAGGCGATGGCAAACGATTGCCGTTCCAGCCCCTGATTGATCTCATCGGGCAAGGTCGAGGGGCGGCTTCCGACGAACAACTTCTCCTCACCGGCCAGGATCTGCTCATAGATCCCATCGATCCTCGGCAGTGCGCTGCCCTTCGGCGGGATCCACCACTGGGTGGATGGAGACAGATCCGTCTCCTCCCAGACACAGGCGAGCACTTCCTCCCCCGCCGGCCAGGCCATCGACAACAACGCCTCCTCGACCACCTTTTGCAGTGCCCGCTCGTCGAGTGGCTGGAGTTGTTCCACCTCGAGCAGGCGATTTCCCATGGCAGAAGCGCAGCGGGTTCTCTTGATGGCAACACGCTGTACACCGGCAAACATCTGACGCAGATGCTCCGCCAGCGTTGCGACATCCTCAGCGGCACGAGTAAGCACAAGTGCTTCATCTCCCAGAACTCCTGCGACCAGTTCGGAGAAGTGAGCCTTGTCATTGGCAATCCAGGTCACCGCAGGAGGAGGGGCCATCACCTGCACCGGTACTTTTGCCTCGTGTTGAATGCGAGCGGCTAGATTCCAAGAATCCTCGATCCCCATGTACGGCTCGATCAACAGCCCCTGACCACTACGTGCGCAATCCACCAGGGTCGAAAAGGTCGGCGCAGTCAAGCAACCGTTCGAGACCCTCAGCGCTCCATCGGGAGGGAAGGCAAAGATATGCCGGGGAGATCCGAGAAGCAGTTGATCGCGGCAGTACTCCTCGTATCCGGCGGCAGGTTCGGTGACGGTGGCGAACAGGTCGCCATCGCCGCAGCGTAATCTGGCCCGATGCTGGTACTCATCCACTCCTTGGATGCCATCGAGGAAGGGAATCCCTGACACGTCATCGAGGTGTAACACCGCCCAGCACCGATCGCCTTGCCAGCGCTGGAGATCGAATTGTTGATCCACGGTGTCCAGGGCATGCTGCTCGGAAAAATTCGCTGCAAAAGTATCGATCGAATCGAGGTCGATTGGTTGAGGTTTCCCCGCAGACATCTTCGCTCCTCCTGCTGTTCATCCTGCTGTTCATCCAAAGATCCGAGATCTCAAGGTCTTATTGATCCGATAAAACCAGTGCTCCAGCGATGACCACGATGGAGGCCTGGTCATGCGTGACTCCCTCGGTCCGCTTCGACAACAGCATACACGACCGATCGGTGAGTTTCTTCCTGTAGATGACCTCTTGCTCTTCGGCTTGAACCTGCGATCTTTCGCACCAGGAGGACCGATGGAATCACTGCGGCGCTGGCTCTCGATGGGATTCACGATGGGGTTGCTCCCCTTACTGATGAGTTGTCAGACTGCGGAGACCGGGCGTGAAACCGCGGCGATCGGTAGCCACCCTCCCGCCAGGGTGCTGTTCGTCGGAAACAGTTTCACCTTCTGGCGAGGGGGCCTCGCCCCCCATCTCGAAACCCTCTCCGATGCGATGGATCCACCACTTGGGTACCAAGCGGAACAGGTGGTTCGGGGGGGCGCATCTCTCGAGGTGATGTGGAACCAGACCGATGCGCAGGACCAGATCGCCAGTGGAAACTTCGATGTGGTGGTGCTCCAGGAGGACCTGCCCGAGACCGATATCGCTTCTTTCCGTAAGTACTCGCGGAAGTTTGTCGAAGCGGTCCGCCATGCCGGAGCACGGCCGATCCTATTCATGGCGTGGGAGTATGATCGGCTCGACTGGATCTCGCTGGATGAGATCATCACCGCTCACCAGCACATGGCGGATCAACTCCAGGTCGAGGTGGCACCGGTCGGGTTGGCCTGGCGCAATTCTAAAATTCAGCAGCCTGATTTGAACATGTATGCCCGAGACGCCGAGCATCCGAGTGTAGCGGGGATGTTCCTCTCCTTGATGGTGATCGAGGGCACCATTTCCGGGATCGATCCTGTTGATCGAGTCCCGGATGCACTTCCCATCCGAGGACTGCAACGACTCGATGGCGATGCGCTACAATTCCTCCGAAGCATCGCAGGGCAGTCGATTCGCCAGTGGAATCTACAGCCGCGCTGAGCCGTTCCCCAACCGTCGATCCTCCATCGCGGGTAGACGGCATCACTCGATATCGTAAATGAGCAGATGTACATCGAGGTCGCCGTTGACCAGCGGTATCTTGTGGCTGGGTTTCAGCAGGATCGCCTTCTCGTAAGCATCTGTGGCGGACAGAAACGCCACGCGCCAACCATGTAGACGGCGAATCACGCGTCCGAACTGCGCAGGGAAATCGGACTCCGTCGCCAATCGTTTGCCATAGGGTGGATTGGTCACGACGATCCTGGAAGCCCCGTCCGGTTGCAGATCGAGTACCGATTGCTGGCGAAAGGCCAGTTTGATGCCGGCAATCTTCGCATTGTCTTGAGCGATCTCGAGAGCCTCGGAGTCGATGTCTGCGGCGATGATGGAAGGCTTCTGTCCTGTCACGTCACCACGGAGTGCACCTCGCAGAGTGCGCATCTGTTGCGCTTGAACCTCGCCATGGCAAGCCCAGCGCTCGAAGCCAAAGCGCTCTCGGGCGAGCCCTGGAGCGACCCCGGACGCCCACAGCGCCGACTCGATGGCGATGGTTCCCGATCCGCACATCGGATCGATCAGTGGTGAACGGCGATCCCAACCGACCATGCGAAGGATCGCCGCGGCCAGGGTCTCTCGTAACGGTGCTCCACCACCTCTGGCCCGATATCCACGCAGATGAAGTGGTGAACCCGACATGTCGAGATAGATGGTCGCCTTGTCATTGGCGAGATACACGAACACTCGAACATCTGGATCGTCACGATCGACCGAAGGTCGATCTCCCTCGCGATCGCGTATCTGATCCACGATGGCATCCTTGGCTCTGAGGGCGACGAATCCACTGTGGTTCAAGGTACTGCCCACCGCCACGGAACTGACGGAAAACGTTTGCTGGGTCGTGATGTAAGGAGACCAGTCCACTGCACGTACGGCATCGTACAGCTGGTCTGCGGTGGTCACCGGACTTCGACCCACGACCACGAGTATCCTCTGAGCGATGCGACTCTGCAGACAAGCTCTCCAGCCATCACTCCATTCCCCACGAAAGGGAATGCCGCCTCGATTCAACCGTACGCTCTTGAATTCGAGTTCGCGTAGTTCCTCACACAGCACATCTTCGGTGAGGCGGATCGCCGATGCGTAAAACTCCTGCATCAGAAACTCCATCGATCACGGAGAATCGAGGTACCCCGTAGTGAGAAACCAGGAAGCAGATCCAGCAAGTGGCTCACCGCCCATCGATCGAGTTCAGAAATCACCATCACTCTCCCTTGCGCCAGGAAATGCCCGAGTGGAGGTCAAACTACTGATCAGTGCCTCCGAGTTCAAGTCCGACCACGGTCCCAGCAGAGTGTTCATGCACGGGGCCAATCGGTGTAGCCCTCTTCCCCACCCAGATAAAAGGATCTCCGGTTCCAGGGGGTCAGCGGCAGATCCTCGCGTAATCGTCGGCGTAGATCCGGATTCGAGATGAAATCCCGGCCAAAGATGACCCCATCACAGCGTCCAGAATCGAGGGCATCCCGCGCACTATCACGGGTATAGCCCCCACCAGCCAGGTACAACCCCGCATTTCCACCGGAGAAGGACTCCCTCATTCGCTGACAGATGGCATCCAGTCCTGGCTCGCGTTGACCCACCGAGAAACTCTCGACAACATCCAAAAAAGCGATCTTCAGCAGTGCCAGTTGCTCGGCCAGAGTTCCGTAGGTTTCCAGCATATTTGTATCACCACGATCCCCATCGAGATCGCCGCTGATGGGAGACACCCTGTATCCGACATTTTCTGCCCCCCACACACTGATCACTGCCGCGGCAACCTCGAGACAAAAGCGAAGTCGGTTCTCCAGTGTTCCACCGTATTGATCGGTTCGATCATTGATACCAGAGCGAAGAAATTGCTCCAGCAAGTATCCATTGGCTCCGTGGATTTCCACCCCATCAAATCCCGCTTCCATGGCATTGCTGGCAGCAGTGCGGAAAGATTCGACCACCTGTGGAATCTCTTCACTCGACAACGATCTCGGAGTAGAGCATCGAGCTCTGTGGCCTTCTGCATCGATGTAAGTCTTGCTCTGTGCCGGCACCTCGGTCGAAGATATCGGAGCCTGATTCGCGGGCTGCAGAGATCGATGACTGACCCTACCAACATGCCACAGCTGGCAAATGATCTTGCCGCCGACGCCGTGAACCTTCTCAGTGACCTGCTTCCATCCTTGCACCTGTTCTCGATGGTGGATTCCAGGAGTGGCAAAGTAGCCATGCCCCTCAGGACAAACTGGTGCCGCTTCAGAGATGATGACCACCGCACCATCGGATGGATCAGCCCTTTGAGCGTAGTATTCAGAGTGCAACGCACCGGGGAGGTTTCCCGGCTGAATCGCTCTCGAGCGGGTCAGCGGAGCCATCCAGATCGGCCAGGGTCCCGTCAGTTCACCGAGTAGCGTCATGACAATCCTGTTTCACTGATTCACTTGGGCTCTGGCACGCCGAAGAAGGGGGCAATAGTCCTCAAAAGTACTCCTACACCGCACGATACTGGATCCTCCCTCTCGACCCGAGCAATTCTCAAATCATCACTTTTTTGGATACCTTTCTCATGATGACGACATAATCTACGGCCCATGGAGTGAGTGGCATTTTGCTTCCATCCTCACTCAGCACCATTTCCATTCGCTCTACAATCCGACCACCAGAAAGGCGACAAGATGACCTGGAGAAACTGGACCTCAGGGTTCATCGCAGTTCTTACTCTGTCGATTTACACGACCCCACTCGATGCGATGCAAGAGATGAATGCCACCTGGAAAAATGGACTTCGATTCTCCACCGCCGACGGAGAAAACTCCATCTCCTTGGGTGGTCGATTACAGATCGATGCTGGCTTCTTCAGTGAGGACTCTGGAACCGATGCTGAACAAGATGGCGTCGAGATGCGAAGAGCAAGACTGGCCATCGCAGGAGTCATCGGTGGAAATGTTGAATTCAAAACTCAATATGACTTCGGTGGCGGAGATGCCGATTTCAAGGACGCTTATGTGGGATTGAAAGATGCCGGTTTCCTCGGCCATGTTCGCGTCGGCCAGATCAAGGAACCGATGGGGCTCGAGTGGGCCACCAGCAGCAAGTACATCACTTTTGCCGAGCGTAGTTTCACTTCCGCAATCAACCCGGGTCGAAACACTGGCCTTCTATCGATGCATTCACTAGGAGCCGACGACAACGGATCTGTAGCCATCGGCTACTTCAAAGATGTCAACGGTTACGGCAATGGCCAGGAAGATCATCAGAGTTCTCTCACCGGCCGAGTGACTTACCTTCCCTTCTTCGAAGACAGTGGTCATCGGCTGCTTCACCTGGGTGCCTCCTTCAGCAAACGAGATTCCTCGGGAGGATCGGTTCGATACCATGCTGACTCTCTGTCTCACATGGGAACAGACATCGTCGACAGTGGGGAAATCTCCTCGACCAGTGCCGACCTTTTTGGCGCAGAAGTCGCCTACCTTCAGGGGCCGTGGTCCGCTCAGGCTGAACTGATCACCTCGACCCTTGAAGACGACTCCGAAGTCTCAGCCTGGTACGCCCAGGGAAGTTACTTTCTCAGCGGTGAAAGCCGCCCCTACAAGAAGTCGACAGCTTCATTCTCACGGGTCAAACCGAAAGCCAACTACGGTAAAGAAGGAAGCGGTGCCATAGAAGTGGCCATACGTGTGCAGGAGATTGAACTGGAGGAAATGCTCTCGAACGAAAATGCCGAGGCATTGTCGATCGGGATCAACTGGTACCTGAACGCCAATGCTCGGGTGATGTTCAATGCCATCCAAGCATCCCCCGATGCCGCCTCTGGATACGGAAACGACGTCCACAGTTACGTCATGAGATTTGCTGTAAATTTTTAGCCAGGTGTATCGTTGCCAATTATTGGCTTCACACCCAGTCGATGGATCTGGCATACTCCGCCAGGTGAGCGATCCGATGGTGCCCTCTTTCTGGCCCAGCCGATGGCTGTCCAGAGTTTGCTTGAAACAGATCACAGGAGAATGAATGCGTACCTTTGCCAACCTGTTTGGAAAATCTCCTTTCGTGCCTCTGCAATCGCACATGCGGAAGGTCAGCGAGTGCATCGACGGTCTCGGTGAGTTATTCCAGGTTTTCATCAACGAAGACCATGACTCCATCGGAGAGATTGCCCGCAAGATCTCCAAGACCGAACATGAAGCAGATCTGGTCAAGAATGACATCCGAGACAACCTTCCCAGGGGCCTGTTCCTCCCGGTGGATCGCGGGAAGTTGATGGAAATCTTGTCCACGCAGGATGAGATTGCCGATACTGCTGAGAACATCGGGGTTCTGTGCAACTTGAAAAGCCTACCGGTCCCCGACACGATGAAGGATCTGTTCAAGGAGTTCTGTAGCGAGAGCACGAGTTGTTTTCATCTCAGTCGGAGAGTGATAGAAGAACTCGATGAACTGCTCGAAAGTGGGTTCGGTGGTGTTGAAGCAGATAAGGTGCGGGAACTCGTCCATGCCGTGGCGGTCAAGGAGCATGAGGTTGATATCCTCCAGCGCAAACTGCTCAAGATCGTTTTTGATTCGGAAGACTCTCTCAGTCACACGCAGTTTTATCTGTGGCTGAGAATCTTGTCGGAAATAGCGACCGTCAGCGATCTCAGTGAAAATCTTGCAGACAAGGTTCGAACGACACTGGAGAACAAGTAGCGAGCGTAGAGCAAGCATTCATTTCGTTCAGTTCACTGGCTATTCAGCCATAGGAATCGGTCTAGAACTTTCATGGAACACGCAGATATCTTGTGGGCACTGGCAGGAATCTTTGGATTCTACATGGCCTGGAACATCGGTGCCAATGACGTGGCCAACGCCATGGGTACGTCGGTGGGTTCAGGCGCTCTCACGCTCCGCAGAGCAGTCATCGTTGCTGCTGTGCTGGAGTTCGCAGGTGCGTTCCTTGCCGGATCCAAGGTTTCGGATACGGTCCGTAAGGGGATCGTCGATGCCGATCTCTTCAGCGGAGATCCGACGGCCTTCATCTGCGGAATGCTGGCTGCTCTACTCGCTGCGGGAGCATGGCTGCAAATTGCCTCGTACTATGGATGGCCTGTCTCCACCACCCACTCCATCGTAGGTGCCATCATCGGTTTCGGAATCCTGTATGCGATCGAAGCCCCCCCCGAACGAAATCTAAGCTGGACCACGGCAATTCACTGGCCCAAGGTCGGACAGATCGTCTCGAGTTGGGTGATATCTCCACTGCTCAGCGCTACCATCAGTTACCTGACCTTCAAATTACTATTGAAGAACATCTTCTATCAGAAGAACCCTCTACAGGCGACCAAGAGACTCGCCCCGCTGCTGGTCTTCATCGTCATGACGATCTTGACCCTGACGATGGTGTTCAAGGGACTCAAGAATATCGACCTCGATCTCGAACTGGGTCCGGCGTTGCTCATCTCCATGGGAGTCGGATTCGTCTCTGCCATCATCGCCGCAGTTCTGGTACGCCGGATCAAGGTCACGGACCCTGTGGAGAGTAGCAGCGGCCACAAAATACAATACCAAGAGCAGTCGCTGCAAAAGGCGAGGAAACACCTGAGACGACTTCAGGATGTGTCCGACGCAGGCACCCAGGAAGAGATCGCAACATTGCTCAAGGGCGCCGAGGACCTCGGAGCACGCCTCGAAAAGAAACGAGGCCCGACCGACAATCCAGCTCTGAACAAGGTCGAAAAGATCTTCATCTACTTGCAGATCCTGAGTGCTTGCTTCGTCGCTTTTGCTCATGGATCCAATGATGTTGCCAATGCCATCGGCCCCCTGTCGGCAGTCTTGCAAACGATTGAGGATGGAAAAGTAGCACTCAAATCAACAGTGGCCCCGGAAGTGCTGGCACTGGGCGGGCTGGGAATCATCATCGGTCTGGCGACCTGGGGCTGGCGAGTGATGGAGACGGTCGGCCGTCGTATCACCGAGTTGACGCCATCTCGTGGATTCACCGCTGAATTCGCAGCAGCGACCACCATCGTGCTGGCCACCAAACTCGGATTACCGATCTCGACCACCCATACGCTGGTGGGAGCGGTGGTCGGAGTTGGCCTGGCCCGGGGCATGGGCGCACTGAACCTCAATACGGTCCGAGACATCGCCATCTCCTGGGTGATCACGGTGCCAGCGGGAGCCATATTCGCGATGATCTTCTACAAGATTCTGATGGCCTTCTTCGGCTAACCGATCCCTGCTGTGAGAATCCTTGAATTCAAGCAGAACACCCGATCGGCGTGGATCAGGGACCTAACGCTGGAAACTGGACCGCTGATTCTTTTGCGAGGAGATCACGAACAACACGCAAGCCATCTTTCACTACCCAGCAGGCTCGGATGTGAGATTCAAGCGGATCCGCCAGACACGGGAGCCTCCGGCCAGCACTTGACGCTGACTCGATTCCGTATCACCATCTTTTCTCGATGATGAATAGTGCATGACCCTGCGCCCCCGATTCCAAAGGAGCCGACGATGCGATCCCTACCCTTCTTCTTGACATCGATCTTGACGATTCTGGTGTCCATCTGCTCCCTCGATCTTGCCACTGCGAGTGAGGTTCCTGCGGACCCCCGAGCGGGAATCATCAGCGCTGTCGAATGGAGTGAAGATGGTCAGTTTCTGACCTACACCAACATGAAAACCCGCTATCGATTCGACCTGACCAGCGGAGAGCGTGAAGAACTGGGAGCTGCGGAAGACACGCCAGCACCTCCACGGAGAAGATCTCGAAGGTCTCGAGGAGGCGGAGGAGGTCTCACCGGTACCTATGTCGGACGGCCCTCACGAGGGCGCCAGTATACTCAGGTCGATTCTCCCAATGACCGCTGGGAAGCTCTTTACGAGAACTGGAACGTGGTCCTCAAGGAGAAGGAGACGGGCGAGAAGATCGCCGTCACCATCACTGGCAATGAAGACATTCACTATGGAACCGCCAGCTGGGTCTATGGCGAAGAGCTGGGGCAGAATCGGGCGATGTGGTGGACCCCTGACTCACAGAAATTGCTCTTTTACAAGTTTGATGATACCGGCGTGAATCCGTTTCATCTGGTAACGGGTTGGTCGAAGTTCAATACCGTTCACTACCCGGAGTACTACCCCAAGGCGGGTGCCAAGAACCCCGGGGCAGAGCTGTTGGTTTACGACCTCGCAACCCAGAAGATCACACCCATCGATGTCGGCGGTGGCTCAGAGGAATACATCTACAACATCCGAACTTCTCCCGATGGGGCCGTGATGCTGGTCAACTGGACCGATCGGTTGCAACAACATCTCAAGGTGATGGCCATCGATCTAGAAACTGGTTCTTGTCGGCTCGTGATCGACGAACAGCAACCGACCTGGCAAACTAACAGTCCTGCGATGCGTTACCTGGCCGACCATGAGCGCTTCATCTGGACCAGTGAGAGTAGTGGATTCAGTCACTACCAGTTGCGCCATCTCAACGGGGAGCTGATCCACCAGCTTTCGAGCGGAGATTTCCAGGCCACGGGCATCGAATTTGTCGATGAAGAAACTTCTCAGATGGGTTTCCGCGGCTTCAGCTCGCCGGTCAACCCCTACTACATGCAATACCACATCGTGGGCCTCGATGGATCGAATCAAAGACGGGTCACCACTCTCGATTTCCATCACTCTGGTTTCCAGTTATCTCCGGACAAGAAGTGGTTGGTCGCCCAGTACGAAGAGGTCAACACGCCTCCATCCACTGCCCTCTACAGTACCGAGGGTAAGTTGATCGCCAAGCTGGCCGAGTCTGATCCAGCCGCTGCCGCCAACATCGCTGAGATGTTCAGCTTTCGCTCCAGCGATGATCAACACGACATCTACGGAATTCTCTACAAGCCAAAGGACTTCGATCCGACCCAGCAGTACGCCATCATCAATTCCCTCTATGGCGGACCCGGTTCCAATGAGATCTCTGCGCGCTACGCCCCAAACCCTCGTTCCGAGAACAATCGTGGTTACTTGGTGGTCAAGGTCAACAATCGTGGCACTGGAAATCGGGGCAAGGCGTTTCTCGGTGCGGCCTACCTACGCCTGGGAGACATCGACATCCAGGACCATGCCGATG
>Ga0209362_1000825_pt1 | contig 26254 bp, 17 predicted proteins | sample SaaInlV_165m_DNA_FD_184680 | JGI IMG/M metagenome (GOLD analysis project Ga0209362, IMG submission 184680) | Marine microbial communities from expanding oxygen minimum zones in the Saanich Inlet - Saanich Inlet SI037_S3LV_110m_DNA (SPAdes)... | ecosystem: Environmental > Aquatic > Marine >... | reverse complement strand
ATCATAACCGATGCAGTGCTCGATACGTCTTTTACACGGTATATCAGGTTCCAACTTATCACGGCAATTTCAAGGACCTATGAATTGATGATACCTGGCAACATGCATGACGACAGGAAGATTATCCAGACACTGATCAAACTGCTGGACGACCCGGATGGGGGAGTTCGTGGCTACGCCCATATTATTCTCAAAAAAGGAACGGGTGACGTCGCGAAGTTCGGATTCAATCCCGGTCACAATCAAACGGACCGCCAGGCAGCCATAAGACGTTGGAATGCTTGGGCCGCCGAAGTTACAGCTCCGCTTCTCTCCAATAACTTTGTGAGAAAGAGCCCCCCGGCAGAACTTGAAGTCGCCAAAATCTTCAGCAGTAACATGGTCCTCCAGCGAGATGCCGCTTTGCCTGTTTGGGGCTTTGCCAGACCTGGAGAAACGGTCACTGTTTCAATTGCGGGGCAGAAAGTCACTACTGTAGCAACCCCAAGAGGTGAATGGAAGCTAAGCTTGAAGCCACTGGCGCTGTCACACACAGGGCAAACGATGACCATATCCGGCAGTAGTGCCATTCACATGGAAAATATTCTCGTAGGTGACGTCTGGCTCTGTTCCGGGCAGTCGAATATGGAATGGGGAATTAAAGATACTGAAAAAGGTCCCGCAGATATTGCCACTGCCAATCACCCTGGAATTCGATTGTTCGTTGTTCCAAAATCTCTGTCTAGTACGCCTCTGAAAGAGCTGCCTGGAACGAACCTCACGTGGCGCGTATGCAACCCACAAAACATTCTCGCAGGTACGCATCTGGACGAAAAAACCAAGCAGTCGCAAGGTTTTTCAGGAACAGCCTATTACTTCGGGCTTGAACTATATACAAGATTAGAAAAGAAGGTCCCAATTGGTCTTATTCAAAGTGCATGGGGAGGATCTCGGATTGAGCCATGGACTGCTCCCGAAGGGTTTGCAGATGAACCTGCTCTAAAGAACCTAAACGTCAATGCAGGCCAACATCACTCGCCAACAGCTATATTTGATGCGATGATCAAGCCAATTGTTCCATGTGCCATCAAGGGAGTTATTTGGTACCAAGGCGAATCTCATGTAGGTGAAGAAGATAGGCTTTACCCTATAAAAATGAAGGCTTTGATTCACGGATGGCGTAAACTCTGGGGACAAGGTGATTTCCCATTTTATTACGTTCAACTTGCCCCATTTGAGTATGGGGGGACTAAATTAGTTGAATTTTGGGAGAATCAAATGAAGTCGCTTTCACTAAAAAATACCGGTATGGCCATCATTAATGACACCATTGACGTCAATGAACAGAAGGATCATGGAAAGCACTGGTCTGAGCGTATACACCCTAAAAATAAAGAAGACGTCGGACTGCGTTTGGCTTATTTGACGTTAGCGAAGGACTACGGCCTGGATATTGTTGCTTCAGGTCCGATTTTCAAAAAATACGTAACTAGTGGGAATACAATTCGAATAATCTTTGAGCACACTGGAAGAGGGTTGAAATGGCGTGATAAAAACCCTTCGAACCACTCGTTTCAAATATCCAATGATGGTTCAACGTTTGTTAAGGCCAACGCCAGAATTGATGGGCACACCGTTATTTTATCGGGTATAAGTAACCCTAGGTACGTAAAATTTGCCTGGAGCAATATTCCCACCGTAAACTTAGTAAATAGTTCAGGCTTGCCGGCATCCTCATTTCGAGCCGTGCCCTAAACGTACCTATGCTTTCGGCCCATTATTAATGAAAAAGGAGTTATACATGCTTATACGCAAACTTCATGTCCACATCTTGTGTCGTTGCCTTAGTTCTGCCGAGCCTGTCAAGCGCGTCCTTCGGATAGAGTCGTTGATGACCGCCTTGAGTTACGTGCATGAGGAAAAAATATAACAGCAACTGAATAAACAACATGAAGCCCATCCTCACATTTTTATGCTCCATGCTGCTGGTTTGCTTTTGTTCTGCCAAAGGTAAACGCCCTAACGTCGTCACTCTACTCGTCGACGACCTCGGGTACCGCGACATCGGCTGTTACGGGGGGGCGGTCAAGACGCCCGTTCTCGACGACTTGGCCGCCGAGGGCGTGCGCTTCACCGACTTCCATTCCGGAGCGCCGGTCTGCTCCCCTTCGCGCGCCACCTTCCTCACCGGCCGCAACCACATCCGCGCCGGAGTTTATTCCGTCATCACCGAACGCCTTCACAAGATGCATCTGCTGAAGAGCGAAACGACCATCGCGGAGGTGCTCAAGGAAAACGGCTACGCCACCGCCCACTTCGGCAAGTGGCACCTAGGCATACCCGTCTTCAATCGCGAAAACCCTACCCCCGGCGACCATGGTTTCGACTATTGGTTCGGCCTGGTCAACGGCCCGGGCCCCAGCCACAAGAATCCGACCAACTTCCTGCGCAATGGCAAACGCGTGGGACAGATAAAAGGCTACTCCTGCCAAATCGTCGTCGATGAGGCCCTCACTTGGCTCGATGAAAAGCGCGAGGCCGACGAGCCCTTCTTTCTCAATCTCTGGTTCAACGAACCCCACGCCCCGATCGCGGCACCCGACGAGATCGTTTACCGGTATGGCGCGCTCAACGACCAAGCCTCAATCTACAGCGGCACCATCGACAACACCGACCAGGCAATTGGACGACTCGTAGCCAGACTGGAAAAACTCGGCGAGCTAGACAACACCATCATCGTCTACGCCTCCGACAACGGCAGCTACCGACCGGAGCGTAGCGGAGAACTTCGCGGCCAGAAAGGATCTCAATTCGAAGGCGGGCACCGCGTCCCTGGCATCTTCTACTGGAAGGGCGGAATCCCTGGCGGACGTGTCGAGGACGAGCCCGCCGGTGTCGTCGACCTCCTTCCCACGCTCTGTGGATTGATCGGCATCAAGAAACCCGCGAAGGTCCATCTTGACGGCTCCGACCTCGCGCCAATGCTCACCGGGTCCGGGAAGTTCAAGAGGCATCAGCCGCTCTTTTGGATGACTGGCGCGAACCTGGTCCTTCGAATGGGTGACCATACGCTTTTCGTCTCGGGCACAGCGAAATCACCAATTGACTTCAAAGCCGCCAATCGACTCACCGAGCAAATCAAGCAAGTCCTCGGCGATGATCTCGAGAAAGTGCTGGACGGAAGGGATGTTAAGGATCTTCGCAACCGGCTGTTTAATATCGAGAGATTAGCCAATCCCGAGGCCGATCGCCTGAAGAGACAACTTCGGGACTTGTTCTACTTCAATGAAGCGTGGATACCTGAACTCAAGAGGAGCGAGCTCGGCCGTGTCCAACAACTGTATGACCTATCGAAGGATCTCGGCCAGCAGAACAACATCGTAAAAAACCACCCCGAACTCGTTGCCCGAATGAAAAAGAAAGCGGAGGCCATCTATGCGAGCGTCATGGCCGATGCTCCGGAATGGCTCACCACTGAGGAATTGGCCGCCGCAATGAAGCCCCGAGGCAACGGACCGCAACGACCTACCACCGTAGCATCCGGCACCGATACCGCAAAGCTCCTCGCCCGCATCGACAAAAATGACCTTCCCAAGGGCTATCAGGGAAGTCGCCACCAGGCTTACGTGGACAAGGTCATGGCCGGTCTCAAGCCCGATCAGCGTGCCCGGGTCGGCCAACTCTGGAAAGAAAAGCGCCGCCTCGGTTCCGACATGCCCAACCCGGGAGCCTCTTTCGTCAGAATTCTCACCCACGTCGCCGCCGACGCGAAGAAAATCAACGTGGCGAAATGAATAGATCCATTGTCATTATACTGCTGCTTGTTATCGGCCTGCCTGCCCATGGACAAGCCTTTAAGGCGGCAGTCTCACCGCTGGTGGAGGCCTCCTGCATTGATTGCCATGATGCGGATACCGATACCCCTTTGAATTTCGAAAAGATCGGGCATGACCTTTCCGATGCCGCCACCTTTCGCAAATGGGTCAAGATCTTCGATCGGGTGGACAAGGGGGAGATGCCCCCCAAGAAGAAAAAGCGTCCAGACTCAGTACTGAAGAACAGTGCGCTGGCGGTGCTGAAAGCAGACTTGAGCGCGGCTAATCTCAAGGAACAAGCCGCTCAGGGCCGTGTGGTTGCTCGTCGGCTCACCCGACTGGAGTTTGAATACACCCTGCAGGATATCCTTGGCATAGGTGGAAATCTAGCGAGACATTTGCCCCCGGAGAATGCCTCGGCCAAGTTTGCCAACGTTGCGGAAAAACAGGGCATCTCGCCCGTGCACGTCCGCAGCTATCTAACGGCGGTGGATGCCGCACTGGACGAAGCCATTGCACTCGGCCCCAAGCCCCGTGGTGGTGGGCGCGATATGGATTATCGCAACAACCGGTATAGCAGCATGTGGTTCGATCGTCCGATGCGCAACGGTGGGCAAACCGTTATGCGCACCGATGATGCCTACGTAATGTTCAGCTACCGCAGAGAACCGTTCGTCGCCCGATCCGATCACATGGGGTATCACTTTCCTTACCCCGGGCTTTACCGAATTACTGCCGAAGGCGTCGGCTACCAAGCCAAGACTCCCATTGGCTTCGGTCTGTACAAGGCCAGTGACAAGCACGGCAACACCGAGTTGATCGGCAACTTCGAAATCAAGCCCGGCGAATCCCGCAAGATTGAACTCACCCAATATTTCGAACTGGGTGAATTCTTTTTTCCCGCCGGTCTGAGCCTTGACGCGGCGCCTGATGGCAAGATTATCTACATGATGCGCGTCAAAGGCGCACGCGGTTACCAGGGTGAAGGGCTCGCCATCAAGTGGCTTAAGATCGAGGGGCCGTTGGAGGAAGAATGGCCGCCAACGCGTACCCGCAATTTGCTCACTGGCGTGCCGATCATTTGGCTACCCAAACATCGCATCTACTGGACGCACCCCACCAAGGCACCCAAGGAACATCTGCGTGACGTCGTCAAGCAGCTCGGGCCCAAGGCCTTCCGCCGACCGGTGACGGACGCGGAAATCGAATCCTTCGTCTCTCTCGCCAAACCGCATCACCCCAAGGAGCACCCGATGCACAAAATGGTTCGCTCCCCCCTGCGGGCCATGTTCAGCTCACCACAGTTTCTCTTTCATGGTGGCCAACCCGGCCCGCTGGATGACCATTCCTTAGCCAGCCGACTTTCGTATTTCCTTTGGAAGACTTTACCCGATGAGCAATTGTTCGCTTTGGCCCGCGACAAAAAACTAAAGGACCCGAAGGTTCTTGCGAATCAAGTCAATCGAATGCTCAAGGACCCGAGGTCGAACCGGTTCGTCGAGGACTTCCTCGATGGTTGGCTGAATCTGAGCGAGATCGACGCCACCACTCCCGACGAAAAGCTCTATCCCGAATACGGAGACACTTTGCGTCAGGCAATGTTGGCCGAGCCCCGTCTCTTTTTTCGCGAACTGATCGACCGCAACCTGGCAGCCCGTAACTTCATCAAGTCGGACTTCACCTTCGTCAACCGCAGGCTTGCCCGGCATTACGGTATGGCCAACATCTCTGGAGAAAGAATGCGCCGAGTAGCATTGCCTGCTGATAGTGTGCGTGGTGGCCTGATGACCCAAGCCAGTATCCTGAAGGTAACAGCCAACGGAACACTCACCTCGCCCGTTAAGCGTGGCCATTGGGTGCTTGCCTCGCTCCTCGGTACGCCCCCCCAACCGCCCCCGCCCACCATCAGCGCCCTGGAACCGGACATCCGCGGTGCGGTAACCGTCCGAGAGACGCTCGCCAAGCATCGTGACGTAGCCAGTTGCGCCAGCTGCCATCAACACATCGATCCGCCCGGATTTGCTTTGGAGAGCTTCGATCCGATCGGAGGGTTCCGCCAACGCTATCGCACAACTGGTAAAGGTGACTGGCCCAAAGAGCGGTACCTTGCGGCACACCACCTGGGGCACCCTCTCTACCGTTGGGGCCTCGACGTGGACGCCAGCGGTTCGACGGCTGGCGGAGAAAAATTTAGAGGTATCCGCCGCTTCCGCGATCTATTGTTAACCCAGGAAGAACAAGTGGCGCGCAACTTTGTGTCCCAACTAGTCACCTATGCCACCGGAGCCGAGGTGCAGTTTGCTGATCGTCCGGAAGTAGAACGCATACTCGCCACTACGAAAAAAGATGACTATCCTATACGGGAGTTACTTCACGCCGTGGTGCAAAGCCGCTTATTTTTAAACAAATGAAACTAAACCGACGAACCTTTTTACGAAGCACCGGCGTGGCGATGGCGTTGCCGTGGCTTGAATCGATGCAACCTGCTTGGGGCAAGGAACAGGTACCGCCGAAACGGATGGTCTTCATCTGCAACACGCTTGGCTTGCACGCCCCGGCCTTGTTTCCGAAAAAGACCGGAGCCGACTACGAGCTGACCGATTACCTTAGTATCATCAAGGCTCACCGAAAAGACTTTACCCTGTTCTCCGGGCTTTCCCACCCGCAACAAGGCGGCGAGCACCAGTGCGAGATGACTTGGCTGAGCGCCGCCCCCAACCCCGGCATGGACGGTTTTCGCAACTCGATCTCGGTCGACCAATATGCGGCCGAAAAGCTCGGGTACGTCACGCGCTTTCCGTCCGTGTCACTGAGCAGTGACTCCTCAATCAGCCAGTCCTACACTGGTAGCGGGGTAATGATCCCCGCCGAGCAACGCCCATCACGCATGTTTGCAAAAATGTTCCTGAGCGGAAAACCGGAGGAGATCGCTCGTCAAAAACAAAAGTTGGGCGAGGACCGCAGCGTGCTGGACGAGTTGCTCAGCCAAACCAGGATACTGCTCAAGAACGCTCCGGCAGCCGACCGTGACCGGTTGCAGGAATATTTCGAATCCGTCCGCACCGCGGAGAAGAACCTTGCCGAGGAACGGGTATGGCTCGACCGTTCCAAGCCGGAAGTGCAGGCGACGGCTCCGCTGGACATCCACGACAAGACCGACCTCATTGGCCATATCCGGCTGCTGTTCAATCTCGTGCCTCTGATCATACAGACTGATTCCTCGCGCGTTATCAGTGTCGTCATCCAAAATAACCATGGCATGCCGCAGATCGCCGGCGTCGATTCCGAGCACCATAATCTCTCCCACCACGGACGTGATCCCAAGCGCATCGAGCAGTTGCTCAAGATCGAACGTGCCATCATGGGTTGTTTCGACGAATTCCTCACCGCCATGAAAAGCAAGAGCGATGGGGCCGGCTCATTGCTCGACCATACGCTTACCTTGCTCGGCAGCAACTTGGGAAACGCCAGTGCCCATGATCCACGCAATAACCCCATCCTGCTCGCCGGGGGCGGGCTTAAACACGGCCGTTATCTTGCCCACGATGCCAAGAACAACACCCCGCTCTGCAACCTTTTTGTCCATATGCTCAATCAAATGAACCTCAACACCAATCAGTTTGCCAGCAGCACCGGCGAACTAACTCTTTAACATGAAAAACCTCTCCGCACTTTGCGTCGCTCTGTTGGGTATCAACCTATCACTAAACGCCGACGATTTCGCCAAGGCGAAAGCCAACAACTGGCATCATTGGCGTGGCCCTGATGCAAACGGAGTCGCTTCTTCGGCGAAACCACCCACCCACTGGAGTGAAAAAAAGAACCTCCGTTGGAAAGCGCCGGTCGAGGGCTTTGGAACTTCCACACCCATTGTCTGGGGCAACAAAGTCTTTCTTCTCACGGCCATCAATACCGGCAAGGTGGATCCTTCCCTCCCTCGTCCGGAAGACCAACCCAAGCGCGTCTTCGACATCACGCACCCGAATACGACCTACGAGTTCATCGTGCTTTGCTTGGACCGCAGGTCCGGGAAAACGCTTTGGCGGAGGGTGGCTACCAAAATGATTCCGCACGAGGGAACTCACCGGGACAACAACTTCGCTTCGGCCTCTCCCACCACCGATGGAGAGCGCCTCTATTGCTGGTTCGGTTCGGCGGGCTTGTTTTGCTACGACTTGGAGGGCAAGAAACTTTGGGAGCGCAACTTGGGCAAGGTCAAGATCGGGGCGAGCCTGGGGGAGGGGTGCTCACCAGTTTTGCACAAAGGCAAACTGGTTGTGGTTCGAGACAATCGGGGACAGTCGACCATCCATGTTTTGAATGCCAAAAATGGAGAAACCATTTGGATGAAAAACCGGAACACCCGGAACGGATGGTCCACACCTGCAGTCGTTGAGCATGAAGGCAAAACTCAGGTGATCACCACCGCCTCCAGGCAAAAGGAGGGGGATCGTTCAAATCCCGGCAAGGTGATCAGCTATGATCTTGAGAATGGGAATGTCATTTGGGAATGCTCGGGCCTGACGGATAATGCGATTCCGTGTCCAATCGTTGAGGACGGAGTTGCTTACTGCATGACCGGATACCAAGGCTTTTCCTTACTCGCCGTCCCCATTACGGGGAAAGGGAACCAGTCGGAGAATATCCTATGGAGAGGGAATTTGGGAACCCCCTACGTCCCGTCCGCCGTACTTTATGACGGGCTTCTTTATTTTACCCAGTCCAACCAGGCCATCCTTTCCTGTGTCGATGCAAAAACCGGTAAGGTTTTCATGGAGCGAACCCGGATCAAAGGTTTGTCCAACGTCTATGCTTCGCTCACCGGTGCGGGTAATCACGTCTATGTGTTCGGGCGCTACGGAAAGACAGCCGTGATCAAGAGAACGGGCAAGTTCGACTTGGTGGCTACTAACACCTTGGCCGACCGCTTCGACGCATCACCCGCTGTGGCAGGTGATCAACTTTTCTTGCGTGGGCATAAATTTCTCTACTGTATTGGCAGGTAAGGCAAGCCACCCGATGAACGTAACCAAAGAAAACCTTCAGACCTTTCTAGGCTGGTGCACGGTTATTAACCTGGGACTCCTTTTATATTGGATTTTCGCCCTTGTCTTTGCCCGCGACTGGGTGTTTTGGGTTCACACTTCGGCGGTCGAGATATCCAAAGAGAGTTTTGCCGAAATCAATTACGCCATGATGGGTTATTACAAACTGGCGGTGATTCTTTTCAACGTGACCCCTTACTTGGTACTCAGGTTCGCAAAGTTCTCCCGATAAAGCGGAGTGGCGGGGTTTGCAGTTGAGCTGCTTTTCTTGAGAGGGGCCGCTTTCTTTACTGCATTGAAACCTAGCGTTTGCTACGGGATGAGTATGTCCAAGACTTTCATCCTTTCTTTGCTTTGCCTTTTTCTCGGGGGCTTCGTCCTTTTCGGTGCGAAGCCACCCAACGTCATCCTCATGATGGCTGACGACTTGGGCTACAACGACTTGTCCTGCTACGGGAGCAAGAGGCAAAAGACACCCGTTCTCGATAAACTGGCGAAGGAGGGGTTGCGACTGACCAGCTTTTATGCGGGCGCCACCGTGTGCACGCCTTCGCGCATGGCTTTGCTCACGGGGGCTTATCCTCCGCGCCTGGGATGGAACGGGGGCGTGGTCGGTTACGGACTGAAACCACACAACGGATTGGCTCCACAAGCCCGAACCATGGGGGATGTGTTCAAGGGAGCCGGATACAAGACGGCCCTGATCGGGAAATGGCATTTGGGTGATACCCCTGAGTTGCATCCCATTGGCCAGGGGTTCGACCTGACTTACTTCATCGATAAGAGCAACAACCAGACCAAGAAGCTCTGGCGGGGAAGGGAATTGGAGGCCGATCCCTTTGACAACCGCAGGCTGACGGAAAATTTCATCAAGGAGGCAGTCACCTTCATCAAGTCGAACAAGAAGAATCCCTTCTTTTTGTACCTACCTTTCAGCGCGCCTCATTTTCCCGCTCAGGCCCACCCCGATTGGAAGGGTAAATCGGCCAATGCCGACTATGGTGACGTGGTCGAGGAGCTGGACGGGCGGATTGGCGATCTGCTCAAGGTTCTTGAAGACGAAGATTTGGAGAAGAATACAATCGTGATCTTCATGTCGGACAACGGGACCGAGCCCGGTCAGAAAAAATGGGGGAGTGGGGAGCCTTTCCGGGGATTGAAATGGAGCGCGTTGGAAGGCGGGACACGTGTTCCCTGTATTCTTCGTTTTCCTGACGTGATTCCAGCCGGGGAGTTGACTGGCAAACTGACCACTGCGATTGATCTTTTGCCCACCCTCGCCGGCGCTTGCGGGATCAATTTGAAGGAGGGCCCGGGCATCGTCCCCAAGATTGATGGTTTGAACCTATGGGAGAGTTTGCAAGGCAAGGCCAAGGCTCATCCCCGGAGCAATCTTCTTTACTGGCATGGCTGGGCGATGCCCCAGGCGATCCGGGTCGGTGACTGGAAGCTCTACCTCGACAAGGTCAAGGAGATCCCCGGCACGAACAAGGGGCCGGTGCTGATTGATCTGTCCAAGGATCCGGCGGAAGAAAAGGACTTGGCTTCCGAGCACCCCGAAAAAGTGAAGGAACTCAAGGAACTGGCAAGCAAACTACTTTCTGAAATCGAGAAAAATTCAATTTCTCTTGGTGGACCGCCGGACACTCGCAAGAAAAGTCCCAAGCGGGGACAGTGGGTTCCTTGATGCGGGGAGTCTAGGTCGATAGACAAGAGGGCCTATTTACGCTTCGCCTTGTAACGGTTCTCGATGTTCAACACGTCGCCCTTAAGTTGATGCGTGAGGTTCCCCTCGAGTACGAATCCGGACTTGGTCTTGGAGATGCATCTCCTCTTCCATTGGATATTGTTGCCTTCGCGAAGCGTAACCATGCCATCCTCGTTGATTTCTCGGGAATGTCCTCCGTAATACCACTTTCCTAGAGTCGGGTGCCCCTTGAGGTCGATGGTCGGTTGAGGCTTGAAGACAGGAATTGCATCCTCTTCCAAGGATGACGAAAGCTTGCGAAGTCTGATGTTCCTGAATTCGATGGGAGCTCCTTCCGACTCTAGGCAGAGATATCCCGAGGAGGGCGAGATATTGTCCCCGCCTGATACCTCCTCCCCATTCACCCAAAGGCGAACTTCGCCGTCAATAGCCTTAACGTAGTAGTGGTTCCATTGATTGATTCCCATGGTGGTTTCCTTTGAGGGAAAGCTGCGCCTTCCATTTGGCGCAACCGGTGGGAACGGTCGCATCTTTATTGGTCCGACCGGAAAGACGTCCCCGTGACTGGTGAACCAGTCCGCAGGTTTCTTGTGCCTTGCCTTGTAGACTTCTGCATAGCCAAGATCGAGAACCTGAACTTCTATCCCTTTGGGCAGGCGTCCCTTTCCTGAGGCAAGTTGAGCAATGCTTTGAGGTGTCGCCCAGACAAATACGCCGGAGTTTCCACCCTTCTTTTTATGCATCCATTCACAGAGGAGCTCAAAGTTCTTCAATGGTTCTCGGTAACGGATCACTCCGGTTGGTTTTCCGGTACAGAATGCATGATCCAGCTTCCAGACCCATGTATCCGGGTAGCAGTTTACGTTTACGAAATCATCGCCTGTAAGGACTTTCCACCCGGGTTCGTGTCCCTTGGGTGGTACACTTTCTTTGTCAATTCCCTCCTGTGGAGAATTTTCCTTGGTCCCCGATTGTTTCAGAAAGTGAGCCACATCGCAGAGGTCTTGATCCGAAAGGCCAAGCTCGGAAGCCGAAGGCATCCAGGATTCCTTCAGGTGATCGATTTTTGCGCCTGCCCGACGAAAGAGAATCTTACGGGTTTCTCCACCCATAACCTTTATTTTCAGGGAGCCTGCATGCCAACTGTAATTAGACATGAAACCTTCCGCTATGTTATTCCGGCCCCTGACTCGTATTGGTTGCTCGTATCCATGGGCTAGCTTTTCGTCCGGAGATACGATCTCATGCACGATCTGCTCAATTGTTCGCTGCTTTCCCCAGTGGGTTAGTTCGGGACCAAAGGGTACGCCCGCACCGTCAATTTTGTGGCATATGTAGCATTTCCCCATCAAGGCTTTTCCTTTTTCGGGGTTCCCTTTCAGTTTTGCAATTTTGGCCGGGGTCGACACCGTGGTCGGTTTCCCAAGGTTCTTCGGGATCTGGTAGCTGGCGGTCATGAGTTCACCTTGGAGGTTGTTCAAATCCTTTTCCACGATCTCACGAACGCTGACTTGGTAGTGCTCCGGCTGAAAATCTTTCAATTTGCCAATGGCAAGGAGACGCTCTTTGCGTTCCTTACGCTCCTCATCATTCCTGAAACTGGCAAATGCCATTGCCAAGAAGCGGAATTCATCGACCGGTGGCACCTGTGACCGGATACAGGTATCCAAGTCACGAATTGATTCCGGAGTATATAGGCGCCAGGCAAGACGTTTGGCCGTCTTTGACCACTTTTCTGGGTTCGGGAAACGAGGAGCAACCAATTCCCTATAGACTTCCTTTTCCTTATTTGTGAAAGCAACGCCCAAGGCTTCCAAGTAATAACGGTTTCTTCCATAATATCCATCAATTAGATCTCCTATGGCGGATTTGCATTTGTCGTAGGAAACATCCCTTAGACTGACGGCAACTTCCCGACGAACGGATAAGAACTTTGACCCTGCCAAAGCCTTCGCCCGAACAAGCGTGCCACCGGGGTTCGCATGACGCAGTGCCCGATAGGCGACCAGTGGCTTTTCTGCATCATCTTCAGCGGTCAAGTATTCGGCAACCTTGGCCCGACCCTTTTCCCCGAGTTGAGCGAGTACCCAGATTGCACGTGCCCTAAGATGTCCCGCCTTTTCGTTGATCTCCAGAAATTCATTCACTTTGCCAAAGGCTTTTTCTCCATGCCGTACTAACTGCGCCGCGGCATGCGAACGGACATTGACCGCAGGATTTGCGAGGGCGTCCACCAATCCCTTAACGTTACTGAAATCGGTTTCGGGTGTTTTTAGTCGAGGCTGATCCTTTCGGGTGACTCTATAGATGCTTCCGCTTACTTGGTTGGTGCGGCGACTGGTGTCGTTGTAGAAATCGGAGAAGAAGAGCGAGCCGTCCGGAGCTAGAGCAATGTCTGTGGGCAGAAACCGTTGTCCTTTTTCACTAGCCTTGAGACTTACAAATGGTTGATGGCTGCCCATCTCGATCTGTGCATCGATCAACTCGGGACGGCATGACATGATTTCCTTACGCACCATGCAGCTAACTAAGTATGTACCAGCAAGACCAAGCGTGTCGTCCTCGATGAAAAGATTTCCGGTTGGAGAACCCGCACCGTATATGGACCCGGGAGGGAAGGCTCCCGGATAGTTCTCCCTCCAGTGAGATCGTGAAAATCGACGGCTTTTGTTCCACCCTGCAGGCTCTTCCCATGTCTTGGCCACTTCCTCCCATGAGCGGCTACCATCTTTTAAGTCAGCATACCCCATATTGGCATACTCCATTACCCATGAAGATCGACAGTGGGCCGGGTCGTCATTGTCGCTTTGAAAAATATCACCCTGCGAGGTTACGAACATGTCGTGAGGATTACGCATATTTTCGCCGGTTGGTCGCAATCCTGTTCCGTCGGGGTTGATTCGCATGGTCATTCCCCCGACATAGACCTCGCCATCGGAGCTGGGCTTCCCAATCGCGTCCGGATATCCGTAGTAGCAGCCGGACAGGTAATGTCTCCCGTCTTTGGTTCGGATATCAGCACCGCAATTTCCAAAGGAAAAATGCCATTGTCCGCTGGGAGCGCCCACCACCCCATGAACCGTATGATCGTGATTCTTGTTCTGAAAGCCGGTCAGGAAGACCTCTCGCTTATCGATCTTTGATTCGAAAACAGCGTTTCGGTTGACATCCGTATAAACGATTATGGAGGGAGTGGAGGAAAGCACGATTCGATTGTCAAATACGGCGATTCCCAATGGCGCATGTCGAATCTCCTTTTCCGTGACAAACACATGAGAAGAGTCAGCTCTTCCATCACCGTCCTTGTCCTCCAACACAATAATGGAACGACCTGCATCGACTCGAAGTCTTTGGTTGTAGTCAATTCCCTCCGTCAACCAGAGGCGTCCCTTAGCATCGAAATCCATTGCCACTGGGGAATAAATGAGTGGCGATCGAGCCCAGAGTTCTATCTGAAGGTCTTGCTTGCCAAGGTCAAAAGCCTCTACCGGAACTCCCTGAATGTCCCTATTCTCCTTGGCAAAGGACTCTCGGTCGGGAGCTCCGTTCAAATTCCAAGTACATGCCAATTGCAGGAAAAACAGATATTTGTATCGGCTGAAAAAGGATTTCATATCTTTGCCATAATGCATTGGCTCAATTAGACGAGAAAACTTTTTTTTCTATTCGATTGACCCCGAATTGTAGCATTGCCGGAAATGAGTCTGTAACGCATTATGATTTTACGCTGTTTATAAAATAGCATGTCCGGAACAACCCCCATCAGGCTTACCTACTTACTATTAGGCGTTGCATCATTTGTCGCCCTTTGGGGCCTGCTTGGCTGCAAACCTCACAAGTATCGTAGAGCATCGGATAAAGAAGTCTATGAAATCATTGATGACCGAAGTGAACTGGCCCTCGGTAAGCGCATGCAACATTCGATCGATACTGCATATTCCGAACGAACTCCCGATGACATTTTGGGTGACGAGATCATCCAAGACCGCAATCGAACTGACGCCAATCGAACTTTGACCTTAACGGACACCTTGAACTTGGCCGTAAAGACCAACCGAACCTATCAGTTCAATAGAGAAAAGCTTTACCTGCAGGCTCTGGCTCTGACTAATACTCGAAATCAATTTGCCTTCAGGCTTAAGAGCGTCGAACTGGATGTCGGCTTGAATCGTTCATCGGAGGGTTCTGAGAAAACTGTTTCCAACGCAAATATAACGGCTGAAAAACTACTAAGAGCCGGGGGCTCTATTTCCACATCTTTAGTGAATGATCTCGTGCTCTATTTCGATGGCACCCCAAAGATCCCCTCGATCACACTAAGCTTAACCCAGCCTTTACTACGTGGAGCAGGATCGGATATCGCTACCGAAGTGCTTACTCAAGCAGAACGGAACGTCGTATACGAGATTCGGGATTTCACTCATTTTCGCAACGAGTTCGCCTTGGAAATATTTGAGGATTACTTGAATCTGCTACAACTTGGGCAAAGCATGCGTCTCTCTTACACCAACTATCAAAATCGTATTTTTTTCCGACAGGAAGTGGATGCCCGGGCCGAAGGTGGACTCGCAGCCGAGTTCGAGGCAAAACAAGCCCTGCAGAGCGAGTATACGGCAAAGCTTTCGTATGTCGGAACCGTTAACAGCTACCGAAACAGCTTGGACAATTTGAAGCAGAAGCTCGCCTTACCATTGAACACTAACTTGAAGTTGGATTTCAAGGTCTTGGACGATCTGAGGGACATGGGGCTTCCTGAGATGCCTCTGGACGAAATTTCGGGGTACAGGCTTGCCTTGGACAATCGTTTGGACCTGATGAATGTGATCGATCGTTTCGAAGATTCAAAAAGAAAAGTCAAGGTCGCCAAGAGCGATCTCTTGCCTGGTTTGTCCATAGTTGCTGATGCAGCCTTGAGGGATCAGTTTTATTCATCGTTTCAGGCGGATTCCATCGAGACCAAGGCGGGACTGAAGCTTAACCTTCCTTTCGATCGACTTTCCGAGCGCAATGCGTATCGTTCTAGCCTCATTGCCTTCGAGCGGCAGTTGAGAACACTTTCAACTGAACTGGACAAGGTGTTGGACGGATTGCGCTCTGACTTGCGAAACTTAAGTCGGCAAAGACAAAATTACTTCACTCAACTTGAAGCTAGAAAGAATGCGGAAGAGAACTTGGAAGCAACCCGACAACGACTTCGTCTAGGTTTCCCCGGCGTTCGTACACGCGACGTAATCACCGCTCAGGATGCTCTCCTGCAGTCGCAGCTTTCGGTTTTGGGGGCAGGCTTGGAGCACCATAAAACTCGCTTGAAGCTTTTGAAGGACATTGGTACTCTCAACACCACTCAAGATGAGTTCTGGTTGAAAAAGGTTGGAATTCCCGAACTAAAGCAACCCCAACCCCGGCAACTGCCTCAACCATTGGAGGAAGTCATTCCTCCCGAACAAATTCTAGGTCAATGAATATGACGAACGAGTCCAAAGAGAATCCCGCCGCAAATTCTACCGCGAATGCTCGAGCTCCCTTTCGTAAGTGGCTTCTGCCATCTATCGGATTAGCCTTTGCATTATCCGCTACCGCAGTAGTTCTTCACCTTCTCGACCGGGAAGAAGAAACACAGTTGCAGGAAAAGTATTACCTAGCCGAGAAAGCCGATTTCCTAGTTACTGTGAAACTTACCGGAACTTTGGTTGCCACGGATGTCGTAACCCTAAAATCAGAACTGGAAGGGGAAACTACCATTCAGTCTATTATCGAAGAGGGCACGGAGGTGAACGGCAATACAACATACCTTATAAAAAAGGGTGATACGCTCCAGACCATTGCGGTTGAACATGACAAAGACGCTCTATGCCTTCAGTTGCTTAACAAGACGCTCAATCTTGACTGGGATAATTTGTCCGAGGGTCAGGAAATTGAGATTCCGGGTGACCTTTTGGTTGAACTGGACCCGCTTCGCTTGCGGGAGCGAATCAATACCCAAGACATCGCGGTTCAAAAATCTGAAAACGCTCTCAATCGAGCCAAGGGCGGTTTTGAAACTTTGAAACTTTCCGCTGCCCTGGCCATGAAAGTGGCCGAAAACTCTCTCCAAAATACCGAAATGGATCTGGAAAAAACAAAGAACAGCACGGTAAAGAATTATGTTCAGAATCTGGAAGGCATGATCGCCAACTTCGAGAAAGATGTGGCGCTAGCCGAGAAAAACCTTCAGGCCTATACGAAGCTCAAGGAGCTTGGCTTTGTTTCGGAGGTTGAGGTCTTGAGGGAGGAATCCTCAAAAGCCAAGACCTTGCACAACATCGAAATGGCAAAGGTCGACTTGGACGCCTACCGAAAGTACGATCAAGTATCCTTGCTAAGCGTAAAGCAACTCGCCGTTGACGAGGCTATGGTAAACATCGAAAAAACAAAAGTGAAGAACAGGGCGGATCTTAGCGATGCTAACTCGACTGTGTACACGGCCTTCAAGACTCTCGAACTGGAAAAAGAAAAGCTGGAGGACCTGCGCGAACAGATGGCCAACACCAAGATTTATGCTCCACAATCAGGAACCGTTGTTTATTGGTCCGAACATCGTTGGGGACGAGGGGAACCGATCATTGACGGTGCGAAGGTACATCGAGGACGCAACCTGATCAAGCTTCCCAAAAGCAAGTCGCTGAAGGTGGAGATCAGCGTTCCTCAGGCCAAGCGTTCCCAGTTGAAGCGGGACATGAGGGCATGGGTTCAGGTTGAGGATTTCACCTTGCCGGGAACTCTTTCCATGCTCGGGGCCAATGTTGACAACAACCAGCGCGGCCATTCTGACAAGTCGTACTTCAAGGGAGAGATTGCCCTTGATGAAACTGACGAATTGCCATCGGAAATTGCCGAGGGCATGAAGGTTACGGTCGAGATTCAAGTAGTGAACCTAGTCGGCGACAATCAAAGGATCAGGGTCCCCAACCAATGCGTTACCACTCGTATGATCACCGAGGATAAGACGCAGCGAGGTTGCTGGGTCTTGAATCCGGAAACGAAAAAACATGATTGGCGTCCCGTAACCATAGAATACAGTGACGAAACCTACATCGCGATCAAGACGGAGTCTGATCCTCGGCGGGGACTGAGAGAAGGTGAGAGAGTTCACCTGTCGCCACTCTCCGAGGCCAAAAACCTCAACTTGGAAGAGGGGGTACGAAACAAGGGCTTCATTGATTTAAAGAAATCGAACAAGACGAATGCTTCCTCATCCGAGGAGGAGAACGATGAGGTAAACCCTTCTACGGGCGGAGAAGGCGCTTGAAATGGTTCGGCCTCTTGCGTCTTTTAAGATCTAATTTGGGATTCGAGTTGAAAGCGAGATGGCTTCACGCAATATTATAGAGCTTCGGAACCTTGCCAAAACATACGACCTTGGCACCGTTCAAGTCCCCGCCTTGAAAGGTTTGGACTTCGAGATTAAGGAAGGTAGTTACACTGCAATAATGGGACCTTCCGGTTCCGGTAAATCGACACTTCTTAATATCTTGGGGTGCTTGGATCGACCCACTTCCGGCGCCTATGTGCTAGGTGAGGATGACGTGGCTGGAATGTCCGACAAAGAACTTTCCCACATCCGCGGAACTCGCATTGGGTTCATTTTTCAGTCGTACAACCTAATCCAACAACTCGACGTAGTGGAAAATATTCACCTTCCTTTGTTTTATCAAGGCAAGGACATCAAGGAATACTACGACCATTGCGCTAAAATGGCGAAGAAAGTTGGGCTGGGAGATCGTCTGGAACATCGCCCGATGGAACTTTCGGGAGGGCAACAACAACGCGTGGCAGTTGCACGCGCATTAGTCAATGAACCTCTTATGTTATTGGCCGACGAACCCACTGGGAATCTCGACTCCTCCACCGAGGCGGAAATCCTAAACGTTTTGGACGAACTTCATCGTGAAGGACGCACCTTAGTCGTGGTAACTCATGACGATGCCGTAGCTGAAAGAGCAGAGCGGGTGATTCGCTTGAAGGACGGTCTGGTAGACGAAGACAGCCTTCATACATCCAATGACATTCGAGAAATTCCGCAGGAATAAGTAGTGGTTGGCTCTTCGTTCATTCGAATTATACAGGCTGGTTTCAAAAGCCTGCGTTTACACAAGTTGCGCAGCATGCTGACCATGCTTGGGATGATCATCGGCGTTTGGGCGGTAATCACGCTTGTCGCCATTGGAGAGGGAGCCAGTCATGACGCTCAGGAAGCGATAAAGGCATTGGGGGCTAACAACGTCATTGTTCGCAGCATGAAACCAATGGAGGACAAGGTTCAACTTCAAGGTGAAATGCAATGGGTTTCGCACTACGGATTGAACAATGCGGATGCCACTCGCATCCTCAAAACCGTTCCGGGAGTGAAGAGAGTGTTGCCCATCCTGATCCACCGCAAAAACGTTTTGCATGGCAAGCGAAACGTGGATTGTCGCTTGGTGGGAACCTATCCCCATTACCCATCCTTTACCCAATCTCGCATCGTTGCCGGAAACTTCATCAATGAAATGGAAGAGGCTAGACAAGAAAACTCATGTGTACTCTCTCACGATCTGGCAAAAAAGTTGTTTGCCGGCGAAAATCCATTGATGGAAAACGTAACCGTTCGAGGGTTTGAGTCTTGGCAAGTTTTTAGAGTGAAGGGAATTTTGGAGGAACGAACAGACCTCGAGAAATTGCCTAAAAGTTCAAAGGTAATGGGCAAGACGCTTTCCACAAACGTCTATATTCCACTTTCCACTTTCAAGGCGCTCTATGGTGTTAAAAACATCGACCTGAGCGTGGGAAGCGTTTCTTCGGAGATAGTGCACTTGACGGAAATTCGAGTGGAGTTCGCCACCGCCGAGGAAGTGATCCCCGCTCTGGATTTGATCAAGGATGCGTTGGACAAGGGACGCAACGGTAAGGTCGATTATGAGATACAAGTGCCAATCAACGAACTTAACACCCTTCGAGCCCAAAAGGCGCGTGACACCCGTTTGCTTATGTACATCGCCTGTATCTCACTTTTGGTCGGTGGCATCGGAATCATGAACATCATGCTGGCCACAGTAACTGAACGCACTCGTGAAATCGGCGTGCGTCGAGCCCTCGGAGCAACTCGTGGGGACATCACCATGCAATTTCTCGTGGAAACACTGATGCTTTGCTTGATCGGTGGCGGGATCGGAGTAGTGGGCGGGTGGTTGTTCGCTACCTTTCGTCACAACATCATGCACACTACGACAATCGTGACCGAATGGTCCGTTCTTCTGGCTTTCGGCCTGTCCGTAACCGTGGGACTGATCTTCGGCATTTATCCGGCCCAACGAGCGGCTCACCTCGATCCCATCGAAGCTTTGCGCCACTCATAAATCATGCCCGTATATTTTTTCATTCGGATCATTCAGGTCGGATTCAAAAGCCTGCGGTTGCATAAACTCAGAAGCATGCTGACCATGCTTGGAATGATCATCGGCGTATGGGCCGTAATCTCACTAGTGGCGATTGGAGAAGGAGCTAGTCATGATGCCCAAGAGGCGATCAAGAGCCTAGGGGCAAAGAATGTGATCATTCGTAGTGTTAAACCCCCTTCCATGCGTGCTCAAATGCACGGCAATTGGGAAAGCTTTTTCCGGCGATGGATGGCGGTTTACGGGTTGAAGCGCCAGGATGCCGTTCAAATCGAAAAAACGGTTCCGGGCGTTAAGCGCGTGCTGCCCATGCTGACTAAGCGAATGAACGCTGTGCATGGAGCGCGTGAAGTTGACTGCCAGCTTATCGGTACTTTCCCATACTATCCTGAATTTACTCAGGCCGAAATGGTTGTTTGACAGTTTCTCAATGAGGAAGAGGAAAACAGCAAGGTTTCCTCCTGCGTCATTTCCTTGCCGTTGGCTGAGAGATTGTTTGCCGGGCACAACCCTTTGTTGGAAACGATTGTAGTTCGCGGTTACGAGTCCTCCCAAGTTTTTCAGGTAAAGGGTGTGCTGCAAGAACGAGTCGATGCTGAAAAACTACCTCAGCTAGACGATTCCCTCGGTCGAACCATTACCTCCAACGTGTATGTTCCGCTTTCTACCTTCCATGCCCTGTATGGCGTCAAGAACGTTGATCGAAGCGTGGGCAACTTGAAACTGGAAGCGGTGGAACTCACGGAAATCCGGGTGGAATTCGAAAGTGTGGAAGAGGTGTTGTCCTCTCTCCCGTTGATCCACGAGGCGCTGCGTGCCGATAGAGACGAACGAGACTTTGAAATCGTAGTGCCCATTCGCGAGCTGAATGCTTTGCAAAAACAAAAGGCGCGCGACACTCGTATGCTTCTTTACATTGCGTGCATATCCTTACTTGTCGGCGGAATAGGGATTATGAACATTATGCTGGCAACAGTGACTGAGCGAACTCGCGAGATTGGAGTTCGTCGCGCACTCGGAGCCACGCGTAGAGACATTACCGTACAATTCCTCGTGGAAACGCTCATGCTCTGCCTGTTCGGTGGTAGTGTCGGTGTAATCGGGGGCTGGCTATTTGCTGTCTTTCGCCAGAATATTCTGGAGACCACCACGATCGTAACCGAATGGTCGGTCATTTTGGCTTTCGGATTGTCCGTTGCAGTCGGGTTGATCTTTGGATTGTATCCGGCCCGTCGAGCGGCGCATCTCGATCCGATTGAGGCTCTCCGTCACTCCTAATTACATCCCTCTTCCCGGATGGAAGAGAAAAGAGAGTGATTCGTATTATTTACTCGAAAGTCGTACGGCAAGTTTGACTGCCTCGAACAAACTGTTCGGGTTGGCAATGCCTTTTCCTGCGATATCCAAGGCGGTGCCGTGATCAACGGAAGTTCGGATGATTGGAAGTCCGAGCGTGGTATTGACGGCATTGTCAAAAGCCAAAGCTTTCAAGGGGATGTGACCTTGATCATGGTACATGCAAACAACGCAGTCGAAATCCTTGCGTCGTTGGGGAAGGAATGCCGTATCGGGGGGCAAGGGACCGGTTACGTCGATGCCATTGGCCCGAGCGACTTCCAAAGCCGGCTTTATAATTTGCTCCTCCTCTCCGTTACCGAAGAGACCGTTTTCACCAGCGTGCGGATTGAGACCGCAACAGATCAATCGAGGTTTCTTTCCACGAATGCTCCGCATGGCCTCCTCGCAAAGTTCAATAACCTCAAGGATACGCTTTTGCGTGAGCAGCGCTGGAACTTCAGCGTAACCGACGTGCGTGGTCACGAATGCGCAACGAATCTCATCTGAGTACTGCAACATGCAGGTTCGGTCGCTATCAGTAAGGTCGGCAAAGATCTCGGTGTGACCGGGGTAGGGGATACTTCCCATCTCAAGAGCTTCCTTGTTTATCGGGCCGGTGGTGACCGCATTCACCTTTCCGGAAAGAGCGCCGTAAATTGCCTCAGTGACGTATTCGTAACTTGCACGACCTGTAGCGGCATTGATGCTTCCCGTCTCATATTCGTCAGGTGAGATGATTCCCAAGTCTAGCACACAGGGACCCTCGGCATCGTCGAGGTTTGTGACTATGTGGGATGGAGGTTTAAGTCCGCATTCGCTTGCGGTTTTCTCCAAGACAAAGGCATCTCCAAATACAATGGGCTCAACAATATCTCTGATTGCAGGCTCGTTGAGGAGTTGGAGGCAAACTTCCGGACCGATCCCGGCTGGATCGCCGGTGGTCACCGCTATGCGGGGTCGGGGCATTCGATTAAAGCAGAGATTTGAGGGCGCCGAGAAATCGATCCACGTTTTCTTCAGATGAACTGTGCCCCATTAGACCGACTCTCCAGACTTTCCCTTGAAGTGGGCCGAGTCCAGGTCCGATCTCGATTCCATGTTCGTTCAGAAGCATGGTCCTCACGCCGGCTTCGTCCACTCCATCGGGTACGCCCACTGCATTTAGTTGCCAGAGTCGGTGGCCTTCCTGAGCGGTTAGGCTCAAGCCTAGGTCACCAAGACCTGCCTTCAAGCGGTTGTGATTGCTTTCATGACGAGCCCAACGATTTTCGAGTCCTTCCTCCAAAGCCAACCGAAGTGATTCGTGCAAGGCGTAGTTCATGGAAATCGGTGCGGTATGATGGTAGACGCGGGCTCCCTCACCCCAGTAGTTGGCCAGCAGATTGACATCCAAATACCAGCTCTGAGCTCCGTGCTCGCGGTTCTTCACTTTCTGCATGGCTTGCTCGCTTAGGGAGACGGGAGCCAGACCAGGAGGGCAACTCAAGCATTTTTGTGTTCCGCTGTATACGGCATCAATTTTCCAGTCATCAATTCGCACGGGGCATCCTCCCAGCGAAGTCACCGCATCCACCAGAAGAAGGGCCCCGGCGTCATGGGCCAGCTTGGAAATTTCCTCGATGGGAGTGAGTGCACCTGTGGATGTTTCGGCGTGTACGATGGCGACAAGTTTAGGATTACTAACTCTATCTAGTGCCTCGGCAATCTGTGCAGGTTCGATGATTCGTCCCCAATCCGCCGAAACCTTGGTCACGTTTGCCCCGCAACGTGCGGCAACCTCGGCCATGCGACCGCCGAATACTCCATTGACGCCAACGATCACCTCGTCACCCGGTTCGATCAGGTTGACAAAGCAAAATTCCATTCCCGCGCTACCAGTCCCGCTGATCGGAAACGTCATTTCGTTTTCAGTCAGGAAGACCTTTCGAAGCATCTCCTTGATTTCTTCCATCATTTGGACGAAGGAGGGGTCGAGGTGACCGACAAGAGTTTGACTCATCGCGCTCAATACGGAGGGCGGTGCATCGCTTGGTCCCGGTCCCATAAGAATTCGTGAGGGTGGCGTAAAAAGTTGTAATGACATGAAATGAAAAAATGAATTTATGCTGGGTTATCATTAATAAACATAACAAATCCCCCTTTCAAGACGCTCCCATGTTTCACGGAAGAGTCAATTGAAATGAGTTTTGATTGGACCGATTATCTTTTGTCTTGGGCAATGCCTTCCCGAATCATCCGACGCCCATCACGGCAAAGCTTAAGGTAATGATCGGAGGGAAGACCTTTGAATGTTTCGAAAGATGATTTCCCGATGGGAACCTGATTGGTACATTTGAAAACGACCGTCCCTTCATCCATCTCGTCAAACATCGCGACGTATGCGGAGGTACTTCCAGCCAGGGCGGTGGCCTGAAATTGCTTGCGGAAAAACTTTCCGCCTTGTCTCGGAATGGAAACGCTTGTCGGTCCCTTCATGTTTTTCCAACTGAACCCGGGGAACAGGACTGGCAGGTAATCGATCTTTCGTTGATCGCACCATTTCCGATCAGCTACTTGTCGGGAAACAATTTCGGCATAGTCATCGGGTAAGCCGGAATAACGGCCGACGGACCAGGGGCTGATCACGTCAGCCATGTCAAGTATCCGATGAAGTTTGGGATCGGCAACTGCATCGCGATCCAAGTCTCTCCAGTAATAGGGTACGCCCAGAAGGATGCTCATGCCCCCCCAGTCCGGGTTGTGCTTAAGCAGGCGGATGAACCATTCCGTCTTCTCAAGCCCATATTCACGGTCATCATTAAAACCGACCCCCCAGATGCCCACCAATGGTTTTCCATTCAAGCGCAGGTAAGCGGAGTCTTTAGGGTCCGTTCCGAGTTGCATGCGTTTTCTTAAGTTCTTCCAGTCCTCGGCCAGGCGTTCGAAATCCTGGTTGTCGATTCCTGACAAGTCGTACATCAAGGCCCAGTGGCGATCGTTCCGAATGGCAGCGTCCCGGCAGAGCATGAGTTTTTGGTTCTCGAACTTGAGCCGTCGATGGTCCTTTGGCTCCTTTGAACCATGTATGGCAAAGCGTTGAACGAAGGCCCCGTCAATTTGGTATTCCTTCATCCATTGGAAGTGCCGGTTGACGGTCAGGGGATGGAGCGAACTAAAGACATGGGCCACCCCGCCACCGGCATGACGGAAAGGCGTGGCAAACTTTTCCGCCGGTGTAAAATCCTTCAGGTCGGGCCAAAGATCGATGGAGCATGAACCAGGTTCGAACTTTCCGTTTTTTTCATAATGACTAAAACCAAGGCCCGAGCCATCCCCGGTTGCGCGAAACCAACCCTGATAACCAGTGAAAATTTTGCCTTCCAGTCCGTCCGTCCTTTTGTCCCGGGATGAATTGCCTTCCTTGGCGGCAGTCAATACGGAGTACGCCTGTCCTCGGGAAACCACTGAATGCTCTGCCAAAAGGACAGAGGAAAGAAAGGAAAGGGAAGTCAGAATGAGGCGAAACATGAAGGAGAGTCTTGAAGCAGGTCCTCCTGCAAAAGCAATAGGATACTTAATTCTAGCATGGACAATTTCATGCCTGCGATCAAGGTTCTAGGATTCACCCAAAAACAAACCTCGATTCACATGATTAAATTGATTGCATTCTCCTTGGCCTTCCTAACTTCGATGCTTTTTTCTTCAGCCATCTTTGCCGATCCTCTTGTTTATGAGGGGAAATCCGGACCCGGCAAGGGTAAGCATATCGTCTTCATCGCGAGCGATCACGAATATCGAGGTGAAGAAACCTGTCCCGCCATTGCACGTATTTTAGCCAAGCGCTATGGATTCAAGTGCACCGTACTGTTTGGTTTGGACGAAGATGGATTCATAAAACCAGGATCATCCAAGATTCCTGGAATGGAGGCTCTTGATAAAGCCGACATGATGTTTCTGTTTCTCCGTTTTCTGCATCCGGATGATGCTACTATGAAGCATTTCACCGACTATCTGGACCGTGGCGGTCCAGTTCTCGGGTTGCGAACCACCACCCATGGTTTCAATGGCCTTAAGGGAAAGAACAGCAAGTATAACTACAATTCAAGAGACAAAAGCTATGACTGGGGTTTCGGTCGACAAGTAATTGGCGAAACTTGGAGACCAAGGGAAGGTGCCGGTCATTACGGTCGTAACCACAGGTACAGTACTCGCATGTTCGTGGTTCCCGACCAGAAGGATCATCCCGTTGTGCGCGGCGTGAATGACATGCACGCCATGGCGGGAGCCTACAGTGCCGTTCCGATCGAGGGATCAGTAATCCTAGGCAAGAATCAAGTGCTGGACTCCATGAAGCCCGATGGCAAGCCTTTGGCGGACAAACCGCCAAGCCCTTGTATATGGGTCCGTGAATACAAATCAAAGTCAGGTAAGAAAGGTCGCGTTTTTGCCAGTACTCAAGGCGCATCCGAGGACATTGTCAGCGAAGGGGTACGTCGCGTAATTATCAACGGTGTCTTCTGGTGTATGGGCCTGGAGAAAAACATCACGGTGGATATGAATGTAGACTTCGTGGGGCCCTACAAGCCCACTACCTTTAGTTTTGGCGGGGGTCGAAAGAAAGTTAAACCTTTAGATCTCGTCGGCTTCGAAAGTCAACTCCTGCCCGAGACAAAGCGCTAAGCAACTATTTTTAGATTTATTGGTTCTGCTCACTTGCCCAGCGAGCGGGCGTAGAGGATGATCGATTGGATTTGTTCCTCGTTGAGGACCCCCTCGTAAATGGGCATACCCGCTTCTCCGTTGACGGCGCCCTCGGCTACCTTGGTCGAAGGATTTAGAATGGATTCGCGTAGGTAGGCCTCGTCGGCGATCACCACTTGGCCAGTCGTCAGTTTGCGTTTGGACCCAAAGAGTCCGAGCCAACTGGGTCCTGTTTTTCCCTCCCGAGAACCGTCTATAGAGTGGCAGGCGACGCAA
>Ga0209362_1000821_pt1 | contig 26308 bp, 16 predicted proteins | sample SaaInlV_165m_DNA_FD_184680 | JGI IMG/M metagenome (GOLD analysis project Ga0209362, IMG submission 184680) | Marine microbial communities from expanding oxygen minimum zones in the Saanich Inlet - Saanich Inlet SI037_S3LV_110m_DNA (SPAdes)... | ecosystem: Environmental > Aquatic > Marine >... | reverse complement strand
CAGCTGGAGCTGGAACTTCGGCGATGGCGCCACTTCAACGCTACAGAACCCGAGCCACAGTTATGCGACCGCCGGCAGTTACGATGTTTCACTCAGTGTCAGTGGACCGGGCGGCAGCGACTCTCTCGCTCGTCCCGGATACATCACCGTGGCAGAGTTGGCGCCGATCGCTGATTTCTCCGGCACTCCAACCAGTGGCACCGTCGGAATGACGGTGGTCTTCAGCGACATCTCCAGCGGTGGCCCTGTCAGCAGCTGGAGCTGGACCTTCGGCGATGGCACCACTTCAACGCTACAGAACCCGAGTCACAGTTACGCCAACGCAGGCAACTACGATGTCTCACTGAGTGTCACCGGACCGGGCGGAACCAGCGTGCTCAACCGGGTCGGGTACATCGTGGTGGTCGCCCTGCCTCAGTTCGTCAGAGGAGACGGAAATAACGATGGATCCTTCGATATTTCGGACCCGGTGCTATCGCTGGAGGTGCTTTTCGGAAATGGATCCGTAAACTGTCTCTCAGCGCTGGATGTTAACGACGATTCTGCGGTGAACCTGGCCGACGTAGTTTCAGGTTTGGCGGCAATATTTGGCAGTGGATCCCCTCCAACTGCTCCATTTCCTGGTTGCGGAGCCGATCCCACCAGTGACAGCCTGGGCTGTGTTGGAGCGGCAAATTGCCCCTGATTCGGGGTAGGCGGTAGTGGTCTTGGCGGAGGTGTTGTAAACTTACATCGGGTATTGTTAATCCAATCCTTCCGGAGGATCCGATGTCGAATGATCACACCGAGTGGCGGCCCCAACCGCTGCGCTTCATCTTCTGGATACTCCTGCTTGCGGGGCTCCTGTTCGATACCGTTTCCGTCTCATCCCCAATTCTCGGCCAGGAATCTGCGGAATTGCAGCAGGGGGATTCGCTGATCCAGGAACAGGTCGTCGAGGGGCTGCGGATCCAACTCGAGATCGAACCGCTGGATGGAGCCATCGATCTTCGTCAGGGAGTCGATGCCAGGGTGACCTACACGATTCGCGATGCCAACTCAGGGGAGCCATTGACCGGATTGCATCCGCTCAGTTGGATGCATGGGCGCGAGGGAAAATTTCCACCGAACAAAGAGCAACTGAAGGAACTGGTTAAGAAATTTCTCGGAGGATTGATCAGCGTTCCAGCGGATCATGATCTCAACAAGTACTACTTGCTGGTACTCAATGGCGATCGCTCCATCTCCATCATCGACCCACAGATTTCCTTTAGCATCACCAAACTTCGCAACCTGATTGGAGTCCCTGGAGATCCGGTCGACTGGGCAATCGACGAGATCCATGAAAAACTCCTGGTGACCTTGCCGGATGAAGGTCAACTGCTGGTCATCGATTTGACTCGTGCTCAGATCGAAAAGAAAATCGAATTCGGGGAGGGGACCGAGCCGGTCAAGGTTTTGATTCAGGAGAATCATGAGATCGCATGGATTTCTCTCGACGGGACTGACCAGCTGGCTTCCATCGATCTGACCTCGCTCGAAGAGGGCCCGAGGATTCCGCTGGGAAAAGGACGTCATGTCACGGCGGTCGATCCCGATTCGAACTGGCTAGCAGCGACCAATACCGAAGATGGGACCGTCACCATCGTCGATCTGAATGATCGATCACGGGTCCGTACAATCGAGGTGGGGAAGACCCCTCTTGCTCTCCAGTATGCGCCCCTGGCAGCTCGTTTCTTGATTGCCTGCGCCAACGAGAATCGACTGAGAGTGGTGGATCCTGAACGTGCCCAGGTGACCCGAAGCCTGGAGATCCCCAGGGGAGTGGTAGATGTCTCGGTCGACCCAACGGGGCGTTTCGCCTTTCTCTCCAGTCCCAGCGAAGGTGAAGTGGCAATCCTCGACACCGCATCGAAGAAACTGGTCGACACGATCACCACTGCGCTCGCGCCGGACCGTGTCATCTGTACATCTTCCTTCGCTTACATTCACGACACACAGCGTGCCAACATCATCCTCGTCGACCTGAATCGCCTCGCTCGCAATGAACTGGTCGTGACCGAACTGGGGATCGGACGCAACTCGATGGATAGTACTTCCGCAGGGAGACAGATCACCTCGTTGTTGGCACCGACTCCCGAGGGGAATTCGATGTTCGTGGGGAACTCTGCCGACAAACTGATCTACTACTATGTCGAGGGAATGATGGCATCGATGGGTAACTTCCAGACCTACAAGAGAATCCCTCGCGGGGTACTGGTGATGGATCGATCGCTTCAAGAATCGGGCCCGGGAGAATACTCGACCTATGTTCGATTCGATCGACCGGGGATTCTCGATGTTCCTTTCCTGCTCGATCAACCCAGAGCATTGGTCGGCTTCGAGGTGGAAGTGAAACGAGACGAAGAGATTCCCGTGCTCGAGGTCGTCACTCCTGTAGGCATCAATTTCCTTGAGCCAGAGGAGAAGATCCGTGCTGGAGATCAAGTGCCACTGAGAGTGGTGGTCACCGATTCAAAAACGGGTGATCCGGTCGACGACCTTGAAGATGTTCAAGTGATGCTATTTCCCCTCGATGGTTCCTTCCAGGAGCGATTGGCGGCAAAGCCCGAGGGAGATGGAATATACCAGTGTCTCGGTTCATTTCCGGAGCAACTCCGATTTGGATTGTTGGTCCAGGTAGAGAGCCGTGGCCTGACTTTCAGGAACTCTCCTCTGTTTGAGATCCCCGTGTACCCGGGAACAAAAAAGTGATCGTGCCGTTATGGCTCACTCTGATATTGAGCTTCCTCACCGTGAGCGATGGTCCCGATGGACCGCAACCGACCAGTGCGATGCGTGGTGGGGAGATCTATCTCACCGGTAAGACCGCTGGGCCTGAGATTCGGCTGCTGCTGGCCAACGCGGACCTGGAACTGCCGGCGACCTCTTTCCCCTGCAGTTCTTGCCACGGTGAAGGCGGAAAAGGCACGCGTGAGGGGGGACTGATCCCCCCGCCGATTCGTTGGCAAGACCTGACCCGACCCGCCACCGTCGAATTGAGTGGGCGCAGGAGAAGTGCCTTCGACGGCGAATCGTTGAGAAGGGCGATCGTTGAAGGAGTCGATCCTGACGGGATCGAACTCCATCCGGGAATGCCTCGCTACAAGATGTCATCATCGCAGTTACTGGACCTGGAAGCTTATCTGAAGATTTTGGGAAGGGAGCAAGTCTTCGATCCCGGTGTCAAGGATGACAAGTTGAGGCTCGGTACCGTACTTCCTCTGACAGGGCAGCATCGTCGCTCGGGAGAGAGTGTTCGTACGGCCCTGATGGCGTGGTCGCAACAAATCGGACCCGAGGGACTCTACGGCCGTTCCATCGATTGGGTGATCGAGGATAGCGAGTCGACTCCAGAAGGAGCACTGAGGGCGTTCGAGAAAATCAGCGAGAAAGATGTCTTCGCACTGGTCGGTTGTCACCTTCCGACCAAGGTCGAGGGGATGGATGAAATCCTCTCGCGAAAGAAACTGCTGATGATCGGCCCCATCACCACCACTCCAAGTCCGCAGGATCCACCCTTTCCATGGATTTATTATCTGTTCCCCAGTTACTACCACCAGTCCAGGTCGTTGGTCGAGTTCATCTGCACCGAGACTCCGGATCGCATACCTCCGGTGGCGCTAGTGGTTGCGTCTGACCCTGCCTTCGACGGTGCTCGTAGTGGAGTACTGGAGCAACTCGCCATCTTCGGAACTGAACCTGTACTTGAGCTGGTCCCGGCAGAGGGGCACTTCGATCCGATCCTGCTCGCCCAGGCGTTGGAGGATTCCGGCGCTGAAGCGGTAGTGGTGCTCGCTTCAGGTATGCAAACAACACGCTTATCCCTGCGGCTAGAGGTGCTCGACTCGACCACGAAAATCTACACACTTGGAAGCGTGCTCGGACGGGACGCCTTTTCCTTGCCTGTATCGATGGGTGATCGCACCTACATCTCATTTCCGAGCGTGCTGGAACGCGATCGTCGGAAATCGGATTTAACCTGGTTGCTCTACCTCGCCAAGGACACCGGATTCAAGATCGAGAGTCCTGCGGTTCAGAGTTCTGCGCTTTCCGCCGTGAAACTGGTCCAGGAAGTTGTCGAGAACTGTGGAAGGAGACTCAGTAGAGATCTCTTCATCGAGAAACTGGAGGAGATCCAGCAGTTACGGACTGGACTGACTCCGCCCCTCTCGTTCAGTCCTTCTCGACACATCGGTGCACTGGGTTCCCATGTCCTCAAGGTCAATCTGGCAGAAAACCGATTCGAACCGGTCAGTGGCTGGATCATTCCCAGGCTTCGCGACCACAAGAAAGGAAACTGATGCTGGTGATCTCTGCGCTACTGACCCTGGAATTGTTGCTCTCGCAGCCAGCGAGGATTGTGTTACAGGATCCCACCACGATCACTGTCGACCAGGATTGCCCACAGATCACCCCCGAGGGGATCGTGGCAGCGATCGGCAACGAACAGATTCCGCAGTTGCAACTGGGCCAGTGGGTCGGTGGTCAACTTGAATCGCTGATGGTCGAGCGGATCGCGGCGAGAATTGACCTGGTTCAGATCGCCACTCAGGACCGACTGTTTCGACAGGAAGCCCGTAGTCTCGGATTGAATCGAGAAGAGTTCATCGAGAAAGCGATCATGCAATCGATGTCTCCACCGACCGAGCAGCAACTGCTGAAGGAACTGCGTTCCGCTCCAGATCTGTACGGTTCAGACCTCGAACAGGTGCGAGAGGAAGTGAACGCCGCTGTATCGCGCAAGCAAGCGGCCCAGATAGGTCGCACACTGCTGGAGGAGATCAGTCAGAGAATCCCGATCGAGTATCAACTGGAGCCGCTCCGGAAGAGAACTCTCGACCTCGGATTGGATGATGTGGTGGTGATGGTGGGTGAAGAACCGCTCAGGATTCTCGATATCGAGGAAGGCCTGGAGGATCTTGAGCACGAGTACGACTGGAAGAAGTATGAGATCGAGATCGGCGAATTGAATCGACGAATCAATGACAGGCTGCTCCAGGCGGAATGCAAGAAGCAAGGGATCGATGGGAGGCAACTCCTCCAGCAGGAAGTGTATTCCAAGCTGGAAGCGGTGAAGGATTCGGAAGTCGAGTCCTTCTTCAACATGAACCGTACTCGAATCGTCGGTGACCTGGACCAGATCAGGGAATCGATTCGTGCTCATCTGCTAACGGAGAGACGGATCGTGTTGGAAGCCCGTTTTGCCGAGAGGATGAGGGCCGCTGCAGACGTGGTGATTTACTTGAAGAAGCCGAGTCCACCCGTCCACATCATCGAAACCGACGGCCGAGCGACCCGAGGGCCCAGCGATGCGCCGATCCAGTTCATAGAGTTCGTCGATTTCCAGTGCGAGCGCTGCAAGGATCTCTGGGAATTTCTCGAGAAAGTGCAGGAGGTTCACCAGGATCAGGTGCAAGTGGTGGTGCGAAATCAACCCCTTGGATCGATTCACCCGATGTCGATGACAGCAGCACTGGCTGCGGAAGCGGCTCGCCTCCAGGGGAAATACTGGGAGATGGGAACTGGTCTGTTCAAACTTCAGGACTCGCTCTCCGCCGCCACCATCACCGCGCTGGCGAAAGAGATCGGTCTCGATATCGAGCGATTCGAGAGAGATCGGCTCTCTCCCGTTCTGGTCATGATGATCACCGAAGACCTGGATGAGGGCCAACGCCTCGGCATCGATCGCACCCCTGTGCTCTACCTCAATGGTAGGAAACTGGCTGACAAGAGCTGGGAGGGCATCCTCCAGGCAGTGCATCGAGAAAAGCTTCGCCAGGGATTATGAGATTCGAGGTTCCTCTGCCCGATCGAGGGATTTGGAGCCAGTTCCCGGATGCAATCAGCACCCGGTTTGAAAGCCTCCCATTGCAACCCGCGCCCGGTTGTAGCCAGCACCTCAGGATCAGGAACAACCGAGTGAATCTGCAGTCGGATCGACTCCGGCAGTGGGATAAGGAACTGGCGGTGGAGTTCCAGTGACGAAGAGGAACTGGAGCAAGGCTACCGGGTCGGCAATGTTGATCTCTCCCGAGTCGTTACAATCGGCGGCGTCCAGGCAAGAAATGGGTCCCTGTGAGAACATGTGAGAGAGGATCGTCACCGCATCTGCGATGGTGACCAGGCCATCCGGACTCGCATCGCAGCGAACGAAAACAACCGGTGCGGTGACGCTGCAAGGACTGCTCACGGAGTTGAGCCCGTCTCGTGTGGCCATGATCTCATAAAGGGCGGGGATCCCAACCAGCGGCGACGAGTCCAGAAACTGACTGTCTGTGCCGGCGAGCTGGCCGAGGATGAGCCCTTCCCGGAAGACCGTGATCGTATCGTAATCCGCTTCTGCATTGTTCCAGGACAACTCGATGGTGCTTCCAGCGGCATTGCAAAGCAAGGAGGTCACGCCTGCGGGAGCCTGTATGGCGAAATCGATGTCGAGGATCAAATCGTTGACGAGAGGTAGATTGGTCTCGACATGGTCATCGTATCCGCCCGCTAGAGGCGCGGTGAAGTTGATATTGTAGGTTCCCGGAATCAGCGACACGCTGTAGTGCCCGAGTGGATCGGTGATCAAGGTTCCCCACGCCGGGATGATACCGCTGGCTGGATCCGAAACCTCTATCAACACATCGGGTTGCGCCACTCCTGCTGCAGCGACGGTTCCCGAGAGCTGCACTCCGGGTGCCAACACCAGATCTCCAAGGTCTGTACTGGAGAGTACGCTGATCCCTGCCAGAAGGGTGGGAGCGACTCCTGTTGCTGCTGGCGGGATGATCATCAGATCGTAAACGCCGGGGTCGATGGCAAAGGAAAAGGTGCCATCGGCGGCGCCATTTTCATGGATGGTCGGATACAGAATACCTGTCGCGGAATCGAACAGTTCCACATCGACTAGCCCGACCGGTGCGCCAGTCGAGTCGATGCACCTACCAGAGAGCAGAACACCGTCGGGAAGCACGATGATCCCGAGGTCGACAGGAGCACCTGCAACCACACCGAGCGGCACGATCACGGTCTGAAGAACTGGACCGAGCAGGGGTGGATCGATTTCGAGCAAAAGCGAGCCGATGGGCAATATCACGTCGAATCGACCGTTGATGTCGGTGGTGTCATTGTTGATCGTGATGGAGTTTCCCGTCGCGGAGTGCTCTGCATCCAGGTCGGCCCCTTCAACCCAATTTCCAATCGAGTCGTGCACCTCACCAATGAAGTGATAGCCGGGAAGCATCTGGGTCGTTCCAAGATCGAGCGGTCCATCCACGACCATCAGTGGGAAGGTGTGTGGGACCCATTCCTGGGTGGCGGTGGGATCGACTGAGCGCAGGCTAGCCTCCCAGGTCCCTGCCGGAAACAACACGGAGAAGTTGCCATTGAGATCAGAATCGTCATTGAACAGCTCCGCAGGAATGCCCTGCGCATCGATGGCGTTCATGTCGATGCCGGATAGCGGAGCTCCGGTATCGTCGATGATAGAACCGATCACGGTGAAGCCTGGGTCCATCACGATTGTGCCCAGGTCGGTGTCACCAAACAGAAAGACATCGTCCAGTTGAAGGGGAAATACTGTCGGTGTGGGAGTCGCCATCGAAAAGACAATTCGATATTCATCGACCAGTGCTGACAAGGTGATTGTGAAAATTCCAGCGGCATTGGTGAAATCCCCGGTCAAGTTGATCCACCCGGTATTGGTTCCTCTCATGTCGATGTCGATGGGAGCCAAGGGATTGCCATTGGTGTCCTGGACGATTCCGCTGATGATCCAGCCACTTCCGAGGTTGATGACTCCCACATCAATACTTCCGGAGAGGGAGAGCGAGAGGGTGGTCGATAAGAATCCAGGTGGGGGTTCGACCTGCATCGAGAAGGCTCCGGCTGGAACCGCATCGAGGATGGTCATCGAAAAGGTTCCGTCGGGACCGGTGGTGTCTCCACTGACGGCAATCTCTACCGAAGGGGCCAGATCGCTGAACAGATCGAGGTCCGCCTGGGGAATCGGGCTCCCCAGAGCATCGGCCACGGTCCCGCTGATGACCCACCCCTGAGCCTGGAGCTGGGGAGGCAGCAGCAGTGCGCCGAGCAGTATTGCACCGAGCGCAGCTGTCCACGACATCGTCAATTTCATCCTAACCCTCGTCCTTCTTCTTAATTTTCCACACACTGGAGGTGTTTTATTATCCTCCCCTCAGGGAGTTTGTAAACAGTCGCAGCCTATTTCTGTAACGTTAGAGTGGATTGACAAAAGTTCGGTGTTTTCCCGATACAAGACCTTCAGTGGGGGGGGGAGTGCCACTTCATCGCACTACAGCAGGGAGGCGGGCAATTGACCCGGCTTCTATTTGTTAAGTGGTAGTATGGACTGGATAGTCACTTCACGAGAAGTCTCTCACCCCTCCGGGGACTGAGGTAGACTTCAAAGAGCCCTAGATCGGACGATGATGGTCCAGAAACGGACACCTACGATTCTCATAGCCATCTGGCTTCAGTGGCTCTGCCTGCTGACGACAGGACCGTTGCAGGCGGACCCACCGGCTGGTTATTACAATCCAGCCAATGGATTGGTCGGTGAATCGCTGCGTCAGGCTTTGCACTCCATCATCGATGATCATCAGCGATTTCCCTACACCAGTTCTGCGACCGATACCTGGGACATCGTCGGAGCCGCCGACGAAGATCCCGCCAATCTTGCCAATGTGATCAACTTCTATCGCAACACCTCGGTCCCGTGGTCCGCCCAGAACACGACCAATGGCTGGAACCGGGAGCACACCTGGCCTTCATCCTATGGCTACACCAATGACAACTCCTGCAATTACCCTTACTCGGATGTTCACCACCTCCATGCGGCGAGCCCCTCCTACAACTCTTCACGGGGCAATCGTCCCTATGACTGGTGCTTTACCAGTTGTTCCTCTTATGCCGCCGAAGGCACCCCTTTCACCAATCTCGGGAGTGGTGCTGGAAATTCAGGATCGTGGCAAGTGTGGGAAGATCACCGAGGAGATGCGGCACGATCGATGTTCTACATGGAGACGCGGTACGAGGGAGGCACTCACTCGATCAGTGGCTGCAGTGAACCGGATCTCCGATTGACCGACAATCGTTCGCAGATCGTGTCGAACACATCGGCCAATCAGAGTATCGCCTACATGGGGTTACTCTCGACCCTGCTCGAGTGGCATATCGAGGATCCGGTCAGTGCCGAGGAACAGATGAGAAACGATGTGGTCTTCGGATATCAGGGAAATAGAAATCCATACGTCGATCATCCTGAATATGTCTGTCAGATCTGGGTCTGTCCCACCTCCGATACCACTCCGCCGGCGGCTCCGACCAGCCTTTCGGCGGTGGCTGGAGAGTGCCAGGTCACCGTCGACTGGGCAAACAACAGCGAGAGTGACCTTTCCGGCTATTCCATCTACCGAGCGACCGCTGTTCAGGGACCGTTCACCTTGCTCACCTCCAGCGGGTCTGTCAGCAACCTGATCGACACCGCGGTGGATGGCGGAACCCAGTACTTCTATCAGGTCTCTGCGACCGATGTTTCGGGGAATGAGAGTGTCACAGGCTCGACCGTGTCCGCCGTGCCACTGACTGGCCAGGGGTGTGGAGCACCCCCCCCCGATCCCGGCGCCGTCAACCTGGTCATCTCGGAGGTGATGCCGAATCCTTCGGTGGTCAGCGATGCGGTCGGGGAATGGTTCGAGATTTTCAATCGAGGAAGCGCCACCGTCGATCTCAACGGCTGGACAATTCGCGATGACGATATCGATATTCATCAGATCAATGCACCTGCAGGGTTACTGATCGCACCCTTGGAGTTTCTCGTGTTGGCCCGCGACGGAAATGTTGCGACCAACGGTGGAGTGGACGTGGATTACGTCTACGGCGGAAATCTGATCCTGGCCAACAGCATCGATGAAGTGGTGCTGATCGATCCACTGGCGGTGGAGCGAGCGAGAGTGATGTACTCTTCCGCTACTTGGCCCTTCCTGGCCGGATTCTCTGCGGAACTTCTCGATCTGCTGGCGCCCGATCCCAATGATCCAGCTGTCTGGATCAGCGCCACCACCCCCTATGGATCTGGTGATCTCGGCAGTCCTGGAGGACCCGGCTCGGCCATCGTCCCGCCTCCTCCGGGTCCACAGATTTTCATCCGTGGGGATGCCAATCGTGATTTCACCGTCGACATCAGCGATCCGATCCTGCTGCTCGATCTGCTCTTCGGCAGTACCACCCAGCTCAGTTGTGAGGACGCCGGAGACGCCAACGATGATGGAACTCTCGATATCTCCGATGCCGTGGTCATCCTGCAAGAACTGTTCAACGGTTCCGGGCCGCTTCCACCGCCGTATCCCGTTGCAGGAGTCGATCCCACCCCTGACGCACTCGGCTGCTGAGCAACGACGCAGCAGCCACAACCAGTAGCCACCCGACCGGCGCACCGAGGCTGGCTGGGGCCAACGTTCGATCGCCCAGTACCGAGCGCCAGTGCCGAGCAGTTCCACGAGCAGGAACCGCTGCTGCATCGATGCGAGAGCCTTGTTTCCACCAGATCGGTGACGGTGGGGTATTTCCGGTGATCGATGCGAGCGGTGCCACGAACCCGTTCTCTCCGGGAGTGGCGACACCCCGGAGCCGCATCGCCGCGCTTCCCACATGACCGCCAGTGACCTCCCCCGACAAAGGATCACCCTCCAGTCGAGACCACCAAAGTTGTGGCATTCCGCTGGCAGTGTGGATGACGAATCCTCTTCGGTGCCGTGGCTGGCGTTGCTCGGCAGCCGCTGCCAACAACTGCGATAGATGGGCATGAGTTTCGTCGACTGATCCGGCCAAACTGAATCGATCGAGGCCGGAATACCAGGTCGCGCTGAGCCCATCCCCGATGGGGCGAATCGCCAGGATCGGCGCACCACTGCCATCGACCCAGAGCCACTTTCCCTCGGGGTGACGCGTTGGTGCGTCGATGGCCACTCTGCGGCTCGGTTCCGGGGGAAGCCTCGGCCCCGCTTCGATGAAGCGATCTACAGCGGATACCAGTACCGGTGACTCGACCGGTTGCCAGCCCTGTTCTGTCGATTGCACTGCATCTTGCAGCAGAGCTGCGGCATGACTGGAACTTCGAGCGTGGTGGAGTTGCCCCCCGGAATGACGACAGAGCTGTTCCACCGCGGATCGTTCGATCGAATCTCCAACCAGTACGATGTCGAGTTCGATGTCAGCCTTCATCAACGAGTCGCCGATGGCGATCCAGTCGTCCGGTGTCGTGCGCCCGTCGGTGATCACCACCAAAGAGCGACCTCCTGGATGATCGATCATCGTATCCCGGCACTGTTGCAACGCTTGACCCAGATCGGTTCCACCTCCCGCTGTGATCTGAGGAGGGATCCGCTCGAGCCACGAGGAATCGATCGGAGTTCCCGGTTCGATGATCCAGTCGAGTCGATCGCGGAAGCCCGCAATGCCCCAGCGACTGTTTCGCGGGGAGCCTTCGAGGAGTGCCATAGTCCCCTCGAGTAGTATCGTGGAGGATGCTCCCGAGAGACTGCCGGAGAGATCGAGTAACAACACTCCAAGATCCTGCAGTGGCGGGTCGGGTGCCGCAGGGATCGCGGTGGCGAGGATACCTTCGAGACCGATGCGGGTCGGTTCATCGTCACAGAAGCGATCGGCGGGAAGGGCCAGAAAGGCGCCGCCCTGCTCGATCCAGGATTTCAGCGGGTTGAACAGATCTGCCGCGATGGGGATTCCATTCCAGACGATGACGGATCCCGCCGCCGGCTGTGGCAAGTGGCCGATCCCACCGACCATCGAGAACTCCGGTTGCGGTAACAACTGTGCAGCGATCGCCTCGGGATCGCTCCACAGTGCTGCAGGGATCGATGATTCGACGATCACTACCATCCGATCGGGAGCATCGCCGAGCGGCTGCTGTGCTTCACGTTTCAGTAACCAGACTCCAGACTGCTCGGCGATCCATGGCCACTCGATGCGGGTCGTGGTGCCTTGCGGCGAGAGCGCCAGTGCTGATTTCCATCCCTCGATGGAGTATTGCTGACCCGGTCGGACGCGGGTGATCGGAGAATCGTTGAGGCGGCTCGGATCGGTCACCAGGGTGAGACCGACCCCTCGTTGTTGAACTCGCTGGATCAGATCGGGGGACGCCGGTGAGGAACTGTCGAGCAGTTGCAAAGATCGACCGGCATCGGTGGTCGCACTGATCTGTTCGAGGTTCTCGTCTCCGATCAGTGGGCGCGCCGCGCTGGGCATCTGTCCGACTGCGATGGCGACGCAGATCAGCAAGGTCGCCAGCAGACCACTGCGGCCGAGCGATAGCGATCCACACAGTGCCAGTAGCAGTGCCAGAATCAGCGGCAGCTGGGCGCTCGCCATCGCCGGCATCGATGGTGGCTTGCGATACGCAGTGGGCACCAGTTCCTCGATCATTCGACCCAACAGCACCGGCCAGTCGGAGCGACGCCACAGGTCTCCATCATCGGGTAGGAATCCCCAGTGGAATCCACCATCGGAGCGACCGATCAGCCCCTGACCCTGCTGATCGATCAGCAGCGGCACCCCGGTCGCCACCTGCCCCTGCAGGATGGTCCAGTATCGAGGATGAAGCCCCTCGAGTAGCGCTGGAGCGGGAGAGGCTGGGATCACCCGGGGTAGGAACAGATCGGTGGGCGCCGCTGGAAACGAGATGAAGGGGCGAGAACTTGCGGTGGCGATTCCTCTGACGATGAGCAGATCGGGGTCGGTCTCGTCGAGGACGATGGATCCAGTCCGTTCCAGTACCGAGAGGACTGCCGCGACCGTTTCCAGTTGTGAGTCATCCTGGATGGAGATCGGTCGTCGCCTCGGAGGAACCTGGCAAGCCGCCGAGTGCTGCTCCCAGGAAACCACGATGGGAGTGCCGGGGGGCGGGGCGTCGATTTTCATCGTAGCCTCACCAGCATCGAGGATGAGGGTTTCTGTCGGACCATCTCCGATGCGCAGTTGACAGCGAGATTGTGACTCGATCCGGACATCGATGACGATCGCCTGGTCCAGAGTTCGGCGGGCACCGATCACCGCCTGGTCCGGCATCAGCAAGCGTGGTCCCGATGCGGTGAACAGCAGTGCCAGTGCCAACAGCAACCTTCGGATCGGTACGCCGTGACTGTGCTGAGGTACCGCTCGGTGCCATAGCAAGGTACTGGGGACGACCATCGTGGTGGCCGCCGCCATCCATCGAGTGCGCTGGAGCCACCACAACAGAAGGAACAACGGGGTCAGCAGCAGCCAGCCGGGATGTACGACTTCGAAGATCATCCGGAGACCACCTCGAGGGGGCCACTGCGGTGGAGTAGCGGTCGTAAGAGCACCTCTCCTTGCTGCGAGGCATCGATCGGAAGATGGGATCCACCGCGGCGAGTCAACCACGATCGCAGGGCACGCTGGTACCTGTCGAACTGTTGTCGATATCTCTGACAGCTGGAGCGATCGATGGTGCCGATCCAGGGAGGCTCTTGTTTCGCCTCCAGTCGGACCTGACCGCTGGCGGTGGGGGTAACTTCCTCGGGGAGCCAGGGGCTGATCCAGATCGGCTTTGCCCAGCGGTTCAGTCCCTGCAGCTGGTCATCGAGATCGTCGAAGACGATGCGATCGGAGATCATCACCACTCTTCCTGGCCCCGAACCGGTCGGTTCCACTCGCTGCAGGGCGCTACGGAGATCTCCTCGGGTCGCAACTCCTGAGCGATCGCCAGGGAGGGCCACTCGCGCATTTCCGTCGTCGAGGATCCACAATCGATGAGGATCGCGACGAGATCGAGCCACCGCCAGGAACAGTTCACAGGTCCACGATACCGCTTGTGGTTTGTCGCCGAATCCCATCGAGGCTCCGCCATCGAGGATGATGGTCAGAGGCTCCGAACTGTCGTCGCGATAACTGCGTGTCCAGCGCTGGCGAAGCCGCAACCAGACTCGCAGGTCGAGCCGATGCAGGTCGTCCCCGGGGCACCACCGGGCGTGGTTGTCGAACTCGCCGCTGGCAGCACTGCGTGAACCACGACCCTGGCCGGCGGACACTCCATCGACTGCACCTCTCCAGCGCAAGCGACCGGCGAGTCGTTCGATCAGCCGCGAGTGATCGAGGGATGACGCAGCGCTCATCGGGTGCTCCAGATCTCGGTCACACCCCAGGGACGGTCGATTTCGATGAGGGTCGAGGCATTCGGACCGTGAGTGATTCTCGGAGCCGATTGAACCCAGTGGACCGGTCTGTAGACGCCATCGTCTGGAGCCGGAGTCAGTGCCTGATGACTCTTCCCGTCGCTGGAGATCCGCCACAATCGGTCCGCCAGCAGCAACACTTCATCTCCCCAGCGAGCCAGAGATGCGACCCGAAGATGAGGTCGATCCCGCTCGTCGGGCAGTGGTGGTGGTGAGAGCTCCTGCAGCGAGTGGCCGTCGAATTGCATCAGCCATGTTTGACCCTTTTCGATGCCGAGGATGACGATCCGGTCGGCGGTCGCAATCAACTGATAGGCACCGGAGCGGGGTAACGGTTCGCTCCCGGCTCGGCTCAACAGTCGTTGACCGCTCGCATCGATCAGCCAGATCTGACCCTCGTCGTCGATGGTGCCAGCGGCAAAGGCATCGGTGCTGGCAAAGGTATCGCACGGCTGCGGGTCCAGACTGCCATCGATGATGGTGGGGCGGTTCGCCAGCAGCAGGAATCGCCGGGCGCCGTCACCGTCGTGAACTTCGATCAGACGAGGAGTTGCGCCATCGGCCCAGGGAAGATCAGGGTGAACGGTGGCGGCCGGTAGCGGAGCGAAACCGCCGATCCCGGGTAACGGCGGGGTGAGCAGTTCTTTCCACCACGATGCACGCGAAGCCCCGTTCTCAAAATAGCCGACCAGACCGGAGTCGGTCAGCACCACCCGCTGTCGGTGACCCGCCGAGAGGAGCCATCGTTCGCCGCTGGGGAGCAGTGGCCGTGGTGCATCGATGGCATCGATGGATGGGTGTTTAGCGGTCGGCTCGATTCCGTGCTGACGGGTTCCGAGGTGGTGTAGTGGGGAGGAGGGGAGGGGGCCAGGAATGGTCTCGATGGAACGGGCTGGCACCGTTTCCTGCGGCAGCGTGCGATCGGCAATGACGCAATCCGGTAAACCGCTGAAGAATAATCCCGAAACACCGGCCACATCGACCCACCAATGTTGATTCCCCGCCGGGCGGAAATTGATCCAGCGCATCGATTCGGTATCTCGTGCTCTGCGCCCAGCGTCCTCGCCAAAGGTTTGCATCGCCAACTCCATCGGTGGTGGAACCGTGGCGACTCGAAGGCATTCTTGTCGGGCCGAGGATCCGAAGATCTGGTCGAGAATCTCCGCTCTGGGCAATCCATCCCGGTCGAGCAGCGAACTGCCCTGGCGCGGGAGCCAGCGGATCAGCACTCGTTCTACAGGGCTTGAAGTATCGATCACTTGCAGCGATCGATCATCTCCGCGAAGCCAAACTCCGTCCGTGATGCGAAGCCGCAGCTCGTGACCGCCGATTTTTCCGGCGATGGAATCGCCACCGGGTGAGTGCAGTTGCCAGTGATCGAGATGGAATTGTCGATCGCTGGGGGGGAGCCCCACTCTTCGAATCGGTATACCGGCGACGCTACCCATCAATGCGCCCGCCGCAGGCAAGGTGGTCGGGGGGAGCAGCGCGATGGGATCACAGACCTCGGAGAGGTGAGTGAACTGATCAGGAAGGTTCCAGCGAGCGTCGATTCCCGGCGACCATTGCACGGAAACCTCTCCTCGTGGACCGATTCGCATCGATCGCTGGATCTGCTCGGGTTGGTCGGACAGCCGTCCCGCCTGGAACCAGAGCCTCGCTTCGAGAGGGGTGCCCTCGATGGCGCGCAGTGCTGCAGAGATGGCGAGGTGGGCATCCTGTGGTCGGAAGGAGTGGCGCAATTGTCGCTCGATACTTTGGGGCAGGCGGTCGGCACCGAGCCAGGTCGGTTTGCGCTGGTCGAGAATGAGACGGGTGCTCAATTCCTGGTGGCTGTTGCCGGCGCCTGCCAGCCGCCACAGCGCGACCGTCCTTCGCGCAGCGGGCTCGTCGCCGCCATCGAGCCGTTCGAGGGCGCTGCTCAATGGCGGCAACGGATCGAATCGGGGTGGGATCGACCGCCACAGCGTGTCGAAGCCCATCGAGGCGCGCCAGCGAGTTCCGTCTTCGGTGTCCTCATCGATCAGCGCCTCTCCTTGCCAGTGCGTCTGCCCCAGTAGCCGCGCCAGCCGTAAGCTCATTGGGCCCTCCTCGGGACGAGCGCCGAGAGTGAGGAGTTGCCGCGCTTCGGCGACGAGACCCCCCGAGATGGCGATCTCGAGTGCCGCCGCTACTTCTCCTCGATGTTGAAGTTGCGTTACGCCCCACTTCCACCGCCCCGAACGATCGGCCAGCAATTTCACTCGGGTGCTGGAGATCTGCGCAGCGGTGGTGGAGGGGAGGGGGCCCTCGAACAGTTGCAGTCCGATGCGGATGTCAGCGAAGCGGTCACTCGAGAGCTGGTCGCTGGCGACCTGGCGAGCCTGTTGTGGCCAGCCTCCTGCCAGCCACATCGATGCCAGTTGATGCCGTATTCCGGAGGACGGATCCAGTTCAAGAGATGCCTCGAGGATCCCCACCGCTCGCTCGTAGTATTTCTTCTCGGTGGCGATGTCGATCGCCGCCTGGACCGTTGCAAGGGACCGATGTTGGAGACCGTGCTCGGCGATGGCATCGATCAGATCATCTACTCGCTGCTGGTCACGAGCCCACAGGAAGGCTCGTTCGACTCTGGAACGATCGTGCGGAGAGGAGGCGATCATCGAGACGATCGCTTCGAGCGGGTCGTCATCGTGGCCGTGAACCTCGAGGATGGGACACAGTGCCAGCACGCTCACCAGCATACCGAGAGGGAGTATGGTGCCAGGGAGTCGGATGCTAGGGAGTCGGGGGAGTCGGTGAATCGTCGTCATCCCTGATGAGCCACCGCCCGGTCCACTGCCGAGACGATCTCCTCGGGACCGAGGCCATCCAGTTCCCCCTCGAGGGAGTACACCAGTCGATGTCGAATCACCTCGTGACGCCATTTCTTCCAGTCTTCATCATCCAGGTGAGTCCTGCCGTCACGCAGCGCTTCGACCTTGCCGCTGAGAATCAGCGCCTGCAGTGCACGTGCTCCGGCACCCAGCCGCAGGCCTCGTCGGACCGTCTCGGGAGCAGTGGGGTCCTCCGGTCGGGTCGCTGCGATCCAGTGAGCCGCCCGATCGATCACCGAATCGGCGGCGATGACTCGTCGCACCGTCTGGCGCATCGACTCGATCTGTTTGGGATCGAGCACCTTGGCCGCTGTCATCTGGGTCTCGATGGTGGTGGCTGCAGCGATTCGCGTCAGCACCTCGGGTGCTGGACTGTGGAGTTGAACTTCGAGTAAGAAACGATCTCGCTGCGCCTCCGGCAGCGGATAGGTCCCTTCCATCTCGATCGGATTGCGGGTCGCGATGACGCTGAAGAGCGGATCGAGGCGATGGCGATGGGACGAGATGGTGACCGAGTACTCCTGCATCGCTTCGAGCAGGGCGGACTGGGTCCTCGGAGTGCCGCGATTGATTTCATCGGCGATCAGTAACTGGGTGAAGACGGGACCGGGTCGGAACTCGATTCGATCGCCACTGCTTCCCGGTAGCAGAGTTTCACCACCGAGGATATCGGCCGGGAGCAGGTCGGGGGTGAACTGAATTCTACCCCGGCTCAAACCGGTGCTGTCGGCGAGACTCTCTGCCAGTTTGGTTTTACCGGTTCCGGGGACGCCGACCAGCAACAGGTGACCTCCGGCCAACAGTGCACAGGTGGCACCATCGACCGCATCGGGCTGGCCAAAGATGACCGCACCGAGTGCCTCTCGTAATCGTAGGTCCTGCTGGCAAAAACGCTGGACCGCATCATCCACCACCTGAGCCCTCCTTCCCGCGAATCCACAGTTGATACAGATCGATCACCCGGCTCCACCGCGGTGCCAGTTGCGGATCATCCCGGACCCGGTCCCAGGATGCAGCAGATTCTTCGCCGGGGGGAGTCACCACCGAGGTGTTGAGGCGCAGATCGGAAGAGTCGCCAGTAGGGGTTCCAGCGAGGTGAATCGACTCGATCGGGGCGGCACTGTGCTGCGGGTCGAAGGGGGTCGGCGAGAGATCTGTGGGGCGATCTGAACCTCCATCGGCGAGTGCGGTGGCTCGGGTCACCGCCTCATTCCCCGGATCGGTGGAGAGGGCCAGCGACGCTCCATCGCCTGGAAGTGCGGCGGAAGCGACCATCGGGCTGCGGGAGTCGAGAGGTCGCGGCCGATTCCACAGATCGACTGCGGGAATTATCGGATCTTCGGCGGCTAGGCGCTGAAGCGCCGCCTGGACCGCCTGCAGATCTCGCGGCAGCAGCGATTGTGGTGCGGTAGTCGCCGGCGACAGCCCGCGAATCTGCCGTGCCAGCGGCTCCAGTGCCGGACGACCCGCCAGGGCGAGGGCTGCATCCTCACGACCCCGAATCCGCTGTTGCCGGGAACGCAGCTGCTCATCGGTGGGCACTTCGCTGGAGATCTGAGCCACCGAGGTACTCCCAGAGTCTTGATTCAGCCGAACCTCAGGGATCGGATCGAACGGTCCCAGCACGGCTCCGATCAGCATCGCCGTGGCGGTCAGCGCCAGCGAGGGACGGGGATCAGGAGCGGGCAGGTGGCGCCGTAGCGCAGTGGGAGAAGGAAGGGGAAGGTGAGCACACCGTGCCCTCAGAGCATCGAGCCACGGGTCTCCTGCGGGTTGCTCCTGGCGATCCAGAATCGTCTCGATCAGCGACTGAGAACCGATGACCCGGTCCCAGATTCTCGGCCACAGTGTGGCCGCACGGTGTCGCTGTCGTGTGGCGAAGACGGTCGCCAGCAGTAGCCCCACGCCGATTGCGGTGAAGGCCGCCCTGCCGGGGTCGTGGTCGGTGAGCCAGATGATGGTGACCAGCGGCAGGCCGATGGCGATTCCGGAAGCGGCTCCCCTGCGGCTACAGTGGCGCAAGATCCTGGCGCGCCCCACCCGCAGGCGTGGTTCCAGGCGTAAATCCAGGCGTGGTTCCAGGCGTGGAACGATGAGCCCCGTCAGCGTACGGCGACGCGATCGGGAAGAATTCTGGCTGTCGCTCGCTGGCACCGGGCTCCCTCCCGCGGGTCGCGGTCCAAGGGGACTCCCCCAGTCTATCCTGACCGAAGCGACGAATCACCGTCTCCCTTGACACTCGCCCATCCGCCCCCGAGTATCTCGGTCCAGGACGGGTGGGCCGGATTTCGGATCGCCAGTTATTTGTCCAGCTGGGGGAAACGCATGGCGGAACAGTTGCACCAGTACGCACGAGTACACGAAATCGTACCGGTTGAGAGTTGGAGGAAAGACGGAGTCGAGGGGTGGTTATTCCGAGATAAGGAGAACCAGACCATCTTCGTTGAATCTTCCGAGTTATTGGGTCATCAACTTGCATTCGAGGTGAACTAGGCTGTTTTGATCGACAGCAGGCGTCAAGGTTCGAAAGATCAAGGTCTTTCATTTCTGCGATCTGAGCCGGTTCCCCGTTTCTGGTTTTCCTGCGGGAAAAGGGTGAGTGCATCGACCCTGCACGAGCATCGAGGGTATAGTCGAGAAGGTTGGATTTGACGGGGCGTAGCTCAGTTTGGCAGAGTGCCTGCTTTGGGAGCAGGAAGTCGGAGGTTCGAATCCTCTCGCCCCGATTGTTTCATTCCAGCGGAGCCGGTGGGTTCGCTGGTCCACGCATCAGATGGGCACACCCTCACCTCTTCTCAAGGTGAAGAAGCCGTTGCGTTTCACCGGAAATATCTCTCTTTCCCCGTCGGGCCAACGAACCTCGAGTTGAAGTGGTCCACTTCCTTCGATCCAATCGGTGGCGAGGATCACCTCCGCCTCGCTGGAGGTCTGGAAAGAATCCTGTCGAAGGATCGGGTAAGGAATCCATCTTCCTTCGTGACGCAACCCGACCGAAGCACCAATCCCTTGACGGTTGAGCCCATCCTGCTGCAGCCGAACTCGGATCGACGAGGAGGTTTCCGAGGCATGATTGATCAGTAGGTGGGGGGCACCGTTGAGACTGGTCGAAAGGATGTCGACGTCCCCGTCTCGGTCGAAGTCACAGAGTGCTGCACATCGGCCGAGATGTTTCCACTGACTGAGCCCCTTCTCGAACTGCTCCTCGAAGCGAATCTTGTCGCCACTTCGTCGGGCGAGCCAGTACTGATCTTGTTGCTGGTAGCCGACAGAGGAGGGAACCTGGTCCGCCTCGGGGTACACATGACCGTTGGCGACAAACAGATCGACGAGGCCATCGAGATCGAGGTCTGCGACACCCACACCCCAGCTCAACATCGGTCGACTCGACGCTGCCAGTCCTCGCATTGCGGCTTCGTCACGAAATGTTCCATCGCCCTGGTTGAGGTAGAGATTGAGACTTTCACGTTCGAAGTTGGTCACCACAAGATCGAGTTTTCCATCGGCGTCGAGATCTCCGACTCCGATTCCCATCCCCGCCTGTTCTTGCCCATCTTCATCGACTGCGATACCGGAGAGGAGTCCAACTTCGCTCCAGCGGCCAGTTGGCGAGTGAGACCAGAGGTGATTGGGACAGGAATCATTGGCGACGAAAATCTCGGGATGGGGATCGCCATACAGGTCGATGATGGTGACCGCCAGCCCATACCCAGCAGAGTCGGGAGTGAATCCCCATTGCTGGGTGACATCCTGGAACTTCAACCCACCGAGATTTTCAAAGACCAGGTCAGTCAGTGCCGGCAAGCCTCTTGGTCCGCACAGCACCGGGCGATTTTCCCACAAGCACGACCACTCATCTCCGTGGAGCGGAGGCGATTCGAAGTCGTAGTCGAGGTATCGACAGACGTAGAGATCGAGATCGCCATCGAGGTCGAGGTCGCCGAAGGCCGCACTGGTACACCAGCCCTCTGCTGATAATCCGCTGTCGACCACCGGGTTCCAACGGCCCTCGATGTTTTCCACCAACTGAATCTCACCGATTCCTGTCAGTAGCAGGTCGTCATCTCCATCTCCATCGAGGTCGGCTGCCGCCACGCCGCAGTTCCATTTCATCGGGGGCAGGTTCTGGGCCTGGGAGATCGGTTCCACATCGGTTTGTTTTCCTTGGACCCAGCGGAACCACGACGGAGGAAATCCAGTTTGCTGCTGAAGGTATCGGTCGGTGGTGGATCCTGCTGTGAGAAGAATTTCTGGAGTGCCATCGGTTTGAATGTCGAGTAGTGCAAGTCCGGTGGATTTGACATCGACGATCCCCTGCGGGGGAATCACACCACAGCGTTGGACCACCGATTGAAATCCAGCCACATCAGCCGGCTCCAGCAGGACCGGCGGATCGGTCTCGGTGCCAGAGTTGTGCCGGATGCAACTGCAGAGGCACAGGATGCTGAGGAGGAGTACTCGACTCAGGATCTGTAGGTTCTGTTGTTGGATCAACGTCATTCCTGCTTTCTGTCGCGCTGGCCATCATCTCCATGACCGGGTCTAGTATGCAACAGGATCGTGAATGAAGGACAGCATCGCTTCCGAGGGACGGTCCGATTCGGGAATAATATCTGCAACGGAGCGGTTCAGGTGGGGTTTTGAAAGGAATCAGTGGGAAGTCATGAGGGCATCGTGACTCGAAGAGGATTTGCTCGTAAGATGGATATTAACCGGTGTGATCTACCTGTGAGTTGCCCCTCAATCGATGCGGAAGTGTTCAACTCTACTGTGAGGCTGGAGGAATATTGAAGTTGTTGCAAATGCTGTTGAATCGGGTTTCGCTGCCGCTTTGGGCGTGGCTAGTGGTCGGTCTGTCGGGTCAAAATTTGATCGCCCAGGGACCTCCGCCACCACCACCTCCGCCGCCGCCACCTGGTGGCGGTCCTCCTCCCCCGCCAGCGCTGCCACCGGTTCCTTTCACGGCCCAGAATCCATTCACATCCGAGAAGGCGATGCTCGGCAAGATCCTGTTCTGGGAAACGCAACTCTCCACCGACAGTTCGATCGCCTGTGGAAGTTGCCACTCGATGGAAAATGGGGGTAGCGACTCCCGCTCCTTCGATCCGTTGTCGGTTCATCCTGGACCCGACGGGAACTTTGGAACACCCGATGACATCCGTGGTTCGATCGGAGTGCAAAATCAAAGTTGCCTCGGAGTCCTTTCCGATGACCCCATTTTTGGACTTGAGCGACAGGTCACTCGCCGGAAGTCGCCCTCTGCCATCAATGCGATGTTTGATGGAAGGCTCTTCTGGGATGGACGCGCAGGACCGCAGTTCCTGAATCCGGAGACGGGTGCCGTCAGTATCCCGGGCAACACCAATCCTGCCGCCGGTGCTCTGGAAGCCCAAGCGGTGGGTCCGATCATCTCGGATGCCGAGATGGGTTGTGAGGTCCGGACCTGGGATGATGTTCGGGCTCGATTGCTAGCTGCCGCGCCACTCCAGTACGCCAACGACATCCCGCAGGCGATGCTCGACACGCTGTCGCAGTTCTCCGATTACGAATCGCTGTTCCAGATGGCCTTTGGATCGCCGGAGATCACAGGTGAGAGGATCGCCTTTGCCATCGCCACCTATGAGAGAACACTGCTAGCGGACCAGACTCCACTCGACCAGTTCATCGCGGGGAATCCGAATGCGCTGAGCCCGCAACAGGTCAATGGAATGAACGTATTTCTCAATAACTGCTTGCCCTGTCACGGCGGGCCGTTTCTTGCCGATGGAGTCTTCCACGACATCGGAGTCCGTCCAGAGAATGAGGACCAGGGACGCTTCGGTGTCACCGGGAATCCCGGAGACATCGGAAGGTTCAAGACGCCTCCGCTGAGAAATGTCGAACTCCGCGCTCCCTATTTTCACAATGGCGGCAAGCAAACCCTGGCCGAAGTTGTTTCCTTCTATAACGGTGGGGGTGACTTCCAGAACCCGGATGGGGGCCCGGGGACTCCTCCGCTGAACCTGCCCGCGGGAGCCCAGGCGAATCTGGTGCTATTTCTCGAGGCATTGACCGATGAGAGGGTGCGCAACGCGCTTCCCCCCTTTGATCATCCGACTCTGGCCACCCACTTCCGCCGAGGAGATTCGAACCGAGATGGATCGGTTGATATCAGCGATGCGATTCATTGTCTCCAGTACCTGTTCGACGGAGTTCCCGCGTTCTGTGAGGATGCCACCGATATGAATGACGATGGTCAGTTGAACATCGCAGATCCTGTGCGCCTGCTCGGCCGTCTTTTTGGTGGTGGTGAAATTCTTCCATACCCAACAGAACTGACGCGAGGTCCAGATCTCACCGCAGATCCACTGGAATGCCTCGACTGATCGCCGACAAGATCTGACAGATTGACTGCGGGTTGTTGCGGCATCGATGGTTGCTACAACCCGCAGTGGATGCACTCAAAACCCTTTCTGTCCCATTCGTGTCAAACGTACCTCAACAGTCGGCAATTGATCGAATCGGTCCTGTCCCCTCCTATATTGGGATGATGAATGTAGAAGTTCCTGGATCACCTCGAAGGGGAGGGCAAATGAAGAAAACCTATTTGACCCTGTTGATCTTGCTACTCATCTCAAGTGGCACCCAGGCCTGGTCTCAAAGTTCATCCCTGAGTTTGGTCGGTGCGAATGGATTCCCCGGGCTTCCGGTAGTCAGCCGCATCTATCTCGATCACACGGTGGCTTGCGAAGCTTTTTCCTTCGGTGTGTCCCATGATCCCTCGAAATTAACCGTGACAGGCCTTCAAAACGGCTTCTACCTGGTGGGCGCGAATCTCGGAGGGGTCAGTCCTGAGTTCCTGATGATGGAGTTCAACCCGATCAATGGCGGTGGCTTCATCGTCGGTTGCCTGATCGACCTGACCGAACCCATCAATCCGCTGATGGCTGGGCTCAATCAGGAGATCGTCATCGTGACCTACTCGGTGGCCGCGACGGCCACTCCAGGGAGTACTCCATTGCAATTCTCAGACACACTGCACGAGCCGGCGGTGGAAATCTTGGTCGTGATGAACGGGCTTGAGTACATTCCGACCGTGGAGGATGGATCGATCATCATCCTGACCGATTGCAACGGGAATGGCGTTCAAGATAGCGCCGACATCGCTTCTGGAAACAGTTCTGATTGTGATCTGGATGGGGTCCCGGATGAGTGCGGCTTTGCCCCTGGCCAGGCCGACTGTGATCAGGACGGAACCCCTGACATCTGTGAACCAGATTGTGATCTCGATGGAATCGCAGACTCGTGCGCCATCGCGAACTCCCAGGTGCCAGACTGCGATCTCAATGGAATCCCAGATTCCTGTGACATTGCCGCTGGAGGAGATCAGGATGGAGATGGAGTCCTGGATGCCTGTGAAAATGACCCCTTCTGGCGAGGCGACTGCAACAGTAGTGGCGGACTCGATCTGGCAGATGCCATCGCTTCTCTCTACTTTCTCTTTGGACTACCAAATCTGGTCAGCTGCATCGATAGTTGCGATGTGAACGACAGCGGAGCGGTGGATATTGCAGATACCGTGTATTTTCTCGGCGGATTGTTTTCGAATGGACCTCTACCGCTGGCTCCATTCCCCAACTGTGGAGAAGATCCTACGGCGGATCTTCTCGGCTGCGCGAGTTTTCCAGTGACCTGCCCATGAGGCGCTCCATCCCCGCTGCTCCTCGTCATCTGGATCACCACTGATCCAGATGACGGGGAGCAGGCGCCTTTTCTGGTGACCTTCGGACACCCGGAAGCCACTTCACAAACTGACTTCGTTGGATTCAACACCGTGGGGGGTCAAGATGGTCAATTGCGACTCCTGTTTATTACAATTGAATGAGACCTGCCACTTGTGACGTGTTTGTCGTTCATCTCGATTCAAATTCACACTCCATAAATTACTTACTAATATTGGCACAAAGGAAGTTCAGAATTTGGGTGGAATAACAAAAGGAGTTGTGGCGGTGCGGAAAGAACATTGGATCACGATCCTGGTACTGATGCTCTGTGCGGTAGCCACTGCACAAGAATCAAATTTCAGGGTGGTGGGGGCGAGTGCAACTCCAGGGCTGCCCGTGGAGTGTAGAATCAAATTCGATCACACCAGTGACTGTGAAGCCTTCTCCCTCGGTGTGATCCACGATCCATCGCTACTCTCCATCAGCAACCTACAGCGTGGGTTCTACCTCGAGGGAGCAAATCCCGGAGGAGTGAGTCCCGATTTCCTGATGCTCGAAACAAATCTGCTCAGTGGGTCTGGATTCGTGGTGGGTTGTTTGTTTGACCTGTCTCCTCCGATCGTCGATCTGATCGCCGGAATTGACCAGGAAATCTTGATCTGCACCTATCAGGTCCTCCCGACTGCTTCTGCTGGGGACACACCTCTACAGTTCTCACCCGAGCTGTTCGATCCTCCGGTAGCGATGTTGGTGGTGATGGGGGGGCTCGAGTTCACTCCTACCTGGGAAGATGGATCTGTTACCATCCTGCCCGACTGCAATCTCAATGGAGCTCCCGATGGAGATGATGTTGCCAACGGAACCAGCGAGGATTGCGACCAAGATGGCGTACCAGATGAATGTGGATACTCTCCAGGTCAACCAGACTGTAATCAGGATGGAATCCCGGACATCTGCGAACTCGATTGTGACTTGGATGGGGTCCTCGATGGTTGTGCCATCGCTGCCAACCAGGTGCCCGACTGTAATCTCAACGGGATTCCCGATTCCTGTGATTTTGCCGCTGGTGGAGATCAGGATGGAAATGGAGTCCTGGATGCCTGTGACAATGTTCCCTTCTGGCGAGGAGACTGCAACAGTAGCGGGTCACTGGATCTCGCGGACGCCATCTCATCACTCTACTATCTCTTTGGACTGTCGAACCCGGTCACCTGTGTGGATAGTTGCGATGTGAACGACAGCGGAGCGGTGGATATTGCAGATACCGTGTTTTTTCTCGCCGCAGTGTTTATGGCTGGGCTTCCACCGCTGGCTCCATTCCCCAACTGTGGAGAAGATCCTACGGCGGATCTTCTCGGCTGCGCGAGTTTTCCAGTGACCTGCCCATGAGGCGCTCCATCCCTGCTGCTCCTCGTCATCTGGATCACCACTGATCCAGATGACGGGGAGCAGGCGCCTTTTCTGGTGACCTTCGGACACCCGGAAGCCACTTCACAAACTGACTTCGTTGGATTCAACA
>Ga0209362_1000816_pt1 | contig 26382 bp, 30 predicted proteins | sample SaaInlV_165m_DNA_FD_184680 | JGI IMG/M metagenome (GOLD analysis project Ga0209362, IMG submission 184680) | Marine microbial communities from expanding oxygen minimum zones in the Saanich Inlet - Saanich Inlet SI037_S3LV_110m_DNA (SPAdes)... | ecosystem: Environmental > Aquatic > Marine >... | reverse complement strand
GAGATATTGGATGAGTCGTCGTAGAATGACGCGCAGCACGGTTGCTGCCGGTGGTAGCTGGGTGCGGAACCGTTGAACCGTTGGCGAATTTTGAGTCGTCCTATGGCTTCGCGACCCCGCGGTTATATCCGTTGGTGGCCGAATACACCTGTCAAACGAGTGAAAAAGTATTGGTGTTGCGATGATTAAAGTTGTGGATCCCCATCTGGTAGGCTTCTCAGAGGATCGGTTGAATAGAATATCTGGCTGGCTGGACGATCTGGTAGCCAGTGAACGTGTCGCCGGTGCCAGTGTACTGGTAGGTAGGTTTGGAAAACTGGCGTACTTTCGTGCTGCAGGCATGGCCGATCTCGCAGAGGGGAAAGCTTTCTCTGAGGATACTGTAGTCAGAATATACTCCATGACTAAACCCATTGTCAGTGTCGCGGCGATGATGCTGTTTGAAGAAGGTTGCTTTCAGTTAGATCGTCCGGTGAGTGATTACCTGCCAGAATTTTCCAGTCAGGTTGTCTGGCAGGGTGGAGATATAGGGAATACAAAACCGGTAATTCAGCCGATGCTGATATGGCATCTGCTCACCCATACTTCCGGATTAACTTATGACTTTATGAATCAAAACGTCGTGGATGCTGAGTATCGCGGGCAGGGAATCACTCATCCATCACCCCACAAGAACCTTGAGGGCTGGGTAAAAGCACTTGCTGAGATTCCTTTGATAAGTGAGCCTGGCACGGAATGGAACTACAGCGTCTCAACAGATGTGTTAGGTCGATTGGTAGAGGTTTGGTCCGGTTTATCTTTGGAAAAATTCCTATGCACCAGAATATTTGAGCCACTTGGCATGCATGACACGGGATTCCATGTGATCGAGCCTAATCAGGCAAGGTTTGCGTCACTGTACCGCCCGAAGGTAGGTCCGGTGATGGGAGATACCTCGCCACCGCCTTTATCTGAACGTGGTGGGCTGAAGTTATTGGATGCTGCTTCGGCTAGCGGATACAGGAAACCTGCCAACATATACTCGGGTGGTGGCGGACTGGTATCTAGCATAAGTGACTATTCCCGGTTTTGTCAGATGCTGATGAATGGTGGGGAGTTCTCCGGTAAACGTTTGCTATCTCCGGTGACCGTTGAATATATGCGCACTAATCATTTGCCGGATGGCAAAGATATGGCCTCCATGGGGCAGCCAGTCTGGAGTGAAACAACTTACGATGGCATCGGGTTTGGTTTGGGGTTCGCCGTGGTATTAGATCCCATCAAAGCGAAGATGATTACCTCAAAAGGCGAACACCACTGGGGCGGCGCAGCTAGTACGATGTTTTGGCTGGATCCGGAAAAGGAGATGTGGGTGATTTTTCTGACACAGTTATTGCCTTCTTCAACATACCCTATCCGCCGTGAGCTTAGGACCCTTGTGTACCAGGCGATTGTTGAATAGTCATCACTTAGTGATGGTTTGCTTCATTACTAAAAATTTAATTCGGTCCGGCTTACCCGTTCGATCACAACGGAGAGTACAGGAATGGTTAATAACGTTTCATCCAACTAAACCTAAATTAAGTTAGTGGAGTTCAGCTAACATTTCATCGTAGTTACTGAATCCCAGTACTGGGGTTATCTGCTCTTTCCAGGTTTTGTCGATCCTGGCGAGAGTTTTTTTGCTTAATGCCGTTCTGGAACCAATCTTGCCTTCACGTACTTTCGCGCTATCACTGCCGGTTGGCAGGTTGCAAAACTGTTCGCTTTTTGTCCGCATCAGCGCATCATCGAAGCGGTCTTTGTGCGCCAGCATGAAGCGTAGGGAGGAATGCTCCAGAGTAAGTGCCAGTAATTTCTCATTCAGGTCGATATCGATAAATTCAGCAATTCGTTTGATGGTCTCGGAACTGTTCCTCTGCATTAATTCGTAGGCAAGAAACAAAACATCAGGCTCGTTTCGCCTGGGCCACCAGGACAGCAGATGCTTGAAGTAACTGTCGTCTCGCATCATCTGCGCCTCAACGAATTCGTCGATTGGCACACAACCGGGCTCAAGGAACCAACCTTCATTGAATTTGTACATGGAGACCGCAGCGTCCCCAAAGTCGCGTACGACGTTGATGTAACGTCCACCCTTGGGAACCAGGTCGGCGTTTAAGTGGCTTTTAAATGCCCGCGGGTTCGCTCGCTGTTCGGCATCCAGATCCAGGCCGAGAGATATGCTGGTCTCGATCCACGGTACAACTCGCGAGATATCGTCGAAATCCATATCACCACGGGTGCGCAAAGTATGGACTATCTGTTGGGTCCAGGTCGTGCCGCTCTTGCCGAAAGGTGTGATCACCACATCCGTTGGCCTGAGTTTCAGCGCCAATCCCGCCTCATATCCTGCTGCAGAAAAAAGCGGTTTGGTTATCTCTCGCAATTCAGCGAGGCTAGTGGCGCGTTTTGCAGGTTTGGTCTTATCCACGATCTATCCTTGCGGGTTTTTGGTGTATGTCAGTCGGCATGAACGCTCACTCGTTTTACGAGCCAGAACATGGCGATAAACAAAATAACATACATCCCTGCAGCGAAAGCATAGGGAATTGTCGGGTTATATTGATACATCAAGCCGCCGATGAACGGGCCAATAGTAAATCCAAGGGGCCCGCACGAACCTGCGACCCCGGCAACGGCACCCTGTTCTGCCGGAGAAACTGCCAGGGATGCGCCAGCCATGAATCCGGGGCCTGCCAGTCCCATGCCGAATCCAAGGAATGTCATGGCAAGGGTGAGCAGTAATTGTGTCTCCACGAAAGTCATCAACGTGAATGCAACGATTAACAGGGGCATGGCGAGTCTTAGCAGTGTAAAAGGTTTGATATCGAGTTTTTGGACGACCACTAGCTGTGCAAACAATGATGCTGCGCCAGTGCACATCATGGCAAGGCCAAAGGTCTGGGCAGTTTCGCCGGGACCAAGACCCAGAACATCTTGAAACCTGAAGCCCATCGTCTGCTGCACAAGTGCAAACCCTGTAAACATGCAAACCCCGACAATGACAAATGGCAGTATTCGTGGGTCCGAGTAGCGGAGTCGTCTAGCCGGTCTGTGCTCACCTGGGTTGTGGGGCGATTCAGGCAGGAACTTGAGGATAAATAGACCATTCAGAAATGCCAGGGCCGCGATTGTCCACAAGGGCGCGAGCAGCGATATGACCGCCAGGCCGGCCAGTGCCGGACCGAGAATAGAACCGATGTTATTGGCTGCACCGGCGGCTCCCATTCCTTTTGTTCGGTTGCTGACATCTGTGATGTCAGCCATGTAGGCCGTCGCGGCGGGCATTCCGGCGGACATAAGGGTTGCGTGTGCCATGCGCGCTAAAATCAGGCTGATAAAGAGCGGCGTGCCCAGCAACCAACCCGATAGGCCAAGGTTAAGCACAGTGTTGAAAATAATAGTCCCCAGGGAAAACCCGAACACGCCGATCAACATGACGCGCCTTCGGCCATATCGATCGCTTAACCTACCCCAGTGTGGAGAAGAGAGAAATACCGTCAGTGACGAGATGGAAATAATACTGGTGATCTGAAAGTCCTGCAGCCCGAGTTCACGGCCAAGGGGTGCAAGCACAGGAAACAGAACGGTAAAGCCCATCCCCATGATGACCAGGGACGTGAGTAGTGTGCGACGGGACCTTTCGTACTGCGCGCTAGATAGAGATGGTTCGATTGTGGGTTCCAGGTGTTGTGAATCCAGGTTGACTCACTTTATTAAGCGCGCATCTTAAACGGTCGTACCTTGATGGTCACCGCTCAGAGGGTCTCCGCTCAAAAAAAGTTAGGCGTTGGGTGCGCAGAAGATTTCGTACAGGGACTCAATCAATAAAGATGCCTCACCTTCTTTCAACGAGTAATAGACGGTCTGTCCGTCGCGGCGGGTTTCCACCACGTCTTCGTAGCGCATTCGTGCCAGATGCTGGCTAAGCGGGGATTGGCTCACGCGAACCCTTTTGGCGAGTTCGCTGACTGATTTTTCGCCCATCTTGAGTTCGCAGAGCACCATCAATCGATGTGGGTGGCCTAAAAGCTTGAGCATATCGCTAGCTCTTGTGGCCGAAGCGTGCATGGTTTCGAGATCCATGGATTAATTCCTTTACTATAGTGATGAGTCTTGAAAGCGGGAAAAGTTACCAGCTTTTCGTTGCGCGTACCGGTTTTAAAGCATCAGCCAAACTTGTAGTTGCGCTGGTTATATTAATATGTAAGAATTTTATAATATATGAACAAAATCATCTATCGATAGATCAGTTAGTTCTAAATAAGGGCCGGAATGATGGAAAAGATCGATAAGCAGGCAGGAGAACTGCTGCCGAAGCCGGAGCTTGCAAGGCGGAGATTCCTGATGGGCTCGATGGGCCTCGTTGGTGGTGCTGCCGCAGGACTCGTGCCAGGAGTCAGTGCTACAGGCAATAACCTTCCGCCCAACGTCCCTGCATGGACAAGATCGCTAGGGCCCGGCGTGTTAACGAATCCGTATGGCCAACCGTCACCGTTTGAAAGTAATGTCCAGCGGAGAACAGTGGATTGGCTTACACCCGACAGGATTGCCTCGATCAGTTTTACGCCACTGGCAGACCTGAAGGGGATTATTACTCCGAGTGGGGTGGTATTCGAGCGATATCATGCAGGGTTGCCGGCAATAGAACCTGCTGAACACAGGCTAATGATTCACGGGATGGTCGACCGGCCTCTTATTTTCACGATGGAAGACTTGATGAAGTTTCCTTCTTCTTCTGTCATCAGGTTTCTGGAATGCCCAGCGAACGGTGGCATGGAGTGGCGGGGTGCGCAGATGGATGGAGTTCAGTTTACCCACGGAATGCTTGCCTGCTGTGAGTGGACAGGTGTGATGTTGTCCACGCTGTTATCAGAAGCCGGTATTAAGAAGGGTGCGAACTGGGTCCTGGCTGAAGGCGCGGACGGCTCGCACATGAGTCGCTCTATTCCGATGAATAAAGCCATGGATGACGCGATGATTGTTTACGCGCAAAACGGAGAGATGCTTCGCCCGGAACAGGGTTACCCGGTTCGTCTGATCAATCCTGGGTGGGAAGGCAATACCTGCGTTAAGTGGTTAAGGCGGCTGGAGGTTGGCGACAAGCCCTGGCATCACCGTGAAGAGACTTCAAAGTACTCCGATCTTATGCCTGATGGCACATCAAGAGAGTTTAGCTTCGTTCAGGAATGTAATTCTGTCATTACTAGCCCATCGCCAGAGAAGCCCTGGAAACAGAAAGGCAGGTATTGGGTGGAGGGCCTTGCCTGGTCAGGACATGGAAAAATAAAACATGTCGATGTGTCTACAGATGGTGGTATCAGTTGGAGGGAAGCCAGGTTCACCAGCATCGTTTTGCCCAAGGCGCTCACCCGCTTCGGGATTGAACGGGACTGGGATGGTTCGCCACTGCTTCTTCAGAGCCGTGCCGTTGATGAAACAGGTTTTGTGCAGCCAACTTATGCACAATTGAAAAAGGTCCGCGGGACGAGCTCGATTTATCATAAGAATGCGATTCATACGTGGCAGGTTCGACCGGACGGGAGCATCGCGAATGTCCAGCTTTCATAGAACCCTGATTGTTTTGTTTGTCGCTTTGTTTGGAGGGGACATGTTTGCAAGTGTCAGCTCAGCAGATGACGGTGCCGATTATGGGTACGGCAAAACCGCAACCAGCGAAGAAATTTCAGGATGGGATATTGATGTAAGGCCTGACGGTAAAGGCCTGCCGCCCGGCGCTGGTTCCGTTGAAGATGGCGAGTATCTTTACGAAGACAAGTGCGCCGAATGTCACGGGAGTTTTGGCGAAGGTAATAATCAGTTTCCGGCGTTAGCCGGCGGTGAGGGAACATTGACCGATAAGCGGCCGCATCGCACCGTGGGAAGTTACTGGCCCCATACCAGTACGCTCTGGGACTACATCAACCGCGCTATGCCTTACGCTCAGCCGGAATCTTTATCGGACACCGAGGTGTATGCAATCACAGCCTACGTGCTGTTCCTGAATGATCTTGTTGCTGACGACTTTGTGCTGTCCCGTGAAAATTTTTCCACGGTTGATCTGCCTAACAAGCCCAACTTTGTTCCGGATTCGCGGCCGGACACTTATAATGTCCGCTGTATGAAAGATTGCAAAGAACCCGGTTCTATTCATGTGGTCACCAGCATTGAGCGTCAACCCGCCCAGGCTGTCATCGCACAGTCCGAGCCTCTGCGAGTCCCTGTAGGTGAAGACATTTATCGCCAGGCCTGTGGTTTGTGCCATGACAATGGTCTTGCGGGTGCACCAAAACCCCGTGACGACAGAGACTGGAGCGGACGCGTTGACCAGGGGATGCAGGTGTTGGTCAGGCATGCCATTGAGGGTTTCCAGGGGGAAACCGGCACCATGCTCCCCAAGGGCGGCTTTAGCCACCTGTCGGATGAAGAGGTCAAAAGTGCGGTTGTTTATATGGTGGGAGAAAGCTTGTGATTCGTTACCTGATGCTCTCAATATTATTACTACCTTGTTTACACGCCGGTGCATCGTCCACCGTCGAACGGGGAAAAGCGATTGCCGAGAACCGCAACAAGGGTAACTGCCTCTCCTGTCATTTTGTCCAGGGCGCCGAGATGACAGGTACCATTGCACCGCCGTTAATCAGCATGAAACTTCGCTATCCCAACGCAGCGAACCTTCGGTCCCAGATATGGGACGCTGCTGCACAAAACCCGGAAACAGTAATGCCTCCTTATGGCCGGCATTTAATCCTGACCGAGGAAGAAATCGATCAAGTGTTGGAATATATCTATTCATTATGAGGAACCCATGAATACTAACCTTTCAAGAAGATGGTTCGTAAAAAGCCTTGCCGCTGTCGCAGTGATGGTGAGTTTTCCCGGCACAGTTTTTGCCCGCGCAACAGGTGCTTTTAATGCGGGCAAGACTCACAAGGTTGTTGATGTGCTGTTTGGAGATTTGCCTATAGAGGAAAGTGCCGAGATCACATTCAAGTTGCCTGACATTGCGGAAAACGGTGCAGTCGTGCCGGCGACCGTCGCAACTGAGATAGAAGGCGTCACCCAGATTGCAATTGTCATCGATGAAAACCCAAATCCTCTGTCAGCTGTTTTTGATATCGGGGAAATGAGTCTTGCTGATGTCAGCACTCGAATAAAGATAGGTAAAAGTTCTGTCGCAAGAGCCTATGTGAAAACCAGCGACAAGGTTTTTATGACCAGCAGAGAAGTAAAAGTCACCATTGGCGGATGTGGAGGATGAGTATATGAATGTAAAACCCGTAAAAATCCGGGGGCGCCTGAAGGGCGTAATTGCGAACATCAAATGTCTGATGCCGCATCCTATGGAAACTGGAACCCGCAGGGATGACGCAGGTGAGTTTATTCCTGCTCATTACATAGAGACCGTGACTTGTCTTCACAACGATAGGGAAGTGATGATTGCTCATTGGGGGGCTTCCGTCTCTAAAGACCCTTACTTCTCGTTCAAGATTAAGGAAGCGAATGCTGGTGACAGTATTAAAGTGAGTTGGATAGATAACCTGGGTGAGACGTCATCCGGCGATATTGTGCTGAAATGATCAGAGCAGCTGCATGTCTGGTCGCACTCCTGGTGGGTGTTGGCAGTGCGAGCGCGGATCCTGAATCCGACCAGCTGGCGCTTGCGCGATATTTCGAACAGCGATTCCCGGATGTTGAAGTTGCTGCCCATATTGATGGTGCCTATGCGCTCAATGAGCAAACGCGTGAGCAGTGGCTGGCGATGGAGGATTTTCCTCCTTATGAATTTTCTGTAGATGACGGCGAAGTATTATTTGGCGCAAGCTTCAAAGATGGAAGCGGGTATCAGGACTGCTTCGATGATGGAAATGTCAAAGCACATTTTCCCTATTTTGATCATGAAAAGCAGACCGTCGTCACGCTTGAACTGGCGATTAACGATTGCAGGGTAGCCAGTGGTGAGGAGCCGCTTGCCTACAATGGAGAGGACATCGCCTTGCTAAGTGCTTATATGGCATTCGCTTCGCGCGATAGCGTGATTGACATAGAAGTGCCTCCCGAAGGTCTCGCGGCCTATGAGGCGGGGAAGCAGTACTACTACTCCCGACGAGGCCAGCTTAACTTTTCTTGTAGCCAATGCCACATGCTGATGTCAGGTCTGAAACTCCGTGCCGAAACGCTGAGTGCAACGATAGGCCAGGTGACACACTGGCCCGTCTACCGTTTCAAATGGCAGGAGATCGGGCCACTTCATCGGCGATTTGTGGAATGTAATGAACAGGTGGGTGCGGAAGGACTGGATTACCAGAGTGAAACTTATCGAAACCTGGAATATTTTCTGACTTACATGAGTCAGGGATTACCCCTCAATGGACCCGCGAGCAGAAAATGAATCGACTCATTTCTTTATTGTTTCTGTTGTTGGTGTGCGTGTTAGCGCAGGCGGATCAACTGACGTTCGATTCCGTCAGCGAGCAGATTCAGCAAGCTGAATCCCTGCATGAAGAAGCCCGAATCGTTGACCATGGTTGGGTTATTACCCGCAAACTTATCGAGCAAGCGAAAGCTGCGCTCGCCGACGATCAATTGATCAGCGCGGATGAGCTCTCAAAGAGGGCACTGCGCACCGCGCTCGCTTCAGTGACTCAATCGATAAGAGAGGAAGAAGTTTGGCGCGCTCGAATACCCTCTCCGTGAGTTCACATTCAAAAGGTCTTTTTCTTAACCACCACGACATGATGGCCCGCATGATGGTCGGGGGGTAAAAAATGAATCGCCGCGAATTTCTAGAGCTGATTGCGAAAGCGGGAGTCACGGCTTCACTGTCTGGATGTCACGCACTGGGCGACAAAAATGCCAGCGGGCTGTATGAGTTGTCAAAGTTTGGTCAGGCGCGGGTGTTACATATCACGGACACACACGCGCAGCTGATGCCTGTTTATTTCAGGGAGCCCAGTGTGAATCTGGGATTAGGTTCTGCGAAAGGCAAAATGCCTCATCGTGTGGGTAAGAATCTGCTGTCTGAACTGACGGAAGTGAATCCCATGCTAAGCCATGCATTTACTTACCTCGACTTTACTGAAGCGGCGCAGCGATACGGCAAGGTTGGCGGGTTCAGTCACCTGGCCACGCTAATTGAGAGGTTAAGGGGCGAAACAGGCGGCGCGTTATTGCTGGATGGGGGAGATACCTGGCAGGGCTCTGGAACTGCGCTCTGGACGAGAGGCAAGGACATGGTAGGTGCATGCAACCTGCTTGGCGTTGACGTCATGACGGGGCACTGGGAATTCACCTACGATGCCGCTGAAGTTATTGATAATGCGGCAGACTTTAAAGGAGAGTTTGTTGCCCAAAATATTCGCGCGACTGAAGATGCCATGTTTGAGGGCGTGGATGTTTTTGATGACGATACGGGTCACGTATTCAAGCCTTATGTGATGAAGGAACAGAATGGCTATCGAATAGCAGTCATTGGTCAGGCCTTTCCTTATACCCCTATCGCGAATCCTTCACGCTTTATCCCAGACTGGACTTTTGGTATCCAGGAAGAGGACCTGGCGCAATTGGTCGAGGATATCCGGATTCGGGAGAAACCACATGCAGTGATCCTGCTCTCGCATAACGGTATGGACGTGGATTTGAAACTGGCGTCAAGGGTGTCGGGCATCGATGCCATCCTGGGTGGTCATACGCACGATGGAGTGCCGGTACCGGTGGTAGTCAACAATGCTGGTGGTAAAACCATCGTTACCAATGCAGGTTCAAACGGAAAGTTTGTAGGTGTTCTGGATCTGGAATTTGGACGCGCCGGCGTGGTTGGGTACCGCTATCGTCTATTACCTGTGTTTTCCAATCTGCTGGATGAGCACGCGGGGATGGCGAAATACATCAGTGAAGTCAGGGCGCCTTACCTGCCTACCTTGAATGAAGAGCTGGCGACATCCGAGTCGCTTTTATACAGACGTGGAAACTTTAATGGCACCTTTGACCAGGTTATCTGCGATGCGTTGCTGGTGCAGTTGGATTCGCAGATATCACTTTCACCGGGATTCAGGTGGGGAACCACCGTTCTGCCAGGCGACACTATTACCATGGAGCGGGTTCTGGACCAGACGTGCATGACGTACCCGGAAACCTATGTGCGGGAAATGGAAGGGCACGAATTGAAAACGATTCTGGAAAGTGTCTCCGACAACATTTTTACCCCGGACCCGTATTACCAGCAGGGTGGTGATATGGTCCGCACCGGTGGGATGAGTTATTCGTGTGCACCTCGGAACGGTTTTGGTGAGCGGATCAGTGATTTACGTCTACGAGATGGTTCCCTGATTAATTCGAACAAGCGCTATAAGGTTGCCGGTTGGGCGACAGTTGGCAGTAAATCCACGGGGCCGGCGGTCTGGGATGTTGTCGCCGATCATTTGCGGGACAAAAAAGAGATCAGCGTTGACCGGGTTGAAACGCCTGCTTTAAAAGGGATAACTAACAATCCGGGGCTCGCATAGCCTAGTTATAGCGCCCATATACATAGCCCATATACATAGCCCATACATGACGGAGAAGATCATGACCAAAAGTTTTCAAAGCATCGTTTTAATGGTAGGAATTTTTTTGGTGTTTACCGCAACTGCTGAGGAACTGAACCCAGACAAACCCTTTGCAGAACGCCATGTGCTGTTGCAGGTCAGTGACAAGGACCCTGCTAAATTCTCGCTGACCCTGGATATAGCGAACAATCTTATTCGTCACTATGGTGGGACTGATCATATTGATGTGCAAATTATCACCTTTGCCAAAGGCGTCAATATGTTGACCAACCCGGACTCTAACCCGAATTCGGAACGGATTAAGAGCCTGATGGATTCAAATGTGACCTTTGTTGTTTGCCTGAATAGCCTGGATACGATTAAACGTAAAACCGGCACAAGGCCGGTTGTACTCGCGGGAACGAAAGGTGTGCAGACTGGCGTCGCTTATATGCTGGAAAAGATTCACGAAGGCTATATTCAAATCCATCCATAGATCGAAAATTATTAACGAAATGTTATTCGTATCGGTCCTTTAGGACAAAGAAAGCAAGAAACAGCAACATCATGCTGAAGGGTATGGCCAAATAGATCCCGCTGACACCGATGACTTCTTCCAGGGTGATTTTTCCGAAGTTCGCGTTTTGCAGCAGCCAGGCATCAAGAATCGGGAAAGCCATCGCAAAGACAAATGCGCCAAACAGTGCGCCGAGTAAGGTAAAGAGTGCATCCAGTTTTCCTTCCGAAGCCCCTACCAAGCAAGTTCCAGGGCAATAACCCGAGATCGCCCAGCCAATACCGAAGATGCCACCGCCAGCGACTACGCCCCAGAGATAAGTTGGTTTGATGCTCATGTTAGCCAGGCCGCCAAAATCCAGAAGATAGATTCCAAGGCTTCCTACGCCGATTGCCGTTAGCATCAGTTTGATGATGGTCATATCTTTCAGTAACAGTGTTCCCAGGATCTTTCGGTAACTTGTCGCGCCACCCAAGAAAAGGATTGCGCCAAATGCGCAGCCGATAAGAAATCCGGTTAGTAGAAGTTCCATAAAGCCTCCGTTAAGTCTTTCTGTAAAGGATTTTTGCGGTGGTGATTGCAACTGCAAAAGTCACGACACCAAAAATGAACGAACTGACGGCCAACTGCGAAATCCCGCTGATCATATGGCCGCTGGTGCATCCCCCCGCCAGGCGGGCACCGAACAGCAATAGTGTGCCGCCGGTGAATGCAGCGGCGAGTCGTTTGAGTCTTGAAGAACCGAATTGCGTTACCCACATGGCTGGCATGAAACCCTGATCCTGGAGTGGCTGCTTTTTACGAAGCAGGGCAGCGGTGATACCTCCGCCAATCATCATTCCAAGAATCAGCATCCAGCCGTATCCGACAGTCCAGTTGGACTGTTCTCCGTATTTGGACAGATAAGTATTGTTTTCCGCGAATGCCGGGGCTATCTGGTGGGTCACCATTGCATCAGTCACCACGAATTGAGTTGACACGCCCAGTGGTTTGACCAGGAAAGTGGCCAGGGTCAGTAATAAACCCAGGGCGATACCAGCGACCTTCCATGAGATGATTGGTTCATCGTTCATCAAGTTGTCCAATTAACAATGTAGTTAATATGAACATTAGCATATCATTATATTAATAAAAACAGAATCCTGGCAAAAGAGGCAAACAAAGCATTTGGAAAAGCGACGAATAGTGTTGGCTATCAACCTTTTGGCTGGAATGCTGGTAGGGCTGCTGGTATTGGAGGTATTCGCGTCAGAGCTTCCGAAGACAACCGACCTGCGGCAGTCAGCGATGAAAGCAGACAAGAGCAGCAAGGTCCTGGTGCTCTATGTGACGATGGATGGTTGTCCGTATTGCGAAAAACTTGAAGCTGAACTACTCAACCCGGCCTATGGTAAGGGTCAGCTCGACATGGTTCATTTTGTGGAGCTGGAATGGGCAGATCGGCGAATTACGGATTTTGATGGGTCAAGGGTGTCTACCGGGTCATTTATGGAACAGTATGGCGTGGTGGTGACACCCACAATTCTGTTTCTTGGCTCCAGTGGTGAAGAATTGAGTGAACGCCTGGTTGGTTATCAATCCAAGGAATTTTATTGGTTTTACCTGATGAAAGGGGTTGCCCAGGCCAGTCTCTGGGGTGTTGATTAACCAGCGATCTAATTATTGTCAGTAACCTCCGTAAGTATGTTGACAGCGTTTGAAATAACGAACAGTGTTTAAAAAAACGACAGACTCTTATTTGTAGATGACAAGCTACTGAGTGTTTTTTAGAGATGACACCTAGAACTCGGTGCTAAGGTAATTGAGTGACATTTGACAAGCTACCGAGTGTTTTTTAGAGATGACACCTAGAACTCGGTGCTAAGGTAATTGAGTGACATTTAGAGACTTTGAAAACCCGATCAGGCCAACCGTAGGCGACTTTTATCGATTGAATCACCGATACCAGACGCTGGATTTCGCTCGTGCGAAGAAGGCAGAATTCTCTAGCTTGTCCCGGGGGCGATCAGGTATCTGGGAGGTCTGCGAGCGACTTAATATGCTGGTTGACGACAGTGATCCGGATACCGAGTTGTCACAACTGGAACATTTGCTTCAGACGGCAGAAGCCGCTCGACGCGATAGCCAACCTGACTGGCTGGTGGTGACAGGGCTTGTGCATGACCTGGGCAAAATTTTGGCGCTTTGGGGTGAAGTGCAATGGGCCGTTGTCGGAGATACCTTCCCGCTAGGTTGCCCATTTGATCAGCGCATTGTTGGTAGTGAGTTCTTCGAAGATAACCCTGATACCAGTGTCGAGCGATTTCAGCAGAGGACGGGCATCTATGAAGCAGCCACGGGTCTGCGTAATGTCACCATGTCCTGGGGGCACGATGAATATATGTACATGGTGGCGAAGCCTTACCTGCCCAGGGAAGCGTTATTTGTTATCCGTTATCACAGCTTTTATGCAGCCCATGATAAAGGTGCCTACGATTATCTGATGGATGATGGGGATCGTGAATTGATGAACTGGGTCAGGTTGTTCAGGCAGTATGATCTGTATTCAAAATCGAATTCGCCGCCGGATACTGTAGCCTTGAAGCCTTACTATACAGATCTGATTAAACGTTTCTTTCCAGAAACGATTTGCTGGTGAGTGTGCCTGGTGCTTGAAATGATCGTGGTTGTAACGCTTTCAGTAATCGTTTGTCCTTGTTCTTCATATAGTTAAACGTAGGTCAATAAATTGAATAGGTTAAAGGCTCAGGTAATCTTATGGTTTGTGCTTCTGCTATCTGGCGGCGTACAAGCTGACACGGCGGTTTTTGCTGGTGGTTGTTTCTGGTGTGTCGAAGCTGCCTATCAGGATATCGAGGGTGTGACAGGCGCAGTATCCGGTTTCACCGGTGGGAAGCTCAAAAATCCAACCTATAGCGGCAATCATCGTGGTCACTATGAAGCAGTGAAGGTCACCTATGACCCTGCAGTCGTTAGCTACGAGCAGTTGCTGAAAGTGTTCTGGCACAACATTGATCCGTTTGATGATCGTGGGCAGTTTTGTGACAAGGGACCCAGTTATCGTAGTGCTATTTTTTTCACTGAGGAGCAGAGACCTCTGGCAGACGCATCAAAAGACGATGTGGTACGTCAGTTCGATCCTGAGCTGGTGGTGACAGAACTGCTACCCGCTGCCAAATTCTGGCCGGTCGAAGCTGCGCATCAGGATTATTACAAGAAGAATCCGATCCGTTATCATTTTTATCGAACGGGGTGCGGTAGGGATCGCCGGTTGAACCAGGTCTGGGGCGATGCTGCCGGGAGCCACTAGTTTCCAGGCTGCGCAAAATCAATGCTGTCCAGAAACGAACTGCGACGATTGTGTTCCCTCGGGCGATAGACGCTCCACGAACTTAATCTTTAAGGCGTATTTAGGTGGCGTCTCATTTAGGTAACTCCTTGTTTAGATAGCTCTTCGTTTACATAGCTTACATAGCTCCTCGTTTAGACAGCTTCTGGTAGAGCTTTTCGCGCGTAAAATGGTTATGTTGTCAAAATCAATATAACTTCCACCCTTCAGATATTTCCTGAATAGAGGCCATCAACATGTCACCCATTCCAAGAGGCGCGACCGTTGCGGTTACCGCGTCTGGTCGGCTTACCCTGCATGCCGCAGACCTTGACGACGATGGCTGCTTCGATGACATCTTTAAGGGATGTCATGGAGTGGCGCACATCTCTCACGTGAGCGACTACACAGACCACGAATATATTGCCAGGGTCTGCCAGCATGTTGTTCATTCAATTAATCTTTCTGAAACGGTTACCAGGGTGGTGGTGACTTCAAGTCTCGCTGCTGTGATATCGGAAATGGATCTGGACGAGTTGGTTCGTCGACCGGTTATTTTTGAAGACAGGTACCCCGACGATTCCAATCCGCGTAGGACCGCAAAGAGCCAGGGCTATTCTATGGGTAAGATCATTGCCGAGGATGCGTTTGCGGAAGCTGCTGAAATTAGTGGCCGGTGGGATGCAATCACCTGTTGTCCCTCGGATAATGTTGGTCCAATCCTTTCGAGGCATCAGAAAGATTTTGGCCCCTGGCAACATCAAATCGAGAAAATGCTACTTGGCAAATACGATCAAAACTGGGTCTATCGACCCTGGTACCCGGTCGATGTCAGGGATGATGCGGATTGCCATATTGGGTTGCTGGAGAGTACTGAGGTTGATAACGGTGATCGATTTATTGCCTGGTCTACGGATGCAATTGATGTGGCGGACGTCTGTGCGGAAATTGACGAGGTGCTCCCTGAGCTAGCCTTTGAAGTGACCGAGCCTGTTGAAATACACCCGGAAAAAATCCAGATGCGGGAAGAAAAGTATCGCTCAATCTGGATGGGTTGCGACTGCAGAAATGAGCGTATACAGGCTGTTACGGGCGTTGAGTTCAGGCCCTTTGAGGAAACCCGGCGTGACTGTGTCGAATCGCTTGTTTCAATCGGTGGCGTGAAGCCGCTTTCGACCAAAGAGTAGCTGCAGGGATGTTTGGATCCCGATATCATCATCTGTTATGACGAACCAAAAACTTACAATCCTGATTGTTGTCGTGGTGGTGGTGGTTGTTGGAACCTTGCTATATCGAGATTGGCCGCAATCGGTTGTAGAAGATTCAGCGTTGACGGTCCCGGAAAAAGCCAGTTCAGAACCCAAGCGAAGTACCCAGGTCAAAGCAATATTGACCGAATGTAATAAGCGCCGGGGGGCCAAGACAACAATGAAGGGGCACATTACTAATGTTGGCAATGTGGACCTGCATTATGTCACCGTTAAATTGCTGTGGCTGAACTCAGCAGGTTTATTAGTTGAAGCAAAGGAAACCTATGTACTGAATAACGAAATATTACCGCCGGGTGAATCTCGGCCATTTATTGACTTCAGCCAGAAAGTTTCAGCGGTAAGGTGTAATGTGGAAACGATCGACTGGTGGTAATCCATCACCACCTCATAAGGAAAACAAGATGAAAGAAACCCACGATTTTGTCCTTAACCAGACAATGCTCCGGATAAAAGACCCGGGAAAGTCAGTGCCTTTTTACCAGGACGTGCTTGGTATGGTATTAATAGACAAGTTTGATTTCCCCGAGATGTCTTTTTCGTTGTACTTCATGGGATATCCAACTGAGGCGATACCTGAGGACCGGGCCGAACGAGCCAAATGGTTGTTCGAACAGCCAGCCTTACTGGAGCTTACCCATAATTATGGGACGGAAAACGATGACGAGTTTAGTTACCACAACGGAAACGATGATCCACGAGGCTTTGGCCACATTGGTGTTTCAGTACCGGACGTATACAAGGCCTGTGAGCGGTTCGAGGAAATGGGTGTTGAATTTGTGAAAAGACCCGACGATGGGAATATGAAAGGGCTCGCGTTTATCAGGGACCCGGATGGCTACTGGATTGAAATTCTATCCTCCAGTGGGTTGCGTGACCTGATTCTGAGCAGTGCCGGGTAAGGATCAGTTTGCAAGACTATTGAATACCGAACATCATGGGTTGTATGACTAAATTGGAGAGTAATCATGAGTGAACAACGATCTTCCTTCCGTCGTTTTGATGAATGTACGAAAGAAGACATAAATGTCATTGGGGCGAATGCCAAAGCTTTTGCCGATGGACTACCTGACAGGGTGCTCAAGCACCTAAAACTGCTGGATGGTGATTTTGGTGGATTCAATGTCGATAGGCTTGAGCACAGTTTGCAGACTGCAACCAGGGCTCATCGTGATGGCCGTGACGAGGAATATGTCGTTTGTGCATTGCTCCATGATATTGGTGACACGCTTGGTACCTATGATCACGGTGCGATTGCTGCTGCTATTCTCAAGCCTTTTGTCTCAGATGCGAACCTGTGGATGATGGCAAACCATACTGTTTTCCAAGGGTACTACTACTTCGATCACATCGGTGGGGACAAAAATGCGCGGGATGTTCATGCGGACAACCCTCACTTTGAGTACACCAAGGAATTCATTGAGAAGTACGACATGCCAGCGTTTGACGAGAACTATGATTCTATGCCTCTCGAAGAATTTGAACCTATGGTTCGGCGCGTTCTTGTTAAGGACTTCGGATAGGGTTCAGGCAAGGCATTCGATTACGAGGGTTAACAACAAAGATAGTGGAAGGGATTGCGGTTCGGGTAGTGCTCGGCGTGAACTGGATGTCCGGGCTTGACCAATAAGTGTGAAGCACGCCTCGCCGTCGCCGATAACCTGCTGATTTACGCCACTGTCCGATCATTGCAGGGCATTGTTTCCGTTGTCCTGTCGATCTAACTCAGGGTTAGTCTCGGGGCTGCAACGATACCGGGTAAGGTAATGAGATGAACTTTGAAGACTTTACAGAAATCACCAGGCGGCGCTACGAGTATGCCCAGGGGATTGATACCCGGGATTTTAAATTGTTGAGATCGATTTTCACGCAAGACATCACGATGGATTTCGAAGACTACAGCGGCCAGCCTTCCTCAAGCCTCAAAGCCGATGACTGGGTGGCCGGTTGCAGGGTTTTATTTACGGGGCTGGATTCGACCCAACATGTCATGAGTAACCCTATCGTAGATATAGATGGCGAACGCGCCCAGTGCAGGATGTATATGAAGGCGGAACATTTTCTCCAGAACAACCAGGGCAGCCCTGACTTTGCCCTTGGCGGTTACTACATAGACCAGTTGGAGAAAGTGAATGGCAAATGGTTGATCAACACGGTTACCCTGAAAATTCTATGGAATCGGGGCAACCGTCACATCATGTCGATGGCTTCAGCGCTGGGCGCTCGAAAATTGAAAGGTGAAGCTTAGACAGACTGCGGATTTAAAGCGTGGTCAAGCGCGCGAAGAAATGCCTGGTTCAGACGACGGCTTACTCTGGCCGTGGGGGTGAACGAATCAGCACCATGATAGAGCCCCGGGAAAATCGAAAACTCACAGGGAACACCAGCAGCAATTAATCGCTGTGCGTAGTCAATATTTTCATCCCGAAAAAGGTCTTCGGAACCAACACATATGTACGCGGGAGGTAACCCGGTAAGGTCAGTTGCCCTTGTAGCAGCTGCGTAGGGTGAGGCCTGCTCACCCGGAACGCCATCGAGGTACATTTCCCAGGCGTTGAAGGACGTGGATTGCTTCCAGACCGGGTGATTTTCAAGTCTTCCGGAGCTGGTTGCGTGAAGGTTGTCGATCATCGGGTAAAGCAGCAGTTGCAGCTGCAGAGGGAAGTTGTCCCTGTCTCTGTTCATGAGCGCAACACCGGCGGCCATTCCGCTGCCGGCACTGGCGCCTCCCATGGCGACCCGATCCTTATCTATTCCGAGTGCTGTGGCGTCATTCATTATCCACGCGAGTGTTGCGTAACAATCATTCGGGCCTGCGGGGAAGGGGTGTTCGGGTGCCAGGCGGTAGTCCACAGAGAAGACTGTGCAGTTGCAGTGATCAGCAATGATTCTTGCTCTTTCATCTACCGCGTTACCTAATATATAACCGCCACCATGGATCCACAGTAGAGCGGGTTGGTCAGGCTGGTCATTCTTTCGATAAATATAGACATCAACTGTGCCGTCTTCCGTATCTATGGTTTTCCTGTCCGAGAGTACCTCGACAGAAGAAGAGGGCTGGGGCCGTTTAGCGAGGAGGTCGCGCATTTTGGAGATATTTTCGCGGTTCAAGTCTAGCGCGGGGAATGTCTCCAGTCCGGGTAACAATTCAGGGTCGATACGATTGTAGTCAAGTAGCATGTTGTTTCACTTAAGTTAGTGGCGGGTTTATGATTCGAACGACCTTGATACAGTCGAGGCAGTATCGGCAGTATTACAAATCATTGAACGGATTAGAAATGAATGAATGGAATAGGAATGACTGAACTAAAATTACCCGTGACGTTGCAAGGTGTTCATGGCAGCCCCTACACAAGAAAGTCACTCGCGGCGCTGCGTTACCGCAGGCTTCCCTATCGATTCATTATCGGTCAGCCCGGTAATCAGATACCTGTAGGCTACCCTGACTGGGAAGCATTGCCTGTACCAAAGGTTGGCTTACTACCCACATTCTACATGGCGGGCGAAGGCGGCGAATTAAAGGCGATCACTGACTCCACGCCGATTCTTGCGCAACTGGAATCGCTGTCGGCGGAAAGAAGCCTGTATCCAACAGACCCCGTTATCCGTTTTCTCAATTATGTACTTGAAGATTATGCGGACGAGTGGCTAACCCGTTGCATGTTCCATTACCGATGGATGTATGAAGCAGATATCGATAAAGCCGGTGCCATCCTGCCATTGCTGAGGGACACGGGAATTCCGGGAGCGCAACACGAGAAACTGAAACAGTTCGTGTCGACCCGTCAAATCGAACGGTTGTACGTGGTAGGTTCAAACGAAGTGACAACACCTGTCATAGAAGACAGCTATCACCGATTCCTGGCTTTGATGGATACACACTTGCAACAGTACCCGTTTTTGATGGGTAGCAGACCTGGATCATCGGATTTTGGCGTGTATGGCCAACTTACCTGTCTGACCCATTTTGACCCCACACCTACAAAAATCGTGTTGGAGGAATCCCCAAGGACCTATGCATGGGTTGAACGTTTGGAGGACCTTTGCGGGTTTGAGGTGGATGAGTCTGGATGGTTGACCCGGGATTCTATTCCGGATTCGATACTTGCGCTGCTTGGTGAGGTGGCGCGGGTTCATATGCCACAGATGCTTGCTAACGCTCGGGCCATTGCAGCGGGGGAGAAACAGTTTGAAACAGAAATCGATGGCAAGGTCTGGCAACAGCCATCATTTCCCTACCAGGCAAAGTGCCTGCGTTGGACCCGTGAGGAATTTGGTGCTCTCGTTGATTCCGATCGTGAAAGCGTCAGGCACCTGTTGTCCAATGTCGGATTGATGCCTTTGATCGACGAAGTTATTGGTTAGATCATCGCTTAACACTTTAAAAAAGCCCGGCGCTGCCGGGCTTTTTTCGTTACTGCTGATGGGCTATTTACTTTTGGGCGCTTCCTCGCTTTCAAGCCATCGATTCAGCGTGTCATGGAAATGCCTGATCTTGGTCTCCTGGTAGCTTGCAAATATAGTCTCTCCTTTGGGATGAGAATGAAGTCCTTTTTGCACCATTCGATGATTCACATAATCCTGATTAAAAATTTTTGCCAGGTTGCTGCCAAATTCAGCGGCAACAGTGTAATCGTCATCAATATCGAGGAATGTGCACTTTGCGGGCTCAGGCATAGGAACTCCTTCGGGTAGGGGAATCATATACATCACTTCGTGCAGTGATTGCTCAGGATTGTCACCATCCGGACGGAATCGGTAGAAGATAGGATTAAAGTCAGCCCAGGGGCTGAGGTTTGGAAACAGGGAATAGTAAATAGCATCATTCAGATCGGCGTCACTGACCTGATCTACATATTCTCCAAACTGTGGCCGCATAGCCTCACGCCTTGCTGCAGCCGAAGATTCACGATACTCGTTCGGGTCTACAGGGTAATCCATTGGATCATCTTCCTGTCCTGAAATAATTTTCCCACCGACCCAGCTACACATCTGTATGTCTGCAGACTTTACTTCACCGCTGATGTATTCGGCGTGTTCGGTAAACCTGCCCGTGCGGCCATTTGGTAACTCTACTTCAACTTCATTTTCAGCGATTCGCCTGTAGATGTGGCCGCTGATCATGTGCTTCATACTCTGGTAGGCCTTGCCATCGGGATAACAGGAAGGGTCGTTCTGGTCTAGGCCGGTGTGAGGGCTTGGATATCCTGACGGCGACATAGCCCGTGAGAAATTTCCCCACGCATCATACTTTGAGTTTACGTCGCCAAATGAACCCAGAAGTTCCGGATGGGTCGCAATCACATGGTAAGACTCCATGAAGGCTTCCTGCGCAACTTTCCAGTTGCACGGTAGTCGCTTAACGAGATGCGCTGCCTTAAATCGACGTTCGAAAGGAATACCAAAGTGCCGATCAAAGTCACCAATGAAATCTGCCAGAGGTTCGCAGTTTGCATCCGGATTAATGAAATAAAACCCACCCCATTTGTCGATATTGATTTCGGGCAGAGAGTATTCTTCTTCTGTGACGCTGGGGAAATCCCAGTGTGCCGGCACCTCTTTGAGTTTGCCGTCAAGGTGCCAGGACCAGCCGTGGAACGGACAGCGAAATACATTGAGCTCTTTGCGGTGGGAATCGCAAAGTGCGCGGCCTCTATGCAGACAGGCATTAGGGAACGCTTTAACTTCGTCTTCTGTTACGCGAACGATAATAAACGACAGGGAAGCGATGTCATAGACGTGGGTATCGCCTACGTTTGGGATGTCCGATTCATGGCAGGCCATCTGCCAGACACGTTTCCATAACCGCTCTACTTCCAGGTCATGTGCTTCCTTGGAAAAGTAGCGATGTGCCTGAACCTTGGTCACACCGGCAGGATAGGGCGAGTCCTCGAGATAGGCGGCGGGTGGAGGTACTTTGTCTGCTTTCAGAATGTCGTTGTATGAGATTCCATTTGATCTATCGTGACCAGTTTTTGTTTCAACCATGAATCCGCCTCGTCTTGGAGCTTGTTGTTATTTTGAAGAGGGACCAATCATACCCATGGTTGGGCAAAACCATCAAGGTTGCCGGTTTTAGTAAGATGTAACGCCATCATGGAGTTTGATTGGGGTTCGTTACCGCTTAAGGTTCATGGCGATATGTTGGCGCCCGTTTCTTAGTTTTAAGCCGAGACAATTCCTTAATGAGGTTGACCCTTGGCCGAAAATATCCAGCACATTGGCCCGTTCTTCACGATCGATCTCGTATCTGACTGGTTGAAGTATATTGCCCGGGCGTCAATACCGCTGGCTGAATAAGTGTTATCTGGTGTCCCTCCGGATAATTTATGTAGTAGAGTATAAAATCTACAACTCCAGAACCCTTTAACCTGATAAGTGCGATGAGGCTGAAGGTAAGTGGCCTGTGGATTCCTCTCTCGTTGCTTGGAGACTTTGGTTTTTCACGAGCTATAGTTGCGGGGATTGATGCCGGGGCTAGAGAAGTGATCAATAGAAAAAATTGAGGAAAGCAACGATGGTCAAACTGAAAGGAAGAAATGCGATTGTAACGGGCGCGGCTGTTGGTCTTGGCTGCAGTTATGCAAAAGCACTAGCACGGGAAGGTGTCAATGTTGCGGTGTGTGATTTGCGTGAGGAAATTCACGAGGTCGCGGAAATTTTGCGATCTCTGGGCGTTAATGCTGCTTCCTATCAAGGTGATGTGTCAGACCCGGCTCATGTTCGTGCAGTAGTCGACGGTGCCCAAGAAGAATTTGGTAATATCGATATTTTGGTCAACAACGCCGGCGTCTGGGGCGCCAGTGTTGCAGATGATGACCTCGATAAATCGATCGAGGATTACGAACAGATTGTTGGCACTAACCTTAAAGGTGAATACCTGTTCGGTCGTGCGGTGATACCGATCATGATTGAGCAGGGTAAAGGTGGTGAGATAGTCAATATTGCAACCGATCATATGGTCACCTGCGGAACACCCTACTTCTGTTGTCCGAAACTGGAATCCTGCCCCTGGGGTGATTCGCCAAGGCCAACCGGAGGGGGTGATGCGATGGACCTTTATGATGCAGGCAAGTGGGGGCTGAATGGGCTTTTATATGGATGGGCAAAAGCACTTGCCCCGCACAATATCAGGGTCAATGCTTTTTGTATGGGCGCAACTGATTCGCATATGTTGCGAGGTTTTCATAACTTTGAACCATCAGACGAAGAAGTAGCGAGTTGGATGAGGGCTGAAGACAACGCCCAGGCAATGATCGATATGTTGCAAGAAGGGCCATCCGGAAGAAACGCCCAGAACGTTAATTTCTGTATGGGGCGGCCTGTTCAGTTGGAGCCCGCGCATGATCACGTCTACGTCGTGCCCGAGCAGGTTCGCATCGGAGAATCGTCATGAGTCTGTCGGGAAAGGTTGCGATAGTGAGTGGCGCGGCACAGGGTCTTGGACGGGCGTTTGCTATTCGACTTGCAGAAGAGGGGTGCATGGTACTTGGCTTTGACGTCAAAAAAGAAGTTTTGGATGTGGCGGGTGTTACGGGGATGGTAGCCGACGTTTCAAAACGTGATGATGTGGAACGCGTAGTATCGAAAGCGGCTGGGATGGGCGAAATAGCCGTGTTGGTGAATAACGCGGGTACCTGGAAAAAAACGCCTGTCGATAGTGCGTGGCAACAGGCGCTTGATGACTGGGACTTCATTATGGACACTAATCTAAAGGGTGTCATGATGCTGTCGAGGGCAGTAGTACCGTTCCTGCAAAGAAACGGGGGTCACATCATCAACTTATCAACCTATTATGTGTTGCCTGCAAAAAGTGATGGTACAAACCAGCCAGATACTGATTTGTACAATGCGTCAAAGTGGGCGTTGAATGGTTTCACAGATGCGTGGGCTAAGTATCTGGAAAAGGACAACGTGAAAGTGAATGGCATGTGCATGGGTGCCACCGACACACCAATGCTGAGAGGTTTGTTTCCGACGAAGCAGCTTCCAGCGGAAATGGCATCTGTTGTGATGAAGGCGGAAGACATTGCCGGCCAGATGATGGAAATCATTGCCAGCGGACGAACGGGCGAGAATTTTGGTGCCTGGGTAGGAGAAGAAATTACCATTGGCGATCAACCGCCGTTACATAAACGAATTACGGGATAAATAAAGGAAAAAGTATGAGTGTTTTGGATCAATTCAAGCTTGATGGACAGGTTGTCGTGGTTACCGGCGGTGGTCGTGGTATTGGTGAGGCTATAGCCCTTGGTATGGCCGAGGCCGGGGCAGATATTGTTGTCGCTGCCCGGCGAACCCACGAAATTGAAGCCGTGGCCGACAAGGTTCGTGCGCTGGGCAGGCGAGCGCTGGCCATCACGACGGATATGATGGAAATTGAACAGGTTCAGGCACTTGCCGACCAGACCTTTAAAGAAATGGGTGGATTAACCTCCTGGATCAGCAATGCCGGTGGCGCGGATGACCGTGTACCAAGAACGCTGCTTGAGATGCCAGAGAAGCAATGGGATTTTCAGATGAACCTGAACTTGAGAGCTGTATGGACGGGTGCTCAGGCGGCCGGCAATTACATGAAGGACAATGGCGGCGGTACCATTATCAACATTTCATCCCAGGCAGGTAACAAACCATCGCCCTTTAACGGCCCTTACGCGGTTGCGAAGAGCGGCGTTAACAATCTGACTCAGACCCTCGCGGTAGAGATGGCGCCCTTGGGTATCCGGGTAAATTCTGTATCGCCTGGTCCGATTCCTACTGAAGTCTTCCTGGAGTTTACCAAGATGACTGAAGAGGACATTCCTAATATGGGTAAACAGTTCGGTGTTCCGCTTGGCCGAATTGGCATGCCGGAAGATATAGCGCCCGCGTGCGTATATTTGGCGTCTGAAGCATCCAGCTGGATGACCGGCCAGGACATCAAAATTAATGGCGGCCTATAGTCTACTGGGGTTGTCTTTCGTTGGCCCTCTAGTTGGCCCCGTAGTTGGCAATAAGGGCCGTTCAACACCTGGAAGAAACTGGCGGATATGCTGCTATTTTTTCCAGGTGCCCGGCGCTGCGCAGCGGTTCGCCATGCTGGTCGAGAATGACAGCTGTTAGCTTTTAACTTTTAACTGCTTTGCTCGAAACCGTTGACGGGAACGGCAGCTAATCAGTTATATCTTTAATACTCAGAAAAGTGCCTTTATCCCCGCGGATAACCTCATGCGTCCCTACTACAGCGGCGGGTTTCAGGCCCCCTTTTATGTGCGGGAACAGTTCATCGCCTGCGCCCTCGAAATCCGGTTGTATATCACCAACCGGTGCAGTCCCTTCATAGACTGTTTCAACACCTGAGGCTTTTAGGCTTTCCACTGTCATGCGAAGACAATACCAGTCCCCTGGGACGTCAGGATAGAAATGATTGGCTACGTTCAACAATTTCTGCGGGTTGGAGGTCCCGTGCGTGAACCCATCGACTTCATAGGTCGGCGGGTAGTAGGTACCTTCACTCGCAATGGTCTGGTCCCAAAGTGTTGCCTGTACCAGATGAAAAACAAAAGGGTGTTCTTGTGACATAGATAAATTGGCCATCATGTTTTCGTGAAGTTGAGGTTAAGTTCGAGTGTGCCGAGCATAATGCCGGGTTGATGCTGAAATGTGTTGTTTTCAGCGTATTGGAAACTACCTATGCGGTCAAAAATTCCCTTCCAGACGCTCATTTGTTCGAGCCTGGACAGGCTCGCGCCAGGACAGACCCGTGCCCCTTGTGAAAATGTCAGGTGTCGGGTCCCGGCTTTGCGGTCCAGCTTCAGTTCCAGGGGGTGATCCCATTCCTGTGGATCAATATTTGCGGCTGCCCACCTGAGGTGGAGGTATGAACCCTTGGGTACCTTGACACCCTGAAACACCTCATCCTGACTGGTAATTCGCGTCGACAGTCCTTGTGTGGGTGATCTCAGGCGCATCCCTTCTTCCGTAAACGCGCGCAGTTTACTGCGATCTGCTTTGATTTCATCCCAGACCCGTGGGCGTTCGATCAGTAGTTGGACCTGCTCAGAAATTGCATACTGTGTGGTCTCCAGTCCACCGATAATCATGGCGTAAACGATGCCATTGATTTCCAGGTCGTGAAGTTTTCTCTTTAGGGGAGAATACTCGACTTCTGTCAGAAAACTAATCATGTCTTCTGCCGGATTCTTGCGTTTTTCCTTGATGAGGTCGGCGGTGTACTGTTTGAATTCTTCAAGGACTTCGAATTGAGTTTTAATCTCTTCAGCCGGTAGTATGTTGTTGTGCTTGGAACCGTAAACGAACGGTTTTACCGTTCCGTCACCATAATATTTCAATAATTTCAGGTCTGAAGTGGGCCACCCCAGAATGTTGGCCATAACGGTTTGCGGTACAGGCTGAGCGAACTGGGAAATCCACTCGACTTCGCCTTTATCAATCCACTGATCAATCCATTCGTTGACGACGCGATCCACCATGACCTGGTTCCTGCCAGCACCCGGGCCTACCCAGGGGTCTGTGAGTTCCTGGCGGTGTGCTCTCCAGAGTTCAGGGTTGGGTCTCAGTGAGGCCATCGAAGCAAAGAGGGATCCGATGTTCGGCATCTCGAACGGATCTTCCCCAGACGCGATAAGTTGCTGTAAAGCCAGACTGCCAACAACCAGATATCTGTCCTGATCCCTGACGACGTTTGCAATGTCTTCATGCTTCGACAGGATGAAAGCATCC
>Ga0209362_1000805_pt1 | contig 26518 bp, 18 predicted proteins | sample SaaInlV_165m_DNA_FD_184680 | JGI IMG/M metagenome (GOLD analysis project Ga0209362, IMG submission 184680) | Marine microbial communities from expanding oxygen minimum zones in the Saanich Inlet - Saanich Inlet SI037_S3LV_110m_DNA (SPAdes)... | ecosystem: Environmental > Aquatic > Marine >... | reverse complement strand
CCTAAATTGTTATGCAAAGCAGGATAGTTTGGATTAATTTCTAATGCTTTTTGATAAGATATTATGGCATCATTGAATTGACCTTGCTCTATAAAAACATTACCCAAGCTGTTATATGCTTCTGAGTAATTCGGATTAAGCTCTAATGCCTTTTGATAGGACTCAATTGCCTCATTCAGTTGGCCTTGTTCTGAAAAAGCATTTCCTAAATTATTATGCGCCTGAGCAAAATTAGGATTCAGTTCTACAGCCTTTGTATAAGATTTAACCGCATCATCAAACTGCCCCAAATCAAACAAAACAATACCTAAACTATAATGCGCTTCAACATAATCAGGTTTAATTGTGAGTGCTTTTTCAAAACACTCAAAAGCCTCATCAAGCCTGCCAAGATCTTGGAAGACATTACCTAGATTATTATGCGCCTCAGCATAGTCAGGATCAATTTCTATTGACCTCTTATAGCTTTTGATTGGATCATCTAATTCTCTATTTAAACTTAATTGCCCAAATCTCTGAAGAGATAAATCATGCAGAGCATTACCAAGGTTATAATGCGCCTTAGCATAATCAGGCTTAATCTCTATCGCCTTTTCATAACTTTTCACAGCAGAACCTAATTGACCTAAGCCAGCATAACAAGCACCCGTTATATTGTGAAGTAATGAGTCTTTGGGAAAGCTTTTGGTAAGAGCTTTAACTTTATCCAATGCCTCCTGCAGCTTATTATTTGAGAAAAGAGCAATTATGGAGTCAATTTCTGATTGTGGTGTTTGATCATTTACATCAGTCATTTGTTATTTCACATAAATATGATTAGGCTCTAATCCCTTATGATGTCTTTCATACATCGTTGTATAAGCAGATTCAAGGTTTTTTACAAACAGTTTAGTATTATAAAGTGGTGCTGTAGTTAGATTACTTATGAGCTTATCTTTAATTACTTTGAGTTTCTCTGGATGAGTTGCAAGTTCGATCGCAAGTGCTTCATACTCTTCTGAAGTATTGGTAATAAGCTCAGGAAGATTCATTGAAGTCAATATACTGGCTGCTTCTCTACTACTAAACGATTTACCTATCATGGTTAAAAGAGGAAGACCCATCTTGAGAGCATCACTGGCAGTGGTGCCAGCATTATAAGGATGGGTATCTAAAAACAAATCAGCAGTGCGGTATCGAGCCAAGTATTCTAACCTCTCAAGATTACCACCAAAGATGAGTCTTTCAGACTTGACTCCTCTTTTAACAATCTCTTGGGTTAAATTAATTGTTGATAATTCATTGTTGGCATAGACTATCAACACACTATTATCAACTTGCTTGAGTATCCGCGCCCAACTGTCAAAAATCGTAGGAGTAAATTTATAAGTGTTATTAAAACAACAAAACACAAAGCCTTCTTCAGGAAGACCCACATCTTTGCGAGTCAGAGTAATCTCTGGTGGCAGGTCTTTCGAGTCATTCACTTGGAAGCTAGGAAGATAAACAATCTTCTCAACATAATATTTTTGACTTTCTTTAGGAATCATCACTGGATCAGCAATGAGATAGTCATAATAATCAGTTCCCATCGTTCCCAAATAACCGATATAACTCAGCTGAATCGGGGCTGCAGACATTGCAAAGACATCTGTTCTTGCATCATGAGTAAAGCCACCTAAATCAATTGCTATATCAATCTCCAATGATCTCACAAATAATGCCATCTCTTTATGCGACATCGACTGCACATTATGAAAGTGGTCCACCCCAGCCTTAATTCTAAGATTCATCTCATCTTGAGTATCAGGACCAAAAGAGAAGGCATGCACCTCAAAGTGATTCCGATCATGTAGCTCATAAAGTTCAGCAGTCAGATATGCAAGAGGATGTTCTCTAAAATCGGCCGAGAAGTAACCAATACGGATTTTCGGATGTTTTGGGTATTGATCAATCGTAGGTAAAAGATTACTTTTAGGATGATTGGCGTTTACTCTAAGTTCAGTAGCCTTTCTTTGAATCGCCGAATCATCGATTACACCTAATAAAGTAAAAGGTTCAATCACTTTTTCATTGTTAACAATTCTTTTTTTAGCATCATCAAGTAACTCAGCTAAACCATCCCAATTGCAAGAGTTCATTTTGGTACTTAATACATTGCCTAATACATTGTCAAGACTATTTTCAATATCAAAAGCTCTTTCATAGCTATTTAGTGCTTTATCAAGAAAATTAAGATCTTTATATGCATTACCAAGATTGTTATGCGCTATTGCAAAGTCTGGATTAATTTCTACTGCTTTTTCAAAACTTTTGACTGCCTGATTCAAAAGCTTAGTATCCATGGTTAAAAGATTGCCAAGATTATTATATGCTTCTGCAAAGTCTGGATTAATTTCTATGGCCATTTCATAGCTTTGTATGGACTCTTTAAACCTATTAAGAGTTTTAAAAACATTACCAAGATTATTGTATGCCTCTGCAAAGTTTGGATTAATTTCTATGGCCTTCTTGAAACTTTTGATTGAGTCGTCTCGACGCTCAAGGTCTGCCAAAAGATTACCATAATTATTGTGCGCTTCTGCAAAGTTAGGAGAAATTTTTATTGATTTTTTAAAACTTTTAACTGCATCATCAAACCGACCTAGGCCTTTTAAAAGATTGCCAAGATTATTATAAGCCTCAGGAAAGTTTGGATTCAATTCAACTGATTTCTCAAAACTTTTAAGGGCTGATTCCAACTGTTCAGAATCTCTTAAAGCATTCCCTAAATTATTATAGGCATCAGCATATTCAGGATTAATTCCTATTGCTCTCTCATAGCTTTTAACTGCATCATCATGTTGCCCAAGCTCACTAAATATATTTCCAATATAATTATGTGAGTCAGCATTATCTGGATTATGAATTAGAGCACTCTTATAGGATTTAAGCGCATTATCTATTTGTCCAAGTTCTTTAAAAGCATTGCCTAAGTTATTATGAAGTGCCGGATAATCTGGATTTATTTTTAATGCCTGATGATAAGAATTTAATGCACTTTCTATATTTTCAAGTTCCATAAAAACATTACCTAAGTTATTATATGCATCAGAATAATCAGGGTTAATCCCAAGAGCTCTCTTAAAAGATTCTACCGAATCTTCAAACCTCCCAACCTGTTTAAGGCCAATTCCAATTTTATTATGCACCTCGGCTAAATCTGGATTAATAGAAGCTGCTTTCTCCAAATAATTAATCATCTTATCAAATTCTTCTAACTCTTGAAATACAGTTGCTAAACTATAGTTAGCTTCAAAATATTCAGGCTGAATTGAAATTGCTTTTTTATAACTAATTATGGACTCATCAAGCCATCCAATATCTTTGAATACATTTCCAAGATTATTATGTGCTTCAGCGTAATCTGGGTCAATTGATAAAGATAACTCATAACTTTTAATTGACTCATTAAACTTGCCTAACTCATACAAAGTGCCTGCAAGGTTATAGTGAGCTTTAGAGTAATCAGAATTAATTTCGATAGCCTTCTTATAACTAATAACTGCAGAATCTAGATCGCCCAAAGCCTGGTGGCAAGCCCCATTTATATTTTGCAGTATTGAATCTTTTGGAAAATCTTTAATTAATTCTGTTAGCTCATTTAAAGCATACTGAAACTCTCCATTAGAGTATAAGGAAATAACAGAATCGATTTCTGATTTTGGCGCTTCTTCTTTAAACATATAAATAATCTAGTTTTGACTCAAACCTTTAATCAAGGGCTGTAAATAATCTTCATACTCCTTCCAAGCTTCTGAGCTACCTTGATACATCTTTTGCCTAACTTGCATGGAGCTAGTTGTTTTAATAGCAGTTTTATTAGCATGGAAATTTAAACAGTTATCATCCCAATCTAGATCACAATATTTTAAAAGTTTTTGAGTTTCTGATTTTTGTTTAATCGTCAAATATTCGTAATTAACTTCATATATTTTATCAGGAAATAGGCCGCCCCAAAATTGCATTAAATCCATGTATAAGCCGTAATACTTTGCCAAATCAGTCTGATCAAAAGAATAAGCATTGCCAGTAAAAAAGTATTTATAAATTGACCAGCAAGTGGCAAAAGGGCTTCTAGTAGTGTGAATAATTTTTGCTTCAGGAATAGCAGACAATATAAAACCAATATATCTAAAGTTTAAAGGCATTTTATCTACAAAAACACCTTCTTTGAGCTGTAAACTAGAAATTGAATTTAAATATTCCTCGCGAATAATTTTCAAATCCCCTTCAGTTAATCCTGCTTTATCCAAATTATTATTTTTACTGATAATCGGAAAAACAAATTTGTTCAAATAATTCAATTCACCCATACCTCTTACTTTGTAATGACTATCCAAAATTTGATGTACTAGAGATGTGCCTGAGCGAGGCATTCCTAGGATAAAAATAGGAGTAATCGTTGAGGAATTATTTAAAGGTTTTCTAAGGATAGAAGGTGGAGGGTTAAAAGCTTCCTTAATTCTAGTGAATAATTTGAAATCTCTTTCAATTGAATAATTCAACTCTTTTTTTCTCAAAGAGTTGCCTGTGTTTAAAGCTTTAAATTGTTTATCAAAATCCTTTATATCCTCATAAGCCTTTGCTAAAGCAAAATTCAAATTAGTTCGGTCATTTATACCAAGGCTATTATTATTAAGTATTGATAACATTTCAGCTATTTTAGGGTCATTTTTTTTGTATTTTGTGAGCTGGCTTAAATGAAAATATGCTGCACCCCAGTCAGGCTTTAAATTCAAAGCAAGACTTATATATTTGATAAAATATTCCTTATTTCCAAGGTCCTTATACACAAGAGCAAGGTTAAAAAAAGCCTTAGCATAAGCAGGGTTATAAACTATGGCTTTCTTAAAGTTTGTAATTGCATCGACTTCATTGCCTTGGGCATTAAGAGCATTACCAAGATTATTATAGGCCTCAGCAAAATCATGCTTGTAGGCAACTGCCCATTCCAAACTTTCAACAGCTTTAGCAATTTGCCCAAGATCTAAAAATAAATTTCCAAGATTATTATGTGCATCAGGATAATTTGGGGTAATAGAAATAGCGTTTTTATAGCTCTTTATTGCATCTTCTTTTTGATCTAAAGCTTGAAAGATGACTCCTAAGTTAAAGTGCGCCTCAGAATATCTTGGACTAAGGGAAACAGCTATTTCAAACATCTTAGCAGCGCCAGCCAACTCTCCTAACCCCTGGTAGCATGCTCCACTAAGATTAAACAGCAAAGGCTGATTTGGGTATTTGTTATTTAACTCTTTAATTAAATCTATAGCCTTTTGAAATTCACCACTTGAATACAGAGCAAAAACTGACTCAACTTCTTTTTTTGGTAGTACGTTCTGCTTATTTTTCATTATAAATTCCATACGAAAAACTTACATTTATTGACTAGATAAAATCAAAAGTTTTTATGGATCTTCTCTTATAGTCTCTTCAAAAGTCTAAATGTAAGCCTCTAACTTAACAAAGATACAAAATAACGCTAACATAAAGGTGTATTTTAGTATACTTTTAAAGTATAAAAACTCAACAAAATTAAATTTAACACCTCAAATGTCAATTAAAAATGAACGGCTCTTAGCACGTGCAAAAAAACTTATAAAAAAAGGAGATATTGAAGAAGCTCGGGAGATTTACTCAAATATTTTGCAATCCTTTCCAAATAATCAAGAGGCACTAAAAGGTTTATCAATCCTTAGCCAAACAACTGAAATACGTCCCTCTCAAAAACATTTAGATGATGTTATGCAATTTTATTCTCTCGGTCAAATGGATAAAGCCCAATTAGCAGTTCAAGATTTAATCAGCAGCTTTCCTAATGAGCCAATTCTATATAATATTTTGGGAGCATGTTACAGTCGTACCGGGCCCATTGATTTGGCTATCAAAAGCTTTGATAAGGCACTTACTCTTAAACCAGATTATGAAGAGGTTGCATATAATCTTGGAGTTGCATATCAAAAAAATAACGAGCTTGATAAGGCTATTGAATGCTATGAAAAAGCAATAAGCTTAAAACATGCATATCCAACGGCTCATAATAACCTTGGGTTAATTTTTTTAGGAAAGGATCAAGTTAAATCAGCTGTTAAATGCTTTGAATGGGCAGTTGCTTACAGTCCAGAATACTTTGAAGGCCATAATAGTCTTGGAGCTGGACTTCAAGAGCTTAAGCAATTTGATCAAGCCAAAGAGCAGTTTGAAAAAGCAGTCTCACTCAATCCAAATTATGCGCAAGCTTTTCACAATTTAGGTATTTTGTCAGAAATACTGAACTTACCTGAAGAAGCTCTTGAACATTATAAAACAGTTGTTAGTATTAACCCTAAATTTGCTGAAGCATATAGAAACTTAAGTAAATTAAAAAAATTTAAGAGCTCAGATCCTCAAATTTCTCAAATGCAGTCACTTTACTCTGAAATAAGTCTAAGCAATTCAGATAAAGCAAAAATGGCCTTTGCGCTTGCAAAGGTTAATCAGGATTTAGGTAATGACGAAGAATTCTTCAAGTTCTTAGATGAGGGAAATAAGCTGCGTAAAAGTGAATTAGATTATTCATTTAAGGACAGTCAAGATTTTCATGATAGTGTAATTAAATTATTTAGTGGATCTCTTCCTAAAATTAAGAAATCAGCGCTCAAACCTTCAGATATAAAACCTATTTTCATTGTTGGAATGCCTCGTTCTGGTACTAGTTTAGTTGAACAAATTATTGCAAGCCACAATACAGTTTATGGTGCAGGAGAGTTAACCAACCTAAAAGAAATTGTTTCACCTTTCTTAGAAAATTTCATAAATAAAAAATCTGACTCTTTGAATGGTAAAGACACACTAAACATTCGTCAAAACTACATAGAATCACTCTCCAGTCTCAATGTCTCAGAACAAATAATCACTGATAAAATGCCTTTAAATTTTCGTTTAATTGGCCTTATCTTAACGGCTATGCCAGAAGCTAAAATTATTCACCTAAAAAGAAATGCCATAGCCACCTGTTGGTCTAATTACAAGCACTACTTCACTGATGGAAATGGTTTTACTTTCAACCAAAAGGATTTAGTAAAGTTTTATGGTTTGTATATTGAAATGATGGACTTTTGGCACAAATCTTTTCCAAATAAAATATACGACATCAGTTACGAAGAATTAACAAAAAATCAAAAAAAAGAAACTCAAAAACTTCTAAATTACTGTGACTTAGATTGGGACGAGGACTGTTTAAACTTTCATAAAAATACTCGCGCCGTTGTCACTGCAAGCTCTTCACAAGTCAGGCAGAAAATGTACCAAGGAAGTTCTGAGGCCTGGAAAAAATATGAATCAAATCTTAAACCGCTTATAGAAGGACTTAAATCTTACTAATCTTTTTTTGCTTGAGTTTCACAGTTTTTTAAATTATCATTCTATTTGATATTCTTAATTAAATTATTATGAGATTTGACTTTGTCCCTTTTTTTAATCCTGGAGAAAATATTCCATGGAATCGTGTCGTTAAGATGATGCGAGAGCAAACAAATTTAGCTGAGCAAGCTGACTTTACAACGGTATGGCTTACTGAACATCACTTCGCTCATAACGGCTATCTAAATGCGCCTCCAAATCCAATCATGATGTCTCTTGATTTGGCTTCCCACTCAAAAAAAATAAGAGTAGGCCAAGCCCCCATTGTCCTTCCTGACTGGCATCCGCTTAGGGTTGCAGAAGATGTGGCGCTTCTAGACAACATGACAGAAGGCAGGGTTGACTTTGGCGTTGCTAAAGGGATCAATGAGAGAGTAACACTTCAGTTTAATAAGGAGGCTGATCGCCGAGACAATGAAAAAAGTTACAGGCTTTTTATGGAGTCTCTTGAAGTAATATTAAAAGCCTGGACCCAAGATCCTTTTAATCACAAGGGTGAGTTTTATGAGTTTCCTGTTCCTGGATGGAAAGAAACGAATCGATTCCTAATGCCTCTTGAAAAAGAGTACCACTCTGAAGATGGTGAGTACACTGGTATGTATATTCATCCAAGACCTTATCAGCAGCCTCATCCACCAGTATGGCTTATGTCAAACTCACCTCATACCTATAAGTTGGCAGCTGAGAGAGGGTTTAATGTGATTGGAATGTCTAGCCCTCCAGGTAAGCTAGTGAGCTGCTGGGATGCTTATGCTAACGCAGACTCACATGATGGAACAATCCATAAAAGCGGAGATGGTGTTGGCGTATGTGCTGTTATCTATGTTGCTGAGACGATGGAGAAAGCTGACAAAGATGTTAGAGCGGCAATTAATGGCTACTATGAGTATCTTAGCGGCTCAAGGCCTGAAGGAAGCTGGACTCGCAAAGCCTACCTTGATGATGACGCTAATCCAACAGATGAAGACCTTAATGGTGAGTGGTTTGATTTTCTTATGAAGTATGAGTTGATCTGGGTTGGAGATGCTGACTATGTGGCTGAAAAAATTCAAAAGTATAATGAATCAATAGGACTTAAACACATTATGCTTCTGCAGCAATTCCCAGGTTTTGATTATCAAAAGATACTCAAAAGCATGACTCTTTTTTCTGAGAGGGTGATGCCTAGATTTGATCCAGTCGGGGCTTAAGAATTAGGAGAGTAAACTGATGCTAGAACTTTGGGGTAGAAAAAATGCTAATCAAGTGATCCAGGTCCTTTGGACGCTTTCAGAGCTGAGGGTTGAGTATAAGAGACACTCCATAGGAACAAAGGCTGGTGACCTTGAAACCGAAGAGTACAGATCTCTAAACCCAAACTCAAAAATACCGACCATTCGAGATAACGGCTTTGTGATGTGGGAGTCTCATGCAGTCATTCGTTACCTTGCAAGGCACTATGGTCTCGGAAGCCTTTACCCTAAAGACCCTCAAAAAGCAGCAATATCTGACCAGTGGATGACCTGGTCAACGGATAGCTTTATGGGCACATTTTTTCCTGTTTTTTGGCAGATGGTTCGCACTGAAGAGAAAGACAGAGATTATGCAAAAATTGCTGAAATGGCTCAGCAAAGTGCTGACATTCTAAAAGTGCTTGATGATCATTTAGTTAATAATCATTTTGTTGCTGGGGATCAGTTCACTTTTGGAGACATACCGCTCGGCGTTTTAATTCATAAATATTTTGTTTTAGTTATTAAGAGGCCCCCACTTCCAGGTATTGAAGCCTGGTATGAGAGACTCAAAGAGCGTCCGGCATTCAAAGAACATGCAATGCAGCCCTTTGGTAACTCGCCATCAGAATTCTTTGCTCTTCAAACTAAAGGCGAACAAAACTCATAACAGGTCAATATTATGTCAATCTTTAACACAAAAACTAGTACTGAAGAAGCAGGTATAACCCCTACCCTTCTGGACGCAATTACTGATGCTTACAACAGGAATGATATCGATGCAGTCATGTCATTCTTTGCAAAAGATGCAGTCTTCGATCATGCTTCTGGTCCTGATATTAATGGCACTCGCTTTGAAGGCCTAGAGACAATCAGAGAAATCTTTCAAGGCCTCTTTAATAACGTCGAAAGTGTTCAATGGGCACCCATTGACACAAGGATATCCGGCGACAAAGCCTACTGTGAGTTTCATCGCATTGCTAAACTTAAATCGGGCGAGGTTCAAGATTTTTTGAGTATCGATGTTTTAACCTTTAGGGATGGGCTTATCATCCATAAGGATACTTTTTACAAGAATCGAACCACCTAAACAATGAAGGAATAAAGATGGCAAGAACAATACCAATTGACCCAATCCTCGAGAAAGGTTACAACGTTAGACTTCTAGTCGATGATTTCGATGGCCTCATTGAAAAATGGTCTAACAGAAGTGAAAAATTTAGAGAGACAGTCGACTCATCTCTGGAATGTCAGTATGGAAGTGGCGAGAAAGACAAATTGGATATCTTCAGGTGTGGTAAGTCAAATGCGCCATTATTCATTTTTGTTCATGGCGGCTATTGGCAAAGAGGAGACAAATCAGTCTACAGCTTTGTAGCCGAATCCTTTGTTCAGTCTGGCATCGATGTCGCTCTTGTTGGTTATCAATTGTGCCCTGGGGTAAGCATGACAAATCTCGTTGATAAGATTCGTGAAGCAATCATATGGATCTGGAATAACGCGGATGATTACTCTATCTCAAAAAATCGAATCAATGTCTCTGGTCACTCTGCAGGAGGTCACATTACAGGAATGGTTCTAGCGACAGACTGGAAAGAAATTTCTGAAGATCTGCCTACAGATATTGTGAAAACTGGAATTCCGATCAGTGGACTCTATCAACTAGATCCAATCAGAGAAACAACTATAGCAGATGCGCTTGGGCTGGATGATGAAGAGAGTAAAGCGCTAAGTCCTCACTTCTTCAAACCTCAAACTGAGGCTCCAATTCTGGTGACACTAGGCGGAGGTGAAACCCCTGAGTTTCATTGGCAAACAGATCATTTTGTAGGTAAATGGAAAGAACACAGAGCACCACTTCATTATTTTGCTGAGCCAGAGGTTGATCACTTTGGCGTAGTAGAGAGGCTGGCAAATAGAGATTCTCAAATATTTAGTAAAGTAAGAGATTGGCTTTTATAGCTAGCTATTTCATAGCATCAATATCTTCTTAACCTATCTGGTGGCACTTGCAATCAATAGAATTATTTAAGCCGGAGAGAGCAGCCATTGGTATTTTTTTACTGTAATTAAAATGGCCTAATATTAAGGAGATGATTGCAAGTTGCCAAAACTAGCCGTAATGATTCATTAAATCAGCAATTCTCTTTAAAAAGATTGCATGCTCACAGGCCTCTTCTGATGAGTAAACTTCTTCCTGAATGTCTACTGGAACGCCTCGAATTCCTGACACGATTCCAATCTTATACTGCTCAAACATTCGAACACAAATGGTGACGTATTTGCCAGCCATTGGAGCTCTTCTCATCTTGTCAAGAATTTTTCTAAGATCATGGCTATGTTCAATCGCTGCCCTCCCATTAGAGGGAGCATTACCTACTGGACTATTTCTATGCTCAGCGATTAATTTTCGTCGTGATTCATCATCAAATAAAAGTGGCATAACATAAGTCCGAGTTATATAGTCATCTGTCTCAGCATGAGATTCATTTGCCATTACTCCTTTTTCTTTATCTAACATCTTTTAATCCTCATTAATTAATAGTTTTAATGGTTTCTGCATGGTACTGACTCTCCTCGCTCTTCTTTCAAACGAATTGCCTCATCTTGAGCCTCTCCAGGAGAGCCAAATACTTTATCCTCAAAGAGAATCAATGGCTTTGCTCGATCGGCATTTAGCTGACCTACGCACCACTCCTTTCCTTCGATTGTACAAACTGCAACATAAGCTCCTGCAATTGGGCCATAGTGTCTGTTATTAAGAGTGAATAAACATTCTGCCAAATCACTGACCTTATCCTCATCTAAAGAACTAATGATATCCTTCTCTAAATTATTAAGAGGCTTAGTACTTGTTCCAACAACTGACTTACCCACTGGCGGATCCATCATATCGGGATGCTTATTTGAAGTCATTTTTATTTCTCCTTTATTCATTAATTAAGGCAATGGGCCTTCTTTTAAGAAACCTCTAATTGCATTCTCAGTAATACGAGAGACATTATTATTGTAGTTATTGTGAGAAAGACTGCCGCACCATGACAATGAGCCAGGCGCAAAAACACCACCATCATTTGGTGTTTTATAGAAAATCATGTCTGCACGAACCATTGGATTTTCAGTTCCTCCGCCGTGATAGCCTCGTACAGAAAAATGAATTTCTTCGTTAACTTGAAGCATCAAATTGGTATGGCCAACAGAGTGTGCTAATAAATATGAATCATGTGGAGTTCCAAATTCAACATCATATCGATCTAACTCTAGACCAGCAGCGCCTCCTCCTACAAGGCCAAAATCACCAATCTTTTCACCATTACCTACGCCTTCCATAATCCAAGTAGTTTCTGGTCTTTCACTATCTTTATCTCTAACATAGTAAGAGGAAACATCAAAACCGTAAGCAGTAAAGGTTAATCCACATAACTTACTAGGGATTCTCCCTCGAGCACGCCACATACCTCCATATTTGCCGTCAAATGCATTATTGTATTCTCCAGGATTTGCAGTCCAAGCTCTTGTTCCCGCCTCCCCTTTTCGAACCTCAATAATATTTGAATTATCTGGGTGGTATTCACTACACCAGTAAAAACCATTTGCGCCTAAATAAATCCATCGCCCACCGTCTTGTTGATACTTTTCATAAGCAGAAAACATCTTTTCTGACGTATATTCAGGATGACTTCCAGTAAGCACAGTTTGATATTTATTTAACAATCCAACGCCCTCTCGATGTAAATCTTCATCGGTATGAATATCAAAATCAAAGTTTTTTTCTTCCAACCAATCAACAAGATGCAGGTCACCATTAAGCTGCCAAAGTGAAGGGGATAACCAATGACGATATTTCGGACGCATATTTAAAATTGGCCTTAGTCTTGATGAGTAGCACACACCACTTCCATCTGAGTGCAATGAATAAGTTGAAAGTCCATACTCTCGATGTTCATTCAAATACAAATCAGCTGCAGTCATAACGGGAACCTTTCCTGCTAATAACTCTGCCACAACACAGTTTGTACACAGGTTATCATTTGAATAAGCTAAGTATGAATTTGTTGGCAAAATAAAAGCCAATTTTGAAGTCGTTTTTCCTCTTGGAGGACGAACAACAAAGGGGATATAATCTTCTGTTTCCGGGGAGTCTTCACCTCCAATTCTTAAACGAGCAGCATAAATACCACTCTTCAAGCTGTCTGGAATTTTAAGTTCAAAGTCAACATCCCATCGCGCATCATCTATATCATCATCATGGAAATGAATTGCGCCATATTCCTCAGGTTTATGGTGATAAACAATTTCATCACCGGTCCAGTTAAAGCCTGTCATACCGCGAACAGGCATATTGATAATAGAACCATTCAGCATAGAAGGTGACGTATCAATAATACAAGTCGAAGCAATATTTGTAGTTATATTTGCATGAAAGTCCCAAGCACCAACCACATCATTTCGTAATTCAGCCTTACAGCCCTGATACCCACGTGCCAAAGATTCAATCTCAGACCTAGACAAAGCTCTCCTAGAAAGCCTTGGTCGATCTATCTTACCGTTGTATGTGTTAACCTGTTCAGGCAACTCAATTGGCACTAGTACCTCTTTAAAATGACCCCCACTTATATGCCTACCTGATCGTTCATGTTTTGTACTCGCCGCCATAAGAAAAGGAGCATCATTAATACCAGGCTTTATACTATTGATTGACTCAACTACTGCTGTAGTTTCTTCTGCTGGATTTAATAAACCTTGACCAAGGCCGCCATTAGTGGAAGTTACAACGGGCTCTTGATATAAAGTTACTTTACCTGTTCTTGAATCGTAACTAACCGCAGCAAGGTACCAAACTTTACGTAAAAGTTTTTTATCACTCGAAAGTTTCATAACTTGGCCACTTCCGTCACCTATTTCTACAGTCAAACAGTTATTTTCATCAATAAATAATCCGTAACCGCTTTTACTTTCCTCTACCCATTTTGTTAAAACGCCCTGACGACCTTTTTGAGGTGTTCCAAGACCAACGACGGGTGTGGTTGGAAAGATATAACACTGAAGCGTGAAACTTTCTACATTCAATCTCTCATCTTGAGGAACAATGACATATGAACCACCATGTATTCTTTGATTTTTCCCTGGGTAGTTTTTGTTGCATTCAGCCTGTATCTCTTCTTCCTTGTATCCAGGACCATCTGGATTGGTATCTCCATGAATTAAGCGGACGATCTGCGTTTCATAAACTTCACTATCTTCAGAGTTAATATAAAATTGTATGTTATCCCCAGGACAAACAGAGTATTTGTCACTATAACCAGTAATTCTTAACATAATATTTCCTTAATTTTTTTAATTAAAAGTTAAACTTTTAGGCCTCTTCGCCTTCTATATCTTGATCCTTATCCTCATCCTTCTTGTATTCCCCTAAAATGTTTTTAATATTGCCTATTTCATTAGGGGACATTCCAATTTCATCAAGAAGGTTGTCAATAAATGGAACCTGCGCTCTATAACGCATTGCTGCATTTACTATATTGTCTGAAAGATTTCCTCCACCATTTGATGTAGGACCGACAAATTCAGGATTTGCATTACTTGAGTTAAATCCCGGCATACCATTCAATTCATAAATTTTGATATCATCAATATTCTCCATTGGCTTAACAGCTTCACGAATAATTGAATCAAGATTTCTCGCTAACTCCATTCTAAGATCACTTTGCCTACTCTCATCACTACGAGCATTTTCTGCTTCATTAAGCATTAACTTACCAGCGGCATCAATCTCATAGCGTAGTTTGCTAGCCAGAGAAGCATGTTTTTCGGCTTGTTCCCTCTCTTGGGCGGCTTCTTTTTCAGCTCTAGCAAGGGTAGTAATTTGAATCGCCTCACTTTCCCCATCCATTTCTGCGCTTATTAATTGCAACTTCTTATTACGTTCTGCAATCTCGACTTCTTGTGCTGAAAGAACTTGTTCTTCTGCAACAACTACTTCGGCTCTTGCTTGTTCTTTACTTTCCACCGCATTTAATACTTCTACAGTTTTAGCTAAAACCTCAAGTTCACGATTCTTCTCTTCTATTTCAAGATTTTTTCTCTTTTGAATTTCTGAAGCTTGAGCTTGCTGATCATTCTCTATTCGCGTTATTTCTATGATTCGTTGCTGTTCTATCTCTAATTTTTTCACCTCTTCTTGGGCTTTTATTTGAGCCTGTTCAGCTTCTACATATCGATCTGACTCTACCTTAAGAACCTCAGCCTTTTGTTTGGCCCTTTGAGATGATATCTCTTCTTCCTGTTTGAGTCTTGCAAACTCATTTTCCTTCTTAATTTCTAGAGTTCTAATTTCTGCCTCAAGATTCTTTTCTTTAATATCAATCTCTGTTTGTCTTTCAATCTCATTTCGTAGTTTTTTACGCTCCTCAATCTGTAGAGTTAACTCATGCTCACGTAATGAGCGTTCCACTTCAATAGTATCTTGTTGTTGGATGCGAGCCTTCTCAACGTCTTCTGCAGATTGAATTCTTGCTTCTTCAGCTAAACGCTCCTGTTTTGCCGTCTCAACAGCCATTTCGGTAGTTTCTTTATCTCTTTGCTTAGCAATTTCACGTTCTTGTAACAATCTGGAGAATTCCCTTGCCTGGTCAATTTCAAGTGCTTTTTGTTCTGCCTCCAAATTCTTAGCTCTAATTCTTATGGCAGTATCTTGCTCAATATCATTACGTTTTTTCTTTCCCGCCTCAATCTGTTCTGTTAACTGAGTAAGACCCTCAGCGTCAAACGCATTAGATGGGTCAAATACTTCTAGGCCGGCTTGATCAACACTAGTCAATGAAACAGCCTCGAGCTCTAGACCTGTTGAACCTAAAGATTCAGCCACAATTCCCTTAACCGCTTTGATATATTCACCACGTTTTTCTTGAATCTCTTCCATAGACATCTTGGCGGCAACAATACCGAGTGCATCTACAAAACGACCCTGAACTAAATCTCTTAAACTTTCGGGTTCCATCGTTCTTTTACCTAATGTCCCCGCTGCAATTGATACGGCCTCTTTTGATGGTGTAACTCGGACATAAAATTCTGCGACTATTTCAACACGCATACGATTTTGTGTAATAAAAGCTTTATCACCGCCTCGTTTAACCTCTATGCGTAAAGTTCGCATCCCAACAGCAGTTATATTGTGAATGATTGGCAATACAAAAGCACCGCCACTAATCACAACCTTTTCACCACGGAGTCCAGTCCTTACAAAAGAAACTTCTTTAGACGATCTTCGATACAACCAATGCAGCAAATAGACAAAAATCGCTATTGCTAATGCTGTCAAAATAATAGTTGCAATGATATCTGCACCAGTCATAATTTTTTCTCCTTAAATAATTTATATATATCTATTTTTTATTGACTTCTATTCTTGCTTGGGTGTCATTCATAGCAGCTCTATATATGACAAACCCAAAAATTATTTTGTTTAAAAAGTCGGTTAGGTTGTAAATAATATTAAGACTATTTACATCTACTCCACCACCAAGGTTATTAATAAAATACCCAAGTGGATAAATCGCCCAACCAATAGTAAGTATCAATCTCAATCCATTAAATGCTAGATGTGATGCCTCATTTCCACTCTCTATGTTGGAGCGGCTTGCTTCACCCATATAAAGTTCACCAAGAATATAAAGCCAACCAACAACACCAATAATAAAACCTAATGTTGCACTCATATAGCCTGCAGCCCCTAAAAATTCACCTATTACCATTACCAGGGTTCCAATCAGTAATCGCCAAAATAGTGCCGATGAAACTTTTGTAACTGCAGTCAAAATTACATAAAAAAGCACAACTTGCATAGTATGTGTAAGTATCCAATCTAAATATCGAAGGATAATTGGGGCCGTCCCCGATTCAACCCACATTGTTTTGACATAGTGGTAGAAAACAGCTGACACCAACATAGTAACGCCTAATAGTGTCATTGTCGTGTGCCATCTACTATCAACCTTAGTTCTTTCAAGCAGAAAAAAGATTGTTGCACCAATCATTGCCATGGATAAAAGCCAAAATGTGCCACCTACAATATCAGTTGGTAATAATGTACTGTTCATAAAAATCCCTGGTTATAAATTCTGTATTAATTAATCATTCAATCGTTAATTCACATATAAATTTGCCAATAATTAGCTCCATTAAAAACAGTTACTATTATTAAAGGCATTTATAGAGTTTGGACAACTGGCAGTTGTCCAAACTCAATTAAAACAACTCTTAATTAATTAAGAGTCTGGATCATATTCCTCTGGATCAGCAGGTCTTAAGAAGAAGTTATCAACGTAGTCCTTACCGCCCCAAACTTCAACACCTGGGTTGTACCACAAAGTAGAGTTACGATCACAATCCGTTCCCATCATTGCTTCTACATCAGCATATTCAATGGTTAATGGCGGTACTAAGATTGATTGAATCTTAGGCCCTTGACCCTGTAAAGTACGCATCATGATGTTCCAACCGAGCTCAATATCATCACCTGGAGGCCATGTCTGAATAGCACCACTAATATAATCAGGGTTATTACGCCAGTAACATAGAGCACCAATTTCACCACCAATTGACATTGGAGGGATATCTCGCCCTGACTGTAATACTGCCGCTAAAACACCAGTTTCACCAGAAGATTGAACCGCAATTCCATCAAGCTGTCCAGGGTGAGTAGCTAACCACTTCTGAGTTTCAGCTTGACCAACTTGTGATGTCCACATATGGGCAATCTGACCTGTAACTTTAATATCAGGATATTGAGATAATCCATCTAAAACACCAGCATTTTGTGAGTCTGATGCTGAAAATCCAGGAATACCTTCAATTACAAGAACATTACCTTTTCCATCAATCTCTTCAGCCATCCATGTTCCAACATCATATCCAGCCTGATGGTAGTTCACTGATGAATTTATTGAAAGTGGTGAAGTTGTATATCCAGTAAATGAAAATACTGGAACACCTCTATCAAAGGCATACTTAATTGCTTGATTCAAAGCAGTTGGGTTGGAGCAACAAATAATTATTGCATCTACACCTTGATCAACGAGTTGTCTGATCTGCTGAATCTGTAAAGCATCCTTAAGATTTGACTGTGTAACAATGATGTCATTAAGTAAACCGAGCTCTTGCCATTTCGGTTTGATTTCATCCATCAACCGTGCCATTGCACCTTTACGCCAGGTATTTCCTGCATAAGTACTTGCATAACCTACAGTCCATGGAGGTGAACGTTCACTTTTCCAATCTCTAAACGCACTATCATTAAGTGGCTGAATTGGATCCATCAAATCCATGTTATAGACCCTATCCCGAATATCCTGAGGAATTTCATCAAGTCCTGCAATGGTCATCGACGTAAATCCGAATGACAACATACAAGCCATAACTAGTTTTAATAGTTTTTTCATTTTGATTTGTCTCCTTTTTATTTATAGTCAAGCGTTATTGCTTGTTCTATTCACCTTAGAAAATGACTTGTTTTATTACGGTTCCGCACATTTTAAACATAATTACATAGCCTAAAGTATGTCTAAGTATATCACAATACATACATTAGTCAACTAAAGTATGTATTTATTTTATAATAATATTATAAGTATGTATTTAGTGTTAAGTATGCAGCCCTATTAATATATTTGCTTAAAAAATACTGTACAATCAAATGTTATCTTTAACAAAAATTCAACTATTTGACTGATAAAAACTATGGAAAACAAAAAGGATAGTAGACCAATAAAATATAAAATTGTTATAGCCGATGACCACGCCCTAGTTAGAGGTGGTTTAGAATTAGTCGTTAAAATGGCTGTACCAAATGCCGAAATATTTCAAGCAAATAGTTTTGATGAGACAATAAATGTACTTAATTCAAATTTCTCAATTGATTTAGTTTTACTTGATTTAATGATGCCTGGAATGTGGCATGACAGTATTCAAAGTATTACTTCACAATTTCCTGATGTACCCATAGTGATCGTTTCTGTAAAAGAGGACTTTGATTCAATTCACAACTCAATTTCTTTAGGTGCTTCTGGTTTTATACCTAAAACTTCTGCGCCAGAAGTAACTATAAGTGCTATACAGCTTGTTCTGGCTGGTGGTGTCTACATACCGCCACATGTTCTGAAAACAAGAACCGATCCTATTCAAAATGATGAAAAGTTAGATGATTTCGAGAGTATTAAGCTTTTATCTAAAAGACAAAAAGAAGTTCTTGGCCATATTAGTCTCGGTAGATCGAACCAGGACATTGCTGACGAATTAGGTTTGAGTATTCCAACAATTAAAATGCATGTTTCAGCCATTTTTAAAAAACTAAATGTTAAAAATAGAACTGAAGCTGTATCTATTTATTCTAATTTAGAAAAAGTTTCAAATTTACACTCCTAGATTTATGTAAATTTGCTACTCATTATTATGGCAACTAAACCTTTACAATTACTTTCCTTCATGCTCAATATTGTTTTTTCTATAAACTATAAATTGTGCCATGAATATCTAAAAAAAATACTCATTCCATTCTTTTTAGTCTTACTTCTTAATATCCCTAGCCTTAGTCTGAATATTGCTCATGCAGATGAAGAAAACTACTGGAAACAAAACGTTAATGTTTTTAATTTTTCGTGTACAGACGGTGATATAGATTGCTGGATTGATGAAAGAAATGCACTAGAAAAATTACCGCTAGTAGAGTATGCACCTTTGAAAGCCTCTGAAGTTAATAAAAAACATCATATATGTGTCTCATTTCCACACCTCAAAGACTCTTATTGGGTTGGAGTAGCTTATGGAATTATTTCTGAAGGAAGACGCCTAAAACAAAAAATAACATTATTCGAAGCTGGAGGATATACAAATCTGGCAACACAATTAAACCAAGTTGATGACTGTTTAACTAATAATGGTGAAGCTTTAATTATTGGACCAATTTCAAGTAACGGTAATGCAAAACAGATTGACTTGATAAGGGCTAAAGGAATCCCAGTAGTTGTACTTGTCACTGGAATTAATACAGAAGTAGATGCAAACTCGCTTCAAAGTTTTGTTAATATGGGATATACCTCTTGTAAATGGGTTTCAGATCAAGAAAAACTTAATGATATTAAAACCAACATTGTATGGTTTCCAGGACCACCTGGAGCTGGCTGGTCTATAGCCTCTCACCAAGGATGTCTTAGTGCTCTAGAGGGAACTAATATTAGAATATTAGAAACTAATTGGGGTGATACTGGAAAAGCTATCCAATTACAATTGGTTGAAGAAACACTACTAAATCACACCTCGGGGTCTGAACCCGATTTTAAATACATTGTAGGAACTGGTACCACAATTGAAGCTGCTGTTGGTGCTCTTAGGGCCAGAAAGCTTGGTAATAAAATCAATCTGGTATCCACATATTACACACCTGGAATAGATATGTTTATAAAACGCGGTCTAATTTCAATGGCACCTTCAGACCAAATGATTTCCCAAGCAACAATTGCTGTCGACCAAGCAGTCAGACTTCTTGAAGGAAAGAACATGGCAACCTCAGGAAGACCAGAATTTAATAACACTGGTCGCATTACAGAACATGTTCAACAACAAATATTGATTGTAACTCCTGATATATCAGATCAATTCAACTCATCTACAACACTAGCACCAAAAGGCTGGTCTCCAATATTTTCAGTAGATTAATGATGTCAATAATAATATAAAGAAAAAAGCATGTCACAATCCAATATCCCTTTGTTGAAGCTTAAGACTATTTCTAAACAGTTTTTTGGTTCCGCTGTTCTTGAAAATATAAATTTTGACCTCTATCCTGGAGAAGTTCATGCGATCTTTGGACAAAATGGTGCTGGCAAATCTACCTTAATTCAAATTGTTACTGGAGACATTCAACCATCAAGTGGCAAAATAATTCTTAATAATGAGGAATTAAAGATTCATTCTGTACATAAAGCCAGAGAGTTAGGTATTAGTGCAGTCTTTCAAGAATTTTCGTTAGTTCCACAACTCACAGTTGAAGAAAATTTATTCCTAGGATCAAACACCTCAAAAGGTTTTTTTCTTGACAAAAAAAAGTTGCACAAAATAGCGTGCCAAACCTTGGAACAACTTGAATTTTCTATCAAAGCTGAAGAGAAGATAATTAATTTATCACATGCAGAAAAAAGAATGGTTGAGATTGCTAAAGCTTTTCATACTAAACCATCAATTATGTTACTAGACGAACCAACAGCTTCATTGGCTGAAAATGAAACAAATCAGCTTTTTTCAATGATAGAAATTCTAAAAAAAGAAGGTATTGGGATTATCTATATTACACATCGAATGAATGAGATTTATAAAATTGCTGATCGTATTACAATTCTTCAAGATGGTCATGTCGTTAATACAGATCTAGTAACTAATATTAACGAACAAAAATTAGTAGAATTAGCAACCGGTCAAAAAATTACCAGTTTTTTTCCAGAAATAAAAAAACAACGTGGCATAAAGCTACTTGACATAAAAAACTTAAATATAAGCAATAGTTTTATTCAAGATGTTTCAATGAATATAAAGTCAGGAGAAGTTGTTGGCATTGCAGGACTAGCTGGCTCAGGTAAGTCTGCAATTGGACGTGCTTGCTTTGGTATAAATAAAATTACAGCTGGCACAATTAGCTACTTAGATGATGTCATATATGATAGCTCAAAACAAATTAATGACCTCACTCCACGATCAATGATTGATAGAGGAATGCTATATTTACCCTCTGATAGGAGGGCAGAAGGTCTTGTCATGGAACAAAATATTAGAGAAAACATTTCTTTGCCTTCACTAGGTCTACCTAAATTTTCTAGTGGCTTTATTGTAAATAGAAAAATTGAAAAAGATATTGTAGAAAAAATCGGAGAGCGCCTTAACTTTAACGCTCAAGGCATTGAAAACAAAATGGAACAACTCTCTGGCGGAACTCAGCAAAAGGTAATGCTTGCGAAAAGTTTTGCTCGTGATGTCCAACTTTTTATTCTGGATGAACCAACTGTCGGTGTTGATATTGGAACTCGTGTCGCAATTTACGAAATAATAAAAGAATTTTGCGAGTCTGGAGGAGCCGTAATGCTGATCTCTTCAGATCTCTCAGAATTAGTAAATTTATCACATAGAGTTTACATTATTAGTGAAAAGAACCCATGTGTTGAATTCAATGCTGAAGATTGTAATGAACATCTCATACAATATTACTTTCATAACTCTAAAGTTGAAACAGCTCAAGTCTCCTAAGCTTGAATTAAGTGAGAAAGCATAGCTCTAAACTTTGCCGGCTGAATTGGTTTTAGTAACACTGGAAAACCCTGATCAATAATACTTTGTACATGGTTCCGCTCTACATCACCTGTCATAATGACACATGGAATTGAAGCCTGTAATTTTTCTTGTATTAAATAAGTAATATCAATACCAGATGCCTCACCAGGTAAACGATTATCTGCCAAAATAATATCTGGATTATTGTATGGATTTTCTTTAATTAAATTCATAACTTCATCTTTGTTTCTTGCAGTTTTTACATTGCAGCCCCATGACTCTAAAAGCTGCTTAGTTGCCTTTAAAACATCCATATCATCTTCAACTAAAAGAATATTTACCCCTGATAAGTTCATAATGTTCATAAAAATTTCAGATTGATTTTTATCAGCTTTATTTTCAGCAAAATCAATACTAACAGAGAAGCAAGAGCCACTTCCAAGACTTGATTTACTATCAATTGTATGTTCTAAACTAGCAGCTAAACGTTTTGCGAGTGCCAGTCCAAGACCTAGACCTTTTCCTCTATCACGCTCCTTATTTTCAACTTGATAAAAGTCCTCATAAATCAGTGACATCTGATCATCAGAAATTCCACAGCCAGTATCCCAAACCTCAATTGCAACCTTGTCTCCCCTCTTTCTGCAACCTATCAATACCGAACCTTTATTAGTATAGCGAATAGCGTTAGACATAAAATTTCCCAATATACGTTCCAGCAAAGCTGGATCACTTCTAACATAAAGACTTGATGGAACAACTCTAAAATCTAATTCTTTGTCTTTGGCAAGAGGAAGGAATGACTGAAAGATACTAATCAAAATGTTATTCACTGAAAAAATTTCATGTCTTGGTTTTATTGCGCCTACCTCTAATTCCGACACATCAAGAAGAGCATTTAACAACCTTGCTGTTGAGATTGAGACAGAGTTTATATCTTCAATAATTCGCAGTATCTCTTTATCCTTGACTTTCGATTGTAATGCAGCAATATACATTTGCATTGCATTTAAAGGTTGACGCAAGTCATGGCTCGCTGAAGCTAAAAAAACTGACTTGGCTTTGTTTGCCCTTTCAGCGTCAATTTTAGCGTTCTGTAGGCCCTCTCCTTGCTCCCACAAATCTTTTTTGAGTCTATTAAAGCTGCGCCCCATCCTGCCTAGTTCGTCCTCTCTTGATAGGATGTTTTGTTCATCTTCAATTTCCTCTACCTTATGCAAAGGGGTATATCTATTGATTGAGTCTGTTAGTAATTGTAAGGGTTTTGAAATATTCATTCTAACAATGACTAACACCATGGTGACAACAAATAGCAAAGCTATAAGGGAGGTTATAACGATATAACTAAGAGCAATACGCTCTACATAGGTTATTTTTGATTTGGAAGCAAAAATTATTTCTTCTAATTCAGCATTTACTTTTCTAGCTTGCAATAGTAGAATATCTTCAGTAGAGGAGATCTCATGAAGATCATTAATATCAATGGTGAGAATTTCAATATTTTTTTCTGCAAATAAATTATTAACTACCAACCGATAATACATTTGGTTTATCTTTCTTAGTTCATAAAGCTCAGAAAGTAATTTTTCCTGATGCGATGAAATTATATCTATATCAGCTTTTGATCCAGAATTTACTATCTTTATAAAAGACTCTGTATCAGCTATAGATTTCTTCAGTTTTTGATTAGCTAATAAAAATTCTGTTCGAATAGTATCGTTTTCTAATAATTGATTATATTTATCATAAAAACTCGTTTTTTCAGAGTCTTGGTTGACTATTTGACTAACAGTAATAAATAGTTCTTTTACGGTTATACTTTGCTTATAAACATTTTCATCGATTGAGTTGACTGATTCAATTAAAGGGATAGTAATTGATGACATTTGCTTCGTCTCATCACCTACCGTATATACTTGAGTGAAGGCAACAAGCGCAACCGCAATAAAACCAAAAACCTCAATGGCCAATAGAGCTAATATTTTCTGATTAAGGGATAGTCTATTAAAAAAATTTTGATTGGCTTTTTCCATCTTTTTTATAGTGCTTCCTTAATGTTTTAGTTTGCTATTAACGGGCAATGTCAAATAATTAATAAAGATTTGTTGTATAGCGCTCCTGAAGATAAGTAGACATTAATTTTTTGCCTGTGAAAGCATCTGTTGACGGAAATATTCAGCGCCAATAGCAACAATTAACAATACTCCGATGACAACCATTTGTAGATATGAGCCGACCCTCATAAGATTCATGCCGTTTTGTATTAATATAATAAAAAAGGCACCCAAAACAACATTCTGTACACGACCAACACCTCCAAGTAAACTGACCCCACCAATTGCGCAAGCCGCTATTGATAGTAAAGGATAATTAGCGCCAATATTTGGTTCACCAGTTTCAAGTCGAGCTGTAATTAGTAATGCCGCGATACTGGTAACTAGGGCAGACAAAACATAAGCACTGACAATATAGACTCTTGTGTTTATACCTGAAAGCTCAGCCGCTCTTAAATTTCCACCTATGGCATAAAAATACCTACCCATCTTGGTCAGGTTAATAAAAATATAAATCAAACAAATAAAAAATAGAGTTACCCAAATGGTTACTGATAAACCAAATAATGTTCCATATCCAAAAATATTAGTAAAAGATTCAGGCGCGCCATAAACAGGTATTCCTCCAGTAATAGTCAGCGCTAAACCAAAAATAATTGATGACATTCCCAGTGTCATTATGAATGGAGGTACTCGGAAAAAAGCTACACCTATACCATTCACTAAACCAATAGAAGCACCAACAAAAAGACCTGCTAAACACCCTATAGTAATCGCCTCCCAACCAGAGCCATAACCTGACCACAAGGCAACCATAGTCATTGAAGCGACAACAGAAGTCATTGCAAGGATTACACCAACAGAAAAGTCCAATCCAGCGGTTAACATCACAATCATTTGAGCCATAGACACCAAAATAAGATCAGTTGAATGCCTTGCAACACCCAAAATATTGTTTGGTGTCAAAAAATTATCACTGGCAAATGAGAAAGTTACTAAGGCTATGCCTAGAAACCAGGGAAGCACTCCAGCTTTTACAAATAAAGAAGAAATGTATTGCTTTAGATCTAAATTAATTCTTTCTATTTGCTTTTCCACTTAAATTACTCCAATTACAAAAAACATAATAAAACTATTTTTATTACAAAAAGTAGCTTAATAGAACAAGCTATAGCCTTATTTCTTCAACACATTGTACCTCAAGAAAGATTGTATTTAACTGCAATTATAGATATTAATACATACTATTGACTATAGTATGTAATAGTAGTAAACTGTACCTATACTTTTGGATGCTTTTTGCAGAGGATTAATTTATATCGATTACAATCAAAAAAAATTGTAAATATTATTTTTGTTTTTGTACAAACTCAAGGATTTGTTTAGGTGGAAATTATAGAACAAGACTTATTAAATAAAAATGTTTCAAATAATTCTGAAACATTAAAGGCATTCCCTGGTGAACTTTATGTCAAGAACGTTCATAAATCATTTGGGGTGACAAAAGCTTTAGCTGATGTCAGCTTTACCGGCTATTTTGGTGAAATACATGCAATTATTGGAGGAAATGGTTGCGGAAAAAGCACCCTTGCCAAAGTTTTAGCAGGTGTTTTACCAATCGACTCTGGAAAAGTGTCCATTAATGGTGCCCACCCTTCTACTCCTAGAGAATCACATGATCTTGGTGTCGCTATGGTATTTCAAGAAGTCCTTGTATCTGATGAAGCATCTATAGTTGATAATTTATTTATCGGAGTTGATGGTTTCTTTTCTAAAAACTTGTCTGAAAAAGAAAAGCAAAATAAAACCAGAGAATTAATGAGTGAGCTTGCTGATGAAGATATTGATCCTTTAATGCCGGCTGGAAATTTACCACTTAGTACCAAAGCTTGGATTACAATTGCTCGAAGTTTGTTAAGAGAGCCTAACGTTTTAATTCTTGATGAATCAACTGCAGCCTTGGATTTTGATTCAACAGAGAGACTTTTTGACAAAATGCGAGAATTACGTGATAAAGGTTCAGCAGTCATCATTGTGTCTCACCGTATAGCCGAACTAGTCAGAATAAGCGATCGCTGTACCGTTATGCGTGACGGTATTGATGTTGGAGTGCTAGAAAAAGAGGAGGTAACGGAAAAAAACCTATTACGTTTAATGACTGGAAAAGAGCAAAAGATTGATAAAACTAAAGAGCAAGCACATCAAACAAAATATTCACAAGTTTCTCTTAAAGCAATAAATATGCAAGTTTGGCCTGACAGTGAAAGATCAGATTTTAAATTACGCAAAGGAGAAATCGTTGGAATCACCGGGTTAGATGGCCATGGACAAGATGATTTTGTTCGAATACTGGCTGGTGTCGCTAATGCCTACGACGGTTTCACTGAAGTGGACATTGATCATAGTCATAAATACTACATAATCAAGAATCTTGAAGACGCAATCAAACATGATATTGAATTTGTTTCAGGTGACCGCAAACGAGAAGGAATTCTTCCAAATTTAAGTATTGTGGAA
>Ga0209362_1000804_pt1 | contig 26553 bp, 37 predicted proteins | sample SaaInlV_165m_DNA_FD_184680 | JGI IMG/M metagenome (GOLD analysis project Ga0209362, IMG submission 184680) | Marine microbial communities from expanding oxygen minimum zones in the Saanich Inlet - Saanich Inlet SI037_S3LV_110m_DNA (SPAdes)... | ecosystem: Environmental > Aquatic > Marine >... | reverse complement strand
CTGATGATATCATTTTCATACCTCTAGGACTTGCAAAATATAATCCCAAACGATTCTTTGCTGCAACTCTTGCAGGAAAACTTGTATTAAGTTACATCATTGTCTTTATTTCTCATTATGTTGGTTTATCATTTATTGAACCATTTTTAGAAAATGTTGATGATGCCACTCCTGTTTATGTTGGATTTCTAATTTTTGCTGCAGCAATGACTGGTGTAATTATTTTAGTTTTAAAATTAGACTGGCAGAGAATAATGGTTAAATTTGCTCCTTGGACATTGGATGATAGTTCTGACGACAATGTTGATAAAGATAATGACAAAAATGTTAAAAAATAATTTTTATATTTGAAAATTCCAAAGCATTTCTTTTCCATTTTTTATTCCTACTCTAGTTGATTTTTTTATTTTTTTTACTTCTAAACCCTCCTCAATGTATATTTCTATTTTTTTTGTTAAATCTATTCCATAGTGTTCTTTTGTAATTTCTAATGCTTGTGTTAATTTTGCTGGGCCATTTGTTAAATTTTCAAATTTTTTAACATTTCTGTTCTTTTCCATTCTTTTAATCCCTTTTTCTGGAATAATTCCACGAATCAATACTGCTCCTGCAGTTATTTTGGGTTTTTTTGCTACCACATTAAAACAGTAATGCATTCCATATGTGAAATACACATATGCCATTCCTGCTTCTCCAAACATTATCTTATTTCTTTCCGTAATTCCTCTAAACGCATGACTTGCTGGATCATCTTTGTGCCTATATGCTTCTGTTTCGATGATTACTCCTGACATCTCATAATTGCCTATTTTTCTAACTAATTTTTTCCCTAATAGTTCCCTTGCAACTATTGTTGTCTCTCTCTGATAGAATTTTCTAGGAAGTGTATTCAATGTCTATCTTAATTTTATTATCTGCTTTTAATTCTTTTATTAATTTAAATAATTTTTTCATATCTTTTTTTAATAAATTAATTAATTTTTGATTATAAATTGTAGCAGCTGGATGAATTGTTAAAAAATATAATTGATTATTTTTTCTAACTACTTTTCCTCGAAATTTTATAATTTCTTTTCCTTCTAATAATGAATTAAATGCTGTATTGCCTAAGATACAAATTATTTTTGGTTCTATTATTTCTATTTCTTTTTTAAGATAATTTTTACATGTGTCTCTTTCAATAATTGTTGGAACTCTGTTTTTTGGAGGTCTGCATTTTACAATATTTGTGATGTATACTTGGTCTCTTGTAATTCCTGCATTTTCAAGTGCAATTGATAATTTTTTACCTGCAATTCCAATAAATGGCTCACCTTTGTTATCCTCATTTTTTCCAGGTGCTTCCCCTACAAAAATTACATCTGATTTAAAATTCCCTTTCCCTGGAACTGAATTATTTCTTGTATTGCTTAGTTCACATTTTGTACATTGTGTAACCTGTTTCTTAATTTTTTGTAATTTTTTTTCCATGCTAACTTACACTTTTCACCGTTGCTCTGCCTCTGATTGTAGGGCCTCCATTACCCATAATCATTGATTGCATTGGATCTCCTTTGCCACAATTAGTTATTGGTCTTACTGTAAAATCATTCCCACATGCATCAATTGAATTAAAAAACTCTGATGCTGTCCCCATTACAATTACATCTTTTTGCAAATCTGTTATTTCTCCATTTTCAATTTTTTGTGCATATTGACAAGATATACTCCAGTTATGCCTTTTCATATCGATTGATGGGATTTTCATATTTGAAATATAATATCCATTTTTTACATCTTTGATTATTTCTTCAACTTTTTGATTCCCATTACCAATACACGTACATGCCATGCGTATTAAGGGCATATATCGATAATTTGTTGCTCTCATGTTACCTGTAGGGCGTGTGTTGAATACATTTGATGTTTCTCTATTTTGCATGTGATTTTTTAAAACTCCTTTTTCTATCAGGTTTGTTTTTTCGGTTTTAACCCCCTCATCATCGAAGTAATACCATCCTAGACTTTCTTTGATTGTGGGATCATCAAAGACATTTAGATTTTCTGAACCAATTTTTTCCCCTATTTTTCCTTTCCACCAAGCTCCTCCTGCCCATGCCATTTCTTTTCCTAGTACTCTATCTGCTTCTGATGGATGTCCAAGAATTTCATGTGTAAGAAGTGAAACAAAATCTGGATTCATTACTACTGTTGTTTCTTCTTCCTTTACTGGTTTTGCATAAATTAATTCAGATGCTTTTTTTGCAATCTCTTTTGCACTTTGTTGGGCTTTGTTTGTAATTAATTCTAATCCTCCTCTTCCCCCCTCTGTAATGTTCACTGATTGTGTTTGACCTGAATCATGTGATGTTGCAACCATTTCTATTAGTACGTCTGTAAAATTTTGTAATATTTCTGAACCTTCTGTATTTGTAAAGTATTTTGAATTAATTGTATAGTGTGGATTTGTAACTGATTTTATAATTTTTGATGTGTCTTTGATTATTTTATTGCATTCTAAACCTATTTTTGCTAATTCTTCTACTTCTGGTTTTTTTAAAACTGGAAAATCAATTTGTTTTTTATTCATTGGATTGTTATGTAAATTAATTTTATTTTTTTTATTTGAAATTGTATTCTCTGCATTTTTTATTGTATTATCTAAAATATTTTTTATTTCTTCAAATGAATTTGGATTAGTTATTGAACAAAAACTCCATGAACCATTTTTGATTAGTCTAATCCCTATTCCTTTATCTTCACTATTTCTGATGTGCTCTATTTCCTTATTTTCTATTAATATTGATTTTTTTACTTGCTGCTCTGCTCTTACATCACAATATTGAACTCCCACCTTATTGGTATATTTTATTATTTTATCTGCAAGATCTTGTAATTTTTGTTCCATATTTTACAAATTTACTTGAGTTCTAAATCTTGTACTATTGATGACTAGATATTGCAGGCATGGTGAAGTAATATTCATCCTCAAAATCATAATCTGATGTGCTTTTTTTTCTCAAAAACTCAAAATATTGTGTACAATTTTCATAAAATTCTTTATTTTTTGTTGTTCCTTGATGCATGATTTACCTATCCATTTTTCAATTTTTCAATGAGAGTGAGCCATTTTGATCTATGATGTTTGTTTTCTTTAACTAGATACTATTGGACATTTTTTATATTCAAACATTGATCATATTTTATGACTATTGTTGCTGATACCAGTGTAATCATCAATGGAAATCTCTCTGAACAAATCAAATCTGGTTCCGTTCGAAATTCTGAAATTATAATCCCTCAAGCAGTATTTGATGAACTTCAATCTCAAGCTTCAAATCATAAGGAACAGGGATTTGTTGGATTGGAACAAATTCAAAAATTAAATAAGTTATCTGAAGATTTTGGGTTAAAAATTATTTTAAAAGGTTCTCATCCTGCTATTGATGATATTAAATTTGCAGCAAGTGGGAGAATTGATGCATTAATTATTGATATTGCAAAACAAAATGATGCGGTTCTTTATACTTCTGATAAAGTTCAACATTTAGTCGCAGAGGCTGAAGATGTAAAGAGTATTTTCTTACAACCTAAAATTATTCAAGGAACATTGGAATTTTTAAAATTTTTTGATAGTACCACTATGAGTATTCATCTTAAAGAAAATCAATATCCTCTTGCAAAAAAAGGAAAACCTGGAGAATTTTTACTTACAAAAATTGGTGAAGATGTTCTTACCAGAGATTACTTGAAAATGATTTCTTCTGAAATATTATCTGCTACTAATATTTCTGATTCTAGTACTGTTGAAATCTCCAAAACAGGCGCATCTGTTATTCAACATGATGACTATCGTATTGCAATTACTTATCCTCCCTTTTCTGAATCCTATGAAATAACAATTGTTCATCCTACTGTGAAATTATCTCTTAATGATTATACTATTTCTGAATCATTAATGGAGCGTCTAACTGACAGAGCTGAAGGAATTGTTATTTCTGGTGCTCCTGGTTCTGGAAAGAGTACTTTAGCTTCTGGATTGGCAAATTTTTATCATGATCAAGGAAAAATTGTTAAAACATTTGAATCCCCTCGTGATTTACAAGTTGATGCGGGTATTACACAATATAGTAAATTGGATGGAAGTTTTGATAACACTGCAGACATTTTATTATTAGTTAGACCTGATTACACTATTTTTGATGAAGTAAGAAGAAGAGAAGATTTTACAACTTTTTCAGATTTAAGATTAACTGGTGTCGGTATGGTGGGAGTAATACATGCCAATTCCCCATTAGATGCAATTCAACGATTCATTGGTAAAATTGAACTTGGTATAATACCAAATGTTTTGGATACTGTTGTGTTTGTTAACAACGGTGATATCGAGAAAGTTTATGATTTGGAATTAAAAGTAAAAGTTCCAACTGGTATGACTGAATCTGATTTAGCTAGGCCTGTAATTGAAATAAGAAATTTTGAAAATAATGTTTTAGAGCATGAAATTTACACATTTGGAGAAGAGAACGTAATTGTACCTGTGGCAAAACGCACTGATGCAGTAGGTATCCAAAAATTAGCTGAGGATAAAATTAAAGATTATTTCCAAAGATATGATTCTAATGCTCAAGTTGAAATTTTATCTGAAAACCGTGTTAAAATTAGCGTTCATGAAGATTGTATTGCATCTATTATTGGTAGAGGAGGTACTAACATTAACGAAATTGAAAAACTCCTCAAAGTTCACATTGATATTGTTGCTAAGGATTCTGAAATACTATCTTTAAATTCCAATGATCTTGCTTTTAGTTTTTCAGAATCTAAAACTGCATTACTTTTGACTGTAAATAGAGAATACACATCTATGTATGCGGATATTTATACAAATGATGAATTTTTTGCATCTGTTCGAATTGGAAAAAAAGGACAAATCAAAATTCCAAAACGTTCTGATATTGGACAAAATTTGTTAAACTCCACTAACTCTAAAAATGATATAAGACTATTTCTTAAAGATTTTTAAAATTATCAATAATTTTTGGATTTGCTTTTAGAAACGTAATAAATTTTCTTAATTGTTTAATTGTTTTTGGATTAAGGTGATGTTCTATTCCTTCTGTATCTTGATTTGCAGTATCATATCCAACTCCTAAAATCTCAAAAAATTCTAATAAAATTCCATGATTTTGACGAATTCCTTCTGCAATCTGTGTACCTTTTTTTGTTAGATTAATTCCATGGTATTTTTCGTATTCTAAAAATCCTCCTTCATCTAATCTTTGTAGCATTTTAGTTACACTGGGAGCACTTACATTCATGTATCTTGAAATATCTAATGTTGTGGCATACCCTTTTAATTCAACTAATTCTGATATTATTTCCAAGTAATCTTCCATTCTGGAACTAGATCGTGTTTTTTCTAATTCATGTGCTGCTTTAATTGATTCTAGTCTTTTGGAATTTTTTACTTTCATTGTTCTTTGTACCTAATGGAAATCCACTATAATTGAGTGTCTGTTGGTCTATCTTGGTTACTCTTTGTTGACTTGAGGGTGACCATTGTTGATCTTTGAATCTTAACTATTTTTTTCTAAATTAATATTAAAATGAATGATCCCTTAAAGGCACGATTGGCAAAATTACAAAGATTTTCTGATTCTGCTAAGCGTAGAGCTAATCTGTATTCAGATATTGCAAAAATGGATGATTCTCATACTGCTAGATCTTTAGGTGCGTTGCAAAAGGCACCTGCACCTGGCAAAAAATTACAAAAAATTGGATTTCTTATGTTGTGGATTCCTGAACCTACTGGAGTCACCTGTGCTATAGGTGGTCCTATGATAGTTGCTGGTAGATATTTGGATAAAAAATACAATGGTAGTACAATACATGACATTGGTCATCACACAAAAAATACTATTTCTACAATTAGTGATTTTAGAAATTCAGTAACGTAACACATTCAGTTTTTAAAAGGACTGTCTTAAACTATTTTATGACTACTAGGGCTCAGGCAATAATTCCTATTTTTATTGCTGCTGTAATTATTGGTTCAATTGGTTTACTTACTTTGCCAAGTGAAATAAAATTGGAACAAGTAAAATTTCCTAGAGGTATGATTAAAGTTGATACTGTGCCACTTGAAGTGCAAATTGCTGATACTGAACCAACTCGTGTTCGTGGATTAATGTTTCAAGACTCATTACCATTAGATCAAGGAATGCTTTTTGTATTTCCTGAACAAGGTTTGTATTCATTATGGATGCTTAATATGCAATTTGAATTGGATATGATTTGGTTTGACGAGGATGGAAATGTGGTGCATATCAAAACAAATGTTCCTCCATGTGTGATCCCTGTTGAAATTGCTGCAGGCTGTCCTAGTTTTGTACCTGATGCTGAAGCCACATACATTCTTGAAGTTACATCTGGATTTGTTGAACAAAATAATATTACTAAAGATTCTGTTTTAGAAATAATTTCAATTTAAAATTGCAAAAACTTATCTTGTAATGTATTTTAAAATTATTCATGAATAAGAAACTTTTCTTCCCCATTATTGTTATAATTGTGTCTGCTGTTGCTATTTTTTTAATTCCTGAAAATTCTTCTGTCCCTTCATCCGAAAATCTCTATCAATATGGTTTTACCTTTTATGATGTTGAAAAAATAAAGGAATCCTTGTCTGAACAAAATATTTTCATGTCTACTCCTACTGCTATCACTGATCATACCATTGAAAATTATTGTGCAATCCGTGATGATATCTTGTCCACTATTAACTACTGTACTACTACTGCTATTCAAGATCCAAATGGAAAATCTCTAGGGAATATTAGTATCGGTGGTACTCCTGACAACCCTATAATGGCTCTTGCATTAGTTGAATCATTTCCGTTATTTGATTCAAAATCTGATGAAATTGAAATTGTTTTTGAAACTATGATTGAAACATTGGTCTGTGATTGTTGGGATGAACAACAACCTGGTGGATTTGAATCTGTTAGTGACTGGTTAGATGCTGCTAAAATAAAATATGCTGAATCTTCTCAAACCATTCCTCTAAAATCAACAATTACTGGGCTGGGTAATGAAACATTAATTCTTGAAATTACTTCAAAAAATGACTCTTATTTGTGGACTTTAATTGTTCTAAAGTAGTCTAATTATATATGATAAAATTACTTGATTGGAGATTACAATGATTGATCAATTATGGTTAATTCCTTTGGGGTTTATTGCTGGTATATTGGGATCTATGATTGGTCTTGGTGGTGGAATAATTGTTGTTCCAGTTTTAACTTTTTTAGGATTTCCTCCTACTGTTGCAGCAAGTAATAGTCTTTTTGCAGCATTTAGTAATTCTGTTGCATCCACTATTTCATATTCAAAACAAAAAAGAATTGAATATTCTTTGGGATTAAAACTTGGATTACTTGCAATTCCTGGAACTATTTTAGGTGCAATTATTTCTACTGATATTACTCCTGATATTTTTAAAATTTTATTTGGGTTTGTTTTAATTGCATCATCTGTTTACATATTTTTAAGAAAACAAATTGAATCTAAAGAAAAAATTATTTCTAAACAATTAATCATTTTTACAATCGGAGCTAGCTTTTTTGCAGGAATCATTTCATCCTTTTTTGGAATTGGTGGAGGAATTGTCTTTGTACCTTTGATGGTAGTTGGTATGGGAATGTCTATGAAAAGAGCAGCTCCTACTTCTCAATTAATTTTATTGTTTGCATCATTATCTGGAATTATTGTTCATAGTATTTTGGGACATCCTGATTTTCTTCAATCTGGTTTTTTAGCAATTGGTTCTTTTTTTGGAGGACTTGTTGGAGCAAAATTATCTTTGAGTGTCAAGGAACGAAATTTAAAAATTCTTATCTCTGTTGTACTTGTAATTACAGCTGTAAAATTATTCTTTGATTCTTTGACCAGTGGTTATTTATTTTAGCCTCAAATCATAAATGGTATTTTTATACTAATTTTTTAATATAATGTGTTCATTAGATCTTTTGATTTAATGGCTGAGGAGACATGTCTGCTCCTTAGTATTTTATTAATTCTCTTCTGGGTTTTTTTTAATTCTGTAAATATTTTTTTTTGAGATTATGATTAATTCATTATCTTGTGTATTACCTTCAAAATTAATAATTATTTTCCCAAATTTTTTGTCTATATCTATTTTCTCTATAATTGTAAATTTTAATTTTAAAACTTGATTTGTATACAATGGTTTTAGAAATCTTGTATTTCTATTTCCCCATTCTGAATCTCCATCTGTTCCCAAAAATATGATTTGATTTCCATAGATTTCATTTAATCTTGTAAACTCTCCTTCCATTCTTGATAAAATTGCTCTTCCTGAAACTAATTGGTGATCTTTATTTACATTGTTTTCTAAAATTACATTTTTTATTTTTGAAAATTTTAGATACTCTTCTATTTCCTCATCTGAAATACTACATGTTGAATAAAATGATTCGCCAACATCTAATTCAAAAAATTTTTTCATCCTTATCTTGTTTCGTCAACACAGAATGTTACTTCTGCAGATGAAAGTGCATTTTCTGTAACTAGGAAATTAAATGCATCAGCAATTTTTTGGTTATTTGGCTCTGAACCTGTAACTGAACCTGGGAACACTGTAAACATTCTGATTTTTGATTTTAAAACATCGCTTAATTCTTGATTTACTGTTGTAGTGAATGGTCTTAATGCTCCTCTGAAAACTTCAACTTGTGCTCTTTGGGTTCCTGTAACTTTACGTCCTATTGGTAAATCTGGACCTATTATCATAATTGCACCCTTGGTGTCTTTGTATAGTCTTGGATCTTTGTCTCCTCCTGGAACAAAATGTTCGAGTGTTCTTTGAGCAACAGTTGCTGGTGTTGAGATGAATTTTGCAACTAATTCTTCCCATCCTGCTCTATTCAATTCTGTTAATTTTCCTATTTCTGGAAGTTTTCCAGTAATGTGAATTACTCCTAAAATTTCTCCTAGATTTGTATTGGCTGTATTTAACCATCTTTGAACTTCTTCAGGATTTGTGATATCTACAATATGTGAATGAAATTTACTACTGATGGATTCTTGAACTTCTTTTGGAGTTGACTGTGAAATGAAACATGCCACTTTTCCTCCGTTCTTTTCAATATGTTGTGCTAAAAATTCTACTCTTTCAGCATCTGTTTTATCCGTACCGTCAACTGTAAACACTACTGATTTACCTGAAAAGTCTGGTTGATGGACTCCTGGAGTTGTTGTTCCGATATGTGGTTTTACTGGATAAAATACCCTGTCTCCTGGGATTACTTTGCCGTTAAGGATTTTTGCAATTTTATCATCACATAAGTTTAGAACTGATTCAGATACTTGTGTTTGAGCTAAAAATTCCCTGTTTGCAATCATATGTGATGTATTATTTTGAACTTTTTCAGCTATTGTTTGAATTTTTGTAAGTAGATTTGTAAATGTCTCTGTTAATTTTGCAGTATCTTTTCCATTTGCTCTTTTCTCTGCAATTTTTGCAATTCCTTCTTTATCAATTCCGTCTGCAAGAATACATTCTAACAAGTCGTCTTTTGCTTCTTCAACTTCTACTGGAGTTAAGTCTTCAAATCCACTAACCCTCATAAATTCTGCTGCAGCTTTTGGATAAACTGTTTTGTAAATTCTATCTGAATGTACTGGTCCTGGGTTTGTTGCAATAGATATGATGCCCTTGTCAGTTAATTCCCATGACATTGCTTCTGCAAGTCTGTTCTTTGCACCTTGCGCTGCAGTATATGGACTTCTAAATCTATACGGTCTCTGTTCAAGTGGTCTTTCTTCGGTAAAGAATGTTGAAATTGTGATAATTTTTCCTCCTTCCTTCATTACTTTTAGTGCTTGAACTGAGCCCCAAAATGTACCTGTAAGGTGAATTCCTATTGTACTTTTGAAATCTTTTAGTGGAGAATTTGGAAAACATGTTACTGGACCTGAAACCCCTGCGTTGTTTATTATGTAATCTACATTGACATTGTCATTTTTTAGTGAATCAAACATTGCATTCATTGCTGTTTCATCTGCAACATCTACTCCTGCAAAAATCTTAACTGATGCACCAGTGTTTTTTTCTGAAATTATTTGTTCAAGATCTTTTGATGCTTCATCTAAAGGCTCTCTTCTTCTACCGAGAATTATTACACTTGCGCCATTTTCAACAAATTTGGTTGCTATGGCTTTGCCAATTCCTGTTCCACTACCTGTAATTAATGCAGTTTTACCTTGGAATTTCAAGTTAAAAAGAAACAAACCTTTTGCATATTTATTTGGATTGATCTCTAGGATTATTTTCTTGATATCTTTATTTGTGGGATATTCTAAGATGTTTTATGCATGATACTGAATCTGATACTTTCATCTATCAAACATGGCCTGAAAAATACAGTGTAATGTTAAAAGAGATCGGAGTAGATTCTGAATCCAAAGATATTGGAACTGATGCTGTTGAAACTGATGATTACTATAGTCGATATTTTTCCCAAACACCAAGAATGGTTACTAACAAAGGTTGTCTTGATATTAAAAACTCTAACATTGACGTCGTACAAATAATTCAAAAGGGATAATCATGCAAGATCCAAATCCACTTCCATGGGGGGCATTAGATAGATATCAAGCACAGTTCATTGTTAGAAAGAATGCTGGTTCTTCTGCTATCAATTACACCGCAAAAACATCTTTGACAACTCAGGGTCATTTTGGTTCTAAAGTTGTTACTAAAGTTGAATGGAATGGTTATGGTGATTTAGCTACCAAATTAAATTCCGATAATGAACTTAATGAGATGATTGCTAAACAATCCATTAAAGATGCAACCATCTATGTTGAACCTACTGATACAGCAATTAGAATACGTGGTAAATGGGATAATCATATTTCATTTGGCATCACTAAGGATCTTTTTGAAATTTACGATCGAATTGCTGGTCATATAAAATCCGTTTAAGCTTTCCACCAGTCTAGAGCAAGAAAATCTACTTTATCTTTTCCCTTGGGGATTGCTAAAATGAATTGTTTCCTTACTGTTGTTGCAAGTCTTCCTGCAAGAACTATTCCTGTTGATGTTATTGACTCATTTCTGTTGTAGACCTGAATTAAAAATGGAGCATGATCTATTCCTGGTCCTTTTTCATATACTGCAAAATCACATCCAAATTTTATACCCGGATTAATTATGTATCCTTTATCTCGAAAATTTTTGTAAACGATATATTTTTTTTCAAATCCATGAATTTCTTTTTTACAAATTTCTGTCATTTGTTCAATGTTTAATTTTTCTTTTAGTTTGGTAATGGTAATTTTTTTATTTTCTAATAAATACAATCCTTCAATTAGATCTAAAATTAATGGAACATCAATTTCTTCAATTTTTGGTTTAGGCATACCTATTGGTTTTCCATAATACCCTTCAGTGAAAAGTTTCTTTGAATCTTCAATATTCCAAACAATAATTCTATTTTCTACTAATTCACTTTTCACATTTTTATTAAATTTGATGTGTATATGAATTCTATAGTGTACAACTAACGTTCATCTTACTAAAAATAAAGTAGAAATTAAAATTGTTTTTACTATAGGCTTAATGCTAGCAGGATAAATGAATCTGAAACTCTTTGACATTTGTCTGACATTTCTTCAATTCCTTCTATCACATCTTTGATTAACAACAATTCTTTTGGATCTTTTACTTCGTTGAGAAGTTTTATTGTTGCATCTCTGTATTTGATGTCTATTTCTCTTTCAATTGTTTGTGTTTCTTGAGCTAATTCAATTGCATTGGCAGTGTTTGTGTTAAGACTTCTGATAATCTCATTTAGTTTATAGACTTCGTCCACTACTAATGATATTAATTCTCCAATGTCTTTGTCAAGCTTAGAACTTTTCAACGTAGTTATTTTTACATTTGAAAGTTTGAATGCAATACCTGTAATGTAACCGGCAATTTCATCCATTGTATATGCAGTGTTTAGAAGATTTTCTCTGTTCATGATTAACCCTCCTACATCTGCAACTTCTCGTGTGATTTTTCTTCTAAGATTTTCTACTTCTTCTTCTATGGTTGAGATTTGCTCTAAAGTATTTTTAATTCCTTTTTTGTCTTTTTTCATTAAAGATTCTGTTAGTGTTGCAAGTTCTCTAGAAGCGTTTAGAATTCTATTGATCTCATCTTGTAAAACTGCTATAGCCTTTCTTTTTGCTTGAACTTCAAGCTCTCCACTATACATAACAAAAAGTATGATGTCTCGTGGTAATTTAAATCCTCTATGATTTATGATCTTTTTTGAGCGTTATTATATCAAATTTTTGTCATGTGCTGCTTTATTCTGTCCTTTGTATAACGAAATCACTTCTTCGTTTGTTGAAGCATCTTCCGCCATTTTTTCTACTCTTATTTTTCCTGTAAATTTTGGAAATCTTAATGCTAACCCTGTGTCTTTTTTTAGTTCATCTCGTGCTACTTTGTGAATTGGACTTAATGTGATTTCTGATGCTACAATTTCTATCACTAATTCTGGTTCAAACCATACATCTGCTTCCATTTCACTATTGATACGTGGATTTTTTTTAATTGTAGTCTTTGGATTTAAAATTTGATATAATTGATCTAAACTATCGTCAGTAAAACCTGTACCTACTTTACATATGCTGGGGAATGTGTCTGTATTTTCATCATATGTTGAAAGTAATAATGTTCCATAACTTCCTGTACGTCTTCCTTTCCCAAAAAATCCTCCAACTACAACAAGATCTAAACTATCTCCTAATTCGTTTCTATATTCTCTTTTGAGTTTTAACCAGTGACTCCCTCTTGAACCTGCTTGATATGGTTTGTCTAACATTTTCAACATTAGACCTTCACTTCCTGCATTGATACTATTTTCAAAAAATTCTTCTATGTCATTTTCATTTTTTGCTATTGTCATTGGAATAAATTTTGCAAATTCATTTTGTTTAACTACTTTTTCTAACTTTTTTCTTCTTTCATTATAATTTAGATCTGTACAATCTTTTCCATTGCAATATAATATATCAAAAAAATTTACTGTGATTGGATATTCTGTAACTGCTTTTTCAATTTTATATTTTCTTCTTCTATGCATTAATTCTTGAAATGGTAGAAAATCGCCTGTGTTTTCATTAATTGCAACTATTTCTGCTTCTAGTATTGCATTATCTGCTTGAATTATTTTTGGAATCTTTTCAATAATATCTGGATAGTAACTTGAAATTTTTTCTAAACTTCTAGAAAATAATTCTATTTTATCGCCTTCAATATGAAGCTGAAGTCTCTCACCATCTAATTTGTATTCAATTGCAAATTCGTTTCCCATTTTTTCAACCACTTCTTTTTCACTTTTCACTCTGTCTGCAAGCATTGGACGAATTGGATTGAATAAATCTACTTTGAATTTTATAATTCCTTCAATTCCTTCTACTGCAATAGTTTCAGCAACTTTTCCTAAATCACTTGAAACATTATATGCATTTTGTAACACTTTTCTGTTATTTTTATCTCCTGAATATCTAATTGCTAATGCATCCATTACTGTATTTTCTGCAATACCTAGCCTTAAAGTGCCGAGTAGTATTTTTAAAATGAAACTTGCTTCCAATGGGGTTGCGTCATTCAATAAACTTGATATGTATTTGATTTTCATATCTTGTGATCTTGCACCCTCTAATTTTGCAATTTTGAATAATGTTTCATACACTCTTTCTACTGTGATGTTTTCCATCAGAAATGTTGTTTGTGTTTTTTGCTCTAGAATAATTGCTGCCGCATGTCCTAAGTCTCCACCTTTAGTATATTCTTCTTCAATTTTTTTAATTGCAATGCCTGATGATTTTGATATTGCTCTTATTGCTAATTTTTCAGCAACACCTAACTCTACACCTTCAAAATCTGGTCTAAGTTTTCCTTGAATTAGATAAACTATTTTTGAAATTACTTTTTCTGGTGTTTTTTCAAATAATTCAACTAAGAATTGTGTTAACTCTAATCTTTTTCTAGTTGATTCCATTTTCTCAAAAGCTTCTGCTAAAATAGAATACTCCATAATCTGTTTCTAACTATTCCTGAATAAAAGTTTGAATTTAGATATATCTAAAAATTGTTGGTTTCTCTGAATCTTTTACATCTGATACTAGTGCAAAATTGTATAATGGATATGTTTTCTTGTATTGTTTCATGAAACTCCATGCTACATCGTGTGTTTTGAATTCTGTTCTGATTTCTTGAATTGTGCTTTGTTTGCCAAATACATCTATTGGAACTACTCTGTAGTTTTTTGGACGATTTCGTGGTCTAGCTCTGAGAAACCATGAAAATGCAAAAATCAAAACTGTTCCTAAAACCACATATTCCCCAGCTACTTTGAAGAATGTTATGATAATTCCTGGAATGGTTTGTCCAAACAAAACTGCAATAAAACTAGAGAATGAAATTACTGCTAACACTGTGAAGATATACGTTTTCCAATCAAAGATTCTCTGTAAGGTGTTCATACCTCGCAACTATTAGGTCTTTTTTTGATTTAACTATTTCGTAAGAATGAAATCTATTTGATCTTTAATCTGGATCTTCGTAGTTTTCTTTTCTATCTGAATTGGATTTATCATCTTCCATTGGTTTCATTTTGGTTTCAAGTACGTCCATTCTTGCTCTATATCCTTCAGCGTATTCTAATTCTGATGGAACTAATGTTGCTGGATGGATGAATCCTTGACTTCTAATTGCGATTGCTTTCTTTGTTGCAATCTCTCTAATGTAGTCCCAGTCTGGTGTTGAGAATCCATCAAATGGTCCTGTAAATTTACCATTGTGCATACTGAATACCAATGCTTCAACAATTGGAATACAGAAATTAATTGATGCTGCAGAATTTAATTTCACTGGCATCAATGGCATGTTGTGACTTCCTCTTGTGTTACCTGCAACGTAATGTGGATTGTTAAACATACTTCCAACTTCTTCTGTTGCTGGGAAATTCTTTTGAGTTCTAACTAAACAAATTGGATCGTCTTTTCCAACATATGTTCCTGCGATGTTATGTAGTCTATCTGTTGATGCATCTAGAATTGGTTCTCCATCTCTTGTGTAAACAGAATCAACAACATATCTTCCTGGATACATTAGTGCTGCTTCGATAGTTGGTTTGTCTTCCCATAATTGTAATTCTGCAATTTGTGCTTTTTCAACATCCATGATGTTAAATTTCACTCCACTTGCAAGACTTTTGTTTACAATTAATGCTGTATTACTTAGTGTATCTACAAACATTCTGTAAATTGGATAGTTGAATGCACCTGGTTCCGTTTTATCTGCTGCAAAAACTGTGAATGCTTCATTTGGTCTTTCTTCAAATTCCATTTCAGCAACACCTGGACCCATTCCTTTAACATTACCTGAAAAAGAATCTTTGAGTAAATCTTGTCCTGCTCCGTAAAGTCCTTCTTTTTTAGCAACTTCAGTTCCTGCCATAAATGCGTCCCATGCTAACTTGTGAATTTTTTCATTATCTACTCCATGTGTATGTGACATGACGATGTGTGTGTCATCTCCACAATATCCTATGTAGTGATCAATTAGTAGATCTCCTGAATTTTCAACGGTATCTCTAATTGCTTTGATTAGGCCGTCACTTGGTTTTGTATGTCCGCCGATTCCTCCGACATCTGCTTTGATAACTGAAACTGTAATTTTCATACTTGGTATTTTTTCTTCTTTGATTTATGTGCTTTTAGTAAAGTTCAACCTGATAATTTTTTCATAAAAAAATATTTTTTTTGAAAAAAATTCATTACAGTAATATATGCCCTCGACATCGAATTCGATATGGCAGATAAACCACACTTAAACATGATTGTAACAGGTCATATTGATAACGGTAAATCCACAACTATGGGTCATTTCTTAATGGATCTAGGAGTTGTAGATGAAAGAACTATTGCAGCACACGGAGCCGAATCCGAGAAGACCGGAAAAGGTGATACTTTCAAGTATGCATGGGTTATGGATAACATTAAAGATGAAAGAGAAAGAGGAATCACAATCGACTTAGCATTCCAAAAATTTGAGTCAAGCAAATTCTTCTTTACATTAATTGATGCACCTGGTCACAGGGACTTCATTAAAAATATGATTACTGGCGCTTCTGAAGCAGATGCAGCCATTCTAGTACTTTCCGCAAAAGAAGGTGAAACTGATACTGCAACCGCAGCAGGTGGACAAGCAAGAGAACATGCATTTTTGCTTAAGACCTTAGGTGTAAAACAAATTATTGTTGCCATCAACAAGATGGATGCAGTTGAATACAAAGAAGATGCCTTCAAAGCAGCAAAAGAGAAAGGTGAAAAATTAGTTCGCTCTGTAGGTTACAAAATTGAAGAAGTACCATTCATTCCAGTTTCTGGATGGAAAGGTGATAACTTAGTCAAAAAAACTGAGAACATGCCATGGTATTCTGGAAAAACATTACTTGAAGCATTTGATGACTTTAAAGTAGAAGAAAAACCAATTGGAAAACCATTGAGAACTCCAATTCAAGACGTTTATACAATTACTGGTGTAGGAACTGTACCTGTAGGTAGAGTCGAGACTGGTATCATGAAAGCAGGACAAAAAATTATTGTAATGCCTTCTGGTGCACTTGGTGAAATCAAATCCATTGAAACTCACCATACTGAAATGCCAACTGCTGAAGCAGGTGACAACATTGGTTTCAACCTAAGAGGTATTGAAAAGAAAGATATCAAGAGAGGAGATGTTCTTGGTACCCCTGATGCCCCACCAAATGTAGCAAAAGAATTCAAAGCCCAAATTATTGTTATACACCATCCAACAGCAATTGCTCCTGGTTACACACCAGTTATGCACGCACACACAACACAAGTTGCAGCAACTGTTACTGAGTTTCTTCAAAAAATTAACCCAGCAACTGGTGCAGTTGAGGAAGAAAATCCAAAATTCCTTAAAGTTGGAGATGCAGCAATTGTCAAGATTAGACCAGTAAGACCAACTTGTATCGAGACATTCAATGATTTCCCTGAAATGGGAAGATTTGCTCTTAGAGATATGGGTGCAACAATCGCAGCAGGTATTGTTAAGGAAATTACTGAAGAGTACAAACCATAGGCGTATTTTATGACACAAACCGCCCGTGTTAAACTCACTTCTACGAGTCTTCCTAAATTAGATGTTGTATGTGATGAGATCATGGGTATTGGTAAAAAAACAGGTGTTAAAGTAAAAGGTCCTACTCCTCTTCCAGTAAAACGATTGCATGTAGCTACAAGAAAATCTCCTTGTGGTAGTGGTACTGAAACTTATGAAAAATGGGAAATGCGAATGCATCGAAGAATTATTAACATTAATGCTGATGATAAAGCAATTCGACAATTAATGAGACTCAAAATTCCTGATGATGTCTACATTGAATTGTCATTGACATAATTTGGTATCCTTAAATTATAGAAATAACTGATGATAAATATGGCTGAAGAAATTACTGAAGAAATAGAAGAAACTTCTGTTGAAACATTTGATGTAAATTATGCTTGTCTGAGATGTGGAACAATCGTTTCAAACACTGAACTGTCACGTTTACCTGAAATCAAATGTATCTGTGGATTCAGAGTATTTACTAAAGTTAGACCTCCAGTGGTTAAAACCGTAAAAGCAATTTAATTATCAGTTTTTTTTGTAACTGTGTTCTCTTTGCAGATGAGTTCTCATATCTTCCATATTTGAAAAATTCTTATTACATTTTTTACAATCGTATTCTGAATTTTTTCCGTGAATAATTTGTTCGTGATTCATTAGTTCTTCTTCTTTAGAATATTTTTTATCACAGTTTTCACATGAATATTTTTTAAAAAAATTCACTTCTAGCCAAACTCTGCTTTCTTTTTATCCCAACATTTTCTACATAATTGACCTTCAATTTTCCAATGTCCTTTTGGATTATGTCTAATTAATCCCATTTTTGTTTCACACAATGCACAAAAATTTTTCTTTTGAGCATGATCTTTTTCTTTTTCATCAAAACATTTTTTGCATAACAATCCTTCCATGTCCCATTGCCATCGTGGTTCCCACAAGTCTGTGATTTTTTGTGTCATTCCACATTTAACACATGGTTGTCTTACTTGACCTTCGTAGTATTCTTTAGATTTATCAAAATGGCAATCCCCACAAAGTGATCCTTTGATATTCCATTCTTTTTTTGGTTTATGTCTATGTGTTAATTCTTTATTACAAATTGTACAATTTGTTGGTTTTTTACTAAATAGTCCCATATCTCTCAATTAATTGAAAAATATTTAATTATTAAATGTAAACAACTGATTTGAACTGTTGCTAAATTGATCTCTTGGTGTGTTGAAAAATAAAAATAATTAAAAATTAGAAAAATTGTCTATTTGTTAAGAATTTTTTCAAGAGCTTGGCTTGCGTTGAGCATACCGTTTTCCTTGGCAAATTCTTCAATCATTTTGTATTGTTTTTCACTAAAACATACTGGCATTGATCGTGTTTTCATAATGGTGTTTTAGATAATTCACTAATATCCTTTTCTCTGGGAACATATTTCAAATGGTTTCTTTTAGATCTATTGTGGTAAAGAAAAAACAGATCTTAGTAATTGGGAATAATACCACTGGATGTACCCCTCATCATGAAAAAATTGCATATGAGATTGGACTGGAAATTGCAAAATCTAATTCTCTATTGATTACAGGTGGTCTCGGTGGTGTGATGAATGCATGTTCTCATGGGGCAAAAGACGGGAATGGTCTAACTATGGGAATAATTCCTCAAGATGATCCTAAATTTGCTAATGACTATTGTGATATTGTTATTCCGTCTGGAATGGGCTTTACTCGTGACTTTCTTAATGCTTTATCTGCTGATGGTGTGATTATTGTTGGTGGCGGTTCAGGAACTTTATCTGAGGTATGTGCTGCGTATATGAGCAAAAAACCTATGGTTGCAATTAGAGGTTTTGAAAGTGCTATTGCTCCTTACATTGATGGATATGTTGATCACCGAAAAAATGTAAAAATAATTGGTGCTGATACTCCCAAAGAAGCTGTTGATAAAATTCTAGAATTAATTACTGCATAGAAATTAGTAATGGATCTGGTTTGTAGAATTCCCCATGTCTTTCAGCTAATTTATTTAATTCATTAACAATATTTTTGATTCCAATCTCTTTTGCAGTTTCAAACAGTGGTTTTTTTAACCCTAATCCTAATTGAGCTGCTTTTTCTATTTCTCCAATATCACTTGCACCATTTGTAATTAACCAAGCTGCGTTGTTTAGAATATTAGCTACCAATTGAATGGGATTAAATTTTTCAGCTAATTCTTCTGATAGTGCAACTCTTTCATATTTATCATCTGAATATTTGTAATAACCCTCCCCTGATTTTTGACCTAATTTCTTTTCATCAAACATTTTTTCTACTGTCGGATGTGGATTGATTACTTTTTTATCTCGTAAGTGCATTTCCACTGTTGCTTTGTGAATTACATCCATGCCTGTAAAATCAGCTAATTCAAAAATTCCCATTGGAAATCCTAATTTCAATTTCACTGCAGAATCAATTTCTTCAAGTGTTGCGTTTGTTCTATCTTTAGCATAACATGCTTCATGAACCATTGGGATGAATAACCTGTTTATGATAAATCCTGGTACATCTTTTCTACATAATACAGCCTGCTTATTGACTGACTTGACATACTCTTGAGTTAAATCCGTAATTTCTTGTGCCGTTTTTTCTCCTGGAATTACTTCCACTAATTTCATTAATTGTGGTGGATTGAAAAAATGAATTCCTATAAATTTTTCAGGACGGGATGTAGTGTTTGCTATTTCTGTAATTGGAAGTGTACTTGTATTTGATGCAAAAATTACTTCTGGTCCTGCAGCTTTATCTAATTCTGCATAAACTGATTTTTTTAAATCCATTATTTCTGGAACTACTTCGATTACCAGTTCTGCATTTTTTACTGCTTCATTCAAATCAACAATTGGTGTAATTCTTGAAAATATTGAATCCCCTTCTTCTTTTGATATTTTTTCTTTTGAAACTAGTTTATCTAAACTCCATTTTATTTTCTCCATTGCTTTATCTAAAAATTCTTGTTTGATGTCTCGTAGAACTACATTATATCCTGCAGTTGCTGACACTTGAGCAATTCCATGTCCCATTACCCCTGAACCTAACACTGTGATGTTTTTTACTGTCATGATTTGGAAAAATTCAGTATCCTTTATAATGTATTTCTTCATCTTTGTGATATTATGGGCTTGTTTAATCGTAACAAATCTAATGACACTAAAACAAAATGTGATGTTTGTGGAACTGAACTACATGACCCTGAGAGATTAAAAAGACACATGAAAAAAGCACATGGTAACGTACCTGCCAAAAAATTAGATCCTAATGGTGGGGACGGCGGCACTTGGTAACATGAAATTAAGTTCGAGTCAACAACAAGGTTTGGTTTTTGGAGGAGCTTTTTTGACTGCTGGAATTGTTTTATCTACTATGGTTTTTCCATTTTGGCATTTAATTCGTGAGGATGTATTTGAGGATGTTGTTATTTTGAATAATGATGATGGCAAGTGCTATGTTGAAACTATTGATACTGTTCCTAAAATTATTGAAAATTGTGAATTATCTGTAGGGGATGAGGTAACAATAAAGTTTGGAAAGGATTTGGCTTGGGCCACAATTGTAATGCCATAATAGATACTTTGATATTTTAAAAATTAATTTGATAATTATGGATTGTATTTTTTGTAAAATAGTTTCAAAACAAATTCCTGCAAAAATTCTTCATGAGACATCTGACTCTATTTGTTTTTTAGATGTATTTCCCTTGGCAAAAGGACATGTACTAGTAATTCCAAAAAAACATCATCAAAAAATTCAAGATTTGAACACTAATGAAAATTCTGATTTATTTTCTTTAGTTCATACTATGATGTCTAAAGTTGATTCTATTACTGGTTCAACTCTACTTGCAATACACAATGGTAAAACTGCAGGTCAGGAAATCCCTCATGTTCATGTCCATCTAATCCCAAGATCCAATTCTGATTCTGCAGGACCTGTTCATAGCATGTTTGATTCATCTTTGGACTTATCTGATTCAGAAATTGAAAAATATCATAATTTGTTAAAAATTTAGTATGGGAATAATTTTTCTTTTGTTATTTTATTTTCAACTCTAATTGCTTTTGTTGGACATGTTTCTGCTGCATTCATAATTTTATTCACTCCTGCACCTTTTTGATTAATTACTTTTGATTTAGGATTTGTTTGACTATTTTTATCAATTTCAAAAACTGCTGGTGCAATTATTTCACAACTACAACAACCAATACACAATGATTTATCTACACTAACTTGAAGATCTGGCTGCTCACTTGGTTCTTTTGCTTTTTCATATTCTCCATTTTTACCATCTGCTCGTACTCTTGCGTTGTAGTCTTCCCAGAATTTTTTTTCATACTCCTTCCAAAATGTTGGATCTCCTTCTTCGAATTCACGTGTATATTTACTCCAATCTTGTTCTGGAATTCCTCCGTCATCTGGTGCCCCCCATTGTGGTTTTGGTCTTATTCTTTGATTCCCTGACTTTTGTTTTGTCTGCTCATAAATTGTATCTTCTTTCTCATTCTTTTTTAGAAAATTATATGCTTCAGTAATTTTTTTAAATTCTCTATCTTCATTTTTTTGTTTATTTTTATCTGGGTGTAATTCTAGTGCCATTTTTCTATATGCTTTCTTTATTTCTTCTTGTGATGAATTTTGATTCACATTTAATGTTAGTAATGCTTCTCGTCTATTCATATTCTGTATAGTTTGTTATATGTTAATAATCATTATTGGTATTTTGTAATTTTATTCTAGAATTTCATCTTCATCTGCTTTCCACGCTGGTTCTACAATGCATAAAAAACGTAAATTCTCCATTCCAATGTTCTCAATAGTTTGTTTTGAATTTGGAGGAACATATGCTGAATCATCTTTTTTTAAGTAAAAACTATCTTCATTTATTTTTAATTCTCCATTTCCTTCTAAAATATAATAAATTTCAGATGATTTTATTTTGTGTAGTTTTGTTTTCCCCCCTTTCTCTAGTAAAAATTGTGCAATACTATAGTTGATACCATCTGATGTATTATTTGGTTCAAAATATTGTTTTATTTTTACCCCTTCTCTTCCTTTGATAAATTCAATTTTTGAATTTTCTTTTATTGACATTATTTTTAAATAATTGTTGTAACTCTATTTTTAAAATTTGATTCATACCATGTTGTTTTGTATGTTGAATTTTTTTTAGGCAATATGTTAATTGCAATATGTGAAAATTCTTTCTTTTTATCACTGGAACCGTGGGTGTGGAATGTTTTTGCAGGAATATGTACGATATCTCCTTCATTAAGACTGATTCTTTCAGTTCTTTTAATTTTAAATTCTGATTTTTTAGACCCATATTTTTTAAAAATTTCCAAACTTCCTTTGCCTTTTACTGCCATCAATACTTGATTTCCATTATGAAAATGAAGTTTTGTTTTGGAACCTTTTTCAAAATGAACGTGATAAATATCTTGATCTTTTGATTGGATTTTTTCTGAAAGTACTTTCATCCATGTTTTACCTGTGAACCATTCTGGATTTACTTCTCTCCTATCTGTTGAACCATTAATGTTTGATTTTTTCATGATATTTTTGATAAATAACCTCTTTTTCTTTGTTTTGAATTTTTTAATTTAGATTAATTTGATCTTTACTAATCAGAATTGGTTTAATATGACGAGTAAATATTTTGTATAGGTTTGAAAAAAAATCACAATCAAAAAATAATTGTTTTAAGAAAAAAAATTGATGAAAATGAAGTTTTGGAAATCATTGATGATAAAAAAACTACTTTGTTTAAATCGTTATTTTTACGTCCAAAGAAAAATGATGTCCACATTCACTCTGTAAAATTGTATTATGAATGTATTTTAATGATATCTGGTAAATATATGGCAAATTATTTTAGAAAAGCAACCCATTCAATCTCTGTTCATTCAAATGTATCTGAAGTAATTTTAGGTGATGGTGTTTTCCCAGTACAAACAAAATCTAATTTCAAGAAAGCAATTGTTGGAAAACGTGGTAAAAATAAAATTGATTTAAAACTTGAAGAACATGTTTTTGTTGAAAATGAGGATGAATTAACATTTGATCATCATGGCAGGGAAATAAAATTTCCTTTTAAATTGAATTCTAAAACAATTGAACATTATCCTAATCGACTATTGGAACAAAATGCTTCTACTGTAAAAAATTCTGAACTTTCACATGATGATGCAATTAAAAAATTACAAATTTCATTAAAAAAACCATTACAAGATGAAGTACGAAAACTTGAAGAAGAATTTGTGTTGCGTGAGATTAGTGAAGTCTTTGTTCCAATTTATGAGGCACGATTAATTGGACCCAAAAAGAAAGTTGGCATTATCCGAATAGATGCAGTGCGTAACAAAATTCTATAATTTTACTAATGCTCTGAATTTGTTATCGTTGTGTAGTACTGTAAAAATTGGCTCTTCTTTTGCCCAATTACGAATTATTTTTGGACTTCTTGTAATGGCTTGTTTTAATAATTCCAATGCTTCTGGGTATTTTTTTAATGCAGCTTTACTTCTTGCTTTTGCATAAATCACATTTACGTTGTCCTTGTATTTTTTTAGAATTTCATCAAATACATCTAGTGCTTTTTCGTGTCTTCCTAATTCTGCAAGTTGTACCCCTTTTTGAAAAAATGCATCTTGGTTATTGGGATATTTTTTACAAATATTTTGAAAACAATTGAGTGCCTCTTCATGTCTTTTCATTTTTCCTAAAACAATTCCTTTGTAGACCATAGCATTTGGTTTTCTTGAATCTACTGAAATTGCTTTTTCTAATACTGCTAATGCTAATTCGTGCTCTTGAAGTTTGTCCAATAACACTCCTTTGTTGAAATATGATGCTGCATATTTTGGATCAGCTACAATTGCTTCATCATAACATTCAGAAGCTGTTTGAATATTGCCATTTTCTGCCATTGCAATTCCTTTATTGTTTAATGCTTGCGCATCCTTTGGGTTAATTTCTAATAATTTGTCAAAGCAAGTAATTGCATCACTATATTTTCTCATTTGATTTAACGCCAACCCTTTGTTAAATAATGCCTCTGCATCTGTTGCGTCTTTTTTTAAAATTTTATTAAATAATGAAACTGCTGCTTTTGGTTGATTTCTTTGCATCATGGACATTGCATTATGTTTGATGTCTTCTGGATTTTCTTTTGATCCAAATAATCCCATATTTTAATGAAAAAACTATTGCTAATGAAAGTTTATCTTAATTCAATGATTTGAATTTTTTAATTGCTTCTTTTGCCATATCTTCTTGCTTTTTTGCAGAGGTATTTGTTGGATCGTCTGTTGCATAGGCTTCTTTTTCTTCTTTTTTCTTTTCCATACCTTTTCTAACTTGTTATTTTATAAAAATCTGAATATTTTTTTAAAGATACCCTTAATTTGATTTATTTATCATCGTTATCATTGTCTGAATTTCAAATAAATTTTTTTGCTGATAAAGTATTCGTACACCATTGGCCTAAAAATTCGCCTTCTTGGTCTGACTCTTTACAAAAAAAAATAGATGCTTCATTAAATAAAAATTCTGATCCGAAAAAAATTATTGTAAATTCTAATTCAATACAAATTAAGGATTTTGAATTCACTTGTTTAAAAAAAATTGGAGTTTCTGTACCTTTTTTTAAAGAAGAATGCAGAATAATCTTTGAAGCACAATTTGAAAGATTTTCTGCCCATATTCATATTACAATTAAATCTAATAATTTTATAGATATTTTCAATGAATTGATTTCTTGGAAAAAGAAATTTGATGAATAATTTGATATTTTAGAAATTTTCTGATGCTTTGATCATTTTCTTAATGTCTTCTCTAGTATGGCTAATTGATATAGCTCCTAATTTTCCTGGTAAGAAAAATATTCCATCTTGAGAAATCATCTTAAAGTGATATTTTTGTAACATCTCTGTATCACATTTTGCAACATCTGTGGAATTTGTTATTTTTGATGTTCCATTTTTGAGAAAATGTGTCATAAACAAAGACCCTTTCCCTGTAACTTTTACTCTACCATCAAATGTTTTTTCTAATTCTTTTCTTGCATAATCTCCTAATGAATTAATTTTTTCATATGTTGATTTTTTTGTTTTCAGATAATTTAGTGTTGCATACCCTGATGTCATTGATGTGGGATTTGCTGAAAATGTACCTCCTCCAATGAATGAACGTTCTGATTTCTTTTTATCTGTTGTATCTGCATACTCCATTATTTCTTTTTTACCGCACATAATCCCTATTGCCATTCCTCCTCCTGCTATTTTACCTAACGTCACAATGTCTGGATCTAATTTCATTGTTGGATACAAACAACCATATCTAAATCTAAAACCTGTAACAATTTCATCTAAAATAAACAGTGATTTATTTTTATGAACAAATTCTTGAATTCCTTTTAGGTATTCTTTTGTTGCAGGTATGCATCCTCCTCCTCCTAACACTGGCTCTATTATGACCCCTGCAAGATTCTTTGAATATTTTTTTAAAATTTTTAATGAATTTTCTAAATCATTGTAAGGTATAGAAACAATTTTTTCTTCATTTACAATTCCACTGCTTTCTGATTCTTTGAATGGCCAGTTCACACTTTTTAATAAATCTGAAGTATAACCGTGCCATCCCCCGTCTATTTTTGCAATAATTTTTTTCCCTGTAACTGAACGAGCTAATCTAACTGCATACATTGTTGCTTCTGTACCTGATGTTACATATCGAATTTTTTCTGCAACTGGTACTGCTTTTGAAATTAATTCTGATAACTTTATTGTTTGTTCGTTTACTGTTCCATACATCCAACTTTTTTCAATTTGTTTTTTGATTGACTCTTTAACATTTTTTTGACCGTGACCTAATATTAGAGACCAATGACCCATCCAATAATCTGTGTATTTGTTATTGTCTACATCTACCAAATTTTTTCCTAATGATGATTTTACTACAAATGGATATGGATTGAAATATCGTATGTTATGTGAAACTCCATTGATGTGAAGTTTTAACGACTTTGAAAAAATTTTTCCTGAAGTTGGTGTTTTTTTCTTATAATTTTTTATGTGATCCAAAATCAAATTACTCAAAAATCTACTGGCATTTTAATCAACATTTGTGTTTTAACTGGTGCCATTAACAGATCAATTCGTTTTGAGCCTATTTTTGATAAAATTTTATTGTAAATTTTACAATTTTTGATGCGATCTGGTATAATTTCACGCATGGTTTATATGGATTCTGCCATCTTCGGCTTCTGCATACGTAAAGCAATAGGCGGCGCTCGTGATGAAGTATGGCAATATGCCACTTTGTGAT
>Ga0209362_1000799_pt1 | contig 26608 bp, 17 predicted proteins | sample SaaInlV_165m_DNA_FD_184680 | JGI IMG/M metagenome (GOLD analysis project Ga0209362, IMG submission 184680) | Marine microbial communities from expanding oxygen minimum zones in the Saanich Inlet - Saanich Inlet SI037_S3LV_110m_DNA (SPAdes)... | ecosystem: Environmental > Aquatic > Marine >... | reverse complement strand
CCCCTCGCGAGCCAGCATACTGACCGGCAAGTACCCCACCAATCACGGCATCACCACTTGGATCGGAGACAGGGCAGGGGAGGCTTGGCGCGGCACCCGCCGCAACGACAGTCACCTGCCCCCGGAGTACGACCGCAACCTGCGGGCCTCCGAGATCACCTTGGCCGAGGTCATGAAGAAGGCCGGCTACAAGACTTTCTTCGCGGGCAAGTGGCACCTCGGGAGCAAGGGTTCCTGGCCCACCGACCATGGTTTCGAGATCAACAAGGGCGGATGGGACGTCGGAAGTCCCCGCGGTGGGTTCTTCTCCCCGTGGCAAAACCCCAACCTCGAGTCCGGACTCGCTGGCGAGTCGCTCACCCTGCGCCTCGGTCGCGAAACCGCCGACTTCATCGAGGCCAACAAGGACAAGCCGTTCCTCGCCTACCTTTCCTTTTACACCGTGCACGGTCCCATCCAGACCACTCCCGAGCTGTGGAAGAAATACCAAGGCAAGGCAACCGCCGCAGGCTTGGCCAAGGAACGCTTCCTCTTCGATCGCCGCCTCAGTGTGCGCCAAGTGCAGGATTGCCCGATATATGCCGGCATGATCGAGTCCATGGACGATGCCGTCGGCATGGTGCTGAAGAAACTCGACCAACTCGGACTCGCCGACAACACCATCGTCTGCTTTACCTCCGACAACGGCGGCGTCTCCTCGGGCGATGCCTATTCCACCAGCAATACTCCTCTGCGCGGCGGCAAGGGGCGTCAATGGGAGGGTGGCATACGCGAACCTTTCTACCTCAAGGCTCCCGGGGTGACCAAGCCGGGTTCGACCAGCGCGGTGCCGGTCAACGGCATCGACTGGTATCCCACCTTGCTCGAGTTGGCCGACCTCAAGGTGCCCAAGAAGCAACAGGTCGACGGCGTCAGCTTGGTGCCTCTGTTGAAGGGCAAAACGATTCCCGGGCGACCGCTCTACTGGCACTACCCGCACTACGGCAACCAAGGCGGCGAACCGTCCTCCATCATTACCGAGGACAACTGGAAACTGATCCACTACCACGAGGATGGTCGCGACGAGTTGTATCACCTCGGCAAGGACGAGGTGGAGCAACGGGATCTCGCAGCCGCCGAACCGAAAAGGGTCAAGGCCATGCGGGCCAAGCTCGATGCTTGGCTCAAGGCGACCAAGGCGAAGATGCCGGTCAAGGACGAGAAAGCCGACTTGGCCAAGCGCAAGGCCCGCTTCGAGTCCCTCGCCACCCAAGGCAAGGAAAGGCTTGAGCGCCAGCACGCCAACTTCCTGAACTCCAACTACCAGCCCAACAAGGACTGGTGGGGCAGCGCTCCCAAGGATTGAACCATGAAGACATCGATTCTCGTTCTCGGGCTCGCCCTTCTTCTATCCTCTCTTTCCGGGAAGCAAAAGCATCCCAACGTCTTGCTCCTGTGCATCGATGACTTGCGTCCCGAGCTGAAGTGCTTCGGGGTCGACTACGTTAAATCGCCCAATATCGACAAACTGGCCTCGCTTGGCCGCCCCTTCCATCGTCATTACGTACAGGCGCCCACTTGCGGAGCCTCCCGCTACACCTTACTCACCGGTACCTACGGTCCGGCAAGCAACGGAGCACTTTTTTCCAGGGCCAACAATATCGAGCATCCCAGTTTCCCCGGCTTTTTCCGGAAGCATGGCTATACCACGGTATCCGTCGGAAAGGTATCGCATCACCCCGGGGGCAGGGGAGGCAGTGACTGGGACGAGGATGAGAAACCGGAGATGCCCGAATCCTGGGATCGCCATCTCTTGCCCGCCGGTTCTTGGAAGCACCCTCGTGGCGTCATGCACGGCCTCGCCAATGGTGAAATTCGCGGGAACGCCAAGGAAATGGATGTCTATCAGGCTTTCGACGGACCCGACGTCTCCTATCCCGACGGCCTTATCACCGACGAAGCTATTCGCCAACTCGACGATCTTGGCAAACGAGCCGTCAAGAAACCATTCTTTCTCGCCGTTGGTATCATTCGACCGCACCTCCCCTTCGGAGCTCCTCGTCAATATGTTAAGCCGTACCTCAAGGCGCAATTGCCGTCCACGCCCCATCCCCTCAAGCCTTCCGGCAAGACCACTTGGCATGGCTCGGGAGAGTTTATGAAATACAACCGCTGGCAGCGTAACCCGAACATGGATGCCGACTTTGCACTCGAGGTGCGACGCCACTATGCCGGCTGCGTAACCTATGCCGACGCCCTCGTCGGGCGCATCCTCGCCAAGCTCGACCAGTTGAAGCTGCGCGACGACACCATAATCATTCTCTGGGGCGACCATGGCTGGCACCTCGGCGAACATGCCATCTGGGGCAAGCACGCCCTCTTTGAGGAATCTCTCCGTTCCCCTCTCATTATTTCTTACAAGGGCATTCCCAAGGCAGGCGAAGGCACCCGTTCGATGGTCGAGACCTTGGATGTGTTCCCAACCGTCTGCGACTTGGCCGGACTGGACAAGCCCGATTTTCTTCAAGGGCAAACCCTCGTCCCCATCCTGAAGAACCCGCAGGCCAAGGGACATCCCGCCATCGCCTACCGGGGAAGTGCCCAGACCATTCGCACCGACACCCACCGGCTCATCATCCACAGGAAAGGAGAGCTCGAGCTCTACGATCATACTTCTCCCGCAGGTGAAACGAAGAACCTGGCTGCAGCTCAACCCGACAAAGCCGCTGCCTTGCTCAAGCAATTGAACGCCCGATTGGCGAAGTAGGCCTTACGGCCAACGCCTAAAGCCTAAAACAAAAATATGATCAATGTCACAACTTCTTTTCTTTCCTTTCTCATCTTAGGTCTTTGGACCTGCTCAGCTGTTCAGGCCAAACCCCTCAAGGTCTTTATTCTTTGCGGCCAATCCAACATGGAAGGCCATGCCAAGATTAGCACTTTCGAAGCCATGAAACAGGATCCGGTGACCCGGCTCATTTACCGCGAGATGGTAGATGGCTCGGGCAACCCCATTACCTGCAGGGACGTCTGGATATCCTATTTCACGGCAGGAGGGGACAACATGGGGGAAGGCTTCGGCAAACTAACCGCTGGTTTTGGTTCCCGAAGAAACCCCGCAGAAGCGAGCGATAAGATTGGGCCTGAGTTCACCTTTGGGATCTACGCCCAGAAGGCCTTGCGGGAACCAGTCCTCATCATCAAGACGGCATGGGGAGGGAAGTCCATTCATACCGACTTTCGCCCCCCCTCCGCGGGTCCTTATCCGTTCAGCGAAAAGGAACTGGAAAACTTGAAAAAGCGGGGGAGGAACCTGAAGGAAGTCAAGGCTGACAAAGCAGAACAAACGGGGCGCTTCTACCGCCTGATGATCGAACACGTCCGCAAAGTCCTCAAAGACGTGGAGCGGGTGTATCCCAATTACGATTCGAAGGATGGCTACGAGCTCGCCGGATTTGCCTGGTTCCAGGGCTGGAACGACATGGTGGCGAGCGGAACCTATCCCAACCGTGGGCAACCTGGTGGCTATGACGCCTACAGTGAATGCATGGCCCATTTTATCCGCGACGTGAGAAAGGACCTAAAGGCTCCGGACATGAAATTCGTCATTGGCGTCATGGGGGTGGGGGGACCCCTCGACAAATATGCCAGTCAACGCTACGTTCCCATTCACGGTTCCTTTCGCGAAGCCATGGCGACCCCAGCTTCCATGCCTGAATTCAAGGGCAACGTCGCGGCCGTTCGCACGGCCCCGTTCTGGGATGCCCGCCTACAGCAAATCGAGGACAAGCAGGGCAAGGTGAAGCAGATGGCGGGCTTTCTCAAAAGCAAGCACAAGGATCATCCGAACAAAGATGGTTCGATGGACGCCAAAGCCCAAAAAGCTTACCTGGACAAGTATCGCACGGAGTTGATTTCGGCGGAGGACGATGCCTATGCCAAGATTGCTCGATCGAATGCGGCTTATCATTATTTCGGGAGCGCCAAGACCATGGCCCGAATTGGAAAAGCATTTGCCGAGGCCATAATCGAAATGAGGAAGAAGTGAGGTGAGTCCGCTAAACTGGCGCACCATGAATGCCTGACTGGCGAAAGAAGAGAAACCAACTACCTAACCTACCTCATGTTCACCTTACGTCTCCTGCTTGGCCTGCCGTTGCTTTTCTTGGCGGCTTTTCTGCATGCCGAGAAGCCGCCCAACATTCTGCTCGTCATGGTCGACGACATGGGTTGGTCCGACCTCGGATGCTACGGCGGCGAAATCGACACGCCCAACGTCGATTCGCTGGCAGCGGACGGACTGCGTTTCACCCGCTTTTACAACAACTCCGTCTGCGGTCCTACCCGGGCATCGTTGCTGACCGGGCTCTACTGTCAGCAAACCGGACATCGCGGCAACAATTGGAACATGCCCAAGGATTTTTCGAAATGCGTGCTCATCCCCGAGTTGCTGCAGGCCGGTGGGTACCACACCGCTATGGTCGGCAAGTGGCAAGGTCGCGACCTTGCGGTGAAGCGCGGATTCAACCGTTTCTTCGGACCCAACTGCCAAGGCATGATCAGCTATTGGCATCCCGTGGTGCAAAACAACTTCTACCTCGACGACAAGCCGTGGAAATTCACCGACGATTTTTTCATGACCGATGCCTTCAACGATCATGCGGTGACCTTTCTCGAGGAATCCGTCGCCGACAAAAAGCCTTTCTTCCTGTACGTCGCCTATGTGGCGCCGCACTGGCCCTTGCACGCCCGCGAAGAAGCCATCGCGCCTTACCGTGAGCGCTACCGCAAAAAAGGCTGGAACGATTGGCGGTCCACACGGATCGATCGTCAACGCAAGATGGGTCTCTTGCCGGATGGGGCCAAGCCCGCTCCTTATCCCGGAAACGTTCCGGACTGGACGAAGGACAAGCATAAGGACTGGCAGGCCGAGCGCATGGCGGTCTACGCCGCCCAAATCGCCAACGTCGACCGCGGGGTGGGGCGCATGCTCGATGTCTTGACGGAATCCGGAAAACTCGACGACACCCTCATCCTTTTTCTCTCCGACAATGGAGCCGCTCCCGATGGCGGCTTTGGGCCAAGCGGCAGTGGCTTTGGATTCAGCCCCAGTTCCCCGAAAACGAATTGGCGGAGGGACAAGGTCACCATTCGGCCCGGCAGTGGTCCGAAAGTCATGCCCGGTCCACACGATACTTTTGCCGGGTATGGATTGGCCTGGGCTCTCACCAGCAACACCCCACTGCGCAGTACCAAGTTGTCGTCCTACGAGGGCGGTATCCGTACCCCGCTCATCGCCCACTGGCCCAAGGTCATCAAGAAAGGTAACGGGCTTACCCGCCAACCCGGCCACGTCATTGACGTCATGGCCACCTGTCTCGATCTCGCCGACCTAAAATATCCCACCGAGTTCCAGAACCGTCGACCGCTTCCCATGGAGGGCAAAAGCCTTGTCCCCATCCTGTGCGGCGAGAAGCGCCCTGGCCACGAGACCTTGGCCTGGAAAAATCCCCGTGGCCGCGCCTTGATCATGGGCGACTGGAAAATCATTCGCCCCGCCGACAAGCTTCCGTGGGAACTCTACGATCTCTCATCCGATCCCGGCGAAACCGCCAACCTCGCTAAGCGCCAACCCGAGCGCGTCAAGGACATGTCCGCCCGCTACGAAACCTGGCGGCAACACGTCGGCGCCCGCTAAATTCTGCCCGTTCATGAAAATTATTTATCCCTCCTTCTTGCTTTTGCTGATTAACTTGGTCGCAAGCGCTGCCCCATTCATCGTCAAGGACGGCGAAGCCCACGCAGAGATCGTGCTGTCCGATGACGCCCCCCGCTCGACGCGTTTTGCGGCTCGGGACTTGCAGGTCTATTTGGAGAAAATATCAGGGGCGAAGCTGACGGTGGTATCGAAGCCGAGCGGGAAGGGCTTGGTGAAACTGTTCGTCGGTGAGAGCGAGGGCACGCGGGCCCTCAAGCTTTCCATCAAGGGACTGGAGCACGGCGCCTACCGACTTGTCTCGGGTTCGGATTGGCTGGCCTTTCTGGGCGACGACACCGACTTCGTCCCAACCGAACCGTGGGCTAAGCGAAACACCGACCGCGTCACGGGCAAGTACCAGCGCGAATGGGAGAAAGTGTCAGGGACGCGCTTCGGCGTACCCAACGGCGGCATGTACAAGAACCGCGAGCGCATGCCCGCCGAGTTGGCCCGTGAACCGGACGAGTGCTACTGGAATTACGACGAACGCGGCTCCTTCAATGCCGTCTGCGGTTTCCTCAATAAGTTGGGCGTTCGTTGGTACCTGCCCGGCGAATTGGGCGAGGTGGTGCCCCAACGCAAGACCATCGCACTCCCGAAATTGAATATGGTCGTGAAGCCGGACTTCCCGTTGCGGCAATTCAGCGTTCGCTTCGGCACGGCCAGCGATCCCACCACCATGTGGATGATGCGGTTGGGCACGCGCAACCCCTACGGTCTGATGGTGGCCCACGGGATGCACACCATGACCCACAACGAGCACGTCTTGAAGAACCACCCCGACTGGTTCGCCCTCTATGGTGGCAAGCGCGCCATCAAGCGCGGCGAACGCCTCAATCACCTCTGTTATTCCAACCCTGAACTCTTTCAGGCCACCGTCAAGTGGGCCCGGGCTCAGTTCGATGTCTACGACTACCACAGTGTATCCATCATGCCGCCCGACGCCTACGGTTCGATCTGCCAGTGCAAACTGTGCGAAGGCAAGCAAATCGACGAAATGGGTTCCCGCGGCAAGCTCTCCAACCACGTTTGGGATTTCGCGAACCGGGTGGCCAAGGAAGTCGGCAAGACGCATCCCAAAAAGAAAATTCTTTGCTGCGCCTACGGGGCCAACACCAATCCGCCCACCAATATCGACAAACTGGAACCCAACGTGCAGGTGATGATAGTGGGGGGACGGCGTCCTCGCAATACTTTGCCCGAGCAACGCGAAGCCATCGCCCAGTTGCAAGCCGGTTGGCGTAAGAAAACGGACAACCCGATCATGATCTTCGAGAACTATCCCTTCTCCTCCCGTGGTTTCTACCTGCCCGCTTTCGTCTCCAAGGTGCAAGGCGACAGCATCAACAAACTGAAGGGGGTTTCCCTGGGCGAAGACATCTGGCTCTCCATGGGGCAGGACTTCGATACGGACGACATCGGCTTCAATCATTTTCAAGTGTACTTTACAGCCCGGGCCTACTGGGGCGGCAAGGCTTACGATCCGGTGACCGAGTTGGCCGAGTATTGCCGGCTTTTCTACGGCCCCGCCGGCAAACCGATGCAGGCCTTCTTCGAGTATTGCGAACCGAACTATCAGGCCATGGAAAAGGACAAGGCGAAGGTGGATCGCGCCTTGGCCTTGTTTGACGCCGCCAAGGCCGCCGCTCCCGCCAACTCGGTCTACGCCAAACGCCTCGGGCTCATCGACGGTTTTCTCAATACCCTCCGCAGCAAGTCCAAGCTGCTCGGTCGCAAGCGCGGGCCCGTTCCCTGTATGCGCACTGTAGGTTCTTGGGAACCCAAGGAGCCCATCGTCATCGACGGCAAGCTCGATGACCAGCATTGGGAACGGCACCGCAGTTGGACGGTCGGCCGACTTCGTGAACTGCAGACCGGTGCCCAGCCTGTTTTCAGGACCACCGTGATGTCGGCTTGGGACCGCTCTGGTCAAAACCTTTACTTCGCCATCCGCTGCGACGAACGCCCCGGCGAAAAACTCAACGTCACCAGCACTCGGCGCGAGGACCAAGCGATGTGGTACGGCGACTGCGTGGAAATCCACTTGGAGACCGATTCCCACAGCTATTACCAGATTGCCGTCAATCCCGCCGGCGCCGTGGTGGACCTCGACCGGGGCACCGGACGTCAGTTCGACTGGAACTCGCAGGCCGAAGTCGCCACCCACGTCGCCGACGACCACTGGACGGTCGAGATCCGCATCCCCGTGACCACCGACGAGAACGACCCCCTCAACTTCGTCGTCGGTCGCAAGCCATCGGTCAGCCTGCCGTGGCACTTCAACGTCTGTCGCCAACGCATCCGCGAGCACGGTGCCGAGTATTCCGCCTTCTCTCCCACCGGAACCGCTGGATTCCATGTCCCGCCCAAGTTCGCCCAATTTTACGCCGGCCATTCCACCCGGTTCGAATTCGATCCCGAGTACGTTGATTACCTCGTCGCCGGCAAAGCAGCCGAAAACCTTCTGCGGGCCCGCAAGAACCAAGAGGCCCTGGCCGCCTACGTTGGCCTCTCCGCCACCAAGAACGCCACCGACCTCCAGCAAGCCTCTGCCCTCCGCTTGGCTGCTTCCGTCGCCCGCAACCTCAAGGACTACGCCAAGGCCGACGAACTGGCCGAACGCATTCCCTTGCCTGCCGTCGCCAAGACCGTCCGCATGGAAAACCTCCTCGCCCAAAGGAAGCACGCCGATCTCCTGCAACAATACGATAAAGAGGATTTCTCAAAATGGCCCTTCACTCAAGTCGGTCCCGCCGCCTTCATTCGGGCCCGGGCCTACCTTCTTAATAAGAACGGCAAAGCCGCCGAGTCCGACCTGCAAACCGCTCTTTCTCTCACTTCCGATAAGCGGTTGCGCGTCAGCATCCTCGCCAACCTCGGGCACAACCGCGAAACCAATCTCAAGGACGACCCTGGTGCCCTCGCTGCCTATCGCCAAAACTTCGAAGGCAAGGAACGCATCGGTGGTTCCGAGGAATTTCGCTCGGTCCAGCAGGCTGCCCGCATCCTTTCCCGCCAAGGCAAGCATGATGATGCCCTCAAGACGTTGGCCCATATCGATCTCGATGAAACCAATGGTTCATGGCGTGCGACAACCCTTGCAATCAAAGGAGACCTTTTGATCACCGCCAAGCGTACTGACGAAGCTCGCGCCGTCTATCGCAAGGCCTTGGTCGAACCCAGCCTGCCGGCGTCAGTGCGCAAGGTCGTTCAGGAATCCTTGGCTGAATTGCTCAGATAGTTCCATGACCCCTCCTTAGGGGTATTGACAGGAGGGGTCGACGGACCAAGTTTGAAGGCATGAGTAATGTGACCCGATTTGGAGCTGCGGCAGACGGCAAGGTTGATGATACGAAGGCGATTCGTCATGCGGTGGAAGAGGGCGATGGAGTCTTGCATTTTCCGCCGGGGACTTATCGCATTACTTCCCCGATTGAGATCAATCTTTCCGAAAGGGGTCCTTTGGGGATTGATGGTACGGGAGGCACGGCCCGTGTGTTGATGGCAGGCAAGGGACCGGCTTTTCGTTTGATTGGCACGCATGGCGGCACGGGTGATCCGGGTAGTCGAAAGGGCAATGTCGCGAATCATCAGCGCTTGCCGACGATAAAAAACATTGAGGTGGAAGGAGCCCATCCGGAGGCAGATGGCTTTGAACTGATCCAGACGATGCAGTCGGTTTTCGAGGGCGTAATGGTTACGCGGTGTCGGCATGGCATCCATCTGGTCGAGCGCAATCGGAACGTTCTCATCAGTCATTGCCATGTTTATTTCAACACTGGTGCAGGCATTTTTCTCGATGGGGTTAACTTGCACCAGATCAACATCGCCGGAAGTCACGTCAGTTACAATCGATTGGGTGGCATTCGCATTGAGCGTTCCGAAGTTCGCAACCTTCAGGTCACTGGCAACGACATCGAATATAATAATCATCGCTCGCACAAGACTGCACCTGAACCGACTGCCGAAATCTATATAGATACTACTGCCGAAGGTTCCAGTGTAAACGAGGTGACTATTGCGTCGAACACCATTCAGGCTACCGGTTCGCCCGAAGGCGCAAATATTCGCATCAAGGAAAAACCTGATGCATCGCGCCCTCCCGGGCTTTTTGCCATAAGCGGCAACGTCATCGGCAGTCAGGAAAACAACGTGCATCTCACCGGCTGCTACGGTGTAGCGCTTAGTGGCAACACCATCTATTCTTGCGAGAGCCGCAACTTACTGATCGAAGACTCCCGTCTCATCAACATCAGCGGCAATACTTTCCGTCGTCACACCCCGAAGTATGGCACGGGCGTGCGTTTTGTAGATTCCTCGGACATCACTTTCACCGGATGCGGCATTCACGATGAGACCGACACGGGTCAGCCTCGCCTCACAGCGTTGTTGGAGTTGGAAAGGTGCGAACGCATCAACGTCACCGGAAGCCAGTTCATTAATGGCGCCATCGGCGTTGCCGCTTCGGAATGCTCGCATGTGACCTTGACTGGCAATACCCTGCACGACATCCGCGAAAAAACCATTGCTCAGCATGCCATCCACTTCATTGGCAAAAGTGCGGGCAACTTGGCCACCGGAAACACCATCGGTCTCACTCGAGGCAAGTCCATTCACGGTGACCTGACATCCAATGGCAACCTGACGGTCGACCAATAACCTTTCTTCCCCTCAACTTTTTTACCTGATCCACTAGGACAAGAATATGCGCAACTTAACTTTTTTACTGGCCATGGCGATCACGGCCTTGGCCCAAAATGAAACGCAGTGGCGCGACGTCACGGAATGGGGTGTCGAGGGACGCGGATGGGCCGATCAGGAGCGCACGCGGTGGTTCGATCGCTTTCCGGCCAAGGCGGAGGGAAAGGTGACCAAGGCGGTCTGGAGCCTCAGTCGCCACAGCGCCGGCATGATGGTTCGGTTCAAGACCGATGCCACAACCATCCGGGCGAAATGGAAACTCTTGTCTTCGCGCTTGGGCATGCCGCACATGCCGCCCAGCGGGGTGAGCGGACTGGACCTCTATGCACGCGACGCCAAGGGCCAATGGCGCTGGGCGGCTGCGACCAAGCCCAACAAGCAGCGCATGGAGGCCACTTTGCTTTCGGGGATAGCCCCCGGGATGCGGGAGTACGCCTTGTATTTGCCACTCTACAACGGCACTGAATCACTGGATGTCGGGGTGCTCAAGGGCGCCAAGTTCGAGAGTCTTGCGCCACGCAAGGCGAAGCCACTGGTGTTTTACGGCACCTCCATCACTCATGGGGCTTGCGCCTCGCGGCCAGGCTTGGCTCATCCCGCCATTCTGGGTCGGCGGCTCGAAATACCGGTGATCAACATTGGCTTCTCCGGCAATGGTCGCATGCACAATGAAGTGGGTGATCTCATGGCCGAACTGGATGCCGCTTGCTACGTCATCGACTGCCTGCCCAACATGAATGCAACCACGGTAGCCGAACGATGCGTCCCCTTGGTCAAGCAACTGCGCAAGGCCCGTCCGAAAACACCCATCGTTCTGGTGGAGGACCGTCGCTTCGCCAACTCCTGGATTCTCCCGCCAAGTCGAAATTCCATGACGACAACCAAGCTGCCTTGCAGAAGGCTTACAAACAATTGCAAGCGGCCGGCATGAAGAAACTTCATTATCTCCAAGGCGAACATCTGCTGGGCGACGACACCGAGGGCACCACCGATGGCTCCCATCCAAACGACCTCGGGTTTCTTCGCCAAGCCGATGCCTTCGAGCCCGTTTTGCGCCAAGCGCTAGGCCTAAAGTAAGCGCCGTCTTGCGTTTGAAATTGTCAAACGACCTCGAAACGCTAGCGTTTGTGCTTCGTTTTAACGACCGACCTTAACTTCTGAATTGTTCGATATGCGAATCTTCACCTTTGCCTCCTTCGTTGTCCTTGCGACGGCTTGCTTTCTTCAGTCCGGCATGGCCGATCCACTTGCCGTGCCCGAGGACAAAATGCCTGCCCTCAAAAACCAGAAGGCTCCGTTTCGTGGAGTGATCAAGCACGACGGTTACGTCGGCCACACTTGGGCTGCTTATCCACATGTCGAGAACCCTGCCAGTTTGGGCATTGATCCGCGCGGTCGCGTCTTCGTGGCGGAGGCCAACCGCTTTTGGTTCGGGGTGCCTGACCTTCGTGGGGCCAAGCAAATGACGAGGGGTGATTTTCGATCGGTTACGGTGGAAGACCGGAAGAAGTTGTATGACGAGCATATCGCCCGCCATGGACCCGGTCCAAAGGACAAGGATCCCGAGTGGTATACCAAGGTGCCGGATCGCCTTATTCGCTTGGAGGATGCCGATGGCAACGGGGTGGCCGACCAGCGTAGTCTGTTTTCCGATCATTTCAACAAGCCTCTCGACGGCATAGGGTTTTCCGTCCTCGCCGAAAACGATGCCATCTACTTCACTTGCATCCCGGCGGTCTGGAAGATGACCGACAAGAACGACGACGGGGTGGCCGACGATCACGTCGCGATCTCCGAAGGCTATGGCGTGCGCGTCTCCTTTATCGGGCATGACCTGCACGGCATAATCCGCGGCCTCGACGGCAGGTTGTACTTCTCCATCGGCGATCGTGGTTATTACCTCACGGACGCCGCCGGCAAAGTGCACAAGGGATCGGGCAGGGGAGCAGTCTTTCGTTGCGAGTCGGACGGTTCCGGCTTGGAGGTCCATGCCATGGGATTGCGCAACCCGCAGGAGTTGGCCTTCGACGACCATGGCAACCTCTTCACCTTCGACAATACCGGCGACATTGGCGACAAGGCTCGCATCGTTTACGTTTTGGAAAACACCGACTCCGGATGGGACATGTCCCACCAGTCCCCTCATCATTACCGCCAAGTCCTTGACTGGGGCCAGTTTCATCCCTCTCGTGCCGTCTGGGTGGCCGAGCATATGTTCGATACCTACCGCAACGAACAACCCCAATGGGTTTACCCGCCCCTCGGGCACGTCGCTAATGGTCCCTCCGGAGTCACCTGGCTGACCGGTGAGTCGGTTCCCGAGGATTTGCGCGGACAGTTTCTTCTTACTAATTACCGTGGTTCCCCCAATAGCTCCAATACCTTGGCCATCAAGCTTGAGAACCAGGGAGCCGGTTTCCATTTCAAGGGTTCCCGCGAGGTGATTCGCGGGGTGGCCACGGCCGACGTCGAGCTTGGCTATGATGGACGTCTTTACTTTGCCGACTACGGGGGCGGATGGAGTGTGAATAAAAATGGTTCCATCCAGGTTCTCGAGCCCAAGGATCCTGCCCTTTTAAAAGCGGGTGATGCCACCGCCAAGTTGTTTGCCAAGGGCTTGAGTGAACATAATTTCAAGCAACTGGAGACTCTTTTGAATCATCCTGACCAGCGCGTTCGCAAACTGGCTCAGTTCGAGTTGGTCGGCCGGGGTTCCAAGGGGAAGGCCGTTCTGCTGCAAGTTGCTCAAAGCAAGGTCGCTCCCTTGCTTTCCCGCCTGCATACTATCTGGGGCTTGGGGCAACTCGGGCGGCAAGGCAAAGGAGACGCCAAGGCTTTGATCGACTTGCTCAAGGATGCCGACGATGAAGTACGGGCCAATGCTGCCCGCGTAGTCGGAGATCTGCGGCTTCAGGAGGCTCGTGAACCACTCCTCGGCCTGCTTGCCGACAAGTCTCTGCGCGTCCGTTCGCTGGCCGTTATCGCCTTGGGTCGCGCCTGCAAACGAGGCGACGAGGAAGCGACTGCCGCCCTTTACCAAGCAGCCGTCGCCAATGCCGCTGCCTTCGACGTGGTGCTCAGGCATTCCTGCCTGTCCGCTCTCGATCACCTTGAAACCGTGGCCGGCGCAGCTGCAAAAGCAACCTCCTCCTTGGTGGAGGAACGTCTCATGGCCGTTCTTTTTCTCCGTCGACACCAAAGCCCGAGACTAACCGAATTCCTTGGCGATGCCGATCCTGCGATACGAGCGGAAGTGATTCGCGCCATCTACGATACCAAGGCACTCGACACTGCTGCGGGTGACCGCTTGGCCGCTCTTGATGGCCACGGTTTGGCGGAGACCGTACAGCGCCGCATAGTCGGAGCCAATTACCGCAAAGGGACGGCCAGAAACGCCAAGCGCCTAGTTGCCTTGGCGGCCGACGCCAAACTGCACAAGTCCGTCCGGCAAGCCGCCCTCCATGGTTTGCGCATGTGGGAAGCTTCCATCGACACCGATCCCGTTCTCGGGCACTACCGCCCGCAGGTCGTCAAGGGGAGGACCATGAAGCAACTCGGAACAGATTTGACCGGGCCTCTCCGCCGGTTCATTTCCCGCAAGCAGGACTCTTCCCTGAATGCCTTGGCTACCAAACTGGCGGGCGACTGTGGGGTATCCCTCGACCTTGCGACTTCTCGTAAGCAAGTTGTTGATGCATCCTTGGATGCTGAACTCCGCGTGGCTACGCTCGACAGTATAGTCCAAGCGGGCCAGTCCGCCGATGATGCGCTCATCATGAAGTTGCTCGGAGACAAGGAGCAATTGGTTCAGGCAGCGGCCTTGCGCCATGGCTTCAATCGCGACCTCGACGGTGTCCCCAAGATTGGCTACGAAGCAGTCAAGTCGGGTTCCATTCCTGCCGCTCGCAGTGGCATCGCGGGTTTGGCTGAACGAGATACCTCTACTTTGAACAGCTTATGGTCTTCCCGCCAGAAGAGCCTCCGGAGGGAGCTTTGGCTGGATGCCTACCTTGCGCTTTCCGAATCCAAGGATGCCAAGGCCAAGGCCGCTGCCGCTTCCTTTGCCTCCCAAGATCCCTTCAACGTATTCTCCCTCAGTGCGGTGGGCGGTGATCCCGTCGCTGGAGGTTCGGTTTTTCGCAACCAAGGGGCCTGCTTGCAGTGCCACAAGGTGGGAACCGAGGGCGGGGTGCAGGGCCCCGACCTCTCCATCGTGGCCGAGCGCCTGAAACCATCCGAATTGCTCCAGTCAGTGGTAAATCCTGGAGCCGTCATTACGGAGGGATACGGCTTGTCCTCGGTTATCCTGAAGAATGGTTCCACCTTGGTCGGTCGAGTGCCTAAGCAAACTGATTCAGTGGTACAGGTCATTGCTCCCGATGGCAAGGTGACCGACTTGAAACGTTCTGAGGTCGCATCGATTACCCCACCCGTTTCACCGATGCCTCCCCTCGGCATGACTTTGCCGCCTCATGATCTACGAAACCTGATAGCTTTCCTTTCTTCCCAGACCGCCGATAACGATGACAAGCGGGTCAAGTCGGACCATGGCAAGAAAGATTAGCCGACTTTTGCCATGAGCGCAAGAAAGCCATTCCACTTTAAGGCTATTGCGTTCCTTCCGTTTGCTATTCTTGGCGGATCTCTTTTCGCTCAGAAGTTTGAGCAACCCGATCCTCAAGGTTTTTCCGAGCTCTTTTCCTTTACCGATACCTGCAACAGTTACCTCATTCGCGACGGGGACGTCGCCATCTTGATCGACTTGGGAGATGGCACAGCCCTCGAGCATCTGGACGAAATCGGCGTTAAGGGGATCGAGTGGGTTTTGTTCACCCACCACCATCGCGAACAATGCCAAGGCATTGATGAAATCGACCGCAAGGAGACCCAAGTGGCAGCACCTGAGGGGGAGCGCGAACTCTTCGAGGAACCGACTACTTTTCGCAAATGGTTCCCTAGTTTGGGTGACAAGTTTTCAGTCTACGGAGCCAGTTACTCCCGTCCACCGAGCCAGCCCATCCTGATCGACAAGGCCTTTAAGGATGGAGAGACTTTCACTTGGCGCGGCTACGAGATCGAGTGTCTGTCCACTCCGGGACATTCGCCCGCCAGCATGTCCTACTTGATACGCCGAAAGGGTGGGGCGGTGGCTTTCACTGGGGGTGTCATGCACGATGGGTCCAAAATGACGACTTGGTACGACTCCGAGTGGGATTATGGGTTCGCTAAAGGTGTAGACGCCCTTTTGGAGTCAGTCGATAAGTTGGTCGAAAAGCAACCTGTCATCGCCTTACCCTCACATGGCCCCGTCATCCGCAAAGCCTCTGCCCAGTTGAAGACCTATAAGGAGAAATTGATCACTTTTCGAGCCAGTTACGTCCGAGGCTACGACGTTTTCGATGCCACCGCCAAGGAGCGCGATCCCATCTCACAACCGACCAAGTTCCCCTTGATGAATCGGGTTACGCCACATCTTTACAAGCTCAATCCCGACAGCTTCGGCAAAAACTTCTATATCATCATATCGGACAACGGTCGCGGCTTGTTGCTCGACTGCGGCTTGTTTCCCGAAATTTTTCTCCACCGCCTCGTTCAAGGCATGAAGAAGCACTTCGGGTTGAAGCAAATCGACGCCCTCTGGGTCTCTCACATGCACGGAGACCACTTCCTGCTCGGCCCCGTCTTGAGGGAGAAGTACGGCACCAAGAGCTGGACTTTGGATCGTATCGCCGACAAGTGTGAGAATCCGAGACGATATGATTACGCTGCTCTCCTGTATTCCTACGGTTCAAAGATTGACGGCATGAAGATTGACAAAGCCTTCCGAGACGGCGAATCCGTCGAGTGGGAGGGCTACAAAGTGCAGATCGACTGGATGCCGGGCCAGACCGAGTTCGGTTGTTGTCTCTGGTTGGATATAGACGGTAAGCGCATTGCCTTCACTGGTGACAACCTTTTTGCGGATTCCTCCAACCCTAAGCAAAACGGCCACGAGGCGGTTGTGGCCCGGAACAGTTCAATCTTCGAGGAGGGATACTTGCTCGGCAGTCGTTATCTGAAGGATCTCAAGCCCGATCTCGTCATGGGAGCCCATTCCTACGTCATGCCGAACCCCGCAGGTTTGCTGGATCGATACCATGAGTGGTCCAAGGAAATCATCCGACTCTACAAGAACCTGCTCCCGGAAGAGGATTACGAGTACCTCTACGATCCCTACTGGGTCTCAGCCTATCCCTATCGCGTTGGTTTTACCGAGAAAACCACCCAGACGATACATGTGACTGTACGCAACTTTCGATCCGTGCCGCAGCGTCACAAAGTCGAGTTGAAGTTACCGCTGGGATTCTCGGCTGAGCCAGCTTTGCTCGAGGGAGTGCTGGAGGGGGAGGCACGCCAACAATTTCCGATCAAGATCACGATTAACCGGAAGACAGCATCTCCAGATCTCCAGATTATTCCTTTCGACATAACACTCGATGGTAAGCGCCATGGTGAGCTTTTCGATTTCATTGTCCGAGCCAGCGAATAGAAGTTTTCTTTATTTGGCTGTGGTCTGGTTCCTCTTCCTTTTCAAGTTTGCCGTCTGCTTGACCCATATTCGACAAATCCTTTAGTTAACTAGCACTTATGTTTTTCGTCTCAATCAATAGTTTGTGTCACTCAATCCCAATCCACTAAGCGTTATGAGCTTGGATACTTCCAATCGATTGATTGCCGCTACGGTCGACCTAAAGGATCAGGTGAATGAGCTCAACTTTGGTTCGCCCACCGAGTACGTATACAATCCCTTGGACTACGCTTGGTCAGCGCATGAGCAGTATTTGCGAATGGCCACCGCTACCCCCACTAAAATTGTGTTTCTGGGCATGAATCCCGGCCCGTTTGGAATGGTTCAGACCGGGGTTCCCTTTGGTGAAGTTGCCGCGGTCAAGGACTGGATCGGAATCAATGCGCCGATTGGCAAACCGCCCAAAGAGCACCCGAAGCGACCAGTTGATGGTTTGGCTTGTTCACGTAGCGAGGTGAGTGGTCGCCGCTTGTGGGGTCTCTTCGCTGAACGTTTCAGCTCGGCTTCCGTCTTCTTCGAGGATCATCTTGTGGCGAACTTTTGTCCTCTTGCTTTTATGGAAGAGGGGGGGCGTAACCGAACTCCTGACAAGCTGCCCGCTGCAGAGGGAAAGCCACTTATGGCGGCTTGCGACTTTTACCTGCGTTTGGCGGTGAGTATTCTCGAGCCTGATTGGCTGGTTGCCGTAGGAGGATTTGCCGAGGCTCGAGCTATTTCGGCCTTGGCGGGTTTGGAGGTAAGGATTGGCAAGGTGTTGCATCCAAGCCCAGCCAGTCCTGCGGCAAATCGAGGTTGGGCCGAACAAGCTACCATTCAGCTTGAAAAACAGGGGATTTGGTAAATTCTTGATTAAGGGATTTATCGTTATCTGCTTTACTTTCTTTTACAGAAAAATTCACATTCCTCATTTTTTACCTTTCTCCAAATGATCCTTAGTATGTTTCGTTTAGTCTTTGTTTTGCTTGGTTTCTCTATTGGCCATGCTTTTGCTGAAAAAAGCCCGAATCTGATTCTGCTCACCGTGGACGATATGAGTTGCGACTCGGTCGGCGTCTATGGTTCGAAGCTCGAGGGTACGAGTCCCCGAATGGACCGTCTGGCCTCGCAATCCCTGCGGTTCGAATATGCCCACGTCACGGTGGGCAATTGCATGCCCTGCCGCAATGTGATGTTCTCCGGGCTTTATTCCCACAACAACAAGATCGAGGGGTTCTATCAGGTCAAGGATCCTGGCTGGCCTCACATGGCCGATCTGATCAAGGAGGCCGGGTACTACGTGGCCATACGTGGCAAGGTCAGTCATTCGGCCCCTTATCAACCTTATGCCTGGGACGAAGACCTGACAAATCTTCCCGACGGCGGGAAAACCCATCTCAAGGACATTGCCTCGTATGGCGAATCAACGGTCCGGGGGATTGCGAATGCAAAAAAAGCGGGCAAGCCCTTCTTCCTGTCGGTTAACGTTTCCGATCCGCACAAGCCCTTCTGGTCGCAAGTGCGAGGAGGAAAGGAAGACCCGCACGTCCCCAGTCGGATCTTCAAACCCAATGAAGTGCCCGTTCCCGGTTTTCTCTTCGATGACCCTCAAGTCAGGCAGGAACTGGCGCTTTACTACTCAAGCGTCCGCCGGGCGGACGATTGCGTCGGTGCGGTCCTCGATGCCTTGGAGAAGAGCGGACAAGCGAAGAATACCATAGTGGTCTTTCTGTCCGACCATGGCATGCCCTTGCCTTTTGCCAAGACTCAGCTTTATCACCAAAGCACGAGGACACCCCTCATGATCCGTCACCCTCAACTCGTGAGACCCGGTATCGTTGACAAGCGCCACATGGTCTCGGTGGTCGATCTTTTGCCTACCATACTGGAAGCCCTCGGCATTGCCTCTCCCAAACGCCTGGATGGCCGGTCTTTTTTCCCCATCCTCAAGGGAGAGAAACAGGCCGGCCGGACCTATGTGATCAAGGAGTACAATGAAAACGCCGGTCGTTCGCGCGATCCCATGCGGGCCGTCCAGACGAAAAAATACCTCTACCTATTCAACCCCTGGTCGAATGGGGAGCGGGTCTTCGCCACCGCGACCAACGGGACGATGACCTGCAAGCGCATGGTCGAGTTGGCCAAGACCGATGAAAAACTAGCCGCCCGTCTCGATCTTTACCGTCACCGCGTGCCTGAGGAACTTTATCAAGTCGATGAGGATCCCGACTGTCTGGTCAACCTGATCGCTCACCCCGAGCATCAGGACGAGTTGAAAAAACTCCGGTCGACTTTGGCCAGGTGGATGGTCAAGTCCGAAGACCCCCTGATCGAGCCTTTCCGCAAGCGCGAAGACGCCGCCTTCGTGGAAGCCTACGTTCAGGGCCTGGAAAAGGAATCCGCTGCCCGCAGAGCCAAAAAAACCCAAGGGCGAAAAGGGCAACAAGAAGCCCAAGAAGAATGAAAAGAAGGGTGCCGGCAAGTCCAAGAAAAACTAAAGTCCTTTCAATTCCATCATCCATCAATCCCATGAAAATAACAAAAACCATTCTCCTTTCGTTTCTTCTCTGCCTGAGCGCAGTAGCCGAGCATCATGCCAAGCACCTGTTCATTCTTTCCGGGCAGTCCAATATGCAGGGGCACCGCCCGGACGAAGCCTTTACCCCGGCCGTCGAAAAGGCCCTGGGCAAGGACAAGGTCATCGTCGTCCAGGATGCCCTCGGGGGGCAACCCATCCACCGCTGGTGGAAAGGTTGGCATGATCCGCAAGGGAAAAAGCCCGCTCAGTCTGGCGACCTCTATGACCGTCTCATGGGTAAGGTCAATCCCGCCATCAAAGGCCAAAAGCTCGCAAGTGTCAGCTTCGTCTGGATGCAGGGTGAACGGGATGCCAAGATGGGGTGGGGCGACCTCTATGAAGAGGCTCTCGTTGGTCTTCATGTCCAGTTGGCCAAGGACTTGGGAAGAAACCCCAAGGAAATGACCTTTGCCATCGGACGCTTGAGCGACTTTGACATGAGCAACAAGAGCTATCCTCACTGGACCAAGGTGAGAAAGGCCCAAGTCAAGGTCGCAGATTCGAGCCCCAAGTTTGCCTGGATCGATACCGATGACCTTAACGACGGGAAGAACCGCAGAGGCAAGGACATCGAGAATGATCTGCACTACTCCGCCGAGGGCTACAAGACGCTCGGTCGCCGGTTTGCCGAGGCTTGTCTCAAACCACTCGGGAGGTAAGTCGTGAGAGGCGTTCTGCTTTCTCTCCTTCTACCGCTGTTTTGCACGGCCAAGGTACGTTTACCCGCAATCTTTTCGGATAACTTGGTTTTTCAACAGTTGGGCGGAAACCCCATCTGGGGATGGGCCGATCCCAAGGAGAAGATCACGGTCAAGACAAGCTGGGGGGGAACTCACTCCGCGACTACGGACAGTTCCGGGCGGTGGATGGTCATCGCTTACGCCCCAAAGGCCGGAACCGGTCATCAGGTAACGGTTCAAGGGAGTAACAAGATCGTTCTCAAAAACGTGGCGATCGGTGAAGTTTGGCTTTGCGCCGGGCAATCCAACATGGGTTGGTCAATGGGGAATTCCTTCGAGGCGGAGAAGGAAGCCAAGGTTGATCTTCCTCATTTCCGGATCTTCCGCTCGGCCCGCGAGCATTGGCACGAGCCACTCAAGGAAAACCGCGACCGGCTGGCCAGTTGGAAAGCTTGCCATCCGAAATCAGCCTCCGAGACTTCTGCGGTGTCTTACTATTTTGGGAAGAAATTACACCAGACCCTTGGCGTGCCTGTGGGGATCATCCAGCACGCCTATGCGGGTACGCCGATCGAGGGATGGATGCCTTGGAGCATCCAGAAAGACGATCCCCGGGCTCAGGCCCACAAGCGCTCGTATGACGAAGTGGCCAAGAGGTTGCAGGCCCGTGGAGCGAGCCGGGAAAAAGCCTTGGCGGCTTTTGGGAAGGAACTGGCCGAGTACAATGCGAAGATCGACCGAGGAGAGACCATGAAGAATCAGTTCAGACCGCTCGCTCCGCCCATTATCACCAAGCCCTCCGACCTTGGGCACCAGTACCCTGCCCATATCTTTAACGCCATGATCGTTCCCATCCGGCCCTATGCGATTCGGGGAATGGTTTGGTACCAAGGGGAACGCAATGCCAAGAACGCGCCTCAGGCCGAGCATTACGCCGTTCAGCTCAGGCGAATGATCGATCATTACCGTTCATCTTGCCACGGCGATTCGTGGGGGGCGGTGAGTGATGGTTTCCCCGTTTACTTTACCCAGCTTCCCAGTTGGAACCCACCCCAGAGCAAACCAGTCGAAGGCCCGGAATCCCCCTGGGCGGTAAGCCGGGAAAGTATGAGGAAGGTCTCTCTCTCGCTCTATGATACCGGCATGGCGGTGACCATCGATACGGGCGACGCAATCGCGTTGCACCCCAAGAACAAGAAACCGATCGGCTTGCGCCATGCTTACCTTGCTCTGGGCAAGACCTATGGCTTGCCCATCGTTCACGAAGGTCCGGTACTGACCGGGCATACCGTGAAGGATGGAAAGATCATTCTTCGCTTCGACTCGGTCGGGTCGGGGCTTGTTCCGGCCCGAAAAGGAAAACTCGATGCCTTCGCCCTTGCTGGAAAGGACAAGGTTTGGCACTGGGCGGATGCCAAGATCGAGAAGGATTCGATCGTTCTTTCCTCGCCCCAAGTCAAGAGTCCTGTGGCCGCCCGCTATGCGTGGGCCATGAACCCTTCCCAGCGCAACCTGCTCTACAACAAGGAAGGTTTTCCCTCCTCTCCCTTCCGCACCGATGACTGGCCCCTCTATGACCCTGGTGCCGAATTGATCGAGGTGATCAAACCGGCCAAACCGAAAGGGTATCAATCCAAGGACTGGGCCCGTCCTCAAATCGCCGAATAACTCTTGTAACGCTTACGAACCAACCCATGCGAAAACTACTTTTGTTTCTCCTTCTTCCCCTGTCTTTGTTGGGGGTCGATACCCCCAACGTCATCATCATTCAGACCGACGAGCATAACCTGCGCACCCTCGGATGCTACCGCGACCAGATGAGCCCTGAGCAGGCCTTTGTTTGGGGCAAAGGGAACAAGGTGGATACTCCGCAGATCGATTCTTTGGCCAAAGACGGTTTGATTTGCACGAACTACTTTGCCTCCTCACCCGTTTGTACGCCCTCCCGGGCATCGCTTGTTTCCGGACTTTATCCGCAGGTCACCGGCTCGCCCAGCAACAACATGCCGCTCAAGGACTCGATCGTCACCTTTGCCGAGGTCTTGCGAAAGCGCGGATACGCGACCTCCTATCTCGGGAAGTGGCACTTGGACGGCAATGGCAAGCCCGGTTGGGCTCCGGCCCGAAAATTCGGGTTTTCCGACAACCGTTTCATGTTCAATCGTGGGCATTGGAAAAAGTTCGAGGTCACCAAGGACGGTCCGCAAGTCGCTTCCCGCCAGAACGGAAAACCGAGCTACGGTTTGGATGGCGCCGACGAGAAGAGCTTTGCCACCGACTGGCTGGTCGACCGTACCCTCGACATTCTCGAGCGGGACAAGAAAAAGCCCTTCTGCCTGATGCTCGCTCTTCCCGACCCACACGGGCCGAATACCGTCCGAGCGCCTTACGACACCATGTTCGACCACCTGACCTTCAAGCAACCCGTCACCATGCGCAAGGTGCTTGCCGCCTTGCAGAACCGTCCGGGTTGGGTGACCGGTGGGTCCAATGGGGTCAAGAAGCTCAGCCAGGCGACCCTCTCCAAGTATTTCGGGATGGTGCGCTGCATCGACGATAACGTTGGGAAGATCCTACGCTTTCTTGAGGAAAACAAGTTGGCCGAGAACACCATCGTGGTCTTCACCTCGGACCATGGAGATATGATGTGCGAGCATTGCCGGATGAACAAGGGACTGCCCTACAAGACCTCGGTAGGCATTCCTTTTGTTTTGCGGTATCCGGACAAGGTTCCTGCCGGCAAGGTGATTCACACCGCGTACACCACGGTTGATTTCTTTCCCACCCTGATGGGGTTGATGGGCATCAAGAAAGGCTTGCCTGCTTTTCACGGTCTTGATGCATCCGGGGACTTTACCAGTTCACCGAAGGAACTGAGTGAGGATCGGATCGTTTACGTCCGGCACTCCGCAGGCGCTTGGGTGGCTGCCTTTGACCAGCGCTACAAGCTCGTGCTTTCCCATTCCGACAAGCCCTGGTTGTTCGATTTGCAAAAGGATCCCGACGAGTTGAGAAACTTTTTCGGCCGGGAAGGCTATCAGGACGTGACCAAGCGCCTGAATAAGGAACTTCTTTCCCAGATGAAAGAATTCAAGGAACCCGCCTTAGCCGAGGGCAAGCTCAGGTATGAATAAACTGGCTCTCTTTCTGGCCCCCCCTTGCTTCCGGAGGCAAACAGATCGACCTTCTCATGGCTGGACAAGGGGGACGATGAGGACAGGATACGCAAGCCGAAGGAAAGGAACAAAGTACGTTGTTGGTCGTAGGCTCGAAGATCAAGGCTTGGCTCAACGACGAATCGATCGTCGACTACACGAACCCCACTCCGCACCCCGATCTCGCTCAGGCGGGGACCATTGCCCTCCAGACCTACGGGGCGTAAGGGCACGCCGGTTGGGTTAATTTCAAGAAGTTGAAGCTAAGAAAAATTCTTTGATTCACTTTTTCTTCGATTTCGGTTCCGTAATTCTTCAAGTTGGTGGGAATGGATAAGAAGGACATAGTCGAGGTACTGGAGCGAATCGGGACCATGATGGAAATCAAGGGGGAGAACCCCTTCAAGGTACGGGCCTATTTTTCGGGCGCCCGGACCCTCCAAACTATGGAGGAGGATCTCGGGACCGTGATCGGGGAAGAGCGCCTGGGGGACGTGCCCGGCATAGGCAAGGCTCTTACGGAGAAGATCGAGACCCTCTTTGCGACCGGAGAGCTGGAGTTTTACGACAACTTGCTTGCCTCGGTGCCACCCGGACTTCTCGACCTGCTCGATATTCCGGGCCTTGGTGGCAAGAAGATCAAGGCTTTGTACGAACAGTTGGACGTCGATTCGATCGAGTCGCTTACCCAAGTCTGTAACGAAGGAAAGGTAGCCGAGCTCAAGGGCTTCGGGGAGAAGACTCAGGAAAAGATTCTTTCCGGAATCAAAAACCGGGAGATTTACGCCGCCCGCCACCTTTGGTGGAAAGCGAGAAAAGTCGCGGACCGCATTCTACCCGGCCTCGAGGATTTACCCCAGGTCGAGCGGGTCGAGGCGGCCGGGAGCTTGCGCCGGGGGATGGAAACGGTGGGGGATCTCGATTTTCTCGTCGCTTCCTCCGATCCGGGGCCGGTCATGGACTGGTTTACCTCTATGGAAGGAATCGCCGAGGTGACCGCCCATGGGGATACCAAGTCGAGTGTGCGTTTCGAAGACGGCATGCAGGCGGACTTGCGGGTCGTGCCTTCCGAACAATTCTTCTTTGCCCTCCATCACTTTACAGGCTCGAAAGACCACAATGTGCGCATGCGCCAAAAAGCACTCTCCCTTGGCCTGAGCCTGAGCGAATGGGGCTTGCGCCCAGAGGAGGAAAAGGATTCCTCGCGCAAGGCCGGTCCGGTCGAGGCTCATTCCGAGGAGGATATTTTCAAGGCTTTGGGCCTCCAGTACGTTCCGCCTGCTTTGCGGGAAGGCATGGGAGAAGTGGAAGCGGCGGAGAGGAACGAATTGCCCGCATTGCTCGAGTATTCCGATCTCAAGGGTTGTTTTCATAACCACACCACCGCCTCGGACGGTCGAAACACCCTTGAGGAGATGACGGCGGAAGCGGACGCTCGGGGTTGGGAATACCTCGGCATTGCCGACCATTCCAAGGCCAGCTTCCAGGCAAACGGACTCGATGAGGAACGCTTGGCCAAGCAAGTCGAGGCCATACGCGACCTCAACGAGAGTGGAAAGTTCCGTTGTCACGTCTTTGCAGGTTCGGAGGTGGATGTCCTGTCCGGTGGAAAACTGGATTTCGAGGATTCCGTCCTTGATTCGCTCGACTATGTCGTGGCCTCCGTTCATAACGGGCTGACCCAGGATGAGGAGACCATGACCGCGCGGATCATCACCGCCCTTGAGCATCCCAAGGTCACCATGTTCGGACACCTGAGCGCCCGACTCCTGCTCAGGCGCGAGCCCAGTCAAATGAACGTCTCCAAGATCATTGACGCGGCCATTGCCAACGGCAAGATCCTCGAGCTCAACGCCAACCCCATGCGCCTCGATATGGACTGGAGGCACTGGAGACGGGCGGCGGAGAAGGGGTTGCTTTGCTGTATCAATCCTGATGCTCACGCCATTGACCATTTCGACTACCAGCTTGCCGGGGTCAATGCCGCCCGCAAAGGCTGGCTAACCACAAATAATATCCTGAATTCACGAACCTTGAGCGAGGTGAAGAAATACCTGTCAATAATCGACTGAGTGTAGTTTAACTTTCATGCGTTTTATCTTGGTAGCTTTTAAGATTCTGGTCCTTGGTTTTACATGTCTATGGGCCAAGCCATCTGGTCCACCTTAAAACCTTTCTGCAATCCGCATGGAGAATGCGTATGGTCTATCCAGGAAGCTTTATGCTGATACAATTCTTCCTGAATTTAATGACATAGAAATAAGGAAATTAAAGTACTCTTTAAAATTTAGAGCTCTTATTCTTCGTCTAAGGCATTGACATGTTGCAGAATTAGATTGGGAATCTTTTTTATGATTAAAAACTTAATTTTACTTGTATCTCTATCCTGTGGAATGGCTTTACTTTCTTTCGCGAAGCAAAAAGAGCCCGAAATCCGTAAGGAAATGCGTGGGAAGACGGAATATATGTTCATCAATGGGATAAAGGTTCACGAGACCGACCCGAAGAAGCAACCTCAACCGAAGGTCGTCGAACCCAAACCGTACGATGCCAAGGCTGCCAAGCCCCCCAAGGGTGCCAAGGTCCTTTTCGACGGTACGGAGAAAACCCTGCCCAACTGGGTATCGGGAAATGGGAAGCCGACCAAGTGGAAACTTGTGGAAGGATCTCTCGAGTCCGTTCGTGGAGGAGGTTACCTCCAGAGCAAGGATGAATTCGGATCCTGTCGTTTGCATATCGAGTTTGCCACCCCCAAGGTTGCCAAGGGCAATGGACAGGGGCGTGGGAACAGCGGAGTCTTCCTCATGGGTCAGTATGAAATTCAAGTTCTTGATTCCTATAATAACGTCACCTATCCGGACGGGCAGTGTGGAGCTCTTTACGGGCGGGCCAAACCACTGGTAAACGCTTCCCGCGGCCCTGGCGAATGGCAAACCTACGACGTCACCTTTAATCGGCCGATCTTTGACGACAAGGGACAGGTCACCCGTAAGGCCAAGTTTCACGTCGTTCACAACGGACACGTCATCCATGATCACTTGGAACTAAGCGGCGGCACGGGTTGGCGCGGACCACATTCAATTTCCGAATACAAGAAGCACGGTGACAAAGGGCCATTGAAAATGCAGGATCACGGAAACCCAGTTCGCTTTCGCAATGTTTGGATTGTTCCTATCGAGGACTAATTTCCCTTAAAGTTTTGGATCAAAACTT
>Ga0209362_1000797_pt1 | contig 26662 bp, 18 predicted proteins | sample SaaInlV_165m_DNA_FD_184680 | JGI IMG/M metagenome (GOLD analysis project Ga0209362, IMG submission 184680) | Marine microbial communities from expanding oxygen minimum zones in the Saanich Inlet - Saanich Inlet SI037_S3LV_110m_DNA (SPAdes)... | ecosystem: Environmental > Aquatic > Marine >... | reverse complement strand
GTCGTATTCTCCGGCAAACTTGTACCCGGGACCGCCATTGCCTCTGCCCAAGGGGCAGCCTCCCTGGGCCATGAAGCCGGGGATTACCCGGTGGAAATTGAGACCGTTGAAGAATCCCAACTGCGTGAGGTAGATGAAGTTGGAGACATGGTTGGGGGCTGTCTGTGGCAGGAACTCCAGTTCCATCTCTCCCGCAGAGGTCTCCAGTTTCCAGACATAGGTGGTTCCCTTGGTGTATTCCAGTGCAGGGAATTTCGGGAGCCGGGTTTTCCAGCTGGCGATGTCTTTCTGGATCTTTGCCGATTCTGTTTGCTTGGTGATGTACTGATTCACTGCGGTGATGGCTGGGTCGTCCGCGGCGATCGCGGTGGCACTTCCATCGATAGCGGTGAAGGCACAGAGGATCAGGATCGAGAGGCCCGAGCAGGCCATGATCATCGTTTTCATGAAGAACTCCTTATCTTATCGGTTCGAGAACACCTGTTTGTGTTAACCAGAGGATTTAGCAAGAGAACTCTCGAGTGAGTCGATCTCTTCTCTGACCATTCCGATCAGATCTTCCAGCATCTCCTGAGAAAAGTCGAATCGGATTCCGGCACCTTCGTACAACTGAGGAAGGGAACGGGTATTGCCGAGGGACAGTCCCGCTCGGTAATTCTGGATGGCACCTTCGGGATCCTTGCGGTGATTTCTCCAGACCTGCAGTGCGCCCAACTGGGCGATGGCGTACTCGATGTAGTAGAAGGGAACTCCGAACAGGTGCGACTGACGCATCCAGCGGCTGGAGCGAATCTGTTCCAGCCCACTCCAGTCCATCTCATTTGTGCCGAAGCGATCCATGATGGCGAGCCAGTTCGTGGTGCGTTGATCGCGCGAGTGTCCTGGATTGGTGTAGAGCCAGTGCTGGAAGGAATCGATCATGGCGACCCATGGGAACAGACTGATGACTCCCTCGAGGTGCTCGATCCGAGCTCGAGTGACCTGCGCCGGGTCCTTGTAGAAGACATCGAGATGAGGTGCGCCGAGTAGTTCCATCGCCATCGAGGCGACTTCACAGAACTCGATGGGAGCACCGCGGTTGGCGATCAAATCGTGATGGCGAGACTCGATGCTGTGGAATGCATGGCCGCCCTCGTGCAAGAGGGTCTCGACATCTCCCTGCTTTCCCGCAGCATTCATGAAGATGAAGGGGACGCGGATCTCTTCGAAGTTGTACTGGTAGCCACCGGGAGCCTTGTTCTTGCGTGAATCGAGATCGAGAAGGTCACCGTCGATCAACAGTGAGAACATCTTCGCCAGGTCTGGATGAACCTGTCCGAAGATCTGGCTGCAGCCGTCGACCAGTGAGGTTCCGCCTTCCAGTGGGCGAAGTGGGGAACGACCCTTCGGATCGACCGAGGAATCCCACGGGCGGAGTTTCTCGACTCCGAGGGATTCGCGTCGTTTGGCCGCACGCTCTTTGACCAGCGGCAAGATCACCTTCTCGATGGAGTCGTGAAATTGCATGCACTGCTCGGGGCCGTAATCGAATCGCTCCAGCTGGCGAAAGCGCAAGGTCCTGTAGTTGTCGAGGCCGGTGTTGAGTGCCATCTGATGTCGTAATTGAAGTTGTCGATCAAAGATGTCCTGGATCTTGTCGTTGTCCTGGCCGAAGCGATCCCAGATGGCGTTGAATGCCGATTCTCGTCGATTTCGATCGGTCTCCTGGAGGATCCTTCCCATGTAGGGAATGGTTCTGGTTTCCCCATCGAACTCGACAGTCATCGCTCCGACGACCTTGTCGTACTCGGCGTCGAGTTTCGATTCCTCGGTTTGCAGGGGAATATTATCTTCACGGAACAGTTCGACGCTGTTTCTCACCGACTTGATCCAACTGCCGAACTTCTCGGTGGGCAGTGAATCGAGGGCGGGGGACGCAATGAATTTGCGATCCATGTCAAACATGATCTTCTTGAGACCTGGTCTGATCTTCTCGATCCATTCCTTGTATCGGGCATCGATCTCTTCGTCTTTGGTGAAGCAGGTGTGCTGGACGAAACGGCGGGCACCTTCCTCGGCCAGAACCGAATCGATCTCGCTCCATTCGGAGCACCATGCCAGCAGCGAATCTGGATTGTCGATCTCTCGGGTCAGTAGATCGGTGTAAATCGCCTCGATCGCTTCGAGGCTGTCGGCTGAAAATTCCTCGTTGAGGAATTGCCGGGGGAACGCAGTCTTCTCCATCGATGTTTTTCCCTTCTTGGGGCCGAATCGGCAGTTGCTCTGTACAGTCTGGAGGTGGATTCTAACCGCTGTGCCGGGAGGAATCACCGAGACCCGTGGGAAACGGAGTGACCAGTTGAGAAGATATCAGGGAGAGACGGGCCAGGTGGAGGTGGTCGAGCAGCGGTCGAAGCAGCTGGAAGGAAACCCCCTGGGGGATCCTCCGCTGCGAAATATCGCCATCTGGACCCCTCCAGGCTACTTGGAGGAGGGCTCGGAACGGTATCCACTGCTGGTCGATCTGGCCGGATTTACCGGCAGCGGAATCAAACATCTGGCCTGGTCTGCCTTCACCGAGAACCTGCCGGAGAGACTCGATCGGCTGGTCGGAACCGGGCAGATGAAGCCGTGCATCGTGGCGATGCCGGATGGCTTCACCTCGCTGGGAGGAAATCAGTACATCGATTCTCCGGCGGTGGGGCCCTGGGCCAGTTACCTGGTCGAAGAGCTGGTGCCCTTCATCGATGATCGCTGGCGAACGCTTGCCCAGCGAGATCACCGCGGAGTGTTCGGAAAATCCTCCGGTGGCTACGGAGCACTGGTCCACGGCATGCTTCACTCCGATACATGGGGGGCGATCGCCTGTCACAGCGGCGACATGTACTTCCCCTACGGCTATCTACCCGATTTCCCACTGGCGATCGATGTGCTGCGAAGGTGCGGTGGAAAGGCCGCCTTCCTCGAGAAGTTTCGCAAGAAGGTCAAGCCGCGTCACGATGATGTGATGACACTGATGATTCTCGCGATGGCCGCTTCCTATGACCCGGATCTGCAGCGACCGGGGGAATACCACCTGCCCTTTGATCTGGAAACCGGTGAAATCATCGATGAGAGGTGGCAGCGGTGGTTGGAACACGACCCGGTTCAGATGGTCGATCGACATCACACCGCTCTGAAATCACTGAAGTGCCTCTTCATCGATTGCGGCTCTAGGGACCAGTACCGTCTTCACCATGGAGCGAGAATGCTGGCAAAGAAACTCGAGCAATTCGGTGTTCCGCATCTGCATCAGGAGTTCGATGACGACCACTCTGCTGTGGATTACCGACTGGATGTGTCGCTTCCAATCCTGGCGGAAGCACTGTCCCCATGATTTGGCACGTTGCAGGCCCGGGCGAACTTGTCGAGATGAAAAAAAACCCCGCCGTCGTTGACGGCGGGGGTCTTCTTTTTGGCGGAGCCAGCCGGTGGTTCGGGTGAACCTGGTGTGGTGCTAGCAGCCGTCGAATTCTTGACAGGTGAGGTTGTCGATGGAGTCGTCTGGTCCACAGCTACTGCTGGGAGCTGGCGGAACCGATCCACCTTCGAACAGGTACTCCAGCAGCGAGATGGCATCGGCGATGTTGACCAGTCCGTCGTCGTTGATGTCGGAAGCGTCGATGCAGGTGGAAGGAGTCTGACCCTGACCGAACAGATCCAGCAGCAATACGGTGACATCGACCAGATTGCGGGTGCCGTCCATGTTCAACTCGCCGCGAACAAATTCGGATCCAGTTCCTGAAAGGTCTCCCGAGAACATGTAGATGACACCGTTGTCTCCACCGATCAAGTAACTGACGGGAGTGCCAAAGGGTCCGGTTTCCGTCGAGGAGATTCCGACCACTTCTCCAGTGTTCACCGAAGGAGCGATATCGAATCCAATTCCGCTGGTGACACCGTCGACCGCACGCTCGATCCGGCTGATTCCGGCGTCGTTCAGGGAGCCCACCGCGAAATCACAGACGCTGTTGTTGGCGGTATCGCGGGAAGTGATTCCGGCGAGGAATACGGCCGCTCCGGTGGGAGTCGGGGGGACCGACATCCACATGCCATCGGTGGTTCCATCCGCATCGAAGGCGAAGAAGGAGGCAACCGAACGATCGATTCCGAGGAACTGTTGATCGTGAGTGGACCAGGTGATCTCACCGATCAGACCCAGTGGAGTCGGGGACTGAAGAGTGGTACTCGAGATGATGGAGCCTTGCAGGTCGGTGTGAATCAACTCCCCAGCTTCGGTCATCCAGGCGAGGGTGTCATCGGAGGCGTTCCATGCCAGGCCCGACAAATTGACCGTCGACGTGAAGGGGCCTGCGATGCTCGAAACAGGAGTCAGGTCTTTGGAGTAAAGCCAGGCTGTGAGCCCGGATGCATCGGCGACCACCAACTGGTTGGTGCTCTCGATGACAGTGGTGGGGCCCGACTGTGATCCGCCGAAGGCCACCTGCCCCAGAAGGCGACCAAATCCGACCACGACATCACAGACCGCCGCCGGAAGAGTGGCACCACTCGCCGGTACAGGCTGGAGTGAGTACGAGTAGGTTCCTGAATCGAGATCGGTATCGGTGTAAGTCGAATCGGTACCGGGAAGATCTGCAATCGCAACACCGTCACGCAGCAACAGGATGCTCGAGTATGTGATGGGGTTGACCCACTCGAGGGTCACATTGTTGTCGCCGTCGGCAGCACAGGTGAAGACGGTGACCGAAGGAGCATTGGGATTGGGTACCGGAACCTCGACGATCGAATTGTTAGTGAGATCGATCACGAATTCACTGGGGCCACCCCAGGATCCGGTCTCGGTCCAGGCGATTCCGGTGACCCAGCCAGAGAGGGCATTGATACTGGCGAGGGGGTAGAAGAGACCCTGTTCTTCGCCTGTATCATCGACCCGCTTCACCTGAGAGGAACGCTGGTCGGAAGGGGCTCCCACGGGAAGGTCGAACAGGTATTCGCCGGTCAGGGGATCGAGTGTGATCGTCAGCCCGAGACCGAAGACCTCTGCCGTTGCGGTGATCACTTCGGGATTCTGAAAGGAGTTCCCTGAAAAGGTGCCGTCGCTGAGAAACTCAAGGTAGAGATCATCGTCATAGGCATTGGTCCAGTAGTTTCCGGTCCCGGCGTGCCATGCCAGCCCGGTCACTTCAGTGATGCCAGCGGGCAATTCGATGGGGGTCTGAGAAATCAAGATTCCGGCTGAACTGGAAGACACTAGCCAGTTTTGTCCCTGGTCCTCGACTAGCCAGTAGAGAAGGTCTTCGTCGCTATTCCAGCTGACTCCCAGGTAGGCCGCAGGACCGATGGGACTCAGGTACTGTGATGGAGTCGAACTCAGTGAGTTGACCTGGTACTTGTAGAAGAAACCACTGAAGGCATCGGCGACGACGAGACTCGATTCTCCGTCGATCACCGTGGTTGCCCAGGGGTAGTCCCCCGGATAACTGGTGTTCTGCACGAAGCAAGTTCCGAAGGGGGGATCGCTGACGGGGCAGGGAACCTGCGCCTGGAGAGATCCGGCCAGTGAGACCAGTAGCACCATCACCGGGAGCCAGGGTGCCAGGTCGGCGAGGGAAAACTGTGAACTGCGGGAATCGGATGATGGTCGAGAGATCATGATTCGTCTTTCATCACTACGGTCCCTGTTCGGGAGCCGGTAAGATTCTTTCTCGAGTACAAACAGGATCGTGACGATCAGTGAAACGACTCGCAGGAGAGCGGGATGTTCAGGCGCTGTAACTCAAGGAACCGAAAGGTACGGTCTCCTGCATTGTTACGGTCCTGAATGCTACGGTCCTGAAAGGTACTTTCCTGACGGCCTCGGTTCTGAAGGACTCTGTTCTGAATGACTCTACCTCGGGCTTGCGCAGGGTAGGCAACCACGGCCCATCCCCTCCAAGTCGACTGAAGTGGCCACGTGGATGTGGCCAAGAATGCTCGAAGAAACGTTCAGGGGAGTCAGCGAAATCGCACATCAGGGGCGACGACTCGACTTGCTGAAACTGAATATCGACGGGACTACAGGAGCCCCAGGGCATCGTTTCTTCACCAACCTGAATTCTATCCGAGAGTTGTGGCGTGTCAATCGGCCCAGATAGAGGGGCTGTAGAGCGGTAAAGATTTCCGGAATCGAGCGGTTGAAACGAACTACCGGCTCGAGTTTTTGGCCAACTCTCGGGCACCAAAATGACGTCCTACTGCCCGTCTTGCACGGACCAGGGAGTCGGCGACCGCCTGTTGCGACACTTTCAATCGCTCTGCGATCTCCTGCTGCATCAGTGATTCACGGTAGTAGAGTCGCACCACCTCTTGCTGACGGGGAGTCAGAATTTCGATGTTATCGAGCAGCACATTGACGCTTCGAAGGCCCATGTAGAGTCGGGAGAGGTCCTCAGAATCGACTCTTCCTCGCTCCATGCTGGGGATTAGATTCTCGACCAGATCGCAGATTTTCCCGCAACTGTTACGAATCGGGCAACTGGAGCAGAAAGGGCCGTAGGCACCCACGTTTGCCGTCGAATCGCCGGCTCCGTGTCCATTCATCTCGGGATAGGCCATCGAGTTTCCGGCCGCTGCCATGGGTATCGCCTTTCACAACCTGAAACCTCCAACTGAGAGGCCTCTCTGATCAAGCATACACCACGATCTCGTGGACGGCATCTCTCCGGTTTGAACCCGATGGTGCCAAGAAATACGGGTCCCGCTGAACCTGACGATTCAGCGGGACCCGGTCAGTTCTCACTTCTGTGTAGTTCGATCTCCTAGTAGGGGGAATCGATGCAGTCGAGTACGTCGTCGGTCGGATCCAGACCGGCATCCGGGTAGGGTGCGGCGGGCGGAATCAGCGGCGTTCCATCCGCATGCAGGTAGTAGAAGATCATCAGCATGGCATCGCCGATGGTGACGATTCCGTTGTCATCGAAGTCTGCCGAATCGAAGCAAGTCGGCTCTGCTCCATTGACGAAGAGCCAGTTGAGTACCCAGATTCCATCGGCGATGTCGCAGTGGGTATCACTGTTGGCATCCCCTCTCAGGAAGGTCTTGACGAATCCAGAGCAGGTGGTGGAGGTGGTGATTCCATCGGCATGCTCAGCCCAGATATTGTAAGTGTAAGTGCCCTGGGCAGGGACCACATCGATGGTGCTGGTGGCGGAACCCGGAATCGAGGAGATCAGGACTCCGTTGCGCTCGATATGAATCGTCGAGTAGGTCGCAGTGTTTTCCCAGTTGAGATGAATCGGCGCACCGAAGAAGGTGCAAGAGAGGTTGATGGGCGCCGGCAAGATGGTCACCGAGCAAGTGATGGGAGCGGTCTGGGATCCCGCCAGTGTCGCGACGACTTCGTAGGAGTAGGTTCCGGCTTCCAGCGGGAGGTCGGTGTAACTTTCTTCGGTTCCACCGACGAAACCAACCAGCACGCCATCGCGAGAGATCTGGATCAGGTCATAGGCCTCTCCGTTGCTCCAGGAAAGGGCGTTGCCGTCACCGATGGTGCTGCAGGCGATTCCGGAGAGCGGTTGCGGCACCACGATGGTGCAGCAGGTGGTGGCTCCGGTGCCATTACCGATGTTGACCACCAGGCAGTACTCGTAGGTTCCGGGGCCCGGATTATCGGTGGTGCTGGTGTCCGATCCTGCCAGCGAGCCGATGGGGGCACCGTTACGGGTCAAACTGATGAAGTCGCCTGCGGCGGGGAGGTCCCACGCCAGTTGCACGGTGGATCCACCCGCAAGCGAACAGCTGATGTTCTGTGGAGTAGAGGGGACCTCTTCCGAGCAGGATGCTGTGGAGGAGGTGCTCGCTTCACCGAGGTTGGCGGTCAACTCGTAGTTGTGTGGACCATGAGGCTGGGCCGGGTCGGTGAAGCTGTTGGTGGTTCCGGGCAGTAGTGCCAGCAACGCACCGTCTCGTGTCAACGACAGGGTGTCGTAATCATCGGTGTTGGTCCAGCTGAGAACCACATCACCAGAGGTGGCGACACAGCCGAAGCCGGTCGGAGCGGAGATCACCCGAGCAGAACAGCAAGTCGCAGCACTGGTGCCGGTACCGATCAGGTTGACCACACAGTACTCATGGGTGCCGACCGGAGATCCCGAGTCATCGTAGGAACTGGCACCACCTCCGAGGGTGGCGATCACAGTTCCATCACGAGAGATCTGAACGGTGGTGCCGGGAGCCGGCAGGGTCCACGAGAGAGAGACGGTCGACCCGAGAGCAGAGCAATCCATGTCGATCGGGGTCGAAGGCACATCGACGGTGCAGTCGACGGTGTCGCTGATACTGGAAGCACCGGCGTCGGCAGTCATGTCGTAACTATGTGCCCCGGCTCCTGCAGTCGCATCGTGGTACGAGCTGTCGCTTCCGGCGAGGATCGCCAGCGGTTGTCCATCTCGGTGGAGAGTGATGGTGTCGTAGACATCATTGTTGGTCCAGCTGATATCGATCTCGCCGGACACTGCAACGCAGCCAAAGCCAGTTGGAGCCGCGAGCACGCGCGCAGAACAGCAGGTCGCTGCACTGGTGCCGCTACCGATCTGGTTGACGACGCAGTACTCATGGGTACCTGCGGAAGCACCGATATCCTCGTACGAGGTGGCACTACCACCGAGGGTGGCGATGACGGCTCCATCTCGACTCACCTCGACGGAAGTGCCGTCGGTGGGCAAGGTCCAGGAGAGGGATACGGTCGATCCCAGCGCCGAGCACGCCATGTCGATCGGGGTCGAGGGCACATCGACGGTGCAATCGACGGTATCGCTGATGCTGGCGGCGCCGGCATCGGCGGTCATGTCGTAACTGTGAGCTCCGGCTCCTGCAGTCGCATCGTGGTAGGAACTGTCGCTTCCGGTGAGGATGGCCAGCAACTGGCCGTCACGATTGAGGGTGATGGTGTCGTAGACATCGTTGTTGGTCCATGAGATGTCAACTTCTCCGGCGACTGCTGCACAGGAGAAATCGGTCGGGGCAGCGAGTACCCGTGCACTGCAACAGGTGGTGGCACTGGTGCCACTACCGATCATGTTGACGATGCAGTACTCGTGGGTACCGACAGGCGCTCCCATATCTACGTAAGAGGTCGCACCTCCTGCGAGCATGGCGATGACGGTGCCATTACGACTCAACTCGATGGTTTCACCGGGTGCTGGCAAGGTCCATGAGAGTGAAGCGGTGGAGCCAAGTGCCGAGCAAGCCATGTCGGTGGGGGTAGATGGAACATCGACGCTGCAATCGACGGTGGCACTGGTGCTGGACGGGCCACCGTGGGCGGTCAGGTCGTAACTGTGAGCACCGTGTGCAGGCATCGCATCCTGGAAGGAGCTATCTCCTCCCGAGAGGATCGCCAGCAGTTGGCCGTCACGGTTGAGAGTGAGAGTGCTGTAACTGTCGTTGTTGGTCCAGGAGATCTCGACATTGCCCGCGACGGTCGAACAACTGAAGTCGCTCGGATCGGCCAGCACGTGAATGGTCGCGCAGATGGTGGTACTGGTGGCATCACCGATGTGCATCGTGACGCAGTACTGGTAGTCGCCCGGGGCCAGTCCGGTGTCGTCATGGGACTGGGTCGCTGCGGGTAAGGATGCGATTGGCATGCCATTTCTGGTCAGTTCAGCAGTGTCTCCAGGCCCGGTGTGACTCCACGACAATGAGGTGGTCGAGGCGAGTGCGGTGATTTGAAGATCGGTCGCCGGAGCGGGAACATCTTCGGAACAATCCACCGTCGAGGAACTGTTGCCGTCCTTGGCACCACTGAGGGTGTAGGTGTGCGAACCAGGTTCGGTGGCGAGATCGGTGTAGGAGGTGGTGGCTCCTGGCAGAACCGCGATGACGGCTCCATCTCTGAGCAGGGTCACGCTGTCGTATTCCTCGTTATTGGTCCAACTCATGTCGACATCTCCGGCGCTGCAGAGGCACGAGAAGTTGGTCGGAGGAGCAGGAACCAACAGGGTGCAGCAAGCGGAGGCACTGGTCTTGGGGCCGAAGCGATTCAACACGCAGTAGCTGTAGGTCGCAGGAACCACACCAGCATCGGTGTATCCAGCACTGGAGGGATCGAGTTCGGCGATCAACGCACCGTCGCGCCACACCTCGATGGTGGTGGAGGGCTGGGTGTTGACCCAGGTCAGAACCGAATCCACTCCACCCGAGACTGAACAGGTCAGATCGGCGGGTGGGTACGGAACGGTGACCTCACAGGCGATGGTCTTCGATTCGTGATCTCCGATGCGGCCACTGACCTCATAAAGATGAGGACCCGGTCCGGCGATGCTATCGACATAACTGGTCGCGAGGCCATCGAGGTCTTCCAGGATGGTGCCTCCATCGCGCTTGAGGATCACATTGTCGTAGGCCTCTGCATTGGTCCAACTGATGGTGGCGATGGCCGAATCTACTCCACAGATGATCTCCACCGGTGGGGCTGGCACGATGGCCGGGGTACAGGTGTCGACGCTGTGGTTGTTGTCGATCCTGGCACGCAAGCAGTACTGGTAGGTGCCCGGGTCGAGTGTTGGATCGATGTAAGAGGTTGCCGAGGCGGGAAGGGTCGCGATGACGATTCCGTCGCGGAAGATCCGGATCGATGTGGCGTCCTCGGTGGGGGCCCAGGTGAGTAGCATGTGAGTGCCCTCGACGAGTCCGGTTCCGAGGGCGGTGATCGCCTCGGGAATGACCGTGGTGCAGTGGGTCGAATCACTTTCACTGGATCCCTTGAGACCTCGAAGGGTGTAGGAGTAATCTCCCGCGGCCAGCGGGGAGTCGATGTACTCGGTCGTGGTGCCGCTCACGGTGGCGAGGAGCGTCGATCCTCGCATCACCTCGACCTGGTCGTAGGCGGGCGCGGGGTTCTGCCAGTTGAGGCGAACCTGATCCCCCTCACCCTTGCAGGTCAACGCTGCTGGACTGCGCAGGACCGTCAGTCCACACGATTGTGCGGCAGAGATCCCTTGACGACGCTGTGCGGTGATCGAGTAGGTGCGATCTCCATAGGAAACGTCTTGATCGGTGTAGCTGGTGCTACTTCCCGAGATGGTATCGATCAGGAAGCCGTCGCGGCGAATCGCGATGCTGTCGTAGGTTCCACCGTTGCTCCAGGAGAGGAACACCGATGAGCCGGAGGCGGAACAGTTGAGGGCCCCCAGCGGATCGGGAACGGTCAGGGTGCAGCAGCTTCTTCCGCTTTCTCCGGTGAACTTGACCCCGCGCACACAGACCGCGTAGTCGCCAGGTCCACCCTGGATCTGGGTGGTGTAACTCTGGCTAGTTCCAGGGATCTGATCGATTTCGGTCACGGTGGAGGAGTCGGTTCCCGGTCCGAACTCGATGATGATGTAGTCATAGGCGTCGGTATTGAGCCAGCTGAAGGTGGCGATGTCCACATCCGAGGCGCAGGTGAGATTGTCGACCGAGATGGGATCGACCAGTTCACAAGTGGCACGAGCACTGACCGCTCGTCCATCATCGGCGACACCCTCTATCTCATAGATGAAGCGTCCTGCAGAGATGACATCCGTGGTGGTGGTGGCATCTCCGGCGAGTGTCTGGATGTGGGCTCCATCGCGGTAGATGTTGATCAGTTCGAATCCATTTGGATTCGGCATCAGGTTCCAGTGGATGGTGGCGATGATCTGATTCTGGGCATCTGGAGCGGCACTACAGGTGGCGGTGTAGGGCGGCATCAGCGCAGTGATACTGCAACTGGTGGAGAGTGTCGTGGTTCGATCTCCGCGCTCCACCACACTGTACTGGTGGATTCCAGAAGAGACATTGGTGTCGTGGTAGGAGGTGCTCCCACCCGGCAGAGTGCTCTGCAGCACACCATCGCGGTAGAGGTCGATCAGGTCGTAGTTATCACTGTTACTCCAGGAGATGGAGATGTCCCTGTGCAGGGATGTACAGTCGAGAGCCGCGATCGGTATCATCACGCGGATGTCGCTGCTGCGCTTGACGGTATTGATTCCACGACGCCGTCCACGGACCGAGTAGTTGTGATCTCCGTAGGCGACTCCTGAATCGGTGTAAGCCTCGGTGTCACCTGGCAAGGTTTCCAGCAAGTTTCCATCTTTGAACAGATCGACTTCGTCGTACACCGCACGGTTGTTCCAGGTCACATCGACGGTCTGTCCCAGGCAAACGGTCTGAACGTTGTTGGGAGAACGCAGTTTGTGACCGAGGAATATGTAAACGCTTCCTGCCATGTAGCGTCCGTAGGGCTTCGCTCCAGCCGCACCGATCAACAGGTCGTTTCCTCGGTCATCATTGAAGTCGCCAGCGGCACCGACCGAGACACCTACTTCTTGCCCTTCGGTGAGACCGAGGTATCCGCGTCCTTCATGCTGGAACAGGTCCAGCAACTGGGATTCACCCAGCATCTGGCCACCATTGACCCGGTGAGCCATTCCTTTTTCAACATCGAGCAAGATCGATCGGGAGATGCCGATGATGTGGTCATCGATACCGTCACCACTGAAGTCGAGAGTGGTGTGAACCGACTGACCGTCTTCATCATTGTCGTAGAAACTCATGTACCTGGTGATCCATGGTGCAGGGTTGGCGAGATTGATCTCGGCAGGGGGGCTGAACCCTCCACGAACCAGGTACGCCACATTGGCAATCGTTTCAGGATTGTGATCGTGGAGTGAGCGACTGATCAGCAGTTCCGTGTCTCCATCCGCATCCGAATCGCCGGCACAGGAGATCGATTGCCCCAGTTCATGGTTGGCCTGGGGAACCCGAATGGTGGTACTGGTCAGGCCACTGGCTGCGATGTCGTTGAGTGCGACTTCAGCAGGAGGAGTACTACCTCCATAGATGATCCAGGCGCGTCCCGCATTTGCGGAGGACTCGTCGGAGTGGCGCATCGATGCGATGGCGATGTCCGAGTATCCGTCTCCATTGAAGTCCTCGAGATCGGCGACGCACGATCCCACCTCCTGATTGGGTCCACCGGAGCGGAAGATGGTCACATTGCCATGGGAGTTCTTGAGGTCGATGATGGAAGGAAGAGAGTTGCCTCCACGGATCAGGAAGGCACTTCCACACACTTCCAGGGAGTCGTTGGAGTCCTCGGGGGCTCCGAGGAGGATATCGGCAAAGCCATCTCCATCGAAGTCCCGGGCACCAGAGACGGAAGCGCCCAGATGCGAACCTTCGCGGGCACCGATGATCTCGACTCCGGAAGATCCAAGGTTGGATACGTCGATGATTGCCGGCGGATTGGCGGAGCCGTAGATGATGTACGCTCGTCCTGCTTCTTCCTCATCGGGGTCGCTACTGGAGGCTCCGGGGGCACCGATGATGTAGTCATCGTAACCATCTGCGTTGATGTCACCGGCGCCAGAGACCGAGGCTCCCAGCATCGAACCGCCAGGTGCACCCTGGATGATGATGACACTTCCGGGGTGGGGGTATAGCAGGTCCAGTTCGGTGGCGGGGGAACTGGAACCGAGGATCACGTAAGCTTTTCCACCGGTGTTGTGGGAGCGGTTATCGGATCCAGGGGCTCCAGCGACGATGTCGGGAATCCCGTCCCCGTTCACATCTCCGGCACCCGAGGTGGAGGCTCCGAGATGGTCCTCGGCGTGGGCTCCAATGATCTGGATCTGCGCGGTATCGATGAAGACCTGATCGGAGGCGTCGACGATCGACGACAAGGGTAAGAAAATGATGGATGCGATCACAAAAACAACACAGGTATATATACGCAGACTCATAACAGTTGCTCCAATTTTGTCGAATAATTGCACCGAATATTCGGCGCAAGACACACTCCTAATGATCGAAGATCAATATTTACCAGTTCGCTTTAAACGAAAATCTGGATACGACCCAAGAGTAGGATCTTACGCTCCATATGCAAGCACTTGCTCTATACGGAACAAATGGTCGTGATCCGAGAGTCGCAGGCGGGGGAGAAGCCAGAGCTGTTAGTCTGACAAAAAAAGTAGAGGAAGTGCCCTGTATGGGCACTTCCTCTGGCATTGACCGCGAAATTTCTGTCAGATTGAATATCCGATTAGGAACTGACAGTTTCGGTATTCGTGACATTGATGTCACTTGTAGCATTCGTAGCCACCGATGCGTTGTTGGTCCAGTTGGAAGCGTTGGCGACAGGATTCTCGATCACGCAGTTGGTGCAAGCATTGGAGATGGCCTTGGTGACCCAGTATCCACAGATGCTGACGACGAAGGGGAAGTAGATCGCCTCCACCGCAACGACGGCACTGGCCGCGTAGGAGCTGAAGAAGGCACCGCCACAGAAAAGGAGTCCGGCGTAGAGGAATCCCTGAGCAGCGGTATTCCAATAGCAGGACGCATCATAGGCGTTGTCGACGTTGCCGCTGAAGACCTGGTAGCCACTCTTCCACATCGAGGTGGTGCAGATGGCGAAGCAGGTCACCAGTGAGGTGGCGATCACCGCAAAGAAGACGTTCGCATCAAACGCTGCATTGATGGCGTAGTTGGTGGCGATGGTGCAGAGGGCAAGGAACCCCAGGACACCTGTGATTACCCGAGTAGTCGGGTAGTTGACGTTGTTGCAGCTGGTGCTGCCGTTCGTGTTGGCGTTCATGGCCAGACCTTTCTCATGGTGCCGGCGTAAAACTCAACAGTGCCGGCTAGGCTTCGCTGACCCAGTCCGTCTGGGCCCTAAGCCTTCTTCGGCCAACGGTGAGGGAATCTTTACCGATGAGTTGGATTTTGCGCCAGATCAGGGCGGCTTGCCGAGGACCGTTGGGCCAGATCGGCGATCAGATCAGAGCCCAGCGTCTTGGCGTCAAAAGTCTTCTGGGCATGTTGGCGTGCATTATCAGCCATCCCCTTCCGTCTCAAGGGGTCCCTCGCCAGAGTGAGAATAGCACGGGTCATCGTATCTACTGCTTCATTTTGAAGCAGTAGCCCGCACTGCTCCGGGATCAGGTCTGGCAGCAATCCACGGCGGCTGGCGATCACCGGAACGCCGCAGGCGAGTGCTTCGCGGGCGGCTCTACAGGTCCCATCGGAGCCAGGCACGAGAAAGAGCAGCAGGTCAAATCGGCGCAACTGCTGCGGGTAGAGATCGGGGTCGATGTAGCCGGCAAATCGGATCCGATCGCCGAGCCCGGTTTGCTGTGCGGGGATCCTCGCCACCTCATCCTGGTGAGTTCCGCGGCCGAGGATCACCAGTTGTAACCGAGAATCCTCTGCTGCGGCGGCAGCGAACGCCTCGATCAACTGGGGAAATCTGCGGTGCCTCTGCATTCGAGCGACGACGCCGATCACCACCGGTGCATCTCGATCAGCAGAGAGGCCGGGATCAGCGGCGGGAGCGAACCGTTGTAGATCGACCGGAGGGGCGGTGATTCGGGTGCGGCCTCGTAACTTCGGGTGCTGTTGGAGCAATCGATCTTCTGCTCGGCTGGAGGGCGGCAGCCACAATCGTGTCCGAGCGGCGGTCCACGCCGCACGCCAGCCGCTCGGGGGGTCGAGCTGGTAGCTGCTTCGGATCACTCCGGGACCCTTCTTCCCACAGGCAAGGCAAGCCAGCAGGTGATCTCCATCGAGATGGCAGTGAAGGAAGTCGGGACGCTCCGCCTCGATCGAGCGGCGAAGTCGGGAGACATCTCTGGGTAAGGAGGTCCAGCGCAAGTGCTTGGCCAGTCGCAATCCGGTGACCGTTTCGAGTCCCCGGCTGCGGGCGATCTGCTCGACGCTGTTTTCTGCATCGGGATGAGTGCTGGAGAAGAAACGGACCTCTGCGCCTGCTGCCTGCTGACTGGATGCCATCACCATCGCCAGGTCGGCAGGTCCGGTGAATTTGTGATTGGCGAAGAGGTGGAAGATTTTCACCCTTTGGCCTCCGCCGACTCCGGCAGTGCCCTAGGCGGACGCCACTCTGGACCACGGTGGTGCCGAGGAACTCGATCGGGATCGATTCCACGAGCCCGTAATGACCTTCGTTCCCACAGCACTGCGTACTTGAGGAAGACATAGAAGGATCCGACAGCGGCCAGGATGAAACCGGCGAATCCATCGCGGTAGCCCCGATCCAGCAGGTACATGCGTAGGAACTTCCACGGCGCCCTCAACGCCATTCCTCGGATGGCGCTGCGTTTCGTGCCTTCCATCTCTCGTGCTGAGATACTGGTGAAGAAATCGATCGTCTCCATGTGGTGATGCAGATGATCGAACGAGTAATGGAGCAGATCGCCTTTCAAAGGGAAGGCTGAACCATCGAGGGAGATGTGGTCGTGGGGATTGGTGCCCGCCCACCGTGCGCTACGACGATCGAACACCCGGATCTTTCGATCTGGATACCAGCCGCCATGTCGGATCCAGCGCCCCAGATGCCTGGTGAGACGCGGCATCGAATATCCCCGATGGCTGGGAGTATGATCGAGGTGGTGTTCCAGTTCAGCACGGAGTTCCGGTGTGACCCGTTCATCCGCATCGAGCGAGATGATCCAGTCGGTGGGGGCCAGGTCCACTGCACGATTCTTCTGTTCGACATGGCCGGGCCAGTCGGTGACATGCACTCGATCGGTGAACTCCCGGGCGATCTCGACGGTCCGATCGGTGGATCCGGAATCGACAACGACGATGTTGGGGACCCAGCGAAGTGACTCCAGGCACTCCCGGATGTTGCCCTCCTCGTTGAAGGTGATCACCGTTGCAGTCAGATCGATCATGATGTCTCGCCGTAGTAACGAGGTTGCCATTGCCGATCGAGGGCAGGATCAATCTCAGCTCGGAGCCGGTGAAACACTTCGATCGACTCCTTCTCTGGTGGACCCAACTGGTATCGAACGCAACGCTGAAGGTAATCTCGGGCAGCCCCTTCGTCGAGTACATCAGGATACCGCTTCGAAAACTGCGCGGCAAAGAGTGGACGCTGGTCGATGCCCAGCTGGGCGGCGCGTGCCACTTCCTCGATGACCGTGGGGTCCAGTTGAGTTCTGGTCAACCACACCGCGAAAACGAAGGGAAGATCGGTTCGTTGCTTCCAGGCCATGCCCAGGTCGATCCGGTCGAGAGGTGAACGGGTCCGGTGTTTCAGTGCTGCATCTCCGATCAGGAGTACCGCATCGACGGTGGAGTCCTGCTGCAGCAACGACAGATTGGATGCGGTTTCGATGATCTCCAGTGGTGGCAGTTGATCGAGGTGCCTGAGAACTTGCAGCAGAGCCACCGACGAGTTGCTGGCTTGATCGACGGCAACACGTTGGAGGGACGTCCACGGTTTCTTGTGAAAGAGCAGTATCGAGGCGACTTCTCCCAGGCAGGAGATGCAGTGGCCCTCGAGGATCCTGTAATCGGGTCTTCTGCAAGCTTCGACCTGGGGGACCAGCCCGACATCGATGGATCCGTTGCGCAGTGATCGGGCGAGTTCACTGGGACTGGAATCGACGATCTGCCAGCGAGTGTCGTTTCGGGACAGATGTCCACACAACGGTTCAGCGTTGAGAAAGTGGATGGCTCCGATGCGCATCATCAGCGCCTCCACTGTGAACGGGGTAGGTACTGCTGGCTGGCAGTGATCAGCGATCTCATCCGATCACGATCCGCACCGGTCACTCCGTGGATGAATCGAATCGCCTCACCGATGCGAAGTGGTGGGGTGTTGAGCCCGATCGATTTGCGGTAGGAACGGATCAGGCGGGTCAGGTTGGAGTGTCGATTCGCCAGCGGGGCGAGCCCCCCTGGATCCAGATCGACCAGGATGGCCCTGGGGAACTCTCCTTCTCGTTGCTGGATGAGAATGTTCATCAAATTCAGGTCGCCGTGAAGAAAGCCTGCCTGATGGAACTTCTGGATCGTCTCGGCGGTGGCTTTCAGCACCGCTCTCCGTTGTTCATCCGATGGCATCTGATCCTCAAGAAATTGTTTCAAGGTTTGAACATCGTTTTCCAGTCGGATCAACATCTCTACTCGCTGACCGATGGTGGCGGCAGTGGAGGCCACGGCGATCACGTTGGAAGTGGGGATTCCCAGAATCCGAGTTTCTTCACCCATCTCCATCTCTCGTAGAAATCGAGCACAACTGAGGTGAAGCGTGGAGATGAAGTGAGAGAGCCATCCTCCTCTGAGACAGCGCTTCCACAGCAGTAGCGATCCGTCAGTTCCGCGGTACACCGGATGTGGTTCACGCCCGCTGCGGTGTTGTTCGGGATGGACGGATGCAATGCCTCCGAGAAAGCCACAGTCTCGCACCAGGTCCATCTCGGAAGGGAGGATCCAGACGGTTCGCTGACCCGATTCGAATCGAACCGGTGGGGTGACTCGGGTTCCCTTCGCAGGGACAGGAATGCTGGGAGTCGGGGTCGGATCCTCAATCATGGGTGCTCTTGAACCCTGATCCGCCAGCCGCCTGTAGAGGAAACGGGAGCCGAGGAATCGTTGGATGGAATTCGGTTGTCGCGATCTCGAGGAGATCGAACCGGAGTGTTGGGTGAAGGATTGTTGAAAGAAGAAAAATGGTCGGGCCGAGTGGATTCGAACCACCGACCTCCACACCCCCAGCGTGGCGCACTACCAAACTGTGCTACGGCCCGACTTTTAATCTGTCTCGTGGCAAGGTCATGGATGCTAGTGATAGTGTTGCTCCCGTCAAGGCTTCCCAACACCTTCATCCTCTTCTTCTGGACCAGTTTCAACACTGGGACTGACCTGAACAGTAGTTTTGGCCCCATCCGGGAGTTGACTCGGGGGTAGGATTACCCCTCCCGAGATGGTGAAACGAAGTACTTCCTCGACACTCAGGTCCAGTTGGATGATCGACTTTCGGGAGGCCAGGATGGTATATCCGGTGATCGGTGTCGGGCTCGAGGGGATAAAGATGGAGACCATCTCCTCGCCGGTGAATTCGCTGACCGTCTTGAATCCGGAACTGGTGACAAACCCCAGCGACCAGATCCCCTTGCGTGGATACTCGACCGCCACGGCGGTTTCGTATTCGATCTGATTCTTTTCCTCGAAGAAGAACTCGGTGACCTGTTTGGCATAGGGGTAGATGATCTTGATCAGCGGGACCTGTCGGATGAAGCTCTCGATCAGCTTCAGTAACTGACGACCGAGATAGCCCCTGAAGATGATTCCCACGGCAAAGACCAGCAGTAGCGCGAGCAGGAATCCGAGCCACTGCGGGGCGATTTCCTCGATGAATTGAGAAAAGGGCAGATCATCGCCACGCTCCGGTGCTCCGCTACTATCGATCTCCTCGTCCAGTTGCCATTCGGGGTAATTGAGTACCCCTCCCCAGAAGTGGTCCTTCGCCAGCTGCGAGGAAAGTCCCTTGTGGATCAGATTATTGAGTGGACCGGCGATTTTTTCGTCGAGGAAGTTGTAAGCGATGGTCAGGATCAGGATGGTCAGGACCGTCGGTAGCAAGGTCGCCAAGCCGGTCAGGAATGCCCGGCTGAGGCCTCCTCGAGGCTTCTTCTGATTCTTGGTTCTGGACAAGGTATCCCTTCCGCCGGCTTCTCTGGTGGGTCAGTGGACCCGATCGTCGACCTCGTGCCAAGGCCATGGCTCTGTCGATCGCGTAGATCAACGGCTGGATCTCGGGCTCGCTGGGTGGTGTCGCTGCTGTGGTCCCATTCTGGTCAAAGAACCGTGTCTCGACAAGTTCTACAGTCGGTTTGGAGTTGTAGACCCGTTTGGGTACCCTGTTTCAACCCTGTCACGGGGATAGGGGGGGAGTGACCCAATGAGCCTCATCACACTTTCAGGCCTCACACCGACCAGTTCCGGGATCCACCTGGGCAACTACTTCGGTGCGGTCCGGCAATGGATAGATCTTCAGGATGCCGGAGGAGCCCACTACTTCATCGCGTCCTATCATGCACTCACCACGGTGCGGGACCCGGCGAAACTATCCTCCAACATCCGAGCCGTGGCGATGGATTATCTCGCTCTCGGTCTCGATCCAGAGCGAGCGGTGATCTACCGCCAGGAAGATGTACCGGAGGTTTGCGAGCTCTCCTGGATCCTCTCGACGCTGACACCGATGGGATTACTGGAACGATGTCATGCCTACAAGGACAAGGTGTCGCAGGGAATTTCTGCGGACCATGGCTTGTTCGCCTATCCCGTCCTGATGGCCGCCGACATCTTGATCGTTCGGTCGCACCGAGTTCCGGTCGGTCAGGATCAGAAACAACATGTCGAAGTGACCCGGGATATTGCCGGGAAGTTCAATCAGACCTATGGCGAAGTATTTCCAGTTCCAGAGCCGCTGATCCTCGAGGGGAATGCCGCCAAGGTGCCGGGGATCGATGGTCAGAAGATGAGTAAGTCTTATGGCAATGATCTCTGCATCTTCGAATCGGAGAAGAAACTCCGGAAGAGAGTGATGTCGATCGTGACCGACTCTCAGGGAGTCGATGAACCCAAGGAGCCAGAGGGCAACACTATCTTCGAGTTGTACAAGTTGGTCGCCACCGACGACAAAGTCGATGCGATGGCGGACAAGTTGAGGTCGAGCGGGATCGGTTATGGGTACGGCCACGCCAAGCAGGAATTATTCGAGACGATACTCGAATACTTTGCCGACGCCCGCAGTCGTCGACTGCAACTGGAGGAGAATCCGGATGAGGTCGAACAGATCCTACGCAGTGGAGCGGATCGAATTCGCCCGGTGGTCGAGAAAACGATGGAGGCGGTACGGTCAGCGATCGGGGTGATCCCCAGTCATTCGTAGCGATACCGCAGCATCGTAGCAGCAGCATCCTCGTGCGGTCTGGCTAGATCCGGGTCGGGAATTTCTCGCACATCTCCCGTACCTTTGCGCGGATCCCTTCGATCCGATTCTCGTCCTGAGGATTACCGAGGACTTCCAGAATCATCTCGCCGATGCTGGTGATCTCCGCGGTTCCCATCCCTCGGCTGGTGACGGTGGGGGTGCCGATCCTCATACCACTGGGGCGCCGTGGAGGGGCAGGGTCGTAGGGAATCATGTTCATGTTGACGACGATTCCGGCACGGCCCAGTGCAGCCTCTGCGATGTCACCGGTCAGATCCATCGAGCGAAGATCAGCGAGGATCATGTGATTGTCGGTACCCCCTGAAACCAGTCGTAACCCACCAGCGCTGAGAATCTCCCCTAACTGGACCGAGTTCTCGACCACCTGACGGGCGTAGTCACGGAACGAGTCCGTCATCGCTTCACGGAAGCAGACAGCCCGGGCCGCGACCTGATGCATCAATGGACCACCCTGGCCCCCGGGAAATACCGCGGAGTCAATTTTCTTGCGCCACTTCTTTCGGCACAGGATCAGGCCGCTCCTCGGTCCTCGGAGAGTCTTATGAGTGGTGGTGGTGACCACATCTGCGTGCGGAACCGGACTCGGATGCACACCTGCGGCGACCAGGCCAGCGATGTGCGCCATGTCGACCATCAAATGGGCACCGACCTCGTCGGCGATGCTCCGAAAGCCTGCAAAGTCGATGACTCTCGGATAGGCACTGGCACCGGCGACGATCAGCGCAGGACTGACCTCGTGCGCCATCTTGCGAACCAGATCCAGGTCGATCATCTCGTTTTGCTGGGATACTGGGTAGTGATGAAAGTTGTAGATCTTACCGGTGAGGCTCACCTTGGCCCCGTGAGAGAGATGGCCACCATGAGCCAGATCCATCGCCAGCACCGGATCACCGGGAGAGATGAGTGCGGAATACGCCGCGATATTGGCCTGGGTTCCTGAGTGCGCTTGCACATTGGCATGATCTGCACCGAACAGTTCGCAGGCACGAGAGCGGGCATGTTCTTCCGCCTCGTCGACCACTTCACAGCCGCCGTAGTAGCGTCGACCGGGGTAGCCCTCTGCGTACTTGTTGGTGAGTACCGATCCTTGAGCGGCCAGCACTGCGTCACTGACGATGTTCTCGCTCGCGATGAGATTGACCTCACCCTTCTGACGCGCTTCTTCTCGGACGATGATCGCGGCGATTTCTGGGTCAGTCTGTTGAATGGAAGTCATCTGTGTTCTTCCTATCGAGCCGACGGATCGGTCCTGGATTGTTGTCGTAGCCAGCTTTCAATGAAGGGTTGGAGGTCTCCATCGAGAACAGCGTCGGTGTTTGAAGTCTCGTGATCGGTTCTATGATCTTTTACCATCTTGTAAGGATGCAGCACATACGAGCGGATCTGGCTGCCAAAAGCAATCTCGCTCTTGATGCCCTGGATCCTGTTCATTTCCTCACGTCTTTTCTGCTCCTCTGCCTCGAGGATCCGAGCCTTGAGCACACGCATAGCCTGGGCTCTGTTGGCGTGTTGACTGCGTTCATTCTGGCACTGAACCACGATTCCGCTGGGAATGTGGGTGATACGAACCGCCGAGTCGGTGGTGTTGACGTGCTGTCCTCCCGCTCCACTGGCGCGATAGGTATCGACTCGAAGATCCACCTCCGCGATTCCGACGTCATCCACGACATCGGTTTCCGGAATCACCCTGACCGATGCAAAGGCGGTTTGTCGCCTGGCCTGGGCGTCGAAGGGTGAGATGCGAACGATTCGATGGACTCCCGATTCGGCACGAAGGTAGCCGTAAGCGTGATCCCCCAGCAGGTGGATGGTGGAGGATTTCAGACCCGCTTCTTCGGCGAACTGCTCATCGATGATGGTGGTTCGGTAGCCCTGTTGCTCAGCCCAGCGCAGGAACATCCGCTGAACCATCAATGTCCAGTCACAGGCATCGGTTCCACCGGCACCAGCTTGAATTTCGAGATAGGCATTTGCGCTGTCGTACTTGCCACGAAGTAGCGTCTTCAGTTCCAACTGATCGGCACGCTCCAGTAGCAGAATGCTATCCCGTTCGATTTCTTCGAGAGTTTCGGCATCACTATCTGCCACGGCCAGTTCGACCATCGCCAGGGAATCTTCCACCAGTTGCGCCAGGTCTTCGATGCTTTGTACAGATTCCTTGACCCGCTTCAACTCGGCGATGGTCTTTTCCGCATGGTCACGATCATCCCAGAAGTCAGCGACAGACATCTGCTCCTCGAGAACCTTGAGGCGCGCCTTCTGCTGGTCATGGCAGGTGGCATCGCGGATCCGCTCGAGCAGGGATTCGATGGCGTGCAGTCTCGAGTTGATCTCGGCGTTCACGATCCGTCACCATCCTGCCAGGGGGTTGTCATTGATCTGGTACCCATGGTGCCGCCGAGAGACCTCCGGGCCAAGAGGACCCGAGGACTCGGGCCCAACTAATCTCAAGAAATCAGCGGTTTTTTCGAGATGGAGGGGAATTCGGGGGGGGGGGATCGATCGGCACGGCTCGAAGTCAGTCGCCAGGAGGATAAGAAAGAAGGGCCCGACAGGAGAATCTCCTGCCGGGCCCCATCATCTACTGAGCGGTCAGGCAGCGATGGCTGCCCACTCCATGGAGTGGGTGCATCAACGCACGCACCTCTTAGCAGAGCCACGGACTATCATCAATGGATCACCTCCTTCCGGGTCAACACCCGGCCTCGCACGGACATGGCTTCCGCAGCCGGGGGACAGGGTCCCGTCCAGTGGCGTCCCACCGGATCGGCTGGAACAGGATCGGACACGGCAGTGTCAGACGCTGCTAATCGCAGAGATCGACGTCGATGTCGACTCCTGTGCTACGATTCTATCACTTGGCCCAGATGGGGGAATCGTCGGCGCAGCAGAGCGGCAGAAATGCCCTGAATTGGGTGAATTGGCGTGCCACTTGGTCCGCCGATCCAGGTCATGATGGAGTGGCAGGAGGAGTACATGATGGGTGCTTCAGAGAGCCTCCATTCGCGACCACTGATCGGCCGCCTGGCCCCCAGTCCTACCGGCGTCCTGCATCTGGGGAATGCTCGTTCCTTTCTCCTGGCATGGCTCTCGATTCGCAGCCGGGGGGGGCAATTGGGGCTACGGATCGAGGACATCGACGGTCCTCGAGTTCGATCGGGGGCCATCGAGAGCACCATCGAGGATTTGCAGTGGCTGGGGCTCGACTGGGACGGGGAAGTGCAGATCCAGAGTGATCAGCGGACGCGTCACCAGCAGGTGCTCGACACGCTGACCGCAGCGGGACTCGCCTATCCCTGTGTCTGTACCCGAAGTGAGGTGGAAGAGGCTGCCACTGCGCCGCATGAATCGATCGGTGTCGATGCTCCGGTGTACCCGGGGAGTTGCCGGGGGCGCTGGAGCAGCGAGCAGCAGGCGACCGAGGAAACGGGTCGAGACTGTGCCATCCGCCTGGCGGTGAGTGAGGACGCCATCGCCTTCGAGGATCGATTTGCAGGGCGCTGTGAAGGACGGATCCACGGCGATTTCGTGATACGCAAGCGCGATGGAACTCCTGCTTACCAGTTGGCGGTGGTGGTGGATGATCTCGACTCCGGGGTCACCGAGGTGCTTCGAGCGGACGATTTACTCCCATCGACACCGCGTCAGATGTTGATCTATCGTCATCTGGGGGCTGAATCACCCGATTATATCCATGTCCCGCTGGTCGTTGGGCCCGATGGTAGGCGGCTGGCCAAGCGCCACGGCGATACCAGTCTGGCTCACTATCGTCGAGAAGGGGTCTCTCCGGAGGCGATCATCGGGGCTCTGGCGCATGGCAGCGGATGGGTCGAAGAGGGATCTCGATGTCGACCGGAGGATTTGCTCGCTCGATTCGACCTGTCGAGTCTCCCGACCGAACCGATGGTCTGGTCCGATGATCTGGTTTGATGATCTGGTTTGATGATCTGGTTTGATGATCTGGTTTGATGATCTGGTTTGATGATCTGGCCTGATGAGCGGGTTTGATGAACGACTCCGATGAGCGCTGACTGAAAAGGAGCATTGAACTTTTTTTGATGATCCGGCATAGTTTGGGAGTCTCGGTCTGCCGCTCCGGGATCTGGTTACTGGAGTCCTTTCGGATGAGATCTGTGCATTGCCGTAAGTTAACGGCATCCTGTTTCTCGACGATCTGTAATTCTGTGGTCCGTAATTCAACGGCCCGCGATTCCACGGTCCGTAATTCTATACCCCGCGATCTCATTCCTCGCAATCCAGAGGTCTGCTCAACCGAGCCACGATTCACTCGTGTCGGCCAGTGGCTCCCGCTCGATTCGACCTCCACCGCAGCGATAGGGAGGCCCTTTCTGATCCTGTGCCTCGCCCTGTTTTTCGTTCCCTGCGGGAGTGCGGCACAGATCAACGATCTGATCCTGCTCGAGGGAAAGCTGTCGACCAGTCGCCCACTGATGAATACCGATGTACTGGCGATCGCCTTGCCAGAGTCCTCCGATTGGCGGCACATCGAGGTGCTGCTGGTCAGTGAGGGAATCGAGGTGTCTCTCACCACTGCCGATGTCGACGGTCAAGAGCGGCACCTGAGGTTTTCCGATCAAGAACTATTCGGACCCGACCCGGGTCGATTCTCAGGACGAGAACTGCTGGTCCGGATCACTGAATCAGGGCAGCCGGCGGTCCCTCATCGGATGGCTTCCGCTGTCGATCCCGCGCCCTGGTATCCCCATGGCGCCACTGCCGAAGATGTTCTGGAGCGTGCAGCGAGGAAGTTGAAGGAGGGGCTGACGAAGAAGGCCGCCGAGGACTTGCTGACGCTTCGAGATACCGCGCTGGTGCCGGCACTCTCATCGGAAAGGATGAGATTGAATGCATCGGTGCAGCAAGCCTATTCGGATGTCAGTTCGATCCACGGTCGCACCGCAGAACAGTTACTCGAGTCTGCAGTTCTTCGCGCGCCCGCAGGATCATCGACCAGAGAAAAAGTGCTGATCGATCAAGCGTCTCAGAGTATTCGTAAAGCGACGTTTTCATCCAATCGAGAGACCTGGAGGAGCGAACTGACCGAGGCGCTGTCACGGGCGCGGTTGGCTCTGTCATCGGCACGTGAACTCGACCATAGAGACAATGCGGCGGCAGCATTGCTGGAGATTGCTGCTGCGGCTTCATGGCGCGGTTGGGCACTGGAAACTCGCGCAGCGACCGAAGCTGCGCTGGATCTGGCGGGCGATCCCGATACTCGCTGGAGGTGTGCGCTGGCATTGGCTCGCTCTCACATGGTCACGGGGAAACTGTCCGAGGCACGCACCGAGGCTCGTGAGTCCCTCTCCATCGTCGAACAGATCCGTGGAAATCGCCACGACGATGCGGCAGCGATGGGTCTGCGTCGACAGCCAGCGATCTTGCTGGCAGACATCGAATCACGCAGAGGCGATGCGCTCTCTTCCTTGATCGCCGCCGAGAAGATCCGGATTCGAAGCCTCGGGGCCATACCGATCGACCGAGCGGCACTGGAAAAACTGGCACGCGATGCTCAGGGGCTGGCCACGGTAGTGGTGGCGCTCGACGCAGGAACGGTGTTGCTGGTCTGGTCCACCGTCGGCGGAGAGTGGCAGCACCGGCGAATCGATCAGCGCCGAGGAGAGGCGCTCGAGCGTGGGATGGCACTGCATCACTCTCGAGGAGCGAATGTCGAGGCAGCCGACTGGCTCTCGAAGCGGCTCTTTCCCGCGGCTCTGAATCCTTGCGATCGTTTACTGCTGGCCCCGATCGGTGGATTGCGAAGAATCCCCTGGGGCATCCTCACCATCGATGGGGAAGCGCTGGTCGATCGCTGCAGCTGGAGTCTGTTGCCTGGACTCGGCAGCGGGCCGCGAGCGCTCGAACCGCTACCCAGGGAGGGATGGTGGACGGTGG
>Ga0209362_1000796_pt1 | contig 26688 bp, 21 predicted proteins | sample SaaInlV_165m_DNA_FD_184680 | JGI IMG/M metagenome (GOLD analysis project Ga0209362, IMG submission 184680) | Marine microbial communities from expanding oxygen minimum zones in the Saanich Inlet - Saanich Inlet SI037_S3LV_110m_DNA (SPAdes)... | ecosystem: Environmental > Aquatic > Marine >... | reverse complement strand
TACCGTCTATAAGGACTTTTCCTTCAAATATATTCAACCTTTTCTCCACTATTTAATTTTTTTTCTGCTTATTCATTGATTCCAACCGGGCAATCAAACTTGAAGTATCCCAACGGCTTCCACCGAGTGCCTGAACTTCTGAATAAAATTGATCCACTAGTGCAGTAACAGGTAAATGTGCCTTGTTGGAACGGCCTTCCTCAAGTGCAATTCCCAAATCTTTTCGCATCCAATCAACGGCAAAACCATAATCAAAAAAATTTTCATTCATAGTTTTGTAACGGTTTTCCATTTGCCATGATTGAGCAGCACCCTTTGAGATTGTTTCGATCACCTGCTCCACGTCAAGTCCGACTGCTTTGGCAAAATGAATACCTTCCGACAAACCCTGTACTGTTCCGGCAATACAAATTTGGTTAACCATTTTTGTCAATTGACCATAACCAACCGGCCCCAGAAGCTTTATCATCTTGGCGTAATTGCTTATGAGAGGCTCTGCTTTTGCAAAACTTTCTTCGTCACCGCCAACCATTACGGTCAGCACTCCATTTTCTGCGCCGGCCTGACCTCCTGAAACAGGAGCATCAAGAAAAGCACATTCCAATTTAAGCGCAGCATCCGCAAGTTCACGGGCGACTTTAGCTGATGCAGTGGTGTGATCCACAAAGACTGTTCCGGAAGCCATTCCAGAAAAGGCGCCATCATCTCCTGTTGTAACCGAACGCAGATCATCATCGTTACCCACGCAGGCAAAGACATAATCCGCGCCTTTTGCTGCTCCTGCAGGTGTTAATGCCAACTCACCACCGTATTCTTTTACCCATTTTTCAGCTTTTACGGTTGTGCGGTTATAGACTGTAACTTTGTGACCGGCTTTGGCTAAGAATCCCGCCATAGGATAACCCATTACGCCGAGTCCAATGAATGCTGTTTTTTCAGACATATTTCTACTTCCTTAGTAAAATTAGTTAATTAATTATTGACAAATATAATTCGAAACCATCAAAACAATCAGTATAGGTATTCCGACTGGAAATCCTATCAGCCTGTATAAGCCCGCAGGTTTTGCCAAGTAAAGTGTCCAGCCAATTTTTGCAAGACGATTTGGAACCAAAGTTCTGGAATCGTCTTGACTGAAATAAATAGCCCCCTGTTTTCCAGAAGTTCAGTTTGTTGGGTTTTCCCACGCGTCTTTATTTATTAATGTTGGTCCTTCACCTTACTTTACTCACATAAATAAGTGAGCCCCCTCTATACCCTCCTTACATAGTTTAGTTTGTGTTATCTTTTTTACAAGTCTGATATTATTTTCAATTTGTAACATTAAAATATTTACTCGTTTTATCTGGACTTTTAGCAGCAATATTTCTTAGCCTAAGCAGTTGAGATATTTGAAATATACGTTTTCCAACTGATGTCGTTATCGATCTTGATTAACCTCTAAAAAGTCCGAAAGCCATGACATTTGGCACGAAGCGAGAAATCTGATAGAAGATGCTAAACTAATATCATCAAGATTTCAGACTTTCAGTGAAACCATCAACATTTACACTTTCAGCATGAATAACTAACGTGGATGCAGTTGCAGTGATTGTTGCGGCAGGTCAAGGATCCCGCATGGGGGAGCAACACAATAAATTGCTTCTTCCATTAGGAACAAGTACAATACTTGAGTTTAGTATTGAACCATTTTTAAAACACACAGGAATTCGGAAGATTTTTTTGACAGTTGCTTCTCAGGATCGCCGTGTTTTTGAAAGAATTATCCCAAAAGAAGTTATTTTGGTTGAAGGCGGAAAGCGCCGTCAAGACTCAGTACATAATGCTTTGCTGAGGGTTTTGCAGGAAAAACCAGTTCCGGAACTTGTGCTGGTGCATGATGGTGCACGTCCGTTTTGCAGTACAGAATTAATAGACAGTATTTTGGCAGCGACCCTTGAGCATGGAGCAGTAATTCCGGTTATACCACTGGTGGACACAATTCGCAGGGTTACAAAGGAAAAAACTGAAGTTGTAGAGCGTAGTGAATTATTTGCAGTTCAGACACCTCAGGGCTTTCGTACTGAGTTATTAAAGGATGCTTCAATGCAGGCTGTAGCAAACAACTGGACAGTTACTGACGACGCTTCATTAGTTGAAAAAAGCGGAGGCAGGGTTGCAACCGTTGAAGGCGAACCACAAAATATAAAAATCACTACTTCTGCAGATTTGGATCGGGCAGACTGGATACTAAATTCAAAAAACAATCTATCCTGAAATTCAAAGTATTCTAATAACACACCTACATGATTTTCTTTTTTAGTTCTAAATCGAAGCCGTTCTGGAAACGTCCCTGCTTGTCCGGATTAATTTTACTGAGCCTCTTACTTCTTAATGTTTATCAACCTTTTGAGCTACAGGCGGCTAAAAAAATCAGTGGTTCAAAGGTTAGCATAAACCTGCCTCAAACAATCATCCTCAAAGAATTCATCAAAATAATTTCGGAAAAAACCGGAACAGTTTTTGTTTATGAAGAAAAGAATATGCGCGGGCAAATGTCAATTACTGCCCCGCGTAATTTCAAAGTAACTCCTGCAGACGCTTTTTTCTTCTTCGAAAAAATACTCGCCAGTCAGGGATTGGCAATGGTACGTAAAAAAGATAGTAAAGTAGTGCAAATACTTCCTTCTGCAGACGCTCGTTTCTCCCGTTTACCGATTTCAAATGACGGTGGAAAAATCAGCGCAAAAAGCGGGAACTATGTCATGCGCCTGATTCCAATTTTTCATGCAGACCTTAAGGGAATACAGGCAACATTACAGCCCATTTTTTCCAAGACAGGAGTCCTGCTCGTTTATGAGCCAATGAACATGTTGATTGTAATCGATGTTGAATCCAACGTAAGCCGCATCGTGGAACTAATTGATATGCTAGACACTTCTGCACCGGAAGGTGTGGAGCAGATTGTCACTTTACAGCAAATTATACACAACGATGTTACAGAAATTCACAAAACAGTTTCTGAATTGTTTTCAAATTTAGTGCGGAACGGCAAGGCGACTAAATTCAAACTACTGATTGAGACTCGTTTGAATTCATTGTTTATCATCGCAAACAGTAATACCACGAAAGAGATTATTGAGTTAATTGAACAAGTTGATGTGCCGGTTGAAGGTGCTAAAACGACTATTCATGAACTGAAATATTCTGATGCTGCAAAGCTGGTTCCGCTCATTACGACTGTTTTTCCTAAAACAATTTCAATCAAAATAGTACCCTTTGCACCTTTTAATGCACTGATAATTATTGCTAACCCAGTAACAACTCAGCAAATCATTGATCTGGTCGATCAACTTGATATTCCGCGCGGGAATCGTCAAATAATGATGCAGCAATTAAACCATGCTTCAGCCAAAACACTGGCGCCGTTGCTTTCTACAATATTCGCAGATAAAGTGGTTGCCGGCAAAGGTGAAGGACAAACCACCTCTGGCAGTCCGGTTAAAATAATTGCTGAACCACGACTGAATGCACTGATTATCATAGCGGATCGTTTAGCAACCGATAGAGTTCTTCAGTTGATTTCAAAACTTGATACAGAGCAGGGAGCTTCCGGAGAGACACAACTAAAATTACTTCCGCTCAAAAATACATCAGCCAAACGGATGGCGAATCTGCTGACAAAAATATTCGCAGATCGTGTGGTTGCAGGAAAAGGTGAAGGAAATACTGCCAAGGCGAGTCCTGTTAAAATTATAGAAGAGGAGCGTCTGAATTCCCTTATAATTATTGCTGGACGGGTTGAGATAGCGATTATACTATCCTTGGTTGAACAACTCGATGTCTATCAGGACAGTGGAAAAACTCAAAGTAATTTTAAACTTTATCATCTGCAACATGCAGTTGCAAAAGACATGGCTATCCTGCTAAAAGAAGTCACAGGAAAAATTACCGAGGTTGCACGAAATGATGAAGAGCCTCTAGTCGAAGCTAAAGCACAGACCAAAACTGTAGATTCAGGAAAACAGTCTGAGATTTCAATAAGTGCAGATGAGGCGACAAATTCTCTCTTGATATTTGCTCCAGCTCTTGCCTTCAAAACTCTGGATCAGATTATAGTTGAGCTTGATGTACCAAGAATGCAAGTTTATGTGGAAGCGCTGGTGATGGAAGTTTCGCTTTCAAAAAGTTTAGATTTAGGTATCAACTGGAAAGCCGCAGGAGCCACTAACAATAATAGAATTATTACCGGTGGATTCCCTACCGGAGGCGCCTTCACCGGAGACGCCACATCAGGAGGAACGGGTGCAATTGCTGCAGAAAGTTCTACTATAGGCGTATTGAACGGCAATACAATCAGTATTGGAGGCAAAGAATTTTTTAGTTTCGGCGCATTTGTAAAAGCAGTCCAAAACAACAATGATGTAAATGTCCTCGCAAATCCGCAATTAATGATTATCAACAATCCCCAGGATGGTGAAGTACCAAATATTAATGTTGTCTCTGTAGTACCGGTTTCACCAAAAACTGTGACCAGCGCGAGTAATATTACCACAAAAGAATATCAATATAAGGAAGTTGGTATCAAACTTGAAATTAAACCGCAGATCAGTGGAGAAAATAGTATAAGGCTTGATATTGCTCAGGAGTCCAGTGATGTTGTGAACCCAGGCGCAGAAGCAATTACCATTTTTAAGCGTACCATCAAAACCTCCGTAATTGGTGAAGATGGAGAGATTATAGTGCTTGGTGGTTTGATCAAGGAAAAAATTGCACGCGATCAGAACAAAATTCCAGGTTTTGGGGATTTACCTTTGCTAGGCTGGTTGTTTCGCAGCAAGAAAGATCAATTTGAAAAAACTAACCTTTTGATTTTTATACGTCCAACCATCATCCGGACAAAAGCAGATTTGGAAAAAGTTAATAAACGTGCCAGTTCCCGTTTCAAAAAAGCAAAAGAACTAAACAAAGTCTCCAATCAAGTGCTGGAAGATATGGGGCTTCCTGAACTTTCTGATAAAGCAGAGAGTGTCACGGAATAAAAAGCCCTAACCTCCACTCATGGATGAGTATGGAAACAATGGAATTTCATTCAAATAACATAGAGTTATCTACAATTTTTCCTAATCCGGAAAATCCTCTGGAAATCAAGATCCCTTTGTTTGAAGGACCGCTTGATTTGCTACTGCATCTCATACGCAAAAAAGAAGTTTCAATTGCAGAGGTACGTCTTTCTGAATTGACTTCGTCCTATCTGGAATACCTGGAAAAACTGCAATCGATCAATCTAGATTTAGCAGGTGAATTTTTAGAAATTGCAGCTATGTTGATTTTGATTAAGTCACGTAGTTTGCTGCCCAAGTCTCCGGTTGAGATTGAAGAGTTTGAAGAAGAAGATCCGGAAGAGATTTTACGACGTCGTTTACTGGAATATCAGCATTATAAAGACGCAGCATTTGAACTAAGTTCGCTAGATATTTTAGGACGTGACGTTTTTCAACGTCCGGAAAATGTAGAACTGGTCGGGGATACTGAGGAAGCTGACCATGAATTTGAGGATATCTCAGTTGCTGCACTGATGGAAGCCTTTGAGCGTGTGATGAAGCGGATTCCAAAAATTTCTAGATTAATAATTGAGGCAGAAACTGTACGAATAGAAGACCGTATTGAAGAACTAATTGAACTTTTCGGAAAAAAACAACACTGCCTTTTTGAAGAACTTTTTGAAAGTAACCAAGCTAGAATCTGGTTTATTGTAACTTTCATGTCAATCCTGGAAATGGTACGTTTGCACCTTATCAGCATTGTGCAGGTTGATCAACTAGGAGCAATTCACTGTTCGGCACATGAAAAATTTGAACAAAACAGTAGTGACTGGTTCCATTTGCAAAACAGCAATGAAAGTGAGGCACATGCTCTGCTTAAAGTAAGTTAGACCCTCGTCTTAATTTTTTCTCTGGAAGAGTTGACAATTTGTTCATAAAGTATTTAATTCCGAAACTGGTAGAATTTCAGCAATGTTTTATTTTTCAGCCTGCATCAAAACATCAAGTGTATGAATCATGCATGTTTCAGTGATTCTTTAAGAAATCGTTTCCTGTTGAAGAAGCTTTTGTTTCAAAATAAGCGAACAGAAAATTAACAAACCGAATTCCCTCGTAAAAAATGTCCCGTATATCACAGCTAAAACTAATGTTTTTCGGGATTATATTTTTACTTTTACCAAACTTGTCCCCGGCAAATCAGTCTCCTGGACTGAAAATCATCGCAATTGTACTTTCTAAAACATGCCCCCTGCCAGATGGTCCCGACATGAGTATTGACTCTCCGGATTCAATTCTTAAATCCATGACTATTCCTGACTGTCCTAAACATGGTGAAAATCAATTAGTTCAAACTGCTATTGTCAATCAAGGTTCCGCACAAAAACAGATCGGTGTTGAGATTAAAATTAAAGTAAACGCACAGGAGCTAAAAACAAAGCGGTACCGTAAAATCTACACCATTCAGGCAGGTGACACAGCAAGGGTGTTGCATGAAATTTCCTTGGAAAATGCAGGCCGTTATCAAATTTCAGTCAGAATTTGGGATGCGAATTTCAAACGTATTCTAGTTAACACCACCCCGGGAGATGAGCGTTATTTCTTCATCGCATCTCCGCAGGATGTTGAAACTGCCAAAACTCAAATTGCTTCAGGAGTTGTAGTTTCAGGAAAACGCATCATATCTCCATTGAAATTTGATCCACCGGATTTACGCTGGGAATCAGTGCAGATTCTGCCAAAGCACGCACTCCGTGGTGAAAAGCTCAGGTTACGTCTTAATTTAATGAATGCCGGTGGAGATATTGTCAAGGACATTGCTGCAAAGATTCAATATTACAATGTCAAACAACCGATGCGGAAATCTGTAATTGCCATGCCCAGTACACGAGTAATGGCTCCAGGAGAAGTAATAACTTTCGACTTGGAATACATTCTTCCGGATGATCAACTTTTGGGTAATTACCAAATAATTGCAACAGTTGATCCTGAAAACAATATTGAAGAACTGAAGGAAAACAATAATATTACTAAATCAAACGTAATAAAGCTAAGTGACATTAAGCTGCTTTTACCGACTGACAAATTTACCTTTGAAGAAAATGGACTCTTCCTTTTCCAGTGGGACAGTCTGGCCTTCAGTGAGTTCAAGATTCAGGTAGGTGTAGATGAAAAATTTGAAGACTCAGGATCATATTTTGATTTGCCTCAGGGTAACCGCTGGATTGCTGACAAGGAACTGGTTCCGCTGGCGGGTGAACTGCCGGGAATGGCGATGGGATTAATGAGAGTAAAAGAGACAAATCAACTCTACTGGAGAGTGATCGGACGTCAAGCCAGCGGACAACAGGCAATTTCCGGAATTAACAGATTCAGCATAACACCGGTTAGTTCAGATTCTTTATGATTTTTTCGGACCTACTTAAGACAGACAACAGAGTCTTCGCCTTATGTTATTAAAGTTGTTTCTCGCATTTACCATTATCCCTGTTGTCGAAATCTATCTGTTGATAGAAATAGGCTCAGTTTTCGGAGTATTCACTTCAATTGCCCTGGTAGTATTTACTGGATTTCTAGGTGCATATTTAGCCCGTATTCAGGGATTACAAACCTTATTCAGGATACAGGAAAGTTTGCGAGAAGGACGTATGCCGTCTGCAGAACTGCTTGACGCGTTGTTAATTGGAATAGCCGGACTTGTACTTCTCACTCCAGGGTTTTTAACAGACACAGTCGGTTTTGTCCTGCTGATTCCGAGTAGCAGAAATGCGATTAAATACTGGCTGCAGAGTAAGATTAAGACTCAAGATATGCCTGAAAGACCAGAAGACACGATTATAGAACAGTAGAAATTCTGGATATTCTCTCCTTCAAATCCACAAAACTATTCATTAAAAATCATAAATTGTTAGGTTGAATATCTTGCTCTTTGGTTCAGATATGGTACCCTGTCGGCAGGGGGTAGGTAAAATCATTTCTACTACATACAACATTTATTTAAAAATGGTGACACCATGTCAGATTCAGTAAAACTTGAAGTCAATCAAAAATCTGTTGATCTCCCTCTAATTAAGGGCAGCGAAGGTGAAATAGGCATTGATATTAGTAAACTGCGTTCGCAAACAAAAGTTATAACTCTTGATCCAGGATTCGTCAATACAGGATCCTGTGAAAGTGGTATCACATTCCTTGATGGAGAGAAGGGTGTCTTGCGTTATCGAGGTTATCCAATTGAACAACTTGCGGAAAAGTCAAATTTCCTGGAAGTCAGTTATTTATTGATTTACGGTGAATTACCCTCAATTCAACAGTTGGACGACTTTGAATACAATGTTAAACAGCACACTCTGTTGCACGAAGATGTACGTCATATTTATCAGGCTTTTCCTAAGGACGCACATCCAATGGCAATTCTTTCAAGCATCGTCTGTGCACTTTCCACATTCTATCCTGATTTCAGTGCAACCGATAGTGATGCGGTAGATTTGGCAATTTGGCGTTTGATGGGTAAACTACCTACTATTGCAGCCTGGTCATACAAAAAAAATATCGGCCAGCCCTTTGTTTATCCGATAAACGAATTTACTTATGCTAAAAACTTTCTAAATATGTTGTTTGGAGTACCTACAACAAATTACGAAGTCCCACCAGAATTTGTGCAAGCCCTGAACGTACTTTTTATTTTACATGCAGATCATGAACAGAATTGTTCAACATCCACAGTCAGGTTAGTTGGCAGCAGTGAGGCGAACCTGTTTGCCTCAATTTCAACCGGAATCGCGGCACTTTGGGGACCTTTACACGGCGGAGCAAATCAAGCCGTATTGGAAATGCTGCAGCAAATTCACAAGGACGGTGGAGACGTACAAAAATTTGTTAAATTGGCCAAAGACAAAGATTCCAATTTCCGTTTAATGGGCTTCGGACATCGTGTTTATAAAAACTTTGATCCTCGAGCTACCATTCTAAAAGGCTACTGTGATAAAATTCTGGCCCTGCTTGGGACAGCCGACCCGTTGTTGGATATCGCCAAACAACTTGAGGAAGCAGCCCTGACAGATGAATATTTTATTGAGCGTAATCTATATCCAAATGTGGACTTCTACAGTGGAATCATCTATAAAGCACTGGGCTTTCCTACAGACATGTTCACCGTGCTTTTTTCTATTGGACGTCTGCCAGGCTGGATAGCACATTGGCTAGAAATGCGGAACGGTATCTCAAAGATTGGACGACCACGCCAGATTTATACAGGGCATACTAAGCGGGAATATATAACTCTCAGCGAACGTGACTGATTTACACCCTCCTCAATAAACTTTTTCCATGCCTGAAATTTCGATGAGGGAGCAGCTTCTTGTCTCTTTTATGTTTCTGCTGGTTTTTGTGCTGGCAGGAATGTGGGGAATGCAACAGCTCAACCTTCAGCAAAACAACCTGCTACTGCAACTTGATAAGCAGGAACTTCAAATTAAGAAAATCCGTTCACATTCGAATGAGTGGGATCAGCTACGGCGAACCCCAACCGCCCCTGTAATGACGCAGGCTCTCAGTTCTTTTGTTGAAAATGTCGCCCGCTCCCTTGAGATTCAGGATAATTTACAACTTAATGTACTGACCAATGTTCAAAAAGGGACAGAAGGTGTCAAAGTAGGTTTGGACAGACTTAAACTGGATCAACTTTTGACTATGCTATATCAGTTGGAAAACCATCGGCCTGTTTTAAGGACTTCACATTTGAGCATCAGTATCAGCCCAGGAAATCGGCAGGTACGTGCCTCTTTTCAGGTACACAAGCAACAGGAAGGATGAGGCAAATGCGGTTATTAAAACGGTTGTTATTATTTATAATAGGATTGCTACTTGTCATTGTGCTGGCTTTTTGGGGTTTTAAGGAGAATTTCCCCGGTAAATCAATCGCGAACGCGATTCAGTTACGTTTGACAACACAAACAGGAATCCCTGTTGAGATTGAAGCTTTAGAGTTAAGTTGGTTAAAAGTCAGTACACCCGAAATTGCCTTGCGAACTCCTAGATGGCTGGCAGCAACCCCGGATGTCCGACTGCTTATTATCAAAAATGTGGAGGCGCTTTTTGTTCCGCTTATAACTTCCGGAAAAGCCAAAATACTTGGACAACTCCATGGAGGCACAATCGAGGTTTATACTGATTTGCGATCCCGGAAAATGTTCGACATTACTCTTACAGGAGTTAAAATTGAACAAGTCCCGCTAATTGCCGCATTACCATATGCCTTTGTTTCCGGCAGGCTTTCTTTGTCATCTCAAATTGAAAATATAAATGCCCTGCAGAGCCAACAAGCCCAGTTTCCTGAAGGCAACCTACAGGGTAGGTTGATAGATGCAGAAATCCGTATTTCTGGAGGTGGATATCTGCTTGGCATACAACTTCCGGATCTTGATTTTTCAGAGGTGCTGTTTGACCTGCAACTGGGGCCTTTAATTGCCGTTAGGAAGATTCAAATAAAAGGATCTTTTGATGGTATGATTGAAGGAACAATTCGTCTCAATGAGAAACGTCCGCGGATGTCATTAATTGATCTTAATATAGAACTCACGCCTTCCCCTGCTCTCAAAGATGAAATCAGCAACTTTGGTACTTTGCTACGCTCATTTCAGTGCGGTGAGACTATTAAAGTTAATCTAAAAGGAACGCTAAACCGCATCAACTTTCCTACAAGAAATAAATGCTGATCGGGTTTTCCTTTGTTTTGCTGTAATTTATTATGTTAGCGCTCAAGCAGCGTATTTACTGTTTACACTTCCCCAAATTATTCAACAAATAATAAACTGCTATCCCCTTTAGTGCTGCTTCCTGTATTTTCCCTTGCTGGATGCATATAAAGCTTCCCTTCTACTTTCTCCTGATTATTTAAGTTATAAATAGATAATCTTTGGATATTTCAGAGATGTGAATTTTACCTCTTACTCTGCAGCTTTCCAGTCTTGCAGCAACATTGACCACATCACGCCAAATAACAAATGTGTTTCCGGCGATTACCGTTCCTGAAAAAATAACGATTGAACTAATTAGCGGAACTCCCTCATAAAAGCGGATAGCTTGGATAGAAAGACATATTTTACATGTGTTTAGCCCGCTCATCTTTTAACTACAAATGATTACAAGCGATATCTTCAGTAATACAAATAATGTCAGAGGGGATTTAATTGAGGATATTTGCGTACTACACAAATTAATCGAATGAATGCAAGGGTAGCAAGGTTGAGCTTACCATAGCTAAGACTTCAGAGAACCACAAAACACAAAACGTTGACTGGATTATTTAAAAGAACTCAGATGATGCCAAAAAAAACGCATGAATGAGTCAGAGAGGCAAAGCAGTAAATTCTGGATCTTGTGCTATTTAAAAAAAAAACAAAGCCGCATTGTCATGAAGTGGACCTAATTAATAATGAAGTCAATACGAAGATTGAATGCAGGTTTGCCGTCATATGCAGCACTGTTAGGCATCATAAAATATGAAAAAGAATAATTAAAGTCAGTATTTTCTCCAATTTTGTGATTAAATCCAAACCACGGTTCTACGAACACACCACCTTCATCTGTGGTGGTAGTTCCATCATTCGATTTTCCACCCGCACCTCCAGCTGTTAAGCCCCAGTCCACATAAATGTCATCAAATATGGTAAAATCATAACCAGCCGTTAATCCACCAAGTGACATAGTTCCAGTTTCAGTTGGTCCACCAGTTTGACCTGTAAATCCAGTACCACCAATAAAAAACTTTTCTGTGTTGTAGACTACATAACGCCACCCGTAAAAGAAAGGAAGCATGAGTCCATTCTTCAAAGCAACACCTGTCTTGGATTTCTTAAAGTACGAATCAGCATAAATATATTGGCCTGCCAAATTTGTTTTGGAAGTCTCATCTGTCGGTAAAACTTCTTGGGTTTGAGCTGAAACCTGGACAGAAAAAAAGACAGATATTAGTAAAATTATTATATTTTTCATGTTCAATTCCTACTTCTGTTCTGATTGATTTTGTAGACTCTCCTGCACCGTCCCGCGTGAGAATCTATGGACTAAAAATTGAAAAGTAATTTTTTTGTTCTCTAAATCAAAGTATGATATATTATTTTCAAGTTAAAGTACAGTATATTAACAATTATTCCAAACAGTTTATCATTTTAGTTTGTTAACTGAATTCTTAAAACAAACTCATACAATGAATCTTCAGACAGTTTGCTACAGATATGTAGCTAAACTTCTTTATTTGCTATCGTCGTTATGCGCATCTTCAATTGCAAAATATACCTCCTCGACGAGGATTATATGTCTACAGTCAATGATTGCCACACGTTATATAAACTATTGTTATTATTATTATAAATAAAATTTATATTATGATGTATTCCTGAATAACAATTATTTATCAGCATAAACAACTCAGCTATTATCTAAAGTTGCAATAGTGAAGCCTAAATGAAAAATATTAATAAATAATAATTAAGTGAGACTAGGCGTCAAAACAATTCTGCCCGAAGTTGTTCAAGACGTACCCTCACTTGATTATTATCCGGCTCAAGCCGTAGAGATTCTTCCCATGCGGATTCTGCCAGTTCAATTTCTCCAAGTTGATAATAGATAATTCCAAGATTCCACCAGGCAACTGTGTACATCGGATATTTTTTAGTAAGACTTTCTAAAAAACTACGAGCTTCCTCCCGTTTTCCAAGTTTGATAAGAACTGCTCCAAGCCTCAGTAGTGCCTTATGGTGCTCCGGATTCAGGTGAAGCACTTCACGATACAGAGATTCGGCTTTTTCGTGGTGTTTTAATTTCTCGTGAGCATAACCCAAATATAGATTTATCTCAACATGTCTGGGGAATTTCTTTCTCAGTTTAGCAAGTAGTGAGAATGCAGTTTGCAAATCCTGCTGGGCCAATTTCAGCTGTGCCAGCCCTAGCAACGGTTCGGGAAGTGACGGTTCAAGAACAGACGCATCTTCAAAAGATTGACGTGCTTCTGACCAGAGTCGTGAGTTATAACTCTCCATTCCAGATTGCATCAACTGTTCATAATTCGCTGCATTTTGAGAAATTGATGCAATAAGCCACGGTTCTAAATCTTTTACAAGTACGTGATAAGGCTGCCAACCGTATGGGCTCGGCTCGGCTACAAAAGGATAAAGCCGGAGTCCTTTTTTAATGTATGAGGCACCTGCTTGAGGGGTTTTTCCAATAGTAAGACCATAAAGGATTAAAGCCAAACCGTTTCCGGGATTAATCTTGTTGGCAATGTTTGCCTGCTGTTTAGCAAATAATGGTTCTTTACGCAGGTAGTGTAAAAGGGAGAGTAAGCTGTGGTGTGCACTATTTCCAGGATGAACTTTCATAACCGCCAAAATATCTGTTTCAGCGGAATTCAAAGAAGGAACATGGGCTGGCCGCATCATGCTGCTTTCGATAATGAGTAAAACTGCTCTGTAATATCGGATTGAAGCCGCCATAGAAGGGTAACTCAATATAAGCGCCTCCAACTCACCTTTATGCTCTTCCCAAGCAGAAGAATTGGTTGCTGGAACTGATTTGAGCCTCCACTGATAAAAACTCCGAATTCCTTCCCAAGTGTAGCCTAAAGGGAAATATGTAAGATCACTGAATAATTTATCTCCTTTTTTAAGATCCTGCAAGAGAGAGTCAATCAGTTTGTCCGGAGTGATCCAGGAATGAATGTTTTGTATTTTTTGAAAGGAGTTCGTTTCTCCGAAACTATGGATACTCCAAGTGACAGAAAGTTTGTTGAGGACTTTCTGTATGGATAATGTAATAAGTTTGTCTGGTTTTAGTTGTGAAATTTCTGAATTTATAAATTCAGTAGAACTTGACTTCAACTGACCGGAGTTATTTAGACGCCGATTCCAGTGGTACATAGAATCCGGTGAAATGACTGAAAATCGATCAGCAAGTTGTAACTGTAGGGAAAGCTCTTCCTGAAGATAAAGTCCCAGCCAATTCAGTCCCTTTGAGGGATAGTGAATATTTACAGAAAGAACTCCTACCGATGGGCGTGCCTGAAGTAATGGCGGGGAAATCAGTCCGCCGAAAAACAAGCTTATAAATATCAAGGGAAGTGATTTGCGAAGAAGCTGAATTAACATATTCTTCGCAAATGGGTGTGCAGGCAATAAAACTGTGCAGAAAAAACTAGATGATCCGGAATACGGACTCTGCGTCATGCGTAATGCTGAGTAGATTCTGGAGCTTCTGTGAATGAGTCAGGACTGGTTCCAAAAACGGAACCTTCAGTTTCATCACCTTCAGCTGAAATATCTTCTACGTCTTCATCTGCAGTAGCTTCTTCAGCGTCTTCTTCAGCTTCAGCTTCAGCTACTACGTCCATAATTTCTTCTTCTTCGACTTTCTGAATTGCTACCTCTACTTCTGCTTCAATCTCAACTGTTTCTCCATCTTCGAGATGCTCAAATTTTTCAATCAAAGCAGACAGTCTATCTTCCCAGTCTACATAACGGTTTTCCAGCTCATCGTTTTGTTCTTTCAGTTCAGTAATTTCCATACGTGACAATTCGATGGTTTCAATCGCTGCGTTGATTTTACCTTCCAACTGTTTCAGTAAATCGTTTGACATGTTAAATTTCCTTCAATAAATGGTTGACGCAATTTTTTCACGGAATTCTTTGCCTGGATTCCTGTTAAAACTTTCAGCACTTCAATAAATGCAAGAGCCGTACATTTTAGTAAACACTGTCAAAAAGCGGTAATTCTGCCTACATGATAAAACTGGTTGCTTCGTGTTTTACAGATTTAATTAGCTATAAAATCAGTCGTTAATAAATTTTTAATTTAATAAAATTCATTTAAAAACTATTTTATAATCAGCAATCTTCTCAGGCGGACAACTTATGCATGTCACTTCTTTTCTTGTTAAGATTCTCTGCAGGCGCAGGCAGTCTTTCAAGTATACGCGTAGAAATTTGTTCCGGACTTAACTCCGCAGACTCCCGTTGTTCTTCCGGAGAACCCTGCGCAATGAAACGATCCGGGACTCCAATCTGTAAAGTCGGTACGCAAATTCCATTCTCACTCAGAGTTTCCAACACACCACTGCCGAAACCTCCGTGTATTGTGTTTTCTTCCAGACTGACCAGCATGTTTACTTTTCGGGCAAACTGGACAATCACCTTTTCATCAAGAGGTTTAACAAATCTGGCATTGATAACAGCTGTCGAAAATCCTTTTGACTCGAGAATTTCCGCCACCAGTACTGCAGTATCAACCATCAATCCCACTGCAAACAGCGCAACATCTTTGCCTTTACGCAAAATATGTGCTTTGCCTAATTCAATTTTCGGACTCTTTTTTTCATCAAGCTCAGCAGTATTCCCTCTTGGGTAACGAATTGCGGATGGACCTTTTTCGTAATTGCAGGCAAGTTCCATCATGCCTCGTAATTCAGCTCCATTTCGCGGAACCATGATCGTCATGTTGGGAATCATACGCAAATAAGTCAGGTCATATAAACCATGATGTGTCGGACCATCCGCTCCTACAAATCCTGCCCGGTCGAGCATAAAACGTACAGGCAGTTGTTGAATCGCCACATCGTGAATAATGTGATCCAGTGCGCGCTGCAAAAAGGTTGAATAAATTGCAACAAAAGGTTTGTTTCCTGTGGTGGCAAGTCCTGCTGAACATGTTACGGCATGTCCTTCCGCAATTCCTACATCAAGCACACGATCCGGATATTTCGGTTGAAGTTTAACAATTCCAGTTCCGCTCAACATGGCAGCAGTCACAACCACAACCTTCTCATCCCGCTCCATTAATTCTCCAAGTTTGTCACCAAAAACCTGAGAAAAACTTATAGCATTCCCGCTTGATTTGTTCTTGATAAATTTGCCATCGACCGGTTCAAAAGGGCTTACTCCGTGATATCTGTGGGAATCTTCTTCCGCAAAAGCATAACCTTTGCCTTTCTGTGTGATTGCATGAATCACGATTGGTCCATCCAGTTCTTTTACATGATCGATTAAATCCAGCAAATCAGAGAGGTTATGACCATCAACTGTGCCAAAATAACGCCAGCCTAATTGTTCGAAAAGCATACTTGGCGGAGAAAAAAAGCTCTTTGCAGAATCGTGTAATTTCTGTAAAGTAGCTTTCAGACCAAGTCGTTCAGAGAAAGGAGCTTTATCGGCGAACTCCAGAGTTTCATCACGGAAACTGTTGTAAAATCTGGAAGAGGCAAAGCGGGTCAGCAATTTTGAAATTGCACCAACATTTGGATCAATGCTGATACCGTTATCATTGTAGATAAGCAGCATATTTTTATCGAGTGAACCGTTATGATTCAGAGCCTCAAAGGCTAAACCTCCTGTCATAGCTCCATCACCAATTACAGCAATTACGTGGTGTTTCTTTTGCTGAAGATCACGTCCGATAGCCATTCCGAGCGCAGATGAAATTGAGGTGGAAGCATGCCCTGCACCAAAATGATCATAGCTGCTCTCATCTCGAGAGAGGAATTTTTTAATACCACCTGCTTTACCCAGCGAATCAAAATTTTCATTGCGGTCAGTCAGAATTTTATAAGGGTAAGCCTGGTGACCAACGTCCCAGACAATTCGGTCTAAGCTAAAATCAAAATTCTTTAGCAAAGCAACTGTGATTTCAACTGTGCCCAGTGAAGAAGCCAGGTGGCCACCTCGTTGACTGGTGACTTCAATAATTCTCTGTCGGCATTCTGCGGCCAGTTGGGTCAACTCTTTTAAATTTAAGTTTTGAATCTCTTTAGGTTGTGAGATACTAGCCAATATTGATTTCATACTTTGATGCTGGAATCCCCTTTTTCTTAGTGGGGGTATTAATTAAAAGTGCTTTAAACGCTGCTGCTTTATAATCCTTTAAGTGCTACCATTGAGCCGAAATGTTTGTTAGCACAAAGAAAAATAAATTATTAACTGAACTCATTATATCTTGGAGATGTTCTTATGTCCACTAATACACTTGAGCAATTAAAACATGCCCAATCCTCTTTACTGGCAGAGAGGAAACCGGTTTCTCAAATTCAGGGGGCTCTAAAACAAGCAAAAGATATCACTCAGTTTGTTCATATTGCTCTTGGCAAAGAAAACCGCTGGATTTTTCAAGCTGGTGAACCAGAGTGTATTGTCTCTATGCTGGCAGATATAAACCGGACCAACAAAGAGCTATATGAAAAATGCCGCAGTCCCGAACATTTCAGCAGAGAGGCTGATCGTTTTTTGAAAATGAAAAATCAAATACAGCGTCAGGTGGATTGTATCCATCTAAGTCTGGATCAGGGATTTTATGGTACAGAACCACTTGGATTTTCCCCCGGGAAAGCCATCGAATTATCCCTTAAAAAAATAAAAAGCATCCGTGACGGTCACCAACAGGGTAAATGGGTGACTTTGCCTATTGACGCAGCGGTTGATGATTCAGCAAAAACGGAAGTAGAAAAACTCTATTTTGACGCCGCTCCACTAGCCGGAACTCTCCTGAATAATAAAAATTTCAGCAGTTTTGATACTCCAATGACTATTGAAGAGGTTCAAGCTGTCTATAAATTTTTCCAAAGTGTAAACCGCATTCAAGGCTTGGAAAAGCAGGCTCTGAATACTGCTCTTGGGAAAAAAACTGCCCCGCAAACGTCGACGCCGGATGAACTTCTGGAAAAACTTTCAGGTTTTGAGCGAAAACTTAAAAATATCAAAATTTCGTCCTCAAAGAATATTCCGAAATGGGAACTGGAATTGTACCAAATATCCCGTACGGACATGCTGCTGCGTATGTATCTTTTGCGTATCCCTTTTGAGTCTCTGGGATTTTTCCATAAACATCTGAATGATCTCAAAGAAAAAAAAGAAAATGCAGGCATTGAAGAAAGCATAGCTGAATTCCACGATAATGCTACACAGGAGTTGGAACATCTACAACAGTTTATTGAGACATTTGGCAGTGTTGAAGAAACGTTACGTGAGGTAACTGGTATACTGCAAAACCTTTCCATCTCTTTTGGCAAAATCTATCACAATGCCTCTTCACAAACTATCACCAGCCCTTTCCTCTTTAAAGTCCTGGGTTTGATTAAAGGTATGTTGGAGAAAGGCGTACGAGTTGCTGAATCCAAGACTCAGAAACTTAACCAATTGCATCAAAACGTAAAGGATGTTGAGCTGTTTGACGCTCCAATAACTGAGGGGATGTTATACGCGCTTGATTTGCTGGAAGAAGGTAAAAAGGAGATGCTGCGGTATTGTGAACAAATAAAAGGTTTTGTTGAAACACTTTCGGATGCTTCAGATTGGAACTCGAGGAAAACTTATAATTACCTGCAGAAAGCATATGATGGAAACACTAAATTAACTGCTGCGTCAATGGTTTTTGGCAGTGTCACCCAGACATGTGTTTTACTGAAAACATCCATCAAGGAAATCGAATCAATGTGGCTTGAACTCAGAAAACTACGCGAGCAAAAGCTTGACTCCGCAGTTTTGTATGAGCAGTCAATTGCTTTGCTTAAACGTGATACAGCATTTTCAGGAAATAATCTGCTGAAAAGTACTGAACAAGTGGAGGAACTGAATTGGATATTTGATGAAATGTTAGGACAGGGCACACAGGATGGACAGAGTTTTGTCGAAGAACTGAACTTAGAGCTAAAACCAGTTGGAGTCAGAATTCTAGCCCATAAAATAAAAGCTGCTGCCCAGAAAGAAGAAATCGCAAGTGAAGTTGAAAAAACAGAGCCAGCTCCTTTACAGAGAAAATCCACGTCACGCAAATCAGCTAAATCGAGCAAATCCTCGCAGTTTTCTACAGGCCATAAAAAATCTGCTTATGATCCTTTTCCGCCTTTTGAAATGAAAGCCATAAATGAAACCTGCAAAACAATGAGTTCCTCGCAGGGAAAAATGATATATCAGGTGTTGACAAATACTCACACTTTTTTCACATTATTGAACAAAATGGAAAATTCCTTTAAACCGGGGGAAGGTATTGAAAACGAACTCGAACAGGATTTATCCAAAAGCAAAACAACTCAAGAATTACTGCACAATTTTGCAAGATTAAAATTTTTGCCACATGGTTATTACAATAACAACGATTTACCTTTAGAATTCAATGAAGAAAAGCACCGGTTCCAAGCACCGGAAGGTATAATAAAACAGCTTAAACTAAGCGAAAGTTCGACAGGAACACCTTTGGAAGTTTTCCGACGTTTGATCAGAGTTTTGCTCGGTTTTGATGCTCCAAAAACACTCGGTACAATCTTGCCCAAGCAGACACTGTCCATTCTTGAAGAAGATTTTATGCTCAATTCTCAAGACAGAAAAGCTGTTGAGGAGTGTCTGAAAAAAACATGATCTACGTTTTATCTGTAAAACTTACTGATATTAGTAGAATCCACATTCTCCTCCACTTTCCCAAATTTTCTTCAAAATTCCTTCACATTCTTCTGTTAGTCTAATTCTCATATAACAACAATCAGGCTAAAATATTTCAACTTTAACTTACCCGGAATGAGTAGACTTCATTACCTCAAACAAGAGCTTTATTATCGCTTCGGCAGAAGCACAGTCACTTTGGTCAGCGTTTCACTGGTAGTTTTCATGGCAGTAACGCTGACCGCTATCAGCAACGCTTCATCAGACGCATTGCGGCTTCCACTTGAAAATGTCGGTGCGGATATTGTCGTACAGCTTTCCGGAGACATACCGAAGAAGCTGGAAGGACTCGTTTTTCCACACCCCACCGCGCAGCTTCCCGCAGATGCGGTTGAGAGAATCCGTAACCTTCCTGGAGTCATCCGGACCACTGGAGCAGTATTTTTGTGGGACTTGTCTCCAAATAAATTTCAGTCTCTTTTGGGAGTTGACTCTAAAGGTACTTCAGGAATCCCTGGTTTGAATTCACAATTAATTTCAGGAAAGCCGCTCGATCCGAAAGTTCTGCCGGTAGAAGCATTGGTGGATGGTGATTTTGCTTCAAAGAATAAATTGAAGGCCGGTTATCAAATAGAATTACAAGGAAAGAGCTATCGCATTTCGGGAACAGTAGATACACCGAAATCAGGTAATATTATGCGTGCAGATATTTACTTGCCACTTGCGGAAGCACAACTTCTCGCCAGTAATGCCCCATGGATTATCGATCTTTATCCATTTACAAAGACTGATGTAAATTTACTTTTTCTCGAAGTTGATCAACGTCATTTGGGCACTGTAACAAGTTCTGTTGAAAAAATGTTGGGTGAAAAAGCGATAGTTTCCAGTGAAATTTCGATCCAGGAAGAATTGGAAGATCTGATGTTTCTCTCAGATCAAATGAGTGTGATTTTTACAGCAGTCGTCGCGTTGCTCGCTTTAGCGCTTTTGGCAAGAAGCACCGCTACTGCGATTAGTGAACGCAGCAGAGACCTTGCAGTTTTGCAGGCTGTGGGCTGGACACGGCCCCAAATTATCAGTCAGCTATCACTTGAAACTGCAATCTTGTCCGGAGTTGGAGGATTGCTGGGGCTCTTGTTCTCCTGGTTAGGAATTGCATTGATTGGTGATGTGGAACTGGCAATGGAACTTTCTTGGGAAATCAGTCCCAGTCCACATTTTTTACCAGAAACAGATTTTGACCGAACCCGAATGTTGGTCGCGCCAATTCAAATGCCTATGTTGACCTCAGCATTAGCTTGGTTTTTAGCTGTCTTAACCGCTGTTTCGACTGCAGTCCTAGCAGGATTTAAAATGGTACGTCCTTATCCGTGGCGTTGGTTAGCCGAAGAATAAATTATTATTAAAGCAAAATTGAGAAAAGACAGATATTATCTCTAACATTCAGAAAACAGAAAGATCCTTATGTCAAATGCTGTTCAAGTCACCAACCTCAGTAAGCAGTTCAATACTGTGAGTGTCCTGCGGGACCTTTCTTTTACGATTCCTGCCGGTAAAATGAGTGCCATTGTTGGCCGCTCAGGTTCAGGAAAAAGCACCCTCTTGAGTTTGCTTTCAGGACTGGATTCACCATCCAGCGGTTCTGTCTCAATTGACGGTGTGGAGTTGGCTGGACTTTCTGAATCAGAATTAGCCAAAATCCGGAGAGATAGGATTGGTATTGTCTTTCAGGGATTTCACTTGATTCCATCTTTAGATGCTCTGGCGAATGTGCTCCTGCCAGTTGCCTTTGAAGAAAAAACAAAACAAGCAGGACACATAGACTTAGCGAAAAGGTTGCTTGAAGAAGTAGAGCTTGGACATCGGCTGAACCACCGCCCTGCCCAACTCAGTGGTGGTGAACAACAACGCGTCGCAATTGCACGCTCATTAATTCATCGTCCCCGGGTTTTGCTCGCAGATGAGCCCACCGGAAATTTAGACGAATCAACCGGAAAAACAGTCTTGTCACTGCTCCGTAAAATCAGCCAGGAATACGGAACAACCTTGGTGGTTGTAACCCATGATACTGAAATCGCACAACAGGCGGAACAACGCCTTCACTTAAGTAATGGAGAAATTTCTGATGAAACAAATTAATCTTAAAAGTATTTTAGTTGCTGTAATGCTGTCTTTAAGTGTCAGCTTCACACCAAACATTTGGGCAGCTTCACCTGTAGAAGTTGAAATCGTAGCCCTTGACCATTGGCCGATTAGACGTGCACTTGAACAAACACTTGAAATGCTGAAAAATTTTGGTGACAAAGTCACTGTACAACAGATAGACGCAGATACAAAAGCCGGGAAAGCCCGTCTAAAAGCCTCCGGAATGAAGGGACATATTCCGGTTGTAATATTTGTAGATGGAGAATTCAAACACACACTTGAAGGACAGGAAGTCATTTTCGAAAACTTTCCGGTTGCCTCAGAAAGTCCGATGAAACTTGATGGAAAATGGTCCGCCGGAGATGTTAGGGCAGTGATTGAAGCAAAACTTGGAGAAAATTAAAGTGTCTCCTTTAAAAATACACGGCACGTATTTAATCAAGGAATTGCTTTATCGCTGGGGTCGTTCAATCTTTGTGGTTGGCGGAGTCGGACTTGCGGTTTCGATGGTGATATTGCTGCCTGTTCTCGGTGAAGGCTTTCAGTCATTGGCGCAACTGCCGTTTAAAAATCTGGCTGCAGATTTGGTTGTTCAGCAAGGTACGACAGAATCCGCGCTGCCTGAAACTATGGGACTGATGATTCCTTATTCCGCCCAACCAATTGCGGAAAAAAAATGGAATTCTCTGCGTACAATTGAAGGTGTGACCGAAGTCATGGGAACAGTTTTGCTCTGGAATTTCGCACCTGGAAAGTTTTTCAGCGTTAGTGGAATTCCGCTCAATTCCGGAAATCAGAACGAAAACGAAAATCCAGAAAAGCTGATCGGCCCCGCGAAAGTCAAGGAATGGCTGATAAAAGGACGGTTGCCAAAAGCGGGAAATAATGAAGCATTGGTAGAACGGCATTATGGTGCGTTTTATAGTCTGAAACCCGGAAAAACTATCAAGATCGGCAGTACGACTTTTACAATAAGTGGAATCGTGGATATTAGGCAAGGCAGTCAAATCGCCTCTGCCAATTTCTATCTGGACATCAACGAAGCGCGGCGCTTGGTAAATATGAAAGACGGTCATGTCAATCAGCTTTTCCTGCGTGTCTCCGATCCATCAACAGCTGATTCTGCCAAAGCTTCGATCCAGAAAATAATCCAGAATTCCAGTGTAGTCAGCGCCGTTTCTTTTTTGTCACTGCTCGGAACACTTTCCCGTTTAACCGGACAATTTCAGCAAGTAACTACCTCTGTTGCGGGAGTCCTGGCGTTACTACTTTTGATCGTCTTTTTACGTGGAGCAATGGGCGAAAGGCAACGCGAAGCAGCTGTCCTCCGTACTATCGGCTGGAGCCGTGAACATGTCCGGAAACAGATTTCCGCTGAGGCTGCGATTCAAGGATTTATAGGTGGATCGCTTGGAGTGTTGTTGACTTGGCTGGCCGCACAAGGACTTTCAACTCTAAAATTTTCTCTACCAAACGGACTCCAAAAAAGCGACGATCCAGCAGCTTTTTTAGGTAGTCAATATGTTGCACCTGTAGTGGAAACCAATTTAACTTTGAGCTTAGATCCGCTTCTCTGGTTAACCACACCAATTGCTACAGCACTCATTTGCGGAATATTGGGTTGGTGGCTGGCCGGACAACGACTTAGGGGCACACCCTGGGGGAAAATACGTTCTTAATCAGCAAGAAGCCGGATCCATTCACTTGAGCTGGCTGTCTTTGCTGCCGCTGCGGTTGAAATAACTGATCGAGGATTGATTTTTTTCCACCTTTGATTGGCATTTAACGCACAGGCGGACTCCGGGCACAGCTTTGCGCCTTGCTTCCGGGATCATCGATTCGCATTCTTCACAATGAATAGAACTTTCCCCTTCAGTCAAACGACTTCTTGCCAACTCAACCGCATCAGCTATTGTAGCATCAATTTGCTCCTGTACCGCCCCTTCACGGGCCCATCCAACAGCCATTCTTTCTCTCAAATAGTAAGCAGTATTTTTTTAACCTTACAGGATAATTCCTAAAATAAAAAGATTTTTCCCCAACAGTATAACCCTTAATACTTGATGTCAATTCAATTCCTTGGGATATAGCTACTTTATATAACTTATTAATACATAATAAAACTGGGTAATTCCACTTCTTCTCTGAAAAATATATACCCGCTGATTTTAAAGGAAACAAGCAATAAAATGCCGGATTCGATTCCGCTCAAGAACAACGCTCAACCTGTCTCTTTATATTAAACTGGACTCTATGGTACTGAAACTTAATAGCTTACTATCCTCCGGATGGAGTCATTTCAAGTTTTGAGAGTCCGAATTTAAATAGGGTCAGTGTAGCTTATATTTAAATTAATCTCCCTTTTATTTTTGTAAAAATACTTATTAAAACTACTGAATTGTTGAAAGTGGTTGAGAGTCGAATCTGACTCAGTTAGAATACCGTTCATAAAGACAAACCATTTAAGCCGAACAATAGATAAATGCCGGAACTACCAGAAGTCGAAACAGTCGTTAGAGAATTACGTGAAGAAATCTGTGGAGACACAATTTTATCCGTTGAAATATTCCGTAAAAATCCGATAGTTCAGGGAGACCTTGACGCGTTTCAGGAAAAATTATGCGGAATGACATTTCTGGATGTCACACGCCGCGCCAAGTTTTTAATTTTTCATCTGCAACCAGAAAGATATTTAATTGCTCATTTACGCATGACTGGCAAATTCATAATCAGTGATCCTCTTCCGGAACCGACTAAACATAATCGTGTCTGGTTTCACTTAAAAAGCGGGCGGGTCATGATATTTGACGATATACGCTGTTTCGGAACTTTGGAAGTCTATGACAAACTGGCCGATTCAAAGTCATTGCTCAAGCTGGGAATCGAACCACTTTCTGCTGAAATGAATAGCAATTATTTCAGTAAGAAAATGCTATCATCCAAACGTGAAATTAAAACTGTATTGCTGGATCAAAAGATAGTGGTAGGACTAGGCAACATTTATGTCTCAGAAATTTTGTTCCGCTCAAGGATTCATCCTCAGCGCGCAGCCGGAAAGCTTCTTAAAAAAGATTGGACTAAAATTATTAAACACACTCAAAATATTCTCGAAGAAGCTATCACAAATAACGGCACCACAATTTCTGATTTCCGCAGAGTTGATGACAAAACCGGAACATTCCAGCAATTTCTGCAGGTCTATGGTAAAAATGAACAGGCCTGTCCGGAATGCGATGTGCCAATTCAACGCATAGTTCAGCAACAACGAAGTACATTTTTTTGTGCAGAATGCCAAAAGTGATTAAGCAAATTTTATGAAGATAATTGCTACAATAATATTTCTACTGTTTTGGATTTGTTCTTTTTCAGGGACTTTATGGAGCAAACCACAACACATAATTCTGACCGGCTCTCAAGGTACAGGTTCATATATTTTTGCTGCTGAACTATCTAGACTTTGGGCAACTTCCCGGAAAACCAGTAATTCTGAGCTTGTGATACGCCCGGAAATTTCAGCGGCAAACCGTTTGACACAACTTTCAAATAACAGTATTTCTCTGGCAATCATTGACGCAAAATCCGCACATGAAGAGTTGAAAAAACATTCCGGACTGCGTGTTTTGTCTGTTCTCTGGAAGAATTGGCTGTATGTTCTGGGCACAGTTCCGGGGCCATTCCTTTCACTCGAAAGTACACAGACTTTGCTGGTGCATGATAATTCACTCTATTTTGCACAAGTCTGGAAAAAGTTAGCGCCACAAAGTAAAATAAACTGGTTCAACAGTAGTAGTATTCCGGATTTTACCGATGGTTTTTCTGAAGAAGTTTTGGCAGTTACAGGTCCAGTTCCTTTGCAGGAAATCAATAACTGGCTTGAGCAATTTGCGGGCATCCGTCTTTTAGCATTAGACCAGCAACTGATACGCTCTTTGCGTTTAAATTACACTTGGCTAATTCCACATAAACTTCCGGCCAATTCATTTTCATATCAAGCTGAAGCATTGACAGGAGTAGCATGGAATCCAGTTTTAGTCGTGCGTGGAGATTTTCCGGAGGAATCGGCCACAACTTTGCTGAAACTGATTTTCGCGCAAAAAGATGCTCTAAATCCGCACCTACTTTTCCAAATTTTACTTCGCTCTGATAACATTGCTTTCCGGAAAGTTTACCCCTATCATTCCGCGGCAAAAAAAATGTTTCGCTTCAAATGAAAATGCAATTTGAACATATATCTGTTTTAGCCGCTGAAGTTGTCGATTTTGCACCGCAGGCAACTCAGACAATTCTGGATTGCACTCTGGGCGGCGGCGGTCACAGCAAGCGTTTGTTAGAAAAATTTCCGGAAGCAAATTTATATGGTATTGATCGTGATGCAAAAGCATTAAACGCCGCAGCAGACTGTCTCAAGAACTACAAAGAACAAATACATCTAGAGCAAGCATCTTTTTCAGAATTACCCGAATGTTTTGAAAATTGGGGGGAACCTCGATTTGATTATATTTTGGCTGATATCGGCCTTTCTTCTGAACAGCTTGCACGTCCGGAACGCGGTTTTTCTTTTATGCATGATGGTCCGCTTGACATGCGCATGGATCCGGATCGTCAAAACCTTACAGCGGCGGATCTGGTTAATAATTCAAGTGAACAAGAATTGCTTAAAATATTACGCGATCTTGGTGAGGAACGCTTTGCCCGTAAAATAGTCAGTTCCATCCACATTGAACGTGAGAAAAAACCGTTTGAAACAACAAAGGAATTAGCCGATATGGTGGGCAACGTCATACCACGACGTTTCCAAAAGCCAGGATTTAATCCGGCAACATTAACTTTTCAAGCACTCAGAATAGCGGTCAATGATGAATTAAATGAACTTGGAATTTTGCTGAAAGAGACTCTGTCACGTCTGAAACCTGATGGACGCCTGGCCATCATTTCTTTCCATTCTCTGGAAGACAGGATGGTCAAACACCAGTTCCGTAAATGGGAAAACCCCTGTGTTTGTCCAACTGATTTGCCTTACTGTATTTGCGGAGAGAAATCGCTGGGCAAAGTAATTACAAGACGGCCGGTAAATGCTACTGCCCAAGAAACAGCTGAAAATCCCCGGA
>Ga0209362_1000794_pt1 | contig 26705 bp, 27 predicted proteins | sample SaaInlV_165m_DNA_FD_184680 | JGI IMG/M metagenome (GOLD analysis project Ga0209362, IMG submission 184680) | Marine microbial communities from expanding oxygen minimum zones in the Saanich Inlet - Saanich Inlet SI037_S3LV_110m_DNA (SPAdes)... | ecosystem: Environmental > Aquatic > Marine >... | reverse complement strand
ATCCAGTATCGGATAAATCGTCAACTAGTAGGACTCTATTAAAATCTTTACTTTTAGCTAAAGAGCTAATTTCTCTCGCAAACATTAGTTGGCCTTGTTTGTCTTCCATTCCCCTGCCTGCATAACTTTGAATTACTATGTAAGCTATAGGTAATTTTAAAATTCTAGAAAGAATATCAAGTATTGGTGCTGCACCTCTCATAATACCAACTAATACAGTTGGTTTATAGTTATTATGAATTTCTATTGCTAATTTTTCAACAATTTGAGTATATTCATCAAAAGTGATAATTAATTTATCTGCCATAAAATTTTTTATCATATAAATAAAAATAGAAAAGAATAAAAAACTATGAAAATATTTGATTGCTTTATGTACTTTGATGAAGAAATGGTCGTAGATTTAAGGTTTAATACATTAAACCAATTCGTAGATTATTTTGTAATAGTTGAGAGTAAATTTACTCATAAGGGTGATGTAAGAGAATTAAAGTTTAACCATAAAAAATTTCAGAAATTCAAAGATAAAATTATTTATTTAATTTATGACAACCCACCATCTCAAATTGAAACAATAAATGATTATGACAGTGAGTACGAAAAAGCTTGTAAATACATTTTTAATGCTGCTTACAGAGAAAACGGTCAACGTAACTATATTGAAAAAGGACTAATTAATGCAAAAAAAAATGATATGATTTTAGTATCAGATGTTGATGAAATACCTAACTTATCAAAAATAGATTTTAATACAATTGAAGAAAAATTAATTTTGTTTAGACAAGATATGTTTTATTATAAATTTAACTTACGTTTACCTGGTATCATATGGACTGGAACCAAAGGTTGTAGAAAAAAAGATCTGATCAATCCTCAGTGGCTAAGAAATATTAAAGATCGTAAATACCCATTTTTTAGAGTTGATACTTTTTTTTCTAAAACGAAATATAGAAGTATAAAAATTATAGATAAAGGTGGTTGGCATTTTTCAAATATTAAAACGGCTAAGGAAATTGAACATAAATTGAAATCCTATTTACATCACAGAGAATTTGATGAGGAGCCAATGTCTATTGATCAAATAGATAAAATAATAAAAAATAAACAAGCAATTTACGATTTAACTGTGGACAAAACGACAAATAAAATTGGAAATGGAAACAAATTAGAAAAATTTGAAATTGAAAAATTACCATCACATATACAAAAAAATAAAACAAATTTTAAAGAATGGATCGACTAGTGAAAGGATATTGGATTGCAGTTTATAAAGATTTAAAAAATGCAGATAATATAAAAATGTATGCCGAAAAAGCAACTCCTGCTATAAAAAAATATAATGGAAAGATACTCGCTAGAGGAGGCAAAGTAGAAACTATTGAAGGAACTCCATCTCCTAGAACAGTTCTAATAGAATTTCCAAACATGCAAGAAGCTTTAAAATGTTATCATTCAGATGAATACCAAGAAGCAATGAAAATAGGTAAGGGGGAGTTTAATAGACACATTCAAATAGTAGAAGGTATCTAATATTGAATTGGTTCAGGATCAATACTTCTCCATAAGTACCAGGTTGCAACTGAACAATACGGGGAAAAATTTTTTTTTAATGTGTTAACAAAAGATACTGGTGGTAAATATTTTTTTTTATAATTTTTTGAAATTGCTCTTAAAAGACCAATATCTTGAATTGGCCAGATATTTGAACGATTATAAGTAAACAATAAAATCATCTCAGCTGACCACCTCCCAATTTGTCTTAATTGGGACAAATAGATAATAGCTTCTTCATCAGACATTTTTGGAATTAATCGAGGATTGAATGTTTTATTCAAGATTTGTTTGGTTAAACTTTTTATTCCCTTTACTTTTTGTCTACTTAATCCACAACTTCGTAATTGAGATGAGCTTAGTGTTGATATTGTTTTTGCATTAATTTTATTTTTACATTTTTTTTTGAATTTTAAAAAAACTGAGTTAGCTGCAGCTACGCTAATTTGCTGACCAATAATACTTTTACACAGTGAGTAAAATACATCTTTTCTAGTTGTAAGTACTGTTTCAGAAGGTAAATTATATTTTTTAATTAATTCAGACATAACTCTGTCCTTTTTAGAAATATATTTTTTGGCTGTATTCCAATATTTAGGTATTTTACTCATGTCTAGGTAATGAATCTTGTTTTTTATAGTAAATCTCTCTTTTAAAAATAATTAAAGATGAAACAACAACTAGTAATGCACCTGATAAAGTTTTTGAAGTTGGAACCTCATCCCAAATTAAGTAACCAAAAAATATTCCAAAAACTAATGCTAAATATTTTAATGGTGATACTAGAGAAACTTCAGATAATTTAAAAGACTGGCTTAGCCATAAGTTTGCAAATCCTCCTAAAAATCCAATCATACACAATAAAAGTAAATCTTTCATATCGGGCATTATCCAGCCAAAAGGTATAGTAAATAGACTTGCAAAAGTAATGGATGCTGAAAAATTCAGCGAAATTAACCATACTGGCTCTGTTGTTGATAATTGTCTGATAGCAATAGCAACATAAGACAAGCCCAAACAAAAAATAATTGGATAGATATAATATATATTTAAAGAGTGAAAGCCTGGTTGTGATATTATTATTATTCCAATAAATCCTATAAATACAGCAAGCCATCTGTAAAATCCTACTTTTTCACTCAAAAAAAAAATAGAAAAAATTGTAGTAAAAATAGGAGCTGCAAATGAAATACTAACTACTGTAGCTAATGGCAAATTTCTCAATGCAATAAATATTGCAATTAAGGCAACTAATCCAAAGAAAGATCTTAAAAAATGTAAACCTACTCTTTTTGTGTAATAGAAGTTTTTAATTCTGTCCCTTGGCATTATAAAAAAATACAATATTAAGCCAAAAAACCCTCTAAAAAATAATACTTGCCCTAGTGGATAATGTTCTGACCATTTAACAATTAGATCCATTACAGAAAACGCACATATAGACATAAACATGTACAAAAAGCCTAATTGATTTTTGGTAAGCATACGAATAATTTGTAGATTAAATTAATAGATAATCAATGGAAATAGCAATTTTAGGATTAGGTTGTTTTTGGGGTCCAGAAATCAAATTTAGTAAACTTGATGGTATAATAAAAACTGAAGTTGGATATTGTGGAGGATTTAGCAATGAAACTACCTATAAAGAGGTTTGTGCAGGGAATACAGGCCATGCAGAAGTAGTAAAATTAGATTTTGACCCTAAAATAATTTCTTATAAAAAAATTTTAGAATATTTTTTTGAAATTCACGATCCAACAACCTTAAACTCACAAGGTCTAGATTTTGGAGCTCAATATAGAAGTGAAATATTCTGTGTAAATGATAGTCAAAAAATTATTGCTAAAGAAGTTAAAAAAAAAATTAATGAAAAATTATCTGGTAAAATAGTAACAAATATAACTTTAGTTAAAAACTACTGTTCTGCAGAAGAATATCATCAACGATATTTGGAAAAAAGATAGCATGTCTTTAGTAAATACAAAATGGTTAGAAGATAATTTCGATAAAGTAAAAATTATCGATTGTTCATGGCATATGCCTCAAACAAATAGAAATGGTTTTGAAGAATATAAGAAACAACACATTCAAAGTTCTATTTTTTTTGATTTAGATAAAAACTCAAAGCAAAATACTGATCTACCACATATGTTAACTGACATAAATTCTTGGGAAAATATTGTTTCAAATATGGGAATAAAAAATGAAGACAGAATAGTTGTCTATGATAATTCTGATGTAATTAGTTCCTGTAGATGTTGGTACAATTTTATTTACTTTGGTCATAATCCTAAATTAATTCATGTATTAGATGGGGGTTTAAAAAAATGGACTAGAGAAAATAAAGCTACTTCTAATGATTTAACTAAAATTATAAAAAGTAATTATAAAGCAAATGAAAAAAAAGAATTAGTGAAAAACAAAATAGAAATTGACAAGAATATTTCTAAAAAAGAATTTAATATTATTGATGCGAGAAGTGTGGAAAGATTTGAAGGTAAGATTGCTGAACCAAGAAAAAACTTGAGAAGTGGTGCAATACAAAATTCTTTTTGTTTGCCTTTTTTAGATTTAATAAATGTTGACGGAACTTTTATTAGTAAAGATAAAATTTTAGAAAAATTTAAGTCTATTAAATGTGAACTTAATAAGAATCTTGTATTTTCTTGTGGTTCAGGTGTAACAGCATCCGTTTTAGCTCTTGCATATTCTTTAATAGAGCATAAATATATGCCTACTATTTACGATGGTTCTTGGAGTGAATACGGAAAATTTTAAATTATGAAAAGATCAACTAAAATTACATCTATAATATTTACATTTTTTTTAATCATAGCAATCGTTGTAATTGGTAGATCAGTGATTGGAAGTCATTTTGCAAAAAAATTCAGCAAAAGACCTCCTCCAGGAATTATTGTAACAGAAGTTGTAAAAACTAATTTTTCAGAAAAAATAGAAAGCTTTGGAACAGCAGTATCAAAAAAAAATGTGTCATTTAGAGTTAAAAGAAGCGACTTAATTAAAGATTTAAACCTTAAAGAATTTGTTAAAAAAGGAGATTTAATAGTTGAGCTAAAAGAGAAAAATATCATTGCTCCATTTGATGGAATCTTAGGTTACCGTGGGATAACGGGTGATATTCTTGACTCAAATAACTCAATTATTATTACTTTAGATGATAATTCAGTTATTTATTCTGATCTAAAAATTCCTGAAATCTTTGCATACGTAATTAAAAAAGGGTTGTCTATAACAGCTAAATTTTCTGGCAATAAAAACAAGATTTATAATGGAACAGTTTATGCTGTTTCAAGCAGAATAAATGCAGAAACTAGAAGTCTTTTAATAAGAGTTAAGATTGATAATGAAAATTCAGAATTAATACCAGGCTCACTTCTGGAAGTCACAGTTAATTACAATGAAAGAAATTCTCTTGGAATACCTGACACAAGTATAATGTTAGAAGGTGATAAAATCTACGTATATAAAGTTTCAGAAAAAAACATCACAAACAAAGCTGAAATTAAGATTGGAATAAGAGATAATGGTTATGTCGAAGTTCTATCTGGATTAATTGAAGGAGAAAATATTGTTGCAGAAGGACTAAAAAAAGTTAGCCCAACAAGTGAAATAAAACCAATTAAAAAATAATGTATATAACTGACGTAAGCATAAGAAGACCGGTTGTTGCTTGGGTAATGTCTCTTATTTTAATTTTATTTGGAATATTTGTTTTTTCAAAATTACCAGTTAGAGAATTACCAGATGGATTACAGCCACCGGTGGTTCAAATTAAAGTAGATTATAAATCTGCGTCAGCGCCAATTATTGACCAAGAAGTTACTCAAGTCATTGAGGATGTTGTTGGTGGAGCTGAAGGAATTAAAAATATTGACTCAACGTCAGAGAATGGCAGCAGTACAATTAAAGTAGAGTTTAATACAAATATTGATTTAGATAATGCAGCCAATGATATAAGAGAAAGAGTTGCAAGAATTGTGGATAACTTACCAAGTGAGGCGAGTGCACCTCAAATATTAAAACAAGCGGCTGGATTTACAACTACTATGTGGTTATCAGTAACTTCATCAACTTGGAATGATTTGGATCTTGGGGACTACACTGAAAGATATCTAGTTGACCAATTTTCAAGTGTTAAAAATGTTGGAAGAATTATGACGGGTGGGTTAAGAGATTTAAGCGTAAGAGTGTGGATTGATCCAATCAAACTAGCAGCTAACAACTTAACTATTCAAGAAGTTGAGGAGACTATAAGAAAAGAAAATGTTAGCCTGCCTGCTGGCACCCTGGAAGCGAACAATATAGATTTAACATTAAATTTAGATAAATCCTACGACAATATTGATAAATTAAAACAACTGCCCATAAAAAAAATTAAAAATAGCATTATAAGGTTATCAGATATCGCAAATGTTGAATTTGGGCCAGTGTCCGAAAAAAGTCTTTTTAAAGCACAAACAAAAAATACTTTAAATCAAAAAACTGTAGGTATTGGTATTTATGCAAAAAGTGGCGCATCAACTGTTGAATTATCTAAAAATATTCGAAAAAAAATAATTGAAGTTAAAAAAACATTACCAGATGGCATTAATATGGAAGTTGCTTTTGACCGAGCAACATATGTGGGCACTGCAATACAAGAAGTATATAAAACTCTAATAATTGCATTTATATTAGTTGTTGTAATTATTTATCTATTTTTGGGCAACCTTAAGGCTGTAATTGTTCCAGCAATTGCTTTGCCTGTAAGTTTAATAGCATCTTTTTTGGGAATTTATTTATTTGGACTATCAATAAATATTTTTGTTCTCTTAAGTTTTATTCTAGCAATAGGAATCATCACGGATGACTCTGTTATAATGACTGATGCAATATACAGAAGAATTGAGAACGGAGAAACTTCATTAGTTGCAGCATATAAAGGATCGAAACAAATTAGTTTTGCAATCATAGCCACAACCCTAATTTTAGTTGCAGTATTTCTGCCTTTAATTTTTATTGATGGAATAGCTGGCACTCTATTTAGAGAAACCGCTATAGCATTATCTTTTTCAATTATAGTATCTTCATTTGTGGCTTTAACTTTATCACCAATGTTAGCAAGTAAATTTTTAATTAAGAAACCAAAACAAAATTTTGCTGTTGTAAAATTTGATAAATTTTTTAATTCCTTTTCAAAGTTCTATCAAGAAACTCTTTTATTTTGGCTAAATAAAAAAAAGATTATTATATCATTTTTAATTTTAACAATTATTGTATCTGGTATTTTGTATAACTTTACAAAAAAAGAACTATTGCCAATGGAAGATAGAGGAGTTTATCTTGTTCTTGGTTTTACCGATGAAGGAAGTTCATTTGAGTATACAGAAAAAAGAGCAGAAGATGTAGAGAAGCGATTAATTCCTCTACTTCAAGCTAAAAACAGTCCTTACAAAAGATTTATCATGAGAGTTCCTGGTTTTGGAAGTAATAAAAACTCTTTTAATAGTTTTATAATTATTGCTTTATTAGATGATTGGAAAAATAGAAAACAAAACTCACAAACTATAATGAGACAGGCAATAGGAAAAATTGTTTCCGTACCAGAAACTGTAGCATTCCCTATATCCCCTCAATCTATAAGGACATCTAGTTATAATAAACCTGTACAAATGGTTCTATTAGGTAATAGTTATGAGGAGCTGGAGAAAAAACAAAATCAAATTATAGCAAAATTAAGAAAAAATAAAAATTTATCAAGAATAACATCAGATTATTCAAGAAATAAACCAGAAATAAAATTATCTATTAATAAAAATAGAGCTAAAGATTTAGGAGTTACAACTGAGTCTATTGGAAAAACTTTAGAAACTCTTTACGGAGGTAAAACTGTAACTAAATTCAATAAACTAGGAAAAGAATATCCTATTATTCTTCAACAATATTTGGTTGATAGAAGAAATAAAGAAGGTTTAACAAAAATTTTTGTAAGATCAAATACTACAAACAAACTAATTTCATTAGCAAATTTAGTTGAATTTAAAGAAGCAGGATCATCAAAAAAATTAACAAGATATAATAGACAAAGAGCCGTAACTATATCTGCAAATATATCTGAGAGCTATACTCTTTCTGAAGCAATCAAATACTTAGAACAAACTCTATCAGAATCACAAATGAATAACCAAATTGCATGGAAAGGAAAATCTGAAGAATTAAAAGAAACTAGTAATGAACTATTCATCATTTTTGGGTTAGCATTATTAACTGCTTACTTGGTAATGGCAGCAACGTTTAACTCGTTTATACACCCGTTTATAATAGTATTGACTGTTCCACTTGCTTTGTTTGGTGGTTTAATATTCATTTTATTTTTGAATAGTTCAATTAATATTTTTTCACAAATTGCGCTTGTGATACTAATTGGAATTTCCACTAAAAACAGTATTCTCATTGTTGATTATGCTAATCAATTAAGAGCTGCAGGAAAAAATATAGAGTCATCAATTAAAGAAGCTTGCGATCTTAGATTTAGACCAATAATGATGACTTCTATAAGTACGATGATTGCAATGCTACCTCTAGTAATAGGAAATATTGGACCGGGTGCAGGAGAAACTTCTAGATTAGCTGTAGGAGCAACCATTTTAGGTGGAATGATTATTTCAACATTCTTTACATTATATGTAACACCAACAATGTATTTATCTCTTGCTAAAAATACTAAAAGAATTGATGCTATTGATATTGAGTTAAAAAAACAATTACGCTAAAAGATTATATATTTATTTCTATTTAATCTTTTCTGACATTTTTTTAATTGTGATCTATATTTATCAGATTGATTTTTGACTTTTTTTGCTAATCCTATGACTTTTTGATTATTTCTATAATTTTTATAAGCTCCCCAACCCTCATGATAAGCTAAGTATTGTCGAAAAGCATCCTTCTTTGATATCTTTAAAATGGACTCCGTTTTATTTGTATACCATCCAATAAAATCTACACTATCCTTAAATCTTGTTCTTCTCGCTAATTTATTTCCAGTTTCATTTTTATACTGTTCCCACGTTCCTTTTACAGCTTGTGAATAACCAAAAGAACTTGATGGTCTCTTAAATGGTATAACTTTAAATATCTTTTGTCTTGCAGGTTTGGCTAACCAATCAAAATCTGATTCCATCTTAATTATTGCTAATTGAATGTAAATTGGGGTACCCCACTTTTCTTCTGTTTTTTTTGTATGTTTGTACCATAGATATCTTTCATTAAAAATTGAACAACTATTAGATGTGTTTTTGGGTATGGAAGAACATGCTGAGATTAAAATAATTATTAAAATTAAAAAAAATTTTTGAAAGTTAAACATGTTCATTTTTAACCTTATAAATAAAAATTACAAACATAAGACCCAAAATATTTCCAAACAAATCGCTCCACTCGAACTCTCTATTTGGAATAATTAAATGAAACAATTCTAGAATTATTGATAATAAAAATAGATATATAATCAAAACTTTTATTTTTTTGGTGTTTCGATAAGCAAAAATTCCTAAGGCTGAAAGAACAGTAAAAACGTAAAAATGATTAGAAGAAATCCAATAATTAGCGGAAATCAGAAAATTTCCTGTAATTTGGGTTTCGATATTACAATTATCATATAAATAACATCCTAATAAACTTCCAGGATATAGATAAAATATTATTAATAATAGATTAACTAAATAAAATCCAAGAGTTGAAGGTTTATTTTTAATTTTCATAATAATTTTATTTATTTTATCATTTTTATCAGTTATCAAAATATACCATATGCCTCATTTAATTCTAGTTAGACACGGACAAAGTGAATGGAACCTAAAAAAAAGATTTACTGGTTGGGTGGACGTAGATCTTACTGGTCAAGGAAAGTTAGAGGCTTGCAAATCAGGTGAGCTCATTAAGGAGTTAAACCTGAGCATGAATTACTTTTTTTCATCATTTCAATTAAGAGCAATTAATACACTAAAGCTTATTCAAGATACTTTAAGAGACAATAAAAATTCTATAAGAGCGTGGCAGTTAAATGAAAGACATTATGGTGCTTTAACTGGTTTAAATAAAAATGAAATGATGAAAAAATTTGGTGAGGATAAAATTCATGAATTTAGAAGATCTTGGGACATAAAACCTGATCCTTTAAGCAGAAATAATCCATATCATCCAATAAATATTGATACTTATAAAACTGTTCCTAAAGAGAAAATTCCAGATTCAGAGTCTCTTAAAGACACTTATGAGAGAGTAATAAAATATTATAAATCTGATATACAAAATAAATTACTAGATAATAAAAATGTTCTAATTTCAGCTCATGGAAATTCAATTAGAGCTTTATGTAAGTTTTTATTTAAACTAGATAATAAAAAAATATCTTTGCTTGAAATACCAACAGGAAATCCACTTGTAATTAATCTAGATTTAAACCAAAAAATTAATGAATGTAAATATTTAGATAAAGATAGAGCTAAAGATTTAATTATTTTTTAATAATTGTTTGTATACTTTAAGATTAGTTAAATGATAAAAATTTTCTAAACTTTCATAACCATATAACTGATTTTTATTAATTAATTGATTCCAAACTTCCGCTATTGAAAAATCACTAATAGAATATGTATCAAATAAATCTTTGTTAATTATCTGACAGCCTGTATAAATTAAATTATTTTGTATATCTTTTTTAATTATATTTTCCAAAAGATTAAAATCACCTTTTAATTCTTTATCAAAACTAAGATTTTTATTAGTTAGTAAAAGTATATTTTTAATTTGATTAGAAAAATAGAATTTTTCCATATTTTGTATGCTTTCTAAATAATTTTCATTCCATACAGTATCAGGATTTAATGTTAGAAAATGTTTATCATTTGATGATTTCATCATATTTAAAATTCCTCCTCCTGTATTTAAGATTTTCTTTCCGTCTTCAATTATTTGAATATCTAAATCAAATTTTTTTGTACTAATAAAATTTTTGATTTTTTCTTTTAAATAAAATGTATTTATCATTATTTTTTTCATTCCTAAAAATTGAATTAAATTGATACAATTTTCAAGCAATGTAATTTGGTTAATTTTCAAAAGTGGTTTTGGCTCTTCTAATGTTAAGGGATTTAATCTCTTTCCATAACCAGCACACAAAATTAATGCGGTATTAATTTTCATTTAAGACTCCTTAATTTCCTAGGAAAATTTTGATCTAGGAGTTTTTTAAGATTGACAAATATTTCATCGTTTTTAAGTCTGAGTTCAATTAATTTCCAAGCATAAGGTATTAACTTCAAGTATTTCAACTTCTTATCTCTTTCTGCTAATCTTGTAAAAATCCCTATTATTTTCATATTTCTAATTACAGATAATATTTTGAAATCATTTAATAAAATAACTTTATTAATTTTATTTTTATTAACTTTTAAATAATAGTCATAAATATTATCTTTTAATTTTTTATTTGATTTAAATCTAACATCGTCAATTAAAGATACCAAGTCATACGCTCTATTACCTATTAGAGCATCCTGTGTATCAATAGTTGCCAATTCTTTCTTATATTTCATCAAATTGGATACGTGAAAATCTCGATGCACTAAAGTATCATTTTTTAACTTAAGATTTGATAATAAAAATTTTATTTGTTTATTTATCTCAATATTAAGTTTTGGTAATTTTTTTTTAGATGTATATTTTTTTGCATACCAGTCAGAAAATAATTTGGCTTCTTTAAATAATTCATTATCTTCATAAACTGGAATTTTATAATTTTTCCCATTAAAGTTTTTAATTTTATTTTGTTTAATCTTTTGAATTCTAATAAGTAAATCAATAGATTTTTTATACAAATTAATTTTATTACTTCTACTTTTTTTTAATAGTTTAAATACTGTGTCATCACCAAAATCTTCAATTTCTATAAAGTTTTGTTTATAATTTTCTTTGTATAATTTTGGAGCTAGAATTTTATTTTCTATTAATAAACTATTTATAGCATCATATATTAATAAGTTTTTTTCTTTTTCTTTCCTAGAATAAACTATAATTGAATTTTTTTTATCATTTTTTTTTCTATAAAAAACTCTAAATGATGCATCCCCTTTTATTTTTTTCAAATTTTTTTTATCTAATTTCATTTAATCTTTCTTTAGTTAAGCCTTTGATTGTTAAAAATCTTTTTTCAGTACCTTCCTCATATTCAAAAAATAAATTGATTGAATTTATTGTCTTATTTTCTATTTTTTCTGGCCATTCCACTAAAGTTAAAATTTTCTTATAATTCTCTAATAGACCTATATTTTTTGTCTCATTTATATTTTTTAACCTAAATAAATCATAATGTTGAATTAAAAGATTACCTACCTGATATTCATTAACTAAATTAAATGTAGGACTTGTAACCTCTGTTAGCTTAAGGTTTTTATTTTTTTGTAAACTATTTATCATGTGTCTTAAAAATGTTGTTTTACCAACTCCTATTTCTCCATAAAGAAAAACTACGTCACCTTTTTTTAATATTTTTGAAAAATTCTTAGCTATCTCAGCTGTTCTAACTTCTAAAGAGATTTCTATTTTGCCACTATTAGTAGCGATATGCATTAGGTTTAAATGGACCTTCTGTTTCAACACTTATGTAATCTGCTTGATCCTTTGATAATTTTGTAAGTTTTGCCCCGACTTTTTTTAAATGTAACATGGCAACTTTTTCATCAAGATTTTTAGGTAATACATAAACTTTATTTTCATAATTTTTATGATTATTCCAAAGTTCTATCTGTGCGATTACTTGGTTGGTAAAAGATGCACTCATTACAAAACTAGGATGGCCAGTTGCACAGCCTAAATTAACCAGTCTTCCTTCCGCTAAAAGAATAATTCTTTTTCCACCAGTTAATTCTATTTCATGAACCTGGGGTTTAACTTCTGTCCATTTATAGTTTTTTAAAGCTTCTACTTGAATTTCGTTATCAAAGTGGCCTATATTACATAATATTGCTCTATCTTTCATATTTCTCATATGATCTGCGGTAACAATATCTTTATTGCCAGTTGCTGTTACAACTATATCCGCTTTATTAATTGCTTCATCCATTAAAACTACTTCATAGCCTTCCATTGCTGCTTGCAGGGCACAAATTGGGTCTGCTTCGGTAACCATTACTCTAGCTCCACTTTGTCTCAGTGATGCCGCACTACCTTTTCCAACATCTCCAAAACCAGCAACTATTGCAACCTTGCCTGACATCATAACATCTGTTGCTCTTCTAATTCCATCAACTAAACTTTCTCTACATCCATATAAATTATCAAATTTAGATTTTGTAACAGAGTCATTAACATTGATTGCTGGTATCATTAATGACTTATCTTTTTCCATTTTATTTAATGCTTTGATTCCAGTCGTTGTTTCTTCAGATACTCCCTTTATATCTTTTAATAAATCTTTGTATTCATTATGCATGATTGCGGTTAAGTCCCCACCGTCATCTAATAACATATTAGCTTTCCAGTCTTTTTTTCCTTCAATTGTTTGCTTTATACACCATAAATATTCTTCTTCTGTTTCACCTTTCCAAGCAAAAACAGGAATATTAGCTTTAGCAATTGCTGCAGCCGCATGATCTTGTGTTGAAAAAATATTACAGGATGACCATCTAACTTCTGCACCAAGGTCTACTAGAGTCTCAATCAAAACAGCTGTTTGAATTGTCATGTGAAGACATCCTAAAATTTTTGCTCCTTTCAAGGGTGCTTTTCCTGCATACTCTTCTCTTAGTGCCATTAATCCAGGCATTTCAGTTTCAGCTATGGAAATTTCTTTTCTTCCAAATTGAGCTTGGGATATATCTTTTACTTTAAAATCATTCATTGCGGGCGTTTCTAACAATAATAACTCAATTAATCAACTTATGATTAAATATTTGGAAAAATAACTTCAACATTTGCACCTTTTTGATTGCTATTATTTGATGCACTAATGGTAGCACCATGAAGATCCACAAGATTTTTTACAATATTTAATCCCAATCCTGAATGTTCTCCAAATTTTTCTGGTCTGTCGCTATAAAATCTCTTAAAAATCTTATGAGTATCTTTTTCTTTAAAACCTTTTCCTTGATCAATAACTTTTAAAGAAATTTTTTCTTCATTATTTATAGAAATTTGTACTAAAATTTCTTTATTATCATCACTAAATGAAATCGAATTATCTAATAAGTTAGCAATAATTTGTTCTATTCTATTTTCTATTCCATATATTAAATAAGCATCAAGATTATTTTTGTCAATAAGCTCTACTACGATTCCTCTTTTAGTTTTATAAATATTGTTAAAATCATCAACTACAGATTTTGCAATTAATTTCAAATCTATTTTTTTCATTTTTTCTTTACTTAAAGCAACTTCATCTTTTAACATTTGGGAATAGTCAGTTATCAATCTTTCTACCCTTTGAACATCGTGATTAAGAATACTAATCAATTTTTTTCTTTGAATGGGCTCCTCTGTCTCAGACAATATTTCTGACGCGCTTTTTAATGATGTTAAGGGATTTCTAATTTCATGAACTAAGTCTGTTGAAAAATTTTCTGCGCTAGAAATTCTTTTTTGAAGTTCATTTGTCATATCATCCAACGAAGAAGATAAAACACCAATTTCATCATTTCTGTTTTTAAGGTCACTAATATTGGTTTTCTTTCGACTTTTTTCTTTAATAGTTTTTGTGTATATAACTAAATTTTTTATAGGTTTTAAAAAGTATCTATTTAAAACTATTGAAAATATAAAAATAACTATTGCTACAAAAATTGCTGTTCTTAGTATGAAACTTTTTCTCTCATCTATTGCAAATTTTATATCATTGGCATTTTCTGAAATTGCTAAGTATCCAACATTCTTGCCTTCTAATGTTACATTTTTTACAGTCGTTAATAAAAATTGATTATATCCCTCCTGAATAAAAGTGTAAGGTTTCCCAAAATCTTTTGATAAAGAATAATTAGACAAAATATTTTTCAATAAAGCAGTTTTTTTTTTATTTTTTTTTTTTATTTTATCAATTTTTCTTTTGGTTTTTTCATTTAAAACTTCTGATTGAACAATGTCTAATCTTTTTGAAAATGATCTTGGATCTAGATCGAGTGTATCAGTATCACCAACCAAATTAAATTGATTATCAAACAAGATTACTCTATCTAAATTTTGAAATAAAAATCTTGTTGAAAATAAAAATTTTCTAATATCTTCCTCTTCAAATTTTATATTAAGTCTTAAAATATGATCAATTGTGTTTTCTATAATTTGAATATGATTGATAGTTTTTTTAAGAATTAAGTTTGGCTTGACATTACTTATATATAAAATTGTTAAACTTCCAAAAATGATAAAAATTATTAAATTTATGAATAAAAATTTTTTTAATATAGATAAACTTTTTAATAAATTATTGAACATTAACTAACGTTCCATCTATATCCACTACCATACCTAGTTTCAATTGCTGAAAAATCAGAATCAACTTTCTTAAATTTCTTTCTTATTCTTTTAACATGGCTATCAATTGTCCTATCTTCTATGTCTGTATCCTCTCTGTATGCTATGTCCATTAATTGAGCTCTTTCTTTTATTATACCGGGTCTTTTAGCTAATTCTTTTACTATTAAAAATTCTGTAGTTGTAAGCTTATCTGGTAACTGCTCACCTCCCCACTCACATTCTAATTGGGAAGGATCAAGCTTAAGTTTTCCATGCGAAATTATATTTTTAGTATCTTCAAGATTTTGATTGATATCTTTTTTTCGTAATTGAACTCTTATTCTCTCAATTAAAACCTTTATAGAAAATCCTCCAGATTTTTTTACAAAATCATCTGCACCCAATTTTAGGCCCAACAATTCATCTATCTCATCTTCTTTGGAGGTTAAAAAAATTACCGGTAAAGAGGTTTTTTTCCGTAATTTTTTTAAAAGTTCTTCACCATCCATTTTGGGCATTTTGATATCTATCACAGCTAAATCTGGTGGTGATCTTGTAAGTCCAATTAATGCGCTCTCTCCGTCTATATAAGTTTGAACTTTAAAACCTTCTTTTTCAAGTGCAATACTTATGCTGGTAAGTATATTTCTATCATCGTCTACTAGTGCGATTGTTTGTGTATGCATATAGTACTTTAAAAGTACTAAATTGTTCTAATTTGGGCAATCATATTTGTTAGTGAAGAATACCCCAATTATTACCCATATTGACATCAACTGTTAGTGGTGTTGAAAATGAATGTAAATCACTCTCTGTAACACTGGACATTTCATTCTTTATTATTTTATTCATATTTTTGACATCCTTATCAGGAACTTCAAATATTAATTCGTCATGTATTTGAAGTAAAATTTTCGTTTTATTATTTTTCAATTCTTTAAACTTTTTATCCAATCTAATCATAGCAAGTCTCATTATTTCTGAGGCTGATCCTTGGATAGGTGCATTAATTGCTGCTCTTTCTTGAAAATTTCTAACATTAAAATTTTTATCATTAATTCCATTAAAATGAGAGCGTCTTCCAAAGATATTATTAACGTAACCACTTTTTCTACAAAATTTAATTGTACTATCCATATAAACTTTTATTTCTGGAAATCTAAAAAAATAAGCATTTAAAAATTCTTCTGCTTCATGATTTGAAACATTAATTTGTTTGGCGAGTCCATATTGAGAAATTCCATATATTATTCCAAAGTTGATTGCCTTGGCTTTTCTTCTCATATCTTGGTCAACTTTTTTAATGTCAACATTAAAAACCTGACTCGCAGTTAGTGAGTGAATATCTTCGTTGTTTTTAAATGCTTTTTTTAATTCTTTAACATCAGCTAAGTCTGCTAAAATCCTCATTTCAATTTGATTGTAGTCAGCTGAAATTAAAGTAAACCCTTTTTCAGATACAAAAGCTTTTCTTATGTCTCTTCCATCTTCTGATTTAATTGGAATATTTTGTAAATTTGGATCACTTGACGCTAGTCTTCCAGTCGTGGTTGCTGCTAACAAAAAAGAAGTGTGAACTCTTTTAGTGTTTGGATTTAAATGTTCTGGTAATGAATCAGAGTAGGTATTCTTAAGTTTGGATACTTGGCGCCAATCTAAAACTAGTTGTGGAAATTTATGTCCTTTAAATGCTAGATCTTCAAGAACACTTGCACTAGTTGCAAAGCTTCCTTTTCTAGTTTTTTTTAATACTGCAATTTTTAGCTCATTATACATTATTTCTCCTAATTGTTTTGGTGATGCAATATTAAATTCTTTTTTAGAAATTTTAAAAACTTCTTTTTCCAACTTGAGAATTTTTTTTTCAAATTTTTCAGAGAGTGTTCTCAAAAATTTGTTATCAATTTTAATTCCTTCTATTTCCATAAATGCTAATATCTTGATTAGTGGCTTTTCAAAAATTTCATAAATATTCGTTAATTTTTCTAATTTAAGATTTTTGCTAAAAATCTTATATAATCTATAGGTAATATCTGCATCTTCAGCTGCATACTGCATGGCTCTGTCTAGATCTACATCGCTAAAGTTTATTTCTTTTTTTCCCGTTCCAACTATATCTTTAAAAGAAATTGTTTTATGTCCAAGATGAATCTGAGATAATGTATCCATATTGTGTCGATTTTTTCCCGCATCAAGCACATAAGACATCAACATTGTATCTTCCATTGAGTTCATTTTTATTCCTTGTTTATATAAAACAATAAAATCAAATTTAATATTTTGCCCAATTTTTTTTATACTCTCATCCTCAAGCAATGTTTTTAATTTTTTTATGACAACTTCTTTCTTGAGACATCCTTTTGATTTATGTCCAATTGGAATGTAACAAGCTTTTCCAATTTTTGTACTTAGAGAAATACCCACTAAGTCTGCTTGATGAGCATCCAATGAGCTTGTTTCAGTATCTATTGCAAATTCACCCATTTCTTCTGCTTCTTTAATCCAATCATCAATTTGGTTTTCATCAGTTATTAACTGATAGTTTTTTTTACTTATAGTTTGTTGTTTTTCTTTAGGCGCAATATTCTCTTTCATGTTTTCCAATGTTGGCTCTCCGTAGATAGAAATGACTGAGCTAAGCAGCCTATTAAACTCCATTTCTCTTAAAAAATTATATAATTTATCTTTATCAATTTTTTTTAATTTAAACTCTTCTAAGACTCTATCGACTGGAGTATCTTTTTTTAATGTAACTAATTTTTTACTAATAATAGCTTTATCTTTATTTTCTATAAGAGTTTCTCTTCTTTTATTTTGTTTTATCTTATGAGCATTTTCTAATAATTTTTCCAAGTTTCCATATTTGTTAATTAACTCAGCTGCTGTTTTTACTCCTATGCCTGGTACTCCTGGAACATTATCACTACTATCACCCGCTAATGATTGAACATCAATTACTTTTTCTGGTTTCACTCCAAACTTTGTAATTACGTCTTCTGAAGTTATAAATTTATTTTTCATTGGATCAAATATACGAACGTCTTTTTTATAAAGCTGCATTAAATCTTTATCTGAAGATACAATCGTTACTTTTGCTCCTTTTGCCAAAATTTCTTCTACATAAGTTGCTATCAAGTCATCTGCTTCATAATTAGGCAAATCAACTGATGGTAAATTAAAAGCAACTACAGATTTTCTAATATATTCAAATTGTGGAGCTAAATCATCAGGGGCTTCTGATCTATTTGCTTTATAATCAGAATAAATTTCATTTCTAAAAGTTTTACGTGCGGCGTCAAAAATTACAGCAAAGTGAGTTGGCTTTTGCAAGTTTTCATTAGATTTTGAGTCTTCTAATAACTTAAATAACATACTACAAAAACCACTAACAGCACCTGTCGGAAGTCCATCACTTTTTCTAGTTAATGGTGGCAAGGCATAATATGCTCTAAAGATGTAACCTGAGCCATCTATTAAATAAAAATGATCTGTTTTTTTTATTTTGTCCATTTAAATAATGTTATCTTAATTATTTTAAATATTGTAAATGTATTAATGTCTATGAATAAAAAAAATGTACTTTCTGTTAAAAACTTAGAAAAAATTTATTCCAGTGAAGATGCCTCTGCCACTCATGCTCTAAATAATTTAAACTTAGACGTGAAAGAGGGTGAAATTTTTGGACTTCTTGGACCAAATGGAGCTGGTAAAACAACTTTTATAAATATTTTAGCTGGAACAGTCATGAAAACTAGTGGTCAAGTAGATGTATGGGGTTTTGATCTAGATAAAAACCCAAGACAAGTAAGAGCTTCTGTTGGCATAGTGCCTCAAGAAATTAATCTTGATCCATTTTTTAGCCCAAGAAAATTATTAGAACTTCAAGCAGGTCTTTATGGAATAAAAAAAAAGGACAGAATAACAGATACTATTTTAAAACTAGTATCATTAGAAGACCAGGCAAACAGCTATGCAAGAAGTTTATCTGGAGGAATGAAAAGAAGATTATTGATGGCAAAAGCACTAGTACATCAACCCCCAATAGTTTTTTTAGATGAACCAACAGCTGGCGTTGATGTTGAGTTAAGAAAAAATTTATGGGAAAATGTCAGATCACTCAATAAACAAGGAGTTACTATTATTTTAACAACACATTATCTAGAAGAAGCAGAGGAAATGTGTGACAGAATAGCAATACTTAATAAAGGAAATATGGTTGCTCTAGATAGTACTAAAAATCTTTTAGATAGAATTCAAACAAAAAAAGTAACAATCAAAACTGATAAAAAAGTTGATATTAAAGATAATGATTTGAACTCGTTAAAAATTTTATCAAATTTAGAGAATCAGGTCTGTCTATCTTATGAAAAAAGCAAAATTAATATGCAACAATTAATAGATTTATTTAAAAAAGATAATGTCAAAATTGTAGATATATCCACAGATGATGGTGATTTAGAGGATGTTTTTCTTAGACTAATAAAAAACTAGATTAATAGAATAACAAATAGTAAACTTAAATAATGGAATTACTCAAAACATACTCAATTCAAAAAATTTTAAAAAATTTTGTGATAATTTTTTTAGGAACTATGGCTTTAACTGTTTCAGCGAAATTAAAAATACCATTTTATCCAGTTCCAATGACTATGCAAACCTTTATGGTTGTCTTTTTAGGAATGGCATTTGGATATAAAATCGGGCTAGCAACAGTCGGCGTTTATTTACTAGAGGGTATAATTGGTATACCTGTTTTTTCTAATTCACCAGAAAAAGGAGTTGGTCTAATTTATTTTATGGGCCCAACAATGGGTTACTTGATAGGATTTTTACCTGCAGCTTTTCTGGCAGGTTATTTGGATCTAAAAGATAATATTTTTTTTAATTTTATCAAACTCACTTTAGCTGTTTCTACAATTTACATACTTGGTATTTTTTGGCTTGGATTCTTAATTGGGTGGGAAAAACCAATTTTTCAATTAGGTGTAAAGCCTTTTTTATTAGCTGAGTTATTTAAAATTTGCCTATTAACTTTACTGACAAAACAAATTATTAAATTAAAAAAATTTATTTAGGTGATCTTTTAGACAATATTCTCTGTAATGTTCTTCTATGCATCTTAAGTCTTCTAGCTGTTTCAGAAACATTTCTATTACATAATTCAAAAACTCGATGAATATGTTCCCATTTTACTCTATCAGCCGACATTGGGTTTTCAGGAGGTTGTGCTTTACTATCCGGATCTGCTAAAAGCGCTTTTTCAACATCGTCTGCATCGGCAGGCTTAGCCAAGTAGTCTATTGCACCCTCTTTGATAGCTGCTACGGCTGTTGGTATATTCCCATATCCAGTTAGCATAATGATTCGGCTTCTGGAATTAGAGCTTTGTATTTCTTTTACAACTTCTAATCCATTGCCATCTTCTAATCTTAAATCAACGACTGCAAATGCTGGGGTTTTCAGTTTAACCGACGCAATTCCCTTTTCTACACCTTCAGCTTGAATGACCTCAAAACCTTTCTTTTCCATAGCTCTTGCAAGTCTTTCTCTGAAAGGATTGTCATCATCAACGATTAGTAAGGATTTATTGTCAAAATCACTTAGTTTTTTTAAGGTAATTTCTTCAGGCATAATACATATATGGGAGTTTTTTTTTAAGTTTCAACAGTTATTATTTGCTTTACATTAATTGTCTAAAGGCTTAATTGTTCGCGAATATAAAGTTTTTTAACTATTTATTAAATTATTAAAAACTTTTTTTATTAAATTTTTTTGGAGGCATATGAAATGCAAAAATTTAAAACAGTTGATGATATTATAAGTCAACTAAAACCGGAGAGACCAGTTTATTGTATCAGAAAAAATTCGATACATGTTGCTTCAAAAACTTTTCAAAAAAAATTTCCTGGAAAAATTCTATACGCTGTTAAAACTAATCCACATCCTGAAGTTTTAAAGACAATAATTGAAAGTGGGATTGAAAATTTTGATGTAGCATCTATCAAAGAAATTGAAGCTATAAGAAATATAAATCCAAATGCAAAATGCTCTTATATGCATACAATCAAAAGTAGAGAAAGTATAAAAGAGGCATACTTTAAATTTGGAATTAAAACGTTTTCACTAGACACAAAAGATGAACTTATTAAAATTATTCAAAGCACAAATAATGCTAAAGATTTAGAACTATTTGTTAGAGTGTCTGTTTCAAACGAACACGCAGAAATAGACTTATCAAAAAAGTTTGGTGCCTTAACGTCAGAAGCAATAGGTTTATTAAGGTTGGTTAAGCAGCATGCAAAAAAAATTGGTTTGAGTTTTCATGTTGGATCTCAGTGTATGCATCCAATTTCATATGCAAAAGGAATAATTGAAGTAGGAAATATTATAAAAAAAACAAAAATTATTCCAAATTATATAAACGTTGGAGGTGGGTTTCCTACAATTTATCCAGACTTGATTCCACAATCTTTAAATAATTATTTTGAAGAAATTAAAAAAGGTTTAAAAAATTTAAAATTAGATAAGCTACCAGAAATTATTTGTGAACCAGGCAGAGCAATCGTTGCAGAAAGTGGATCAACAATTGTAAGGGTTAACTTAAGAAAAAAACAAAAACTATATATAAATGATGGAACTTATGGAACACTTTTTGATGCTGGAACACCTAATATAGTTTATCCTTCACGTTTAATTAAAAAAGTAAAAACGGTTTCTAAAAAATTAACTGCCTTTGATTTCTATGGACCAACTTGTGATAGTATGGATTACATGAAAGGGCCTTTCATTCTTCCTAATAGTGTAAAAGAAAATGATTATATAGAATTAGGTCAGCTTGGTGCATACGGTTTGACATTTAGGACTCAATTTAATGGATATTATTCTGATGATATATATGAAGTTGAAGATGAACCAATTATGACTATGTATGACAAAGAAATTATTAAAGCGATTCTTGTTGCTTGATGCCAAATAAAAAAAACTCAGGACATAATAGTAAAAAAAAATTTTTAAAAAATCCTATCGAGCATATCGATATTACATCTTTTGACTCTAGAAAAATAATTACATCAATGGAAAAAATGTCTTTTGTTTCAAGAGAAACTGCCAACGCAGCAAATATCTTCAACGAAATGATAAAAGATAAAGATTGTACTATTTTTTTAACTCTTGCAGGTTCGACATCAGCTGCTGGATGTATGAATATTTACAAAGATTTAGTTAAATACAATATGGTTGACGCTATTATTGCAACTGGAGCATCTATAGTAGATATGGATTTTTTTGAGGCTCTAGGATTTAAACACTATCAAGGCTCACAATTTCAGGACGATACTGAATTAAGAAAAAACTATATCGACAGAATTTATGACACATACATTGATGAAGATGAACTACAAGAATGCGACAAAAAAATATGTGAGATTGCAGATACATTAGAGTCAAGAAGTTACACTTCGAGAGAATTTATTTACGAAATGGGAAAATATTTAAAAAAAAACTCAAAAAAAAAAGATTCCTTAATTGAAACTGCATATGACAACGATGTTCCAATTTTTTGCCCAGCATTTACTGACTCTAGTGCTGGGTTTGGTCTGGTTATCCACCAAGAAAAAAACCAAAAAAAACATATAACAATTGACTCTATCAAAGAGTTTCGTGAATTAACGGAAATAAAAATACAATCAAAAGGTTCTGGATTGTTTATGATTGGTGGTGGTGTTCCAAAAAACTTTGTTCAGGATACAGTTATTTGTGCGGAACTTTTAGGTAAAGAAGTTGAGATGCATAAATATGCTGTCCAAATTACTGTTGCCGATTCCAGAGATGGTGCTTGCAGTAGCTCCACCTTAAAAGAAGCTAGCTCATGGGGTAAAGTGGATGTTACAAAAGAACAAATGGTTTTTGCAGAAGCAACAAGTGTTTTACCTTTAATAGCAAGTGATGCCTATCACAAGGGTGATTGGAAAAAGAGATCAAGAAAAAATTTCTCTAAAATATTTGGATAAATGTTGAATTATCTTTCTAATAAAAATGGATTTCTTGGAATTGATAATAAAGTCAATTTTAAAGAAAAAGTGGTTGTTGTGCCTTTTGGTTTAGAGAAAACTGTTAGTTATGGAGGTGGAACTAGAAATGGACCTAAAGAAATTATAAAAGCATCACATCAAGTAGAATTATATGATGAAGAATTGCGTTGTGAACCTTATAAAAAAATTGGAATCAAAACACTAAAACCATTTAAAATTGAGAAAGATATAAAAAAAGCTCTTAAAAAAATGTCTAATATAAACGAAAAAATTTTAGATAAAGGACTTTTTCCTATTACTTTTGGCGGAGAGCATTCAATTACACCTGGATGCATTGTCCCGTTTGTAAAAAATTATAAAAAAATTTGCTTGTTACATTTCGATGCACATGCAGATTTAAGAGAAAGCTATAATGGTAAAAAATTTTCACATGCTTCTGCAATTAAAAGATGTCTTGATCATAAAAATGTATCGGTGATTTCATTTGGTATAAGAAATATTTCAGAAAGTGAAATTCACTTTCTGAAAAAAAACTCATCTAGAATTAATATTTTTTGGGCAAAAGATAAACTTAAATGGAACTTAAATAAATTTAAAAAAATGATAAAAAATAAAACTGTTTATTTAACATTTGATGTAGATGGATTAGATTCTAGTATCATGCCAGCAACAGGAACACCAGAACCTGGAGGTTTATTATGGAATGAGACATTAAATATTATAAAAATTGCAGCAAAAAATTCCAACATAGTTGGAGCTGATATAAATGAATTATCTCCTATTAAAGGATTTAATTGCTATAATTTTTTAGTAGCAAAATTAGCTTATAAAATTTTATCTTATAAGTTTTTATATTAAACTTTTATAACTTTTATAGTTCCCAATAATAACCTAAAAGGTATTAACATTATTAAAGCTACAAATATTTTAACCGCTAAATCTCCTATAGATAAAGTAACCCAAGGTATTCCTGTTGCATAAAAAGAGATTGAAAAAAATAAAAAAGTATCAACAGTTGATCCTATGAAGGATGACGTTAAAGGAGCTACAAACCATTTATTTTTTCTCAATTGATCAAAAATTTGAACATCTAATAGTTGAGCAACAATAAAAGCAGTACCAGATCCAATAGCTATTCTTATTGAAATTAAGTCAGCAAAATTTGTTGAAAATATTAAAGTAAAAGTAATTCCTATAAAAAAACCGATATATACAATCTTTTTTGCAATTACCTTTCCATAAGACCTATTGACTAAATCAGTAATTAAAAATGCAACAGGATAACTAAATGCTCCATAAGTTAATAACTCTTCTAACTCAAAATATTTTATTGGGAACTGAACTAAATAGTTTGAGGTCAATACAACCGCTCCCATTAAAAATGAGAAGGTTGTAAATAATCTATTCATTAAGCTGATTTTTTTTCTATCGATTTCTTAAATGGTGATTTAATTAAGATGCTTTTTTTTAATTTTTTTAATCTCGGTGATATGTCTCTGTTTTTTACATCTTTTAAAAATTGATCAAATGTTCCTTTTTTATCAACACACCTCACGCCCGCATTACTTACAGTAAGCTTTAAACTTCTCTTTAAGAGGATGCTAGTAAATTTTACTTTTTTTAAGTTAGGTAAGAATCTTCTTTTTGTCTTGTTGTTAGCATGACTAACATTGTGACCCTTCATTGGGATTTTTCCAGTTAATTCACATTTTTTAGACATAATATTCAGTGACTATATAAGAGGTGATACTGAACTCGTCAAGTTTATTAAAGTCAATTAATAATGTTTCTTTCCTATTATTTCTCTAAAATTCTTAACGCCGTCATTGATTAGTAATTTTTTTAGCTCTTTTTTTATTTTTCCTACAATATTTGGTCCTTGAAAAACCATACCAGTATATAATTGAACATAACTTGCTCCAGATAAAAATTTTTCATACGCACTTTTACCAGAGTCGACTCCTCCTACTCCAATAATTTCAATTTTATCTTTTAATAAATTATAAAACTTGTTGATTAATTTATTTGATTTTTCTTCAAGAGGTTTTCCTGAAAGTCCACCTTTTTGATGTTTTAGTATATTCTGAAGGTTTTCTCTATTTTCTTCTGTTGTATTAGATACAATGATAGCTTTAACTTTATACTTTAATAATATTTCACTCATCAAATTAATTTGATTGTCTAAAATGTCAGGTGAAATTTTTACAACAATTGGAATTTTAGATTTTAATTTAATTTTTTCTTCTTCTATAGCACTCATTAATTCATCAAATCTTGATTTATCATGAAAATTTCTTAAATCTTCTGTGTTAGGAGATGAAATATTTATTGTCATATAATCTGCTAAATCGTGAAATCCTTTGAAGCCAATCAAATAATCATTTAATCTATTTTTTGTATCTTTATTGGGTCCAATATTTATTCCTAATAATCCTTTAGGTAAATTAGATCGAATTCTAGAACTAACATTTTCTAATCCTAAATTATTAAATCCTAGTCTATTAATAAGTGCTTGATCTTCTACCAATCGAAAAACTCTAGGTTTTGGGTTTCCATATTGTTTGAGAGGTGTGACGGTTCCAACTTCAACAAATCCAAATCCAAGTTTAAATAACTGATTATAAACTTCTGCATTTTTATCAAAACCAGCCGCAATGCCAATTGGATTATCTATTTTTTTGCCAAATAAAGTTGATTGAAACATTAAGTCTCCTTTGTTTTTATCGACAATATTTGTAACTAAATTTAACTTTAAGGATTTTATTGCTAAATTATGAGCTATTTCAGGATCAATTTTAAAAATTAAAGATCTGAATTTTGAAAACATTATTTTATTTTATCATCTATTAGTTGTTTAGTTTCATTAACTCCAAAAAAACTTATAAAAAAACCCATCCTTGGACCATTTTCATCCCCAAAAACTACCTCGTAAATTAATTTAAACCAATCTCTTAAATTATCTGAATAACCGTTCTCTTTGCCTGTAGAATAAATTAATGTTTGGATATCTTCCGGTTTCATCTCATCATTACAATTATCTAGTGTTTTAATTAATGCTTTAAGAGCAATTTTTTCTTCTTGACTAGGTTTTTTATATTTTTTTTGTAGTTTAATTACATCATTGAAATACCTAATTGCGTAACTAATTAGATTATCAAAAATTGGATAATCTTTTTCTAAAATATCTTTTTTATATTTTTTAACGAATTTCCACAGTAACTCTTTATTATCTGCATTACTCGTTTCAACTAAATTCAACAACATAGAAAAGGTCATTATAATCTCTTCTTTTGGCATTTTTCCATTATGAACATGCCAAACAGGATTCATAAGTAACTGCAATTCATTTTGTATTTTTCCTTTTTCTATAAAATCTAAATACTCATCTACTGCTTTTGGAACTATCTCATTATAAAGTTTTTTAGCTCTTTTTGGATTTTGATACATGTATAAAGACAAACTTTCTGGTGAAGCATATTCTAACCATTGATCAATGGTAATTCCATTTCCTTTAGATTTAGAAATTTTTTCTCCTTTTTCATCTAGAAAAAGTTCATAAGCAAAACCAGAAGGATTATTTTTACCTAACAATTTAATTATTTTTGTTGAAAGAATTGC
>Ga0209362_1000793_pt1 | contig 26716 bp, 30 predicted proteins | sample SaaInlV_165m_DNA_FD_184680 | JGI IMG/M metagenome (GOLD analysis project Ga0209362, IMG submission 184680) | Marine microbial communities from expanding oxygen minimum zones in the Saanich Inlet - Saanich Inlet SI037_S3LV_110m_DNA (SPAdes)... | ecosystem: Environmental > Aquatic > Marine >... | reverse complement strand
TTCTGTGAATCAAACCTGGGAATTGTTCTGGTTCGTACATGCTTCTTGGTAATGTTCTTGCTGCTTGTTCCAAGTTGACTTTACCTCCAAGGTTAATTGAGGATACGATATTTTGAATTGAAACTACGGCGTCTTTTTTGACTTTGATTCCTCCTTTTCGAAGTTGTTGAACTACTGTTTTTACTGCTTTTTTTGCTAATTCTTCTGATTTAGAACCTGTACATACCATTTTACCTGAACTAAAAATCAATGTTGCACTTTTTGGAGTTTTTAATCTAAAAACTAGTCCTGGAAATACGTCTGGATGATACTCTACATCTGGGAATTTCCTTGTAATGTCATTTAGATCCATTTTTTGCTCAACTGATGCTGAGGCTACTACATTTACTACGCTTATCATTGGTTTTGTTTGTGGCATGTCCAGTTTTTTTTCGTTCTACTATATAAAAGGACTATATGCTTCTATTTTATAGAATTAATCTTATTTTGACGAATCATTTAATTTAGATTTGAAATTTTTATTTTTATTGAATTTCACTGCTTTTGAACAAATGTTCTCCATGAGTGATGACACTGATCCTTTAATGATGTTGGTTTGGGTTATTCCAATAATCATTTTTGTATTTTATGGACAACAAATTCAACTAATAGTTACTTCTGGTGAAATTAAAAAAGCCATTAAAAAACTTGATAAGTTTAGATCTGATTCTAAAAAAGAATTAATTGATTATGTTAAGATAAATTTTAATTCTAATGATGATCCTACAAAAAAAATTGAACAATTCTTAGATTACTTTACAATTATGCCAGTTGACATGGATCCTAATGGAATTGTGGATAAAGTCCGACATACTGTAAGATCTAGGGAAGACTATACTAGAAATCATATACAATCACTTTCTCCTAATATTGATGAAATTGAATTAAATCGTGTTCAAACTTTACTTGAAATTGCTTCTTCATTACAAATGATTCATAAAATTGTAAATCATATGTTTTTGACTGCAAAAAAACAAAAAAACTATCCTTTGATTTTACCGTTACAAATGATGTTGCCATTTATTATGGAACATGCCAAAGCAATGAATGCATCTGTACCTGCATTCAAAGCAGGACAACCTCTTGGTGATGGCATTGGTCCTATGGTAGTTGGAAAAATGATGTTAAATGAAGAAAAAGAAATAATTTCATTTCAAACTGCTCTTGCTAAAATTAATTATGAACAAAGGAAATTATTTTTAGTAAAAGCTAAAGGTCCTGGTTCTACTGTTGGCAGACCTGATGATGCATTACAAAAAATTGTTTCTAATAATAAAATTGATGCAATCATAATGATTGATGCTGCATTAAAAATGGAAGGTGAAGATTCTGCATCTGTTGCTCGAGGCTTTGGTGCTGCAATTGGTGGAATTGGTACTGAAAAATTTCAAATTGAACAAATTGCAATTGAAAACAAAATCCCTGTATTCTCAATTGTTGTCAAACAATCCGTAAAAGAAGCAATTACTCTTATGACTAAGGAAATTGCAGATCAGGCTGACAATGTACGCTCACAAGTTTATGAAATGATCATTGAAAATACTGTTGAAGGACAATCTGTTGTAGTGATTGGTGTGGGTAACACTGCTGGAGTTCCACAATGATCTTTTCTAAAGAAGAAACTATTTTGGCATATACTGTCGAAAAATGTCCAAAATGTGAAAAATTGAATAGGAGGGCTTTTTCTAAAGGTGATGTTTTGTTCACTTCTTCTTCAAAATGTACTTTTTGTGATGGTATTGTTGTTATTGAAAAAATTTATGGTGAAATTTTACAAAGATGATTTTCAATATTTTTAATTTTATAATTGTACAAATACAGTAACTTTTCTAAATTGGATAGAACGGTTATGAAAAATAAATTAATTCTCTCAAAACAATATGCTATCAAACAACATAAGGGTCAATATCGTAAGAATAACAAAACCCCATACTGGCATCATTTACGTGATGTTGTAAAAAATCTTGAAATGATGGGAATTAAAGATGAATCCATTTTATGTGCTGGGTGGTTACATGATTCTATAGAGGACACTTCCTTTGATTATGATGATGTTTCCAAACTTTTTGGCAAGAAAATTGCTCAAATAGTATCTGATTTAACAAAAGAAACTCGTTTACCTAAAAATCAACAAGAAAAAAATTATCTAAAACAACTTTCTACATCTTCTTGGCAATCTAAGGTTGTTAAATTTGCTGATATTTTAGCAAATGTTTCGGATTTAAAAAATTCTGAGTTAAACCAAAAACAAAAAATTATCCAAGTCAAATATAAGATAAAATATCTTGGCGTGATCAAATCTGGAATTGTGGAGAATAAAAATAAAATTCCTAATTTATTTGAGGCTCAAAATTCTCTAAATTTTGTTTTTGAACAATATGGTCAGCGGAAAATTACTTTGTTCTAAATTTCACATTACACGTTGGACAAAACCAAGAAACTGTTTCTCCTTGTTCTTTGAACATTAGCCCTCCACATTTTGGGCATGGTCTAATCTCTTCACTCATTTTTTATGCTAATGCTTTTGTTGTGACTGTTACACCGCTTTCCGTTGGAATGAATGTGTGCTCTGCTTGAGCTACTCTTTGTTCATTAACTTCTATTAGTACTGGATAAGCTTGTACTGCTTTTTTCTTTATTAGAATATCTAGTAATTCTCTGGCTTTCTTTTCTTCCCATTCTTTTGTAATCCATCTTAGTGCAAACGGTAACATGTTAAAATTTTCCCAAATGAAATTTAATAATTTGTCTGCTTCCTCGTTTTTTGTTTTCTTTCTTGAATTTATGGCAAAGATATTTTTTATTTTTCCATTTCTTACAAATCCCCCACCTTGTTCAGTTGTAACAAATGGTTCGCATGCATAAGCAGTATTTTCTGAAAGTGAGAATCCTCCAATTGACCAAATGTTTGGAATTGATTTCCCTGCATGAATTGTATATTGTTCTAATGAATGTCCACTAAGATTTGCAATTGGTTTGAATCCCATTTGTTTAATTGTAGACTCTATGGTTCTGCCAATGTCACTTGCCTTAACTCCTGTTTTGATCATTGACATTGCACTGCCTAATGCTTCTTCGGCTGCTTGAACTAATCCATCAAATTGTACATCATAACAAACTGTAACTGCAGTATCTGCAATGTATCCGTTAATTTGTGCACCAAGATCAATTTTTACTAAATCTGTATCTTTGATTGTAATTGGATCATTTGGTTCTGCTGTATAGTGAGCTGCAATTTCATTAATGCTGGCATTAACTGGAAATGCACATTTTGCACCCCTTTTTTTAATTTCATTTTCTACTTCTTCACAAATTTCATAAACTGTTTTACCTATCCAATCTTTGATTCTGACCATTTCTCTGACTTCTGCTGCAATTTTACCTGCTTTGATATAATCTTCATTTAACACATGATTGATCCTTTACCTGCCTTTAAAATTATTATCTGTGAAGCTTAAATTGGGGCACTTTCGTATTTCGCTGGGATCGTGGTCTAGCTTGGTATGATTCTGCGTTTGGGACGCAGAGGTCGCGAATTCAAATTTCGCCGATCCCACCATAAATCATTATCTTATTATCAAATTACCTTTCCATTAGATTACCGGGCAATGAGGACGAGTTAGAGAAATGACTTTGAAATGAAGTAAACTAATGGCACTGAGCCCGGCAAACTTTTATCGATTTAATTTCACATCTTTTTATTGAAATTTGAGCGACGTGATCTGATTCTAATTGCTGGTTTGATTCTAGTAATGCTTGGATTGATTCAATATTTGGGACCTGCATATTCTGCAATTATAGTAATTGGACTATATTTTGGAATTAAAGTCTATGTTGGTAAGAAACGTCAATTGATTGAACAAGATGTTGGTGAAGGCCTCTGTATGGAATGTGGTTCAAAAATAATCAATAAAAGATGCTTAAATTGCGACAAATTTGAAGAATAACTTCTACGTATCTCTTAATACTCTGATTTTTTTTATTTTTTCATGATTTTAAGATCTTTGACTTTAACTAATAGCTCAACTTTTTCTCCATTTAATTCTAAAATGAGCTACTTTCTCAAGAAATATAGGAAATACCCATGAATCGCTCTATACTTCTTTTAATGGCTTTTGGTCTAGTTATTGGACTCTCTACTTCTGTATATGCTCAGACAATATCTGATAATGTTGTAATTAATGAAGTTGACACAAATCCTTTTGGTGATGATTCGATGACTGTTGCTGAATGGGTAGAGCTTTACAATCCTACTGATTCTGATGTTGATTTGAGTGGGTGGGAAATTGCATCTACTACAGTTTTAAAAAAAACATTAACTATTCCTGATGGAGTTGTTATTTCTCCTGGAAAATTTTTAACATATACTTATGAAAAAATTTGGTTTACTGATTCAAATGAATCCGTTGAATTAAGAAATTCTGATGGAATCATAATTGATAAAACTCCTCTTATCACTGATTTAAAAAATGATTTTTCATCTTGGCAAAGAAGTTATGATGGTTACTCTGATTGGGAATTTTCTCTTTCTTCAGCTGGTGGTTCTAATGGACAATATGTGGATGTAGTTGAATCTTCTCCTGTTGTTGTCACTGTTTCAACTGACAAGTCATCTTATGTTTTTGGTGATACTTTGATAATTCAAGGAACTGTATCTGACAAACTTTATGTTGAAAAACCTTATTTTCAAACTGAACCTATTTTGATAACTATTTCTGGACCAAATTATTTCCAGACCGTTTCTCTATACCCTGATTATAATTTAAATTATGAAACAACTTTGAATTTGTTTTCTGTTTTGGGAATTAATGAGGGGACTTATGATGTGATTGTTTCCTATGGTGGTACAAATACTCCGATTGCTTTTTCTGTTGGACCTGAAATTATTTTGGATGATGTTCAGTCTGACTCTGTATTGAATGTACAAACTGAAAAATCTGAATATCTTCCAGGTCAATCTGTCTCCATTACTGGATTTACTTCTAATATTGTGCCTTTTGAGACTGTTAAATTTAGTATCATTGATGCTGATGATCAATTAATTGATTCTGGAAATTTGTTTCCTGTCAATGGTGAATTTAGTACTGATATCTTTTTGAGTACTGTCAATCCAAGTTATGGCGTGTATCAAATTCTTGTTGAATATTCTGATCAAAGCACAACTACAACCTTTGATGTGATTGAATCTTTGGACGATGACTCTTCTTCTGAACTTTTAAAATCTTCACTTGTTTTGAACATTGCCAGATCTGATTTCCATGAAGATACTAAAGGAGATTGTGATACTTGTACAAAAATTATTGAAAATCCAAGTGCTGAGTTTTTACCTAATCAATACATTTACCTTTCTGGATACATTGAGAATTTTGAAACTAATGTAGCTTCTTTACCTTCTGCATATTATGCTTTTGTAGACTTTTCATTCAAAACTTTTGATGGTACCCCTATAACATTTTTAGGTAAATTTGATGAAAATGATAATGCTGAATTAACTGATCAATATTTTTCAACTAGTGCTGTAATTGATGCGTCTGGAAAATTTGATGTTACGATGCAACTTCCACCTACCCTCTTTTCTGAAGGTGATTATATTGTTGAAGGAAGATTTGGTTCCATAGTTGAAACTCAAATTTTTTCAATTGTATCTGAAAAATCTACTTTAACTGAATCTGAAATACCTGTTTTTGATTCAAAGGTAAAAACAATCATTGAAAAAACTAATCGAGTTAGTGATAGTTTAATTTCCATCCCTACTCAGGAAAAAACTGTTGAGGAACAATTCGTCAAACCTCGAGTTGTTTCTGGGTCTATGGTGACTATTGATAAAAATAATCAATCATATGTGAATTTACAAGTTACTTCTGAATCTGGTGTTTGTATAATTGGCTCTAATTCTGACTGTTTAATCACTGAATCTACTAGAAAGCCAGGACAAATTTTTGAAGTGGTCCAAGTTGATGGATTGAGTCTTAATGTAAGGTATAGTGGACCTGATGTGAGATTGGAGAAATTTAGTATTTTACCTGAATCCTCTGATACTTTTTTACCTGATACTAATTGGAATGTTGAAATCTTGAAAGATGATGAAATTACTAGATTTTATTATAAAGTCACATACAAGACTTTAGAGTAAATTCAAAATACTAATAATTTAATACTAAATTAAATTGAAATTACAAGTTTTAATGTTTTATCAGGATGATCCCAAAAAATGTACTGCGGCAAAAATGATAAAATTTGGTCTTGCTAAAAATATCAAAAAAATCGGCTCAAAGGGATTAGTTTTAGATCCATTTTCAGAAAAAACATTACTTCGAAAAGATAGGTTTGTTGTGAATTCTATTGTAGGTATTGATTGTTCTTGGAATCTTGCAGATCACGCCTTTTCTCAAAAATTTAATGGAATTAAAAGAAAATTACCTCCGTTGTTTGCTGGAAATCCTGTAAATTATTCAAAATTAAATAAATTAACTACTGCTGAAGCTTTGTCTGGTTCTTTATTCATACTTGGTTTTAAAGAACAAAGTTTAGAATTATTAAATAAATTCAAGTGGGGTCATACTTTTTATGAATTAAATCAAAATCTTTTGGAAGACTACTCTAAAGCTGAAAATGAGAGTCACATTGAAACTATTCTTAATGATTATGGTTTACTTTGAAATTTAGTTTTCAGATATACTGCCACGATTATGATTAATACGATTAGAATAATTGGTATTGCAAAAATATTGTAATTTGTTACAGGTTCTATATTTGAAAAATTAGTTATTGTACTTGGTAGTTTGGAGTCCTTTTCGGTGACAAGAAAACTTGTTTCATAAAAATCCGGTTTTAATACTTCATCTGAAATTGCAAATATTTTGATATTATTTGAGCCTATTTGCAAATTTTTAGTTACACTTGATGCTACTTTTAATGTAATTTTATCTTCATTTACGTGGACTTTTTCTCCTTTCTGGATGTTTCCTTTACTGTCTATTAAAAAATATAATATTGAATTTGCATATTCTGTTTCAATTTCAATATCAATATTTTTTCCACTTTGAATGGTTTTACTCATTTCAACTCTTTTGATATTTGGAAATTGCGTTTTTTCAAATTCTGACCATTTTCCTATTTTAAATGGATATGACTCATTTTCAAATGTTTTTACCGTAATTGTTCTTGATTCTGGAATGTATGATTCTAGATAAAATGGTCCATTGCTAATTACTGCATGATTATTTTCTTCAATCCAGTTAATTGATGAACCATATCTATTTTCAAAATATTTTTCTTCCACTTCATTATGTTTTAATGGATTTGGAATAAAATTATCTTTCTTGAATATCTGCAAATTCTCTTTAATGATTTCTGCATCTTTTGGAACTATTAGCGATAACCAATTTACATTTTTATTTGTGGCTCCTGATCTTGAAAATGATACTTTTCCATCAATAACTGCTTTTTCCATTGCTGATGTTATTTCCCATGGTACTGGACTCCACAAAGCTGCCCATTCTGCAATTTCATTTTCATCAAAATGCCAATAATCTACATACACTTCAATTGTATCTTCATCAATTTGATTAATTCCAATAATTGTCTGAATACTTTGTGCTGCCCTTGGTGTAAATTCTGTATCAAATGTTTTGTCTTTTTCATTACTTTGTGTACCCCATTCAATTGTAAAATACAGTGAATGCAGAATATCGTTCATATCCATTAATTCTCCATTATGCCAATCACTAAATTTAAAATCAAACGTCACTTTACTTGTTGCAATTGTATCTATTGGTACATTTTTCCATTGTTGTGATACTGGACTCCACATTTTAGCCTCACTTGGAACTTTAATTTTTTCATTTTCTTTTGATGTTTCTACTTTCCATTCTGCTCTAACTGGAAATGTTTCTCCTGTAAATGGATGCTTGAATGTAACTGGATCTGAAATTATCCCCCAAATTTGTCTACTATACGTATCTGTTAGACCCATTACTGGATTCCATGCTCCTTGATAAATTTGCTTTACTCCAATCACTAATTCTTTATCGTTAGTTTTTGTATTGATTGGCGTAAATCTACTTGGTACTCCTGCTCCTAAATCATTTATCACTCCTTCTACATTTTCGTTGACTATGTATTGATCAACTTTACTTGCTAAAAAAATTCTTACTGATTCATTAATTCCTTCTGTTACTGCCTCTTGAATTAATTGTGATCTTTTTTCAGCTGTTTCAAAATCTCCTTTGTATATTTTTTGAGTGATATTGTCTAATTTTTTATTTTCATAATTCCAATAGGTTGGATCATTGAAACCTGGCATATTTGAAAACCATGGTGAATACATTTGACCTAATCCTATTGAATCATATTTTACAAATGCGGACCTGCCCCACCCTTCTGTGTATAAATTCCAATTCAAATCTGCTGGGTTTGAACCATATACTACGACAAATGCTTTATTCAAATCTCCATAGTCCTTTTTTACTGTAAATCCTATTTTTTCTAATTCAGAAGATAAAATTTCTCCAATTGATTTTCTAACTGGATCATCGCTTCTGATAAAAATTTTAATTTCTATTTCTTTATTTTCCATAGTCCATTTTTCATCTTTTTTTATTGCTCCTCTATCTATCATTGATTTTGAAATAATTTCTTTGGCTAATGTGGGATTATATTTAAAATTGAATGATTCTAATTCTTTGATTATTGTAAGATATTCTGGATCTGTTGGTCCGTAGTACGAAATTGTTGAAGACCCGTATCCTCCCATTAATTCATTGACAATTAATTTCCTATCTACTAAATAATTTAATGCAAATCTAGCCTCCTGTTCTGAAAATGGATTAAATATTTTAGATTCTGCTGGATTTACTAGCAAACTATATGATCCTCCTGTAGAATCAAAAACTTTCAATCCTTCTCTTGATTGTTGATCTTCTAATCTGTCTGAAGAAATTTTACTATAATACATATCCAGATTGCCGTTTCTTACTTCTTCTAATGCTGTATTTTCATCTAAATATTGGATGAATTTGATTGAATCAACAAACGTGTTTCTCTCTCCAAACGATTCATTATGTGTAATTACTATCATTGAAAGAGCTAGTATGATTACTAGCATTTTTTTCATATTGTTATTTTCTGTGCTTGTAATAAAACCTATATTGAAATTATCTAATGACCTAATCACCTAAAACCTATATCCTTGATATTATTCAAAAATCATTATTGAAAACTCATCCGAGAATGATTGTTGGTCTAAAAGGAATTATTTCTGGTGGTGTATCTATTAAGGATTTTTCTAAAGTTACTCAAATTGATGAGAATGATTCTAAAGATATTTTAAATAATTTTATCGATAATGGTATTGGAAATTTAAAAGATGATTTTTACTATTTTGAGGATGGTGATAAACTAAAAATTGCTATTATTTTACTTCAAAATGGATTTCCTTTAGATGAAATATCTGTTGTATTGGATTGGAGAGATTTTGAAGGTTTAACTGCAGAAATTTTATCTTCAAAAAATTTTGCAGTAATTAAAAATTTAATGTTAACAAAACCAAGGATGGAAATTGATGTTGTTGGAATTAGATTAGGTATTGCAATATTGATTGATTGTAAACATTGGAAACGATATAATTCATCATCTTTAACATCTGCTGTTCACAAACAAATTGAAAGAACCAAACAATATGTTGCAAAAACTTCAGGATCTATGGCTGTACCTGTAATTGTGACTCTTTATCAAGACAAAATTGATTTTATTGATAAGGTTCCAATAGTACCAATTTTTCAATTCTCTTCATTTATCGATGAGTTTTATGGTAATATTGATCAAATGAAGACTATAGAAACAGACTTGTGATGAATAATCCTAAACTGCCAATAACAAATAATTTAGTAATTTTCAATGAATTCTCTAGCGCTTTTGAATAATCTTCGTAGATACTTTGACCCATTACTCTTACTTTTGTTTCATTTTCTAAAATTTCATATTTTGCTATTTTTATTTTAGATTCGGCATTTTGTGCAATTTCCATAAACCATTTTGAAAGTTTGTCTCCACTTGTAATTAATCCTAATTGATAATACCCGTTTCTATTTCTAGCTTTAACTGCTGCATAATGTGTATCTGATGTACAAATTTCTAATAAATTATATTCTTTATTGGAAAAATTTTCTATAATTTTTTCTCTAATCCCATTTTCCATATTATTTGCATCTGCCCATCCTAGAAAATATTTTTTATTGTTGATTTTCAAACATGTTATTCCTAGTCCTCCTTTTGCCAAATCTTCTGTCCATACATCCATATCATTTGTATTTGCATATCCTAATTCTATTGGAAAACTTTCTTTTGTAATTAATGAATCTAAACATGATTTTGCAGCTTTCAACATATCTTCTCCATCTTCTTGAGATATTTCTTCACCCATTGCATTATGACAGTCTACCGTCATTATTTTTGTAAAATTTCTATTCTTCCCATATTGTTCAATCTCTTTTTTCATGTAACTTGGAATATCTTCCATACCGTGTGGAGATAATGATAGTAATAACAATGGATTATTTCCAAAAAGCATTCCTGTAACTCTTGCCTTGTTGATTTGCACTACTACTGGTTCTGTACATTTCATACCTTCTTCTTTTATTTCAAAATTTTGTAAATTTTTTAGATAATTATCTACTTCATTTCGTGATGGTAGATTTAATGCATGATCTGAAATACTATGCATTACCATAGCTGATGATGATAAATTTTTGTAGATTAAATATGGTATATTACTGCCGCCAACTGGATGATATGGTCCAGGATGTATCTCTGGTAATACCATTGTAAATTCAGTTTCATCATTTGAAGAAAATCTAATTTGTGATGTTCCTACTTTTGTTTCAGTTGCATGCTCTTCCATTAACTCTTCAGCATCTTTCACATCATTGCCTTGTGATGCAAGATATGCTTGAATGGTTTTGTGTGTACTTTTCATTCCTGGTCTTCCTGCTCTATCTGTTACTATTGACCATGCACTTGCAATGATTAAAAATGCAAATCCATATCCTAATGCAATTGGATTAGTTAACATTGAAATCCATAATTCTTGTGGGATTAGTACAAAAAACATTGCTAATGGTTGAATGAATGCAATTGCCCATGCTTTTTTCAAACTCGCCCCTAATGTTGTTGTGTATAGACCAATTCTAAAACTTGCAAAAAGTATCATTCCAAATGTAATGAAAAATAATGCTGTTTCTTTTGCTAATACTACACTTGACAATATTCCCATTAGAATTGTAACTACCCATAACATATTTCCAAAAAGTGAAGAATGCAATGATTTTGAATATTCTTTTTTCTTTGCAAATTTAATATCCAATATTTGCATTACTGCCATTACTCCTAATACTAATGGAATTCTGTACCAAAATTCTTCTAAGTTAAGATTATTGATATACCCAAAATATGTTGCTAGTACAGTAACTAATCCTACTCCAAGAGAAGCTGCTAATGAAAAATAATGAGATCCTGGATTTACTAAAGTAAGTGAAAATCTATTATGAATATTTGAAACGTCATCTGATTCTTGTTCCATTGTTTTTTCACGGAGATAAAAATAATTCCATTATCCATGAAATTACAATTAAACTGATTGGAATTGAAACTACTATTTTTGGATCTATTTTGAAACCTTTTGTTTCATCTTCAAAGAATCTCATAAGACCCCCACTTGATGCTGGAAGTGGAGCTGCTTTATCTGCCATTATGATTCAGGAAAATAAATTTTAACATAAAAACTTTATTATTTTTATTTGATTTTATCCTTCATTTCTAATATCGAATTGATAGATTTCAGTATGGATTGCTGTTTATCATGGTCTTTTTCTTGTTCCAGTTCTTTTGATAATTCCTCTAATTTCTTCTCTAATGTATCTATTAGTGGTGTTTTCTCTTCTTTTTCTTCTACTGATATTTCTCTTTTCTCTGGTTTACGTCCACATTTTGTGCAAAGTGCTTGACCCTCCTTCATCACTCTCACTCCTTTACAATATGGACATGGTTCACTAAGTAGGGTTGCACCATTTAGTAACATTTCAGCTGCTTTTTTTCTAAGTTCATCTGACACTAGTTTTCATTAATTTTGGATTTAAAAAATCTGATTGTTTTTGATTTTTACATCAAAGAAGGCTTAATAGTGCGTTTCATTGAATCCATTTCGAACGTATGGCAGTAATTTGTAATACTTGTGGTCTACCTGAAGACTTGTGTGCATGTGGGGAACTTGCAAAAGATAGTACTAAAATTATAATTCGATTGGAAACTAGACGATTCAAGAAAAAAGGTACTATGATTGAGGGTCTTGATCCAAAATTAAATAATTTAGAAACTGTTGCCAAAGATCTTAAAAATAAATATGCCTGTGGTGGTACTGCAAAAGAAGGTTATATTTTCTTACAAGGGGATCATAGAGATACAATCAAAGATACTCTTGTTCATCTGGGTTTTGCTGAAGATACTATAGAACTACATTAGAAAAATTGCAAAATCCAAATAAAATACTTCAATTATTTGGAATTCCTTTTACTGCTTTATTATCTATAATTTTTGGATTACTTTTAATTTCATTTCCTATTGGAATCTATGTTGTATTTGAAACTGATATTGGTGATGAACTTAATTATGATTTTCCCATAACTCATTTGGATATTTTTCGTGAAACTAATTTCTATCAGTCTTCTTTTGATCTAAGTATTGGAGATGTGTTTGTAGTTTTATGGTTATTTTACCTGACTCTTTTCGTTATTTCTATTCTTGGACCTAAACAAAATTTCCTAAAATCTATTTCTTCTTTAATTTCTATTGGTCATTATGATGTCAAATTAAATTATATGTTTGCCATCACAAAATGGCTATCAATATTAATTTTAATTTCTGCATTAATTAATTTCATTCAAGAATATTTTGGAATAATTACTGTACCTCCTCTTGGTGATAATAATTTAATTCAATTTTTTTACGTTTCACTTGCTCCTCTTTTGGAAGAATTTGTTTTTCGTATACTTTTGGTTGGGATTCCTTTATTTGCAATATATTCTGGCAGGGCATCTATTCGTTATTTCTTAAAATGCTTGTGGACTCCTTCTTCATTAAATATTTTGGATTCCAAAAAAGCAATTTTCATAATTATTTTTGTAGGTGTTTCATTTGGATTTGCTCATATTGCATTTGGTGATTCCTGGAGTGAAGGCAAATTTGCTCAAGCCACTGCAGGTGGAATTATTTTAGGTTGGGTATATTTTAGATATGGAATTGTTGTATCTTTATTAATTCATTGGGCTACAAATTATTTCATTTTTGCCTATGCTCATTTTATTTCTCAGATAAATTATGTTTCTTTAGAACTAGCTTTTTCTAACACTTTGATGTCTACTTTGGAATTGTTGTTTTTATCTTCGGGTGTGTTGGCTGTATGTGTTTTATTATTGAATAAATTTTATTTGAAAAAATCTTTACTTTAAAATTTCTCTAATTTTTTTAAGTAGTTCTGGTTTCTCGTTTTGTTCTAATAATATATCTAAATCTTCTTGATTGTCTATGTCTAGCATAATTCGTTTTACAAATACCATTGCAACATTTAGCGTATGCTCTTTTGCTGTTTTCATGTGATTTCTATAACTGTCATTATCATAATGTGTCTTCATGATGTCTATGGGCATTCTTACTAAAGCATTTGTACCGTCAAAATTTCGTGATGGAACTATTATTACAAAATTTGGATGCATTTGATATTTTAACATAAAATCAATATCTTGTGTTTTGATACATGGTATGTCTTGAGGAAATACAATTGATGCATTAAAATTATTTTCTAACAGATATTTGTCTGCAAGTGAAACTGCTTGATTAACACTTTCTTCTTTTGTATCTATTATTGTAATTGTATTGAATTTTTTACCAATTTCTATTGCCTTTTTTTCTTTAGTAATTAGAATTATTTTTTCAATTTTTGGGGATATGGATATTACTTGTAATATCTCTTCTAACATTATTTTGCATAATTCTTCTACTTTGTCTGAAGGTAATTGTAAACGTGTTTTTGCATTTGAAAATGTCTTTACTGGAATAATTGCTGCTATTTTCAAATTAAACGTGTACTTGTTTTAAAATGAAATTTGCTAATGCCTCTTCTGCTAGTTTATTTTTCATAGTGATTTTTGTTTCATATGCTTTCATATCCAATCCTTGAATTTTACTAACTAGTGATTTGTCTTTTGTATCTACAATAACATTTGAACATACATCTGAATACATTTTTGCTAATCCATATGCGTTTGATTCTATTCCTGCTGCTTGCATGTATTTTGCTGCTGGACCGCTAATTGAATTATCTCCTATTAATGGACTTACTGCTACAACCTTTCTTTTAATTTTTGATAGCTCTTTTCTGATTCCTTTAATTTGTAACATTGGCCCAATTGATGTTAGTGGATTGCCTGGTGCTAGTATAACCATGTCTGCATCATGAATTGCATTAATGGCTTCTGGATTTGGTCTTGCTTTATCTGCCCCCACATATTGAATTCCTTCTACTGGATCCATTCCTCTGTGTTTTACCCAATACTCTTGCAAATGTAATTCTCCTTTGTTTGTTGTAATTCTTGTCTCTACTGTGTTATCTGTTACTGGTATTATGTTTGCAGTAACTGCAAACTTTTCACACATCCATTTTGTAATGTCGCTAAGATTTTTTCCATTTTTTAACATGTTAGTTCTAATCAAATGTGTTGCTGCATCTCTGTCTCCTACACCAAACCAGGTTTCTTCACCAAATACTTCCATTTGACGTAAAAAGTTGAATGTATCTTTTTTGATTCCCCATCCTCTTTCTTGATCAAGTAAATCTGCTAATCCATAAATTATTGTATCAATATCTGGGCATACATAAAGTCCGTATAACCAATAGTTGTCGCCCACATTACTAATTACGTTGACTTTTTTCTCTTGAGCAACTAACCCTCTTACGAGTTTAACCGATCCTGTTCCTCCTGCTAGTACTGTAATCATATTATATCATATCCTTAAAACAATATTTTCATAATATTTACTCCATATTACTTTTTAGAAGATCCTAATTTCGTTGGTTTAAAATTTATTTTGAGATATTAGGATAAGTTTATTACGGCTATTTAGTGATTTTTAGTCGTGACTAAAGCAGTATTAATGACCGTTTTACTGGCAGGACTTATTGTTATTAGTACGAGTGGACCTGCATGGGCTGCACAATTAGACACTACAATTAATCCAAATAATTCTGAATCTCCATTTAAAATGAGTTATCTCAAAACTGTCTTTATTGAATATCCAAATGGTGGTGACTTGTTTGACGCTTTAGGTGGAACTCAATGGAAAACTGCTGGAACTGCGGATGCAACAAATCCTGGAGTTCAAAGATTAATGATGGAACTTAACGACCGAATTCAACAAGATGGAAGTCAAGCAAGTATTTCTGACTTAAACGTATTATATGAATTTCAATTAACTGGTAGAAATTTACAAACTTCTATTGATTACCGTGTAATTTTAGAGGGAAGTATAACTGATTATATTATTACTGAAGACTCTCAAAAGAAATTAGTTGATTTGGGATGGAGAGGTTTAACCGCCACATCTTCTATTGTTATTGATGGTGTTGAAATCAATATTCCTTTAGACGTTTTGAAAACTGAAGAACCAATTCTTTACAATACTTTTGTTGGAACTGAAGCTGAAAATGTTTTGAATAAAGAACTAATTAACGCTGATTTTATTTTAGGCCAACCATTAACCAATTGGCATTTCTTATTTGATCCAACTGGAATCAATGCTGATGCAAATACATTTGGATTAGATGATTCAATTCAAGGCTTTGTTGTTTCAAGTTGGACTATGGGTGAAAGTAGTATTAGAGAAGGTAGACAAGTTGAACGTGTCTTTGAAGCAGAAATAATGGCTGATGAGACTTACATTGTAAGAAGTGTTCAATCTACTGATACTGCAAACTTATCTTCCATTGGATTTGGTGCTTTAGATGTTTTGGATGGCGTTGAAATTATTGGTGTCACTCCAACTCCTCCTGAGGACTATATGACAACATCAACTGGTGGTTTTCCAATTATGATTATTTATGGAATGGCTGGATTGGCTGCAGTGGCTGGTATTGGATTTTTCTTTATCAGTAGTAGATCAATGAAAAACCAAGCACAAGGACAACAAGGAATTGATCCTAACAATCTTGTTGGATATCAAACAAGTGCATCATCTGGTGGATATCAAACCAATAGAGGTGAAGCACAATTAAAAACTGATACTAGTTATGAACAAACAAGAAGTGTTTATGAAGAATCATCTGAAGTTGCTTCTACAGAGACAACTCCACAAGAAACAGTTCCAGAACAAACTATGCCTTCAAGTGGTGAGGAGGCAGCATGTGGGTGTGCTGCATCTGCAGAAATTGGAACCGAATGTGATTGTGAGATGCATGGTTCTTGTCTATGTGATGCAACATGTCGTTGTAATGCTGATATTTGTAAAGAACAAGTCCGTGAAATGAGTTAATATTTTTAAAAAATATTTTTAATTTTAAAATAATAATTATGTGTGCTGGGAGTAACCCTCCTTCTGTTTTCACGATATTTCGCTTTGCAGCCTACCTGAACCTAGTACAGGATCTTGGGGTTCTGTTTGGCTTTGCTCCATGTGGGTCGTCTGTTTCATTCCTTTTATGGAAACCTCAGGTTTTCACCATCACCGTGCGCCATATTGGATTCTTTTCTGCATCGTTGCCAACCATCTCTGATTATCTATCTCCAGATCACATTTCCTGTATGGAGGGAGGAGTTTCCTCTGCCGTAGCAGCGTGTCGTGCTCCAGCTCACATGTTATTTTGTACTTTCTAATATGATTTGAATATTACTTTGTAGGTTTTGTGCCTATAATGAATAATGTTCCAAATTCTTTTTTCCATTTTTCATTACTTTTCAAATCTTTGATTTGTTTTGTCTGTGTGATGAAACCCACATTTTTAAAAAATTCTTTCCACTCTTTTTTTGAATGTAAATGCATTTGAATTTTCATCATGTTGGCCCATTTTGTTGTTGCTTTGTTATCTGTGTAAAAATCTGTACCGCAGAAAAACTGTCCTCCTGGTTTTAATAATTTGTATATTTTTTTAATTGCTGCTTCTATTGAATCTGCATAATATATTGACTCCATTGCAAAAATAAAATCAAATTTTCCTGTGTATTTCCATTCTTCTATATCTGTGTACAGAAAACTTTCTTTATTGTTTTTTATTTTTTTATTTGCTTGAATGATCATTTTTTTACTTTTGTCAATTCCTATTGCTTTTTTACATGTTGAAATATTTGCAATGTATCTTATGACCCAACCGTTTCCACACCCTACATCTAAAAATGAAAACGGTTTGTTAAACGAAATTTTTTTTAAAAATTTTAAAACATTTACTCCATGTCCTTTTTCCATTGACTCTGCTTTTCCGTTAATTGCCCACTCGTCAAATTTTTTACTTATGTCATCCATATTCATTCTATTCTTTTATTCAATTATAATCTTCTTGATGCTGATGATTTATTCGAATAACTTCTACGTACTCCTTATAAATAATTTTTAATAAATGATTTTGAAAAGAAATTGCCTGATCAATCTTGTAGAAATTGTGGTAGATGTCTTACTGAATCAACAGCTTGTCTTTGTTGTTTCAAATGTACTATGATTTGTAAAACCTGTTCTACATTGACTATTGAGCAATTTCATTCGTTATGTATGTCCAAATCGACCAACCAGAACATATCTGTGCCTAAAATCATGCCTAGCTTCTGTATTCCTGCAGTTGCTATGGCATGATTTTTTAAAATTATTGTACTGTTTGAATATTCCTGGTATTGTGTTATTTTCCTTTAACCAAATTAAATAACTGTCTCACTGCTAATTTTGGATGATTCATTGCTAATTTGACCATATTTGATAATCCAAAATCTGCTTTAATAAAATCTAAGAATTCATCTGTTTTTAATTCTTTAATTATGTCTAATTCTTTATCCCATTCTTTATCTGATAACCCTATCCATCTATCTTGAACTTTTCCTGCTGAATTAATTTTAGATTCAATTGCCTTTCTCCAATTCGCTTCATATGGGTATAGGGCTTTTTCATCTGTTTTTTTATTTTTAATTGCATTTGATGCTACTTCCCCTGCAATCCTTCCGAATTTTATTGCGTATCTTATTCCTTCCAATACTAACGGGTTTGCTTGACCTGCAGTGTCTCCAACTAAAATTAAATTATTGAATACTGTTTTACGTGATAATCCATCATTTGGAATTAATCCATAATGGAATTCTATTGGTGTAATTTTTCCTAATTTTTTTATTGGCCCTAATTTTTTTTTGATTATTTCTTTGAGTCTTTCAGTTGGGTCTACATCAGACTCTGGTTTACCTACTCCAACACCAATCCTAACAATATTATTTCCTAATGGAAAAATCCATGCATATCCTGCAGGTGTATATTCCTGTCCTACCATTAACCACCATGTTTCTGAATCTACTTTTTCTACTTCTGCTTCATATTCTGCCCCTGCTCCAAATCTTTCCCACTGTGTAACAAAACCCATTGCCTTGGCAATTGTAGAAGTAAATCCTGTGGCATCAATTACTACTTTTGAATGAAATGCAATTTTTCCATGTATTCCTGTACCACTAACCCCTACAATGTCATTTTTTTCATTTTTAATTACTTCGTTAATGTTAGTTTTTACAAAAATATCTACACCTTTTTTTTTAGCTTCATTAGATAACCATCGATATGTTTTTCTTACATCTAACACTGCTGCAGTAGATATTGAATCTGAAATAGTTACTTCATTATTTGGTGATGCAAATGAGAAATTTTTAATTGGATTGTAACAATTTTCCGGAATCCCAAACTCCTTTATGCTTTCAATCCATGTAACTCCACTTGTTCTGACTGTTTCTGCAATTGAATTTTCTTTTTCAATTAATGCTACTTTAATTCCATTTTTTGCAGCCGCAAATGCTGCTGATGACCCAGCTGGGCCTCCTCCTACTACAACTAAATCGTAATGATAGTCTTTTGACAATTAAATTTAATCAGAATTATCTAGGATATAATTTTGAGGATATCTAAAATTTTATTTTTTTAGTACTGGTTCGCCTGCAGTGTCATTTTCTCTTTCTGCATCAAATGTCTCCATATGTGCTGGATCTCTGTGCATATAGCTGTGGGTTTCCCCTTTCGTTTTTCTACAGAATTTTGAATGAATTGTTTTTTCTACTTCTAATGTTGTCTCATTTTCATGAAATAATCTTTTTCCACAATCTTCACATCTAAATTCAGGCATAAATCATGTCAATCTCAAATCTATTTAGATGTTTCAGAATCCGTTATGGCTGAATCCATCTACCATTTCTTGATGTCCCAAACTTTAGATATTTCAAAATATTTTATAATTTATGTCCGAATTTGATCTCACTTCTTTTCTTATGTGGGGTACTATTACTGGAATTAGTATGTTCATTTTTGGATTTTCTTATCGAAGATACTTGAAAAGAAATAGTTTAACTTCTTAATTCTATACCTTGTTGATTTTTTTAATATATTCTATTATTGCTGTATAGTCTAAATTCCCTAATCCTTCATTTATTGCATTTTCATAAATTTCTTCAGCTTTATTTATCATGGGTAATTGTATTCCTAATTCTTTTGCTGTGTTTGTCATGGTTGTAATGTCTTTTTTTAAATTTGCCATTGTGAACGTTGCATTGTAATCTCCATTTATCATTTTAAATGCTTTATTTTCACTCATCCCCGTTTTAAAATATGTTGAATTTAAAACTTGTAAGAATATGTTGGGATCCACTTTTGATTTTTTAACTAATGTTATGCCTTCAGATAATGACAATGCTAACATTGTGATTTGTAAATTCATAGCAAGTTTGATTGAATTTGCTGTGCCTTGTTCTCCTAGAAAAAATATTTTATTTGCAATTTTATCAAATACTGTTTTATAATAATCAAAACTGGTTTTTGGTCCTGATACCATCATGACTAATTTACCCGTAATTGCAACATTTGGCCCTCCCATTACTGGAATTTCTAATTTTTGAATACCTTTTTTTTGAAATCTCTCTGCAATTTTTTTTGACTCAACTGAATCAATTGTACTCATATCTGCAATAACTAATTTTTTATTTTTACTTTCAATGATACCTTTTTCTCCAAATGATATTTCTTTTACTGCTGCGGCATCTTTAACTATGATTATGATTAATTCTACATTTTCTGCCACTGTTTTAGGTGAATCCATAATTTTTGCTCCTTTTTTTTCAATTTCAACTGTTTTTTCTTTTGTCCGATTGTAAACTGAAACATCATATCCTAAATTAAGTAAATTTAATGCAACTGCTTCTCCTAACATTCCAATTCCTATGATTCCTATTTTCATTGAATTCTCTCCATGTTCTTTTTCAACTTAATGGCGCTCTTCATCTTGTATTTCCCACTGAGCATTTCCAAATCGTGAAACAGCAAATTCTATCTGTCCAATTGTTTTATCTCCTTTTTTGACTTTAGCAAAATCAAATTTTTTCATTTTAAACACTTTTTCTTTTGGTTTGTAACCCCCTTCAATTACTTTAATTTTAAATTTTTTACTAGCTTTGATTATCATTCTTCTTGCAATTTGTACATCCCCCATCCATGAAAACATTTCAAAATCTCCAAAGTTTTTTGTTGAAATTTCATAATTGTACAACCTTGCTTCTAGTTTGGTTTTTTGTGTTTTTGATTGTTCATTCAACCATTCTACTATTTCTTTTCCGTGTCCTTTTTGAACTCCAAATGTTTCAGAATTTCCCATATACTCTCATTTATAATATTGATACATAATAATCATTTTCAAATTACTGTTAAACTAAAATATTGATGAATCATTGCAATTTTATGCTCACAATTGATTGTAAAGATGTTTCATCAGTTCAAAATGAATTACTAGTTTATGTTGCTGATAAAGTTGAGGCGATTCCTACTTTAAAGAACCATCAATTTACTCTATCTACTTTAGATGATGATGATGTTTTGGAAATTGAATCAGTGATATCTGCAATTAGAGAATATTTTGATTCTATTAACGAAGGTTCTAATTTTGCTGTAATTTCTAAAAATGAATTTATCAATATTACTTCTATAAATGGTAAAGTGCTAAAACATGATTCCAATACGCAACAAGGAAATATGTTTTCATGCACTCACTGTGGTTTTATCACTCAATATCAAGTTGAACTTAATGTTCATATGAGAATTCATTATCTCTGATTTTTAATTGATTTTCTACATGATCTTTATAAGTAATTATTTTACACTTTATTCATGAAAAAATTTTCTAATTCTAATAATACAAAAATCTATTGTGAAAAATGTGATTTAATTTTAAATTCTCGTGAAAAATTTCTTAAACATCTTGAAACTCATTCGTCTACCATTCCATGTGATGTGTGTCCTATTGATACTGTAATTGATAAATTTGTTAATTTATTTAAAAAAAAATCTTCTCATAATTTAGAATAAGTTTTTTTAACTCATTTTTAATGATTAGTTAATGAACAAGAAAGGTGCAATTTTAGGCATAATTGTAATTTCTATAATTGTGGGAATTGCAACATCCATGTCTTCACCAACTAACGAAACATTTGATGTTGATATGACTAGAACTCATGGAAGTATTTCCACTGCTATGGGGTCGCCAATTTTGGGTGATCCTTTAGCTCCTGTCACTATTGTTGAGTTTGGTGATTATCAATGTCATCAATGTTATAATTGGTTTCATGATACTAAGCCTATGATTATGCGTGATTATATTGAAACAGGCAAAGTGAATTTAGTTTTTGTTGATTTTGCATTTTTAGGTAAAGATTCACCAAAAGCTGCTCAGGCAACTTATTGTGCAGATGATCAAAACATGTACTGGGAATATCACAATTCATTGTACACTTCACAAGAATCTAAAATTGATAATGGGTGGGCGAGTTCTGAAAGATTGAAAGCATTTGCATTTAATTTGAATCTTGATATGGAATTATTTAATGAATGTCTTGATTCTGAAAAATATTCAAAACGTATACAGTACAATTCTCAACAAGCACGAGATAATGGTGTTAGAGGAACTCCTGGATTCTTTATAGTTGATTCTGATTATAATCAAACACAAATTGGCGGTGCACAACCATTTTCTGTATTTCAGAAAATTTTGGATTCTATGATTTAAATGTTAGAAATTTTAAAAGTTATTTTTTCAAATTTAAAATTTATTGTAATATCTGTAATAATTTTTTCATCTATGATGTTTAGTTTGTTATTTATTTCAGAATTTATTTTTCTGGAGCCCTATTTTGTAACACATATTCCTTCTGGAAGTGAATTAGGATTTATTTTAATTACTGTCCTTTCAGGTTTGTCTGCTTTAGTTATTTCTATGAATTTATTTAGAATAATTAATCTCAAAAATTCAAAACATAAAATGGGTGGTAGTATTTTTGGTACTTTTGTTGGTTCTGCTGCAGGTGCATGTAGTTGCGGTCCTATTGGATTTGCTGTAATCTCCACTTTTGGTACTGTTGGTGCAACAACCACTGCATTTTTAACCAATTATGAAATTCCAATTAGAATTATTGCAATCGTGATTCTCATTATCACTTATTTTACAACGATCAAATCTTTAAAAATTGAATGTAATATTCAAAATTAACTTTGATGGATTAGAAATTACCAATTAGGTAAATTTTTACAACCTTAGACTGTATCATCTAGTCGATATATTGTTAATTGTGACAATAATGTATATTCCAATAAGACCCAGCAGGAGAGATTCTGATCCTGATGAAATAGAAGATTCTGAAGACTGATTTTCTATTCCTATTTTATATTAAAATTATTTAGAACTTAATATTACGTTCAGATATTTATTTACCACTTTTAGATAATTTCATATGCAAAATTGGAATCTTTTCTTTGGCATTTTTATTATTTCTAGTCCCATTCTTTTTGCAATGATCGCTTTTCCTGATTCCATTGCTTGGAGTTGGAATGAAGGTAGAGGTGGTTACTTTTTTGCATTAGTTTTTGTTGTTGCTGAATTAATTGGTTTGAAGATTGTCATTTCTAAAAAACGACTATTTTCTGTAATTCCAATTGCGCTATTAACAATTTCTTATTTGATCTCTTTGGAATATGGTTTGAGAGAATTTCTAATTGAATCTGCGACTCAATTCGATGTTCAATTAATTTATTCTTGGACATGGATGTGGGATTTTGTTGTAATGGCAATTTTTATTGTTGTTGGTTTAACTATTTTCTTTGGAAAACGTTGGATTCGAATTGCACCGGCTGGTCCAATTTTTCTTACTGGGACTGCAATAATTCTTTCATTAGATGCATTCTTCCCATATGATACACTTGGTCCATTACAATATGTTGTTCCTTATTTTGTTCAAGCTAACGTTTGGATAATCACTTTCCTTGATTTGGGTACTGCAATAGCTCGTGATAACATTATGTTCTTACGTGGTGATCATGGTTCAATGGCTTTGCAGGTTTTTTGGCCTTCTGCTGGTGTTCACAGTATTATCATTTTTTCATTGGTAATTGGTGCATTTATGTTGAAAATGAATATTCCAAGAAATCGTAAAATTGTTTATTTTATTATAGGTATTGCTGGAACTATAGGGGTTAATTTAATTCGTATTTTTTCATTATCCTGGTATGCCCTTAAAGTTACAACTGATCCTGTTGCGTGGGAAGAATATCATAAAATTGCAGGTGAAATAATGTTTTTACCGTGGTTATTTGCTTTCATTTTAGTTGTCATTTTAATAGAATCTAGACGGTTAAAAAAATCTGAATCTGATAATCTGAAAACTTAGGTTTTTACTTTAAAAATAATTGGTTATGTCACTTTGACCTTTTATTTCTGTAAGATCTGCCACTTTCACTCCTAATCTTCTTATCGTTATTGTTTGATTTTCTAATGCATCTTGTAGTAATTGTTCTGCATTCCTTTCTAATTCTTCTATACTGTCTGTTGAATTTTTTAACATTCTTGATTTTGATTTATTTGTTAAATCTGACTGTACAAAATGTATTCCAATTGATCTAAACATTTTATTATTTTTTTTAATTACGTTGTTTACCTGTTTACATAATTCTTGTAAGTTTTCTAATAGAAAATCATAATCTTTTGAATCTTTTTTTAAAGTAATTATTTTACTATATTGTGTACTTTCTTCTTTTTCTTTTACTGGTTCGTTGTTGATGCCTCTAATGGCATTAAACATGTATGTGCCACTCTTTCTTCCAAATTCTTTATTTAATGTAAATATGTCTATTTTTTTTAAATCTTGTATTGTTTCTAAATTCATTTCTTTAAATCTTTGTTCTGTTTTTTTACCAATACCTGGAATTACTCTGATGTTGAGTTGTTCTAAAAACTCTTCAATTTTACCTGGTTCTACAATTGTTAATCCATCTGGTTTTTGATAATCTGAAGCTATTTTTGAAATTAATTTATTTGGAGAAACCCCTATTGAACAACTTAGTTTTAATTTTGCTCTTATCTTGTTTTTAATTTGTTGAGCAAGGTGACTTGCTTTTTTAAAATCTTCTTCTACTCTTTTCGTTACATCCAAATATGCTTCGTCTCTACCTACATATTCAAAAATATCTGCATTCTCTTTCATAATTTTCATTGCCATCTCCGTCATTTTTGAATAATATTCAAAATCTACTGGTAGAAATACTGCATCTTCTCTTTGCTCTAGTCTTTTTTTTGCAAATGATATTGGTATTCCAGATTTTACTCCATATTTTCTAGCAGTATAATTTGCAGTCGCAATTGCCCCACTATCTCCCCCTCTATCTGAAAATACACAAACACACACTGGTTTAGTTTTCAGTTCTGGGTTCCTTACTTCCTCACATTGTGCATAAAAATAATCGAAATCTATGTGGAAAACTACTCTTTCCAATACTCAATCTATGTAAATTTGATTATTATTGTATTTTGTATGTTTTGAGATTTAATTCTTTTTTCTTTATTAACTTCTGTGATCATTTTACAAGTCAAAATTTAATTAAAAATAGTATGTTTTGAAAAATTATTTTTTTGCGATTACTATGTCGACTTTATAGTTCAAACTTGCCCTGTCATATAATTTTAAATTCCATGGAACAAATGATGGTTTTTCTGTTTTGGAACTAATTTTAAATTTTAATTCTCTTAAATTTTTACGTAACAATAATTCATTAATTGGATGTTTTACTGAATTAATTCCACGTTCATAATCATAAGGATCTGAAATCATGATATGTCCTGATGAAATTTGTTTGGAAAATTGTTGTAGTAATATGTTTGGCTCCATTAATTCTAATATGTTTAATCCAATTACAAAATCAAATTTTTGTTTTCCAAAGGGTGTTGCTGCAAAGTCTGATACAATATATTCTAAATTATTATTTTGATCTTTTTTTGCAAGATGAATTGCACTAAATGATTTATCAATTCCAAAAACTTTTTCACTAGACTTTGACATGTAATTAGTTATAATTCCAATTGAACAACCATATTCTAAAACTAATTTTGATTTTGGAATTGATTCAATATGTGATTTAATTATTTTATAAAATTTATTATTTTTATTTGTATGATAAATTTGTGCCCATCTTTCTTCTATCTTTGTTTTATCTATTTGATTCCAACATATATTATTCAATGATGCTTTCAAAATTTTTTTTATTTGATTACTTGAGGCCAATTTGTATAATTTACCACTTAAAATTTTATGCTCTGAAATGTATTTCTTAAAATCAATGATCATAATTGGAATTTTATCAATAATTGGAAATAGTAATTTACATTTCTCACATTCTAAAACCCCTTCATCAATTTCTTCTTTATTTTTATAAATTTCTAAATTTAATTTAGAATTACAGTTTGGACACTTGATTAGTTTTAGACTAGATTCAAGCATTTTCAAATATTCTTTATCTGCTTAATAATTAATAATTTTTGAATTTTGTTGTTTATGCTATTTGATGTGCTCATTTGAAAAATAGGTTTAAAATCTTTAGTTAATATCTAAATATTGTACTTATTCATTAAAAATATGGACTATCCTGTATCTGCTGATGACAACGGCGTAAATTTTAATCCTGATAAAATGGAAAAAGAAAAACTGTATCATTGTATTTTTAAAAATAAAGCTATGTTGGTTTTCAAAGACTCTCAAGATATGATGAATTGTTATGAGATTGAGGAACCTGTTTTAGTTGAACAAATTAAAAATTGTTCTTCTGATAATGATCTTGAAAAATTATTTCATGACTATCTGCAAGGAAAGCACCTGAAAAATTAAATAAAAGATAAAGTCACTTTGTTACAGAAGGAATTCCAAATTGAGTACTAATAAAAAATCAAATGATGCAGAAGATATTTTATCCGAATTTGATTCTAGAACTAAACCAGAACCAACACCTGAACCAGAACCAACACCTGAACCAGAACCAACACCTGAACCAGAACCAACACCTGAACCAGAACCAACACCTGAACCAGAACCAACACCTG
>Ga0209362_1000789_pt1 | contig 26809 bp, 27 predicted proteins | sample SaaInlV_165m_DNA_FD_184680 | JGI IMG/M metagenome (GOLD analysis project Ga0209362, IMG submission 184680) | Marine microbial communities from expanding oxygen minimum zones in the Saanich Inlet - Saanich Inlet SI037_S3LV_110m_DNA (SPAdes)... | ecosystem: Environmental > Aquatic > Marine >... | reverse complement strand
TTTCTGACTTAGGAATTTTTTTAAGCCTAAAAAAATATTTATTTATAATTTTAAGAATCTTTTTATAGATTTGAATAAAAAATTTAATATTAAAAAAAATATAAGAAAAATAGAAATTAATAAAAATAAAGTAATCATTAATAATAATAATTATTTTGATAAAATATATATACCCTATAATGCTGGAATTGATAAAATTAAAGTTTTTAACACTGTGAAGAAAATAGATTTTTCAAAAATTGTAAGTAAACATATTTTGATTATTTCAAAAAAAAAGTTATTAAAAAATTTTTATTATACCGAAGATTTTGACAATGTATTTGATCGTGGTTTAATTGCTAGTAAAAAAAAATTTTATTCATTCACAGCAAGAATAAGAAAAAATTATAAACTATCTAGTTTAAAAACGATTCTTAAAAAGACAAAAATTAATTTAAAAGGAAATAAAATTTACTTAATTAAAATTTTAAAATATCAAAATCACTATCGTAGCCCCGAACAAATAGAAAAACTTTTAAAATTAAAAAATGATAAAAAAATCTCAATCGTAGATACTAGACAATTTGTCAAATCTTTGATAAGTTTACGAGTTTGTTAGTCTTTCAATTTTTGCATAAATATTATGAATAATTATTCTTTTTACAAATATGGTTTTGATCAGTTAAGCGATGTAATAGATATTAAGGCTGCAAAAAAATGTTTAGGTAAAAAGCATCTAACTCTATGAAAATTGACATTAAAAAAAACGTACTAAAATATTATGAAAGTGGGTATAAAAAACAAGGTGCTAACAACCAAAGAAAATACCCTAATGAAGAACTTTGTAGATTTATGGGAAGGCACTTTTTTCACTTAAATAAAAAAAGAAGATCTAAAAAATCTTTTCTAGAAGCAGGTTGTGGAAGTGGAGGAAACTTGTGGATGCTTTCTAAAGAGGGATTTAAAACTTATGGTCTTGACTTTTCAAAAGAATCTATAAAAATTTTAAAAAAAATTTTAATTAAAAGAAAATTAAAAGCTAATTTAAAAGTCGGAAACATGTCTAAAATGCCTTTTAAAAATAATTTATTTGATTGTGTAATTGATGTGTTTTCTTCAACAAATTTAAACAAGAGAGATGGGGAAAGTTTTATTTCTGAGTCGTCAAGAATATTAAAAAAGAAAGGTTTATTTTATTCTTATTTTCCATCTAAAAATTCTTCTATGTTTAAATCAAAGAAAAAAAAATTAATTGATAGAGATACTATAATTAAGCTAGATAGCTCTAAACATGCTTATCGTATAAATAATATTCCCTTTAGATTTATGTCAAAAGAAAATTATATTGAAATCTTAAAAAAAAATAAAATTAAGACCATTTATTCTGAAGAAATCGTAAAAACTTATTTTAATGGAAAAGAGAAGTTTTGTTTCATATCAATAGTAGGTATTAAAATTTAAATTTAAATGTCAAAAAAAGAAAATCAAAATAATAAAAATTATAATATAGAAAAAGGTGAAGTATTAGTAGGATCTTCATTGCTAAGAAAAAAAGATATTATCAATGATAGAGTTTCATACATGTTAAATTACATGGAGTTCAACAAAGCTTATTTATTTGAAAAAGAAAAAAGAAAAAATGAAAGTGATGTACTGGAACTTTTAAATGATTTTAAAAAAAGGTACGAAGAGTATAGAAATGATTGGAGCAAACAACCTAAGTCGTGTATTAAAAATAAATTTTTGGGCAATGAGTTAAAGAAAGAAAAAAAACCACCTTTATGTGTTGATATTGAAGTAGCGGCTATATGTGATTTGGCTTGTCCATTTTGTTTTAGAGAATTTACAGTAACCCCAGATAAAATTATCGATGAAAAATTGTGTTATAACTTAATCGATCAAGCGTCAGCTATGAAAGTTCCTAGCATGAAATTTAATTGGAGAGGTGAACCACTTTTAAACTCTAAACTTTCTGACTATATAAAATATGCCAAAAAAAAAGGAATTTTGGAAACGATAATTAATACTAATGCTACTAATTTAAATAGGAAAAATGCAGAAAAGTTAATCGATGCCGGCTTAGATATGTTGATTTATTCTTTTGATGGAGGATCAAAAAAAACATATGAAAAAATGAGACCAGGTAGATTTAAAAAAAATAATTTTGAGGATGTTTATAATAATATTAAAAACTTTAGCAGTATTAAAAAAGAAAAGCATTCTAAGTTTCCTTATACGAAAATACAAATGATCCTTACTAAAGACACTGTAGATGAGAAGGATAGTTTTTTTGATATGTTTTCGGATTATGTTGATGATGTAAGTTTAAGTCAATATACGGATCGAGGAGGAGATATTAAGGATTTAAATCATGAAGATGAGATTAAATATAAAAAAAAGCTAAAGGAAACTAATTTACCTTATGGTTCAAATTATATGAAAGATTTATATGGAAATATAAGTATATCAACAGGAAGACTTCCGTGTGAGCAGCCCTTTCAAAGATTATTAATTACATATGAAGGAAGAGTAGCAATGTGTTGTTATGATTGGGGTGCAGCTCATCCAGTTGGGTATGTTGATAAAAAAACATTTACTAATAAAAGAGATTACGAGGATGTATTGCTTAAAGCACAAAATAAGAAAAAAGGGTTCGAACTTTTATCTGAAGTTAAAATGCCTAAAGACTTAAATAATCCTGAGAAAAAAACCCAATCTATTGCCGATATATGGTTTGGAGAACAAATAGATGAAGTTAGAAAAAAGCACCTCAATGGAAAAAGTGAGGAAGTAGAAGTTTGTAAAAATTGCTCTTTTAAAGATGTTTATAATTGGGTGAAGTAAATTAATGAAATTTAAAAAATTACCATTTATTATAGGTGAGGTAGCTTCAGCCCACGAAGGAAATTATATTAATGCTGTAAAAATTGGTAAACAAGCATTTAAAGCGGGTGCAGATGCTGTGAAGTTTCAAATATTTAAATGTCAAAAATTAATGAGCAAAAAAAACCCTCTTTATAAAAAATTTGAAAAATTTGAAATAAGTCAGGATAATTGGGTTAAAATTTTTAGACAATTTAAAAAGAATCAGTGCCTAATAGCTGAAATTTTTGACATTGATAGTTTAATTTTTGCAGATAATCAAAAAATTTTTAAAATTTATAAGTTACCTTCAACATGTTTAAACAATAAAGAGATGTTAAATTTTTTGTCAAAAATTAATAAACCAGTGATTATTGCAGCAGGTGGTGCCACACTTAAGGAAATAAATTATGCTTTTAAAAAATTAAAAAGGAGTAAAAAAAATATAATTATTATGGCTGGATTTCAAAATTTTCCAACAAAAATTGAAGATTCAAATTTGAACAAAATACCTTTAATAAAAGAAACTTTTAAAACTAAAATAGGATATGCTGATCATATAGATTCTAATCAAAATCTTTATTCTTTTTCAATTCCTTTAATGGCTTATACTTTAGGAGCTAAAGTAATTGAAAAGCATATTACTTTAAATAGAAAAGAAAAAGGTACTGATTATTATTCATCTCTAGATCCTAATGAATTCAAAAAATTCGTAGATTTTCTTAAAAAATCACACAAAGCTTTTTCCACAAATAAATGGGACATAACTAAGGCTGAGCTAAAATATAGAAAATTTAATAAAACTTTTGCTGTCGCTAAGAAAAATTTATTCAAAGGACATAAAATTAAAACTACAGATTTGTTATTTAAAAGAACTAACAAATCTGGAATTACAGCAGATCAATTTGCTCCTTATATTGGAAAAATTTTAAAAAAAAATAAATTTATTGACGAAATTATCTTACCAAAAGAATTAAAATAATGAAAAATAAAGCCATAATTTTAGTGGCAGTTAGACTAAAGTCAAAAAGATTAAAGAATAAAGCTTTACTCAATCTTTTTGATAAACCACTAATTGTACAACTTACTGAAAGACTTAAAAAATCTAAACTATCCTCAGATATTATTTGGTGTACTTCAAAAAATAAAGCTGATGATAAATTAGAAACTTTAGCAAAAAAAAATAATGTTAAAATATATAGAGGTGACCCAAAAGATGTAATGAAAAGATTCATTTTTGCAGCGAAAAAATTTAAGGCTAAGAATATTGTGAGGGTAACAGGCGACAATCCTTTAACAGATCCAAAGATAATAGACTTTATGATAAAAAGTCACGTACAGAGAAAAAAAGACTATACATCCTGCAATTCAATTCCTTTTGGAGCTAGATCAGAGGTCATTAGTTTTAAGATTTTAAAAAAATGTCATTCAATGTTAGTAGATCCAAATTCAAGTGAGTATATGACCTGGATGCTTAATAGACCAAAATATTTTAAAACAAATGATTTAAATCATCCAAATTCTAAAATAAATAGACCTGAAATTTCTTTAACAGTAGATTACTTACAGGATTATAAAAACATAAATGAAATTTATAATTATTTTAGAGGAAAAGTACCCTCACTCCAAAACATTATACAATGGTTAGACAAAAATGAAAAATTACTCAAAAAATTAAAAAAAAAGAGAACAACAAAAAAACCAAAAAATATTAATATAAAGTTTAAAAAACTTTACGAAAATTAAATAATAATCTATGAAAAGAATAATTTTTTTTTTTAAAAATTATCGCTCATTATTGAGAATAAAACTCAAATTTAATAAACCAAATAAAAATAAAATTTTATTATTTGATTATACCAATGAGTCTATATTTAAAAGATTAATTAAAAGAAAAATAGGAGTTTTGTATAGAAGACTCGAGGAAATTAATCTTTATATATTATTCATGGCGATCAAGTCATGTGGATTTTTCAATTTAGGGAAAAGCTATATAAAAACTTATATAGAATATGTTGAACCTAAAATTATAATTACTTTCAATGAGCTTCATGGGACTTTTTATTTACTTAAAAAATTAGTTAAAAAAAATTCTTTTTATACAATTGCCATTCAAGATGGTTATAGAACTTTACCAAATTTTAGTAGTTTTAATTTAAAAAATAAAAAAAAATATAAAGTTGATAAAATTTTGAATTTCTCCAGAAAAGATAAAAAATTATATGAAAATATTTCAAATTCTCCTAAAGTGGTTGCTGGTTCTTTTAGAAATAACTTTTATAAAAAAACAAAAAATATCAAAAATAAAAAAATTTTATTAATTTCTCAATATAGAGATGAATATAAAAATAATGAAAAAATTAAATATTTTATAAGGGAGATAAAAATTTTAGATTTTCTAAAGACTTTTTGTGAGAAAAATAATATTAAATATTTAATTGCGACTAAACCAGGAGTATCAAAAAATAATTATATGAGTGCTTTTAATTTGCAAAAAAATTCAGAAATAATTTCAGACTTAAACTTTAAAAAAAAATACGAAATTGTAGATAAATCTGAAGTCACAATATTTGCAGACTCTAGCCTAGGTATGGAAGCATTATCACGGGGAAACAAGGTGATATCTTTCCCTTTTAAGCCTTATTTTGGAGTACCTAAATTTTTTTGGAGCCACAAAATTAATCAAGATATTTTTGAAAAAAAATTAAATCTCATATATGGAATGAAAATTAATACCTGGTTAAAAAGAATTAATAATAAAAAGGAGGTGTTTGTTAAGTATAATCCTGGTAATACAATTTTATTAAATATCATTAAAAAATACTTAAAAAATAAAAATGCATAAAAAAGGTTCAATAGCTAAAGCTCTAAGTTTTTTGCCACAATCAAAGAGGATTGAAGGACTTTTTTTAGTTATGGCCACTTTAGTAACTTCAATTCTAGAAGCTCTTGGAATAAGTTTAATATTACCAATTCTTACGTTAACACTTGATGGAAATCTTGATCAACTTCCTTTTAATTTTGGGATAATTTTTGATAATATAAAATTTTTTGGCGATATATCTTTAATTTATAAAATATTTTTAGTCTTAATCTTAATATATATTGTCAAAAATATTTATCTTTTATTTTATTATTATTGGCAAAATAAATACTCACTTAGTATTTATAAAAATACCTCCACAACGCTTTATGAGTCATATTTAAATCGTAAAATGCCTTTTCACTTTGAAAAAAATTCTTCAGAATTAATTAGAAATGTTTTAGTAGAGTGTAAAAATTATTCGTCAGTCATTAATACTTTAAATAAACTAATTTCTGAGTCTGCTATATTACTAAGTATAATTATTATGTTAATGATTTTAAGACCAACAGAAACCATTACCTCTGCAATAATTATAATTTTTTTTACAATTATTTTGTATTATATCACAAACAAGCGAGTAGAAAATTGGGGAAAAATAAGACAAGATACGACAGGTCTAGCTCTTAAAAATCTTCAGCAAGGGCTTCAAGCTATAAAAGATATTAAGTTAAAAAATTGTCAAAATTTTTTTAAAGATAAGTACTTATTTCAAATAAGTAAGTTTGCCAACTCAGCATATAAGCATAATACAATCATGGAAGTTCCTAAAATATGGTTAGAACTAGTGTTTATAATAATTTTTCCTCTTGTAATAATTTTTTCATCCATTGACGATAATAGTTTCGAAATAAAAGAAATACTTCCAACCCTAGGATTATTTGTGGCAGCGATATTTAAACTTTTGCCAAGTATTTATAGGATTTTTGGTGCTTTTCAAACAATTTCGTTTAATAAAGCTGCAATTGAGAAACTTTATGAAGAGTTTAAATTTGTTAATATAAAACTTCAAAACTCCTTAATAGACTCTAATCTTAAATTTAAATTTGAAAATGAAATCAATATTCAAAACGTTTTTTTTAAATATCCTTCAACACATAAAAATTTGTTAGAAAATTTTTCATTTAATATACAAAAAAATGAAACTATAGGTATTATTGGTCAAAGTGGAGTTGGAAAATCTACTTTAATTAATTTAATCATAGGCTTGTTAGATGCAGACCAAGGGACGATAAAAGTAGATGGTAAAGATATTCAAAACAATATTAAAAGTTGGCATAATTCAATCGGATATATTCCAGCCTCATGTTATTTATTGGATGATACAATTAGAAATAATATAGCTTTTGGTATAAAAGAACAAAAAATAAATGATGAAATTATTAAAAAAGCTGCCAAGGATGCACAGATATATGATTATATCAATGGTCTTGAGCAAAAATTTGATACTATTATTGGTGAGAGAGGTGTTAAATTATCTGATGGTCAAAAACAAAGAATAGGTATTGCAAGGGAATTATACAGAAACAATGAAATATTGGTATTGGATGAAGCAACAAGTACACTAGATGTTAAAACTGAAGATGAAATTTTAGAAACACTCTCTAATTTAAAAAGATCAAAAACAATCATAATAATTTCTCATAGGAATAACACTATCAAAATTTGCGATAGAGTAATTTCGCTTACAGCAAACCCTTTTTTAAGTTATCACTAAAATGAATAATAAAAAAAATAAAGTTTGTATTATAGGTCAGGGGTTTGTTGGTCTTCCTATGGCAATTGCCGTCGCGAATTCAAAAAACAAAAATGGAAATAATAACTTTAATGTAATAGGAATTGAAAAAAATAACAGAAGAGGAAAATATTTAAAGAACCAAATTAATCAAGGCAATTTACCAATAAATAGTGCTGATAAAAAAATCTACAGCATGTTTAGTAATACAATAAAAAATAATAATTATATAGTTTCAACAGATATTTCAAATATTACAGATAGTAAAATAGTAGTTGTAAGTATAAATTTTGAAATTAATTTTAAAAAAAAAGATCCATTTTCTCATTTGAAGAATTTTTTTAAAGAAATTGCAAAAATAATTTCTAAAAATACACTTATAATTATTGAAACCACATTACCACCTGGTACTTGTGACCAAATTATTTATCCAACTCTTGTTAATCTTTTTTCTAAAAGAGGGTTTTCCAAAAATGATATTATGTTATCTTATTCATATGAAAGAATAATGCCTGGTTATCATTACTACGACTCTGTAGTAAATAATAACAGAGTTTATTCAGGTATTAATGAAAAGTCTAAGGTATCATGTAAATATTTTTTATCAAAAGTTATTAATACAAAAAATTTTCCTCTTTCTTTACTAAACTCAAACACTGAATGTGAATTTTCAAAAATATTAGAAAATTCCTATAGAGCAACTAATATAGCACTTATAGATGAATGGACTAAGTATTCTAGAATAGCTAAAGTAGATATCTATAATATATTAGATGTAATAAAAAAACGAGATACACATAATAATATAATGAGACCAGGTTTAGGAGTTGGTGGTTACTGTTTGACTAAAGACCCACTTTTTGCATTGGCTTCAACAAAAATAATTTTCAAAAATAAAAATAATTTTCCTTTTATAAAACTTACGATGGAAACAAATCAAAACATGCCTTCAACGTCAATAGATTATATAAAAGAAAAAATAAAATTAACTAAAAAAACAAAAATTTTAATACTTGGACTCAGTTATAGGGAAGGTGTAGGTGATTACAGGAGTAGTCCAAGTATGGTATTGTATAAAAAATTAAAAAAATATGGAGCAGTTATTCATGCTAATGATCCATTGGTAGATATTAACTCGATAGATGAACTTAAAAAAAATCTTATAAAACAAAAAGAAAAATTAAGTTATTATGATGCTGTAATTTTATGCACACAACATAAAGAATATAAAAACTTTAATTTAAAGATGGTTAGTTTTTATTGATTTAAATAATACCATTCCTAACAAAATCAAAAAATTATTTGAAAAAAATAAAATTAAATTATTTACACTTGGAAAAAATTGATGGCTAAAATTATAATTACAGGTGCTGCAGGTTTTATTGGTTATCACTTGATAAAAAAAATTATTAACAAAAATTATGATTTTATTTTAATTGATGATTATTCAAGGGGAAAAAAAGATAAACCGTTTAATAATATAATAAAAAAAAGAAATATAAAATTTTTAAATCAAGATTTAACGAAACCTTTTGAGATTAAAGATCAAAACATCAAGTATATATTTCATCTGGCTGCGCGTATAGGTGTAAAAAATGTTATTGAAAAGCCAAGTGAAACTATCAATGATAATTTATTGATGCTAATAAACACAATAAATGCAGTTAAAAAAAATAACAAGAAAGTTAAAATGATATTTTTTTCAACTAGTGAAATTTATTCACCCTTAATAGAAAATAAAACAGCAAATTTTCCTTTAAAAGAAAAAGTAAATTTTATAATAAAAAATAAGATTCAGGCTAGAGATTCGTATTATATTTCAAAATTAGTAGGTGAAAAAATTGTAGAATTAAGCGGCTACGACTATATTAATTTGAGACCCCATAATGTTTATGGACCACGTATGGGTTATTCACATGTTATACCTGAGCTCATTAATAAATTTAAAAATAAAGAAAAAAAAATAAAAATATACTCCCCAACACATAAAAGAGCTTTTTGTTATGTTGATGATGCAATTAATCAAATGATAAAATTAGCTTTTAATAAAAAAGCTAATAATAACGCATTTAATATTGGTAATAATAAAGAAGAAATCAAAATGATCGATTTGGCTAGTAAAATAAGAGGTTTACTTGATATTAAAAAAAAATTAATTAGAGGGAGCAACACCCCGGGTTCACCAACAAGACGGGTGCCAGATATGCATAAAACTAATAATTTAACAAAAAATTTAAAATTTACTAATTTAGACGAAGGATTAGAAAATTATATAAATTGGTTTTTAAAAAAATAATATTTTAATGTTACTAATTTCTGGATCAAGCGGATTTATAGGAAGTAATTTAAAGATAATATTAAAATCTAAGAAAATTAAATTTAAAGTAATTAAGACAAGAGAAATAAAAAGTAAAAATAAAAATTTTTTTAAAGGAACTAAATATTTTATTCATTTGGGATTTAATTTTTATAAAAAAGAAACAACATTAAAAAATGATTCAAATTTAAATATTTTAAAATTTTTAATAAAAAAAGCCGAAAATCATAATTTTAAAATAATTTTTGCTAGTACAGCATCCTATAAATATCGAGGAAAAAATAAAATCATTTCTAAAAATATTTATCCATTGAATTTATATTCACAGTCAAAAATTAATTGTGAAAAACTTTTGGAAAATAGTTTTAAAAAAAAAAAAACTGATATTACCATACTTAGAATATTTAATGTTTATGGAAATAATCAATCTAAAGGATGGTTAATACCTGATTTAATTAGAAAATTTTTAAGTAGATCAAAAAAGAATATCAAGTTGGTTAATTATTTAAATACAAGAGATTTTATTCATGTAGAAGATGTTTGTAGGGCTATTATAGGATCATTAAAATTAAGTGGTTTTAATGTCTTAAATATAGGATCCTCTGTAGAAACCAAAATAATTAATGTTGCTAAAATAATTTTAAAGGAATTAAAATCAAAAAAAAAAATTATACTCTCAAATCCATTATCTAAAAAGAATAATTTATCTAAGGCAGATATTAAAAAGACTAAAAAAATATTGAAATGGTCATCAAAAATTAGTTTAAAATTAGGTTTAAAAAAAGTTATAAAATATGAACTCTTTAAAAAAAGAAGTTAAAATTTTTTGTGAGAAATCAAAGTTGAAGGGTAATGGCCATTATGTAAGATCACAAAGACTTAACAGTTTTCTAAAAGTAAATAAATATAAATCTAAAGTTTATTGCAACAGAACAGCCAATCAAATAAATAGAATAATTGATGACTCTAAAAATCCATTTTATTTAATTTTAGATTTTAAAAATTATAAAAAAATTGAAATTAAAAAGAATATTAAAATATTAAAAACTCTTGTTTTCGAGAATATAGATAAAATAAAATTTTTTAATAATACAAATATTTTCCCTCTTGATATTCAATTTAAAAAGAACTCTGGTGCAGAATTTTATCAATTTCCAAAAGATTTATATTTTAAAAAAAATATTCATAAATTTAAGAAATTTAAAGAAGAATCTGTAAAAATACTGGTTATTCAAGGTGGGACTGATGCAAATAATAATTTGAATAAAATTGTTAAAACATTAAAAAAAGAAAATTTAAATTTTAATTATGAACTGATAGTAAAAACTAACAATATAAAAAGTATTAATAAAAATATTTATAATAGTGATAAAGTAAGAATAATTGGAAGAGTAAAAAATATGTCTAAGATTTATAATAAAATAGATATTGCCGTATCTTCTTGTGGAGGTTTAGCTTTTGAACTTGGTTTTATGGGAATCCCAACAATTCACCTAACATCAGAACCAAGGGAGATTAATAGAGCAAAACTATTTGAAAAAAAAGGATTAGGGCTTTTTTGTCTACCTCGAAATATTAAAAAAATTATATGTGAGATTAATAAAATTTATGTAGATGAAGATTATAGAAAAAGACTTATATCTAAAAGGCTATTATTTTTTAGAAAAAAGAATAAAATATTAAAATTACTCAAATAACTATGAAAACATTTAAACTGGGAAGAAAAGTAATACAAAAAAATAGCTTACCATATTTTATAGCTGAAGTTGGTGTGAATCATGAAAATAGTATCCCAAGGGCAAAAAGATTAATAGAGTTAGCAAAAAAAGGTGGAGCAGATGGGGTAAAGTTTCAAACTTATAAGGCTGAAAAAATTGCATGTAAAACGAGTCCGTTCTACTGGGACATCAAAGAAATACCAATTAATAGTCAATATAAACTTTTTAAAAAATTTGATAAATTTGGTTTGAAAGAATACAAAATTTTAAAAAAACATTGTGACAAAATTAAAATTGATTTTTTATCAACTCCTTTTGATCTTGAGGCTGTTGATTATTTAGATAATTTAGTTCCTTTTTTTAAAGTTGCTTCCGCAGATCTTACTAATTATCCATTAATTAAAAGGATTTGTAGTAAAAATAAACCAATTGTTCTTTCAACAGGGGCCTCTAAACTTCATGAAATTGAAAATAGTATAAAGTTTATAAAAAAGATTAATCCTAAAATTAAAGTAATAATTCTTCATTGCGTATTAAGCTATCCTACTAAATATGATAATGTTCATTTAGAAATTATTCACAATTTATCTAAAAAATTTTCAAATAATATTATTGGTCTATCAGATCATACGATGCCAGACCAAAGTATGACAGTTTTATCATCAGCTTACTTGTTAGGTGCAAAAGTTATAGAAAAACATTTTTCTGATAAAAAAGGAAGTAAAGGAAATGATCATTTTCACTCACTAGATTATAAAGATTTAAAAAAGTTTTTGGAAAATGCAAAGATTATTCAACAAATAATAAAAGATAAAAAAGGACGACCTTTATTAAATGGTGAGAAAATCTCTAGAAAAAATGCACGTAGGAGCATAGTAACTTTAGGCAAAATAAAAAAAGGTGAAATTTTAACAAAAGAGAATTTAATTATGAAAAGACCTGGAACAGGTATAAGTCCGACCCAAATTAATAAAATTATTGGTAAAATTGCAAATAAAAATTTGCATGATGATTATGTGATTAAATTTTCAGATATAAAGAAAAGATGAGTAAATTTGATGATATATATGTGATCATGGTTGGAGGAATTGGAGCTAGATTAAGGCCTTATACATATGCATTACCAAAACCACTTTTAACAGCCAATGGTATTTCACCATTAGAAAAAACAATTAATAACATTTTAGAAGAAAACACATCAAATAAAATCCACTTAGTGGTGCGATATAAAAAAGAAATTTTTAGAAAATGGATAAAGTCAAAAAATATTAAGAATGTTATCTTTGTCTCTGAAAAAAAACCATTAGGAACAGCAGGATCATTAAAAAAATTATTAAAAAAAAATTTTAAAAATATAATATTGATTAACGGAGATCTTTTTTTTCAAATTAAATTTAGAAAATTAATAAATTTTCATAAAGAAAAAAATTATGAAGCAACCGTGTGCACTAAAAAAAATATTACTTCAATTCCATATGCTATATTACAAAAAAAAAATAAAAAAATAATTTTTAAGGAAAAACCAAAAATTCAAAATGTAATTAATGCTGGAATTTATGTATTGAGTAAAAACTTTCTAAAGAAATTTTTTTCTTCAAATGTTAATAAAAAAAAAGAAAAATTTGATATGCCTGAATTGATTAATTTTGTAACTAAAAAAAAATTAGGAATTTTTGATATTGGTAATAAGTGGATAGATATAGGAAATATTTATGACTATAAAAAAGCTTCTCGAGAAATAAAATTTTGGTAGCATGAAAAATCAAAATGCAGTGGTTTGCGTAATACCATCAAGATCACAAGGTGATCAAATAAATAATTTAAATTTTTTATATGTTGGAGATAAAATGCTTTTGGAGTTTTCAATTATTTCAGCCATTGAAAGTAAGATATTTAAAGAGATTTATGTAATATTTGACAATATTAAGCATAAAAATTTTTTTGAAAAAAAATATAATATACATGGAATTGTTAATACAAAAAGAAATATAGATTTTACAAAATTAATAAAAAAATATAGAAAAAAATATTTTGATTTATACTCTTATATATGTGTTTTATTTCCTAACTCACCTTTTAAAAATAAAAAAACTTTAAGAAATATGTATTTGCAAATAAAGAAAAATAATTTGAATTTTATGGTATCTGGGTGTGTTGAAAAAAATAAGCATTATTTAAAAAATAGTAAAAAATATATCAAAATTTCAAAAAAGAAAAATATTAGTAAGTCAAAAATTTATTATACATCTGGTGGTATTAACTTTTTTAAAAGTAGATTTAACAATTATGATAGTTATACAAATGATATTAAGGATAAAAACTTCTATATACTTAATCATCATGAAGGTTTTTCAATATATACTTTATATGATTTAATTTTAGCTAGTACTATAAATGATATAGATTATTCAATTTTCACTAACCTATTAAAAAACCGATGAAAAATAATATTAAAATCTCAGATTATATTAATCACAAAGATCTAAAAAATTATTTTGAAAGACTTTTTCCAATACCAAGAAGTATTCTTGGTGATGGATTCAGAAAAAGTTTAGATATTTTAGGCGAAATAGTTGATTTGAATAAAAAAAAAATAAGATCAGGCACAAAGGTTCTTGACTGGACTATACCTTTGGAGTGGTCTATCAAAGATGCTTATATCATTACCCCTTCAGGAAAAAAAATTGCTAATTTTAAAAAAAATAATTTAAGTGTAGTCAATTATTCAATACCTGTTAATCGAACACTAAACTTAGAGGAACTAAAAAAAAATCTTCATACACTCCCAAAACAACCGAATGCCATTCCTTATGTAACTTCATATTATAAGAAGAGATGGGGATTTTGTTTACCATTTAATGAATACAAAAAACTAAAAAGTGGAAAATACAAAGTAATTATCAATTCAAAATTAAAAAAAGGTCACTTAGTTTACTCAGATAAATTGATTAAAGGTAAAAGTAAAAAAGAAATTTTAATTTCCACTTATCTTTGCCATCCTCAGATGGCCAATAATGAGTTGTCTGGACCTTTAGTTTGGTCGGCATTATATAAAATTTTAAAAAATACCGGTCCTCATGAATATTCTTATAGATTTTTAATTTGTCCTGAAAATATTGGTTCTGCAGCTTTTTTGCATCATTCCAAAAAAAAAGTAAAAGATATAATTGCTGGCTTTGTTATAAATTGTGTTGGTTATGGTAAAGAATTTACCTATAAAAAATCAAGAAGAGGAAACTCAATCTCTGACTTTGCAGCAGAGAATGTTTTAAAAAACTCAAAAAATCCATATAAGATTATTGATTTTGTTCCTGAAGGAAGTGATGAGAGACAATTTTGTTCTCCCGGATTTAATTTACCTATTGGATTACTGATGAGAAAAATGTTTGGTGAGTATAAAGAATATCATACATCACTCGATAATGAAGATTTAATAAATTTTGATACCATTATCAGCACAATTAAAGCTTATTATGAAGTTTTACTTACTATTGAAAGTAATTTTATCCCTTTTGGAAAAATACAATTTGGAACACCACAATTATCAAAAAGTAAAGTCAACCTATATAAAGATATCATGGACTTTGGTAGTGAAGGTAAAGGAGAGAGAATAAGCACAATTTTACAAATTTTAAATCTAGCAGATGGAAAGCTTGATTTACTTGAAATAGCAAATGCTAAAAATTTTAAATTGATAAATCATATTAATACCATAAAAGATTTACTAAAGTCTGGTTATATAAAAAGAATTAATAAGAAAATCCAGTAATTAAATGAATGATCAAGAAATTTATCAAATAATTTTTTCAAATTTTAATGAGAGTTTAAAGAATTATGATAATAAATCTAAAAGTGACTTCTGGATCAAATTTTTTGAAAAAAGTAAAATTTCAAAAATAAATCAATTAAATTTAAAAAATTTTAGAAAGCCCAAGTTTTGGGGGTCAAAATTAAGTTCAGGTATGGATGATGATTTTGAATTTTTTCCTACCATGGAAGCTTATATACAATTACTAGATACAGTTAAAAAAAAGGATATTCTTGAATATATAGAGCTTAAAGTTGGAAATCCAAAATATTATAATATTGGAGGTGTTGATCTTAATCATCACGAAATTTCAATGTTTTATTCTTTTAATAAAATAAGTTCATACATTAAAAATGAATATAAGATCGTATGTGAGATTGGAGGAGGTTTTGGTTCACTGGCGTCTAAGCTTAAAAAAAAATATGATAATTTATGTATTATAATTATTGATTTACCAGAGGCAATAATTCTTCAATCGTATTATTTATTAAAACTATACCCTGAAAAAAAATTTTGTTTTTATAATGATTTTATTAAATTAACACCAGAGGAATTGAAAAAAAATAATTATGACTTTATAATAATTCCTCCTTGGGCTAAACAAAAAATCATCAATCTTTTTAAAATAGATTATTTTATAAACACTCACTCTTTTCAGGAGATTGATAAAGAAATTGTAAATGATTATTTTAAATTTATTCATAAAACAATTAATGAAAATGGAATATTCTATTGTTTAAATAAATACTCAAAAATAATTAATAATAAACCAATAAGAATTTCTGAATATCCTTACGACAACTATTGGGAGTTATTGTCTTCAGAAACGGGTTGGAGGAATCAAAATATGCATGAATTAATTGCAAAACGAGTTAAGCATGAAAATGCTTCAACACAAAAAATAATTCAAAATCTTCCTAAAGAAAATTCAAGTGTAAGTAGGTCTTCAACTAAACTATATATTAAATTGTTTATTAGAAAAATTTTGGATTGCTTTATGTTTTTTATTCCAAAAAAAATACTTTTTAAATTATTTAAAATGTACTCATAACTATGAATGATTTTGAAAGTGAAATCAGAAACTTATTAAATAATATAGAAATTAAAAAAAATGATTTTATTTTTTTAGTTTCTGATATTACAAAGTTGATGTTTTATTTTAAAAAAAAAAAAATAATTTTTGATATTAACTTTTTTTTAGAAACTATTTTAGATGTAATAGGAAAAGATGGAACTCTTGTACTTCCTACTTATAATTGGGATTTTTGTAAAGGTATTAATTTTGATTATATTAAAACACAATCTATGACTGGAGTTTTAGGAAAAGTAGCTTTGAAACGTGATGATTTCATTAGAACCACTAATCCAATTTATTCTTTTGCAGCTGCGGGTAAAGAAAAGAATTATTTATATGATTTAAAACATTCAAGCTGTTTTGGAGAAGACTCTCCCTTTAGTTATTTTCATAAAAAAAATGTTAAATACTTATCTATTGGTGTTGATTATAAATTTTTAGGTTTTACACCTGTGCACTATGTTGAAGAAAAAGTAGGAGTTTCTTATAGATACTTTAAAAATTTTAAAGGGAAATACTTAGACAACAATGGTAATCAAAAAGATGTAATCTACAAATTTTTTGTAAAGGATCTTTCTAAAGTCTCTATGACAGGCATTAAACAAGAGACAGATCAACAATTAACCTCAATTGGAGCATTAAAAAAGTATTATTTTTGTGAAGAAAACTTTATGACAATTTATTTGCGTCCTGCTCTTGACCATTTGATACAAGATTCAACAAATAATATTGAAAAAAATAGATTAATTTTCCCCATTAAAAATGATAAAATTAGAAGAACTAAGATAAATGAACTTAATGCTTATCAATAATGATTGAAAATAAAATTACAGAAAAATTTTATAATCAGGGCATAGAATTAAAGCCAGAGGATATTAAAGATATTTCAAAATTAGATTACTTAGATATCATACGTTTATTTGAAGCTAAGGGTTTAATAATTTTTAGAAATTTTAATATTAATCCAAAAAAATTGTCTGAAATAACATCTTATTACACAGAAACTTATGCAAATGATGCTCAAAGAAGAGAAAATAGGTTGGATCAAAAAGTAGTTAATAATGTTGACTTTGGAAATGAAGAAATGGCCCTTCATAGTGAGGCAAGTTTTTCACCAAATTGGCCTGAAATTGTTTGGTTTTTTTGCAATGAGGCACCAACAGAAGGTAATGGTGGAGCAACAACTGTTTGTGACGGCATAAAGCTTTGGGATAGCTTAAGTGTAGATACAAAAAATTTTTTTCAGCTGAATCCTATAAAGTATGAACTAGAAATACCAATAAAAAATATATCAAGGAAAAAAGGATCAAAAAAATGGCCTTTAAATTTTCAAGGCGCTGCAGATGGTATTTTAGATTATGAAAAAGGTATTTTAAAGATTACTCAGATTCGTTTTGCTGTTACACAAAGTAGAATTCCAGGAAAAATTTGTTTTTCAAACCATACACTTTATAAGAATACAGATCCAACAATTTCAAAGTGGGGCACTATACATAATAAAAATATACCTCAAGAAATTATTAAAGAAGTTGAGGAAAAATCTCAAATTATTACTTATGATCTTCAATGGAAAAAAGGTGATTTAGTTATGATTGATAACAAAAGATTTATGCATGGAAGGCGGTCTTTTAAAAGTAGGGATAAAAGAGACATAGTAAATATTCAAACAGCCACAGCAAATTTTGGATATGGATCCACTACAAGAAATAAGATTTGTTGATTAAATAAAAAACTTCAAATGCAAAAAATTTTTTCAAATTTAGAAAAGCATCATAATAAAATTGCGTTTATCGATAATAATTTAAAAAAATATAATTATTCTTTAATAATAGATTATGCAAAAAAATTTAAAAAAAGCCTAAAAAATAAAAGCCTAATTTTAATGATTGGAAGCAATCAACCTGCATCAGCAATTGGTTATATTTCATTTTTAAGATTAAATTATACCTTGGTTTTGCTTGATGAAAGTTTTAGTGATCAATATATAAAAAAACTAATTAAAATTTACAAACCAGAATATATTTATGGAGAAGATCAACGTTTAGAACAGATTGATATAAAAGATCACAAATTAAAATGTTTAAATTTTATTTTATCTAAAACAAAATTTAAAAAGAATAATAAAATTAATAAAAAAAATTTATTACTTATTTCCACTTCGGGATCAACAAATAGCCCAAAATTTGTAAGACTTTCCAATATAAACTTAATTGATAATACAAAAAAAATAATTAATTATCTTAAAATCAATAGTTCACATAAAACTATTACCACCATGCCTTTTGGATATTCTTATGGTTTATCAATTATTAATTCACATATAGAGAGTGGAGGCGTTGTTGTATTTAGTAAAAAAAGTGTATTTGAAAAAGATTTTTGGAAAATAGTTAAAAAATGTAAGATTACATCTTTTGGAGGGGTTCCCAGTTTTTATGAGTTATTAAGAAAACTAAAATTTGACAAAACATTTTCACCAAATATCAAATATTTAACACAAGCAGGTGGTAAGTTAAGTAATGATTTAATTTGCTATTATTCAAAAATAAAAAATTTAAAGTTCTATCAAATGTATGGTCAGGCTGAGGCAAGTCCAAGAATTTCTTACTTAGATCCAAAAAAAAATCTAGAGAAAATAGGAAGTATTGGAAAACCCTTAAAAGGATATAAATTAATTATCAAAAAAACCTCTTTATCAAAAAAAGAAAATTTAAATGGAGAGCTTGTCTTACATGGAAAAAATGTTTGCTTGGGGTATGCCAAGAAAAAGGAGGATTTAAACAAAGGTGATGAGAATAAAGGAAAGATTCTTACTGGCGACCTTGGATATAAAGATGATGAGGGATACTATTATATTACTGGAAGAAAAAAAAGAATTTCTAAAATTTTTGGAGTTAGAATTAATTTAGAAGATGTTGAATTTTTACTTAAAAAATATAATTTATCATCAAAGTGCATAACATCTAATGATTATCTAAATATTGAGATTAAAGAAAATTTTGACGAAAATAAATTAAAGAAAATAATTTATGATAACTTTGGTATTAAAGTAAATTATATAAAACTATATAAAGTTAAAAAATTTACACTTATAAATATGTTTAAATAAATTATGGAAAAAATTAATAAATATTTAGAATTAAGTGCTTTTTCATTAAATAAAGAGAAAAAAAGTAAAGTTTTTTTTGATCTTATAAAATCATTAACTAGACACCATTATAATAATTCAGCTGAGTATAAAAAAATTTTGGATGTTATGTTGGGTAATTTAAATTTTAAAAGTTTGAATGAAGTCCCCTTTTTACCAACTTTATTATTTAAGAACAGTCATATTAAAAGTGTAAATACTGATAAAGTAATAAAAACTTTAACTTCATCTGGTACAAGTGGAAATAGTTCTAAAATATTTTTAGATAAAATAAATGCAAACAACCAAACAAAAGTCTTAAACAAGATAATCTCTACAACACTTGGTAAAGAGAGATTGCCAATGTTAATAATTGATGAAAAACCCAATTTAGAAGACAGAAGTAAATTTAATGCACGTAGAGCTGCAATTCAAGGATTTTCAATTTTTGGAAAACACCATACATATTTATTAAATCAAAACGGTAAGATTGATTATAGTATATTAAATAATTTTCTTCAAAATTATGCAAATAAAAAATTTTTCATGTTTGGCTTTACAAGTTATGTTTTTCAAAATCTATACGAAAAAATAAATAATAAAAAATTAAAATATAATTTTGAAAATGCCATATTAATACATGGAGGTGGCTGGAAAAAAATGGAAAATAAAAGAATTAGTAATTTTCTTTTTAAAAAAAAGCTTTTTGAAAAGCTGAAAATTAAAAATATAATTAATTATTATGGACTTGTAGAGCAGACAGGTTCGATATTTATTGAGTGTGAAAAATGTGAAAGTTTTATTTCCTCAATTTTTTCAGAAATTTTAATAAGAGACAAAAATTTTAATATACAGAAACCTGGAGAACGTGGCCTTGTGCAATTGTTTTCAATTTTGCCAACAAGCTATCCTGGCCATAGTATAATTACTGAAGATATAGGTGAAATTTTACCAAAAAATAAAATTAAATGTAATTTGGATACAACTCATTTTTTAATTCATGGAAGATCTAAACACTCTGAAGTAAGAGGTTGTAGTGATGTTTAAGAAAGATAGCGATATAGAATATTTGCTAGGTTCAAAGCAACCTAGCACTTTGCCTACAAAGCCTTTTGACTCATTAGTTTGTGAATTTCTAGAAATCTTTTCAAAAAAATTAAATTTAATAAAAAATATAAAAAATTATTCTGATCTAAAAACTTTATCTTTTTGGTGTAGAAAAGGAAATATTTATAATTTGAAAAAGAAATATTTTTCAGAAGAAACAAGAATAGGTCTTGGAATGATTTTTCACATTACGCCATCTAATATACCCACTAATTTTGCGTATTCATTAATATTTGGTTTATTAACAGGTAATTCAAATATAGTTAAAGTCCCTTCAAAAAAATTTAATGAAATTGATATTATTTGTTCAGTAATTAATTCGATTTTAAATAAAAAAAAATTTAAAAAAATAAAAAATAGAATTTTGATAGTGAGATACAAAAATAATGATTCATTTACTCGTGAAATTTCACTAAAATGTGATGCTAGAATTATTTGGGGTGGTAATTTGACTATTAATTCTGTTAGAAAATTTGAACTAAATGAAAGAGCAAGAGAAATTACATTTTCTGATCGTTATTCTTTATGTGTTATAAATTTTGACAAACTTCCAAAAAATAATAAAGATATTTATAAAAAATTAGCTTTGGATTTTTATAACGACACATACTTAGTGGATCAAAATGCATGCTCATCTCCACATTTAATAATTTGGTATGGAAAAAATGATAAAGAAAAAAAAAAATTATTTTGGAAAAATGTTCTAGACGTAGTCAAATTAAAATATGATTTATCTGAAAGATTGGCTGTAGAAAAATATTATGAATTATGCAATCAACTTTCAACATCAAATAATATTAAAAATGAAAAAAGATATGAGAATTTAATTTATACATTAAATTTGAAAAATTTAGTAATAGATATGGATAGTTTTAGAGGGAAGGGAGGATTTTTTTATGAATTTAATACATCTAAAATTAGTGACATTACTAAAATAATTAATAAGAAATACCAAACTTTGACTTATTATGGGTTTAATAAAAATTTTTTTAAAAGCTTTTTATTTGATAATAATTTAAAGGGTATTGATAGAATTGTTCCCATAGGAAAAGCATTAGATATTGGTCTTATATGGGATGGGTATGATTTAAATAAATTTTTAACAAGGATTATAGATATCAAATGAAGGAAATGAAATTAGATAAAGATGAAATTTGTCAGTATCAAAAGAATCGAGATCCATATTTAATGATTGATTACGCAACAAAAATAATTCCTGGGGTTTCTGCTGAGGGATATAAAGATCTTAAAGATGATGAGTGGTTTTTTAAAGTACATTGGAAAAATGATCCTAATATGCCAGGTATGCTTCAAATTGAATCATTAGTACAAATGTCAGCACTGAGTATTTTAACTTTAGACGGAAATAAAGGAAAGACTATGTATTTAGTTAATGCAAATAATCTTAGATTTTTTAAAAAAATTTTACCCAGAGATAGATTATCTATAAAAACAACTGTTGATTCTTATAAAAGAGGCATTGCCTTATGTCATGGTGAAGGCCATGTCGATGATAAGATTGTCTGTAAGGCCAATTTTACACTTGTTTTAAAAGATAAAATAATTAAAATTAAGAATTGACCGTTCAAAATTTGAACGTTAAGATCAACATATATGCCAATTTCATCATCATTATTAAACAAACCAAGATTAGTAAGAAAATTAAAAGACTTCTATGACTATGTGAATAAAAATGATGGAAAAGTTGGAACAAAAACTAGAGGTATTGATTTAAATTTTAACAATGCTTGTAATTTAAGGTGTAAATATTGTTTTACAAATTCTCCTAAGGGAGATCATGTTAAAGAATATCTTGATATTGGAGCAATTAAAAGATTAGCAGATGAAGCTGATGAATTAGGTTATTTCGAATTTGATTTACAAGGAGGAGAACTTCTTTTGCAGCCAGATAAATTATTTGAAGTTTTAGAAGCAATAAAACCAGAGAGATTTTACATGTATCTAACAACTAATGGATATTATTTAGATGAAAAAATGGCAAAAAAATTAGCAGAATATAAAGTAAGTAGAGTTTCAGTCAGTATTGACAGTATGGATGAAAAAATTCATGATGAAATAAGAGGTAGAAAAGAATCTTGGAAGAGAGCAATAGCAGGACTTGAACATGTTCGAAATGCTGGTATGGACCCTTATTTGAATGTCACAGTTGGACATTACAACGCTAATACCGAACACTTTAAACAACTCTTGGATTATTCAAAAGATAAAAGATACAAAACCCTATTAAATGTTGCTGTACCATCTGGTATGTGGCAGAACGCAGAAGGAATAATTTGTGATGATAAAGATAGAGAGTATTTAAGAAAAATTAGAAAAGAATATAAAAATTTGGTTAGAAATATTTGGAATCCTTTTGATAAAAATAATGAAAAAATTTTAGGCTGCACAACTGTTAACAGAGTATATATAACTCCTATAGGAGATGTTCTGGTTTGTCCATACGTTCATATAAAAATAGGAAATATATTTGAACAATCCCTAAAAGAAATTATTGACCATGGTTTTAGTATTAAATATTTTAGTGAGCACAGTGATCTATGTTTGGCAGGAGAAGATAAATCTTTTATTAAAAATTTCATGACCAAAACCGGCCAATCGATATTCAAACCAGCTTTGGCTAAAGAAATATTTTCAGAAGAAGATTTTGTAAAGTAATGCTTTTAAAAAATAAGACTGCAGTTATTACAGGCTGTAATAAGGGAATTGGAAAAGAAATATTAAAAATTTTTTCTGTAAATGGAGCTAAAGTTTTTGCATGTGTAAGAGAAATAGATGAAAAATTTAATGCAGAAATAACTAATCTTAAAAGAAAAAATAACTCTGAAATTATTCCAATAAGTTTTGATTTGTTAAACGAAGATCAAATAAAAGAATCAGCAAAAAAAATTTTAACATTAAATCCAAACATAGACATTCTAGTAAATAACGCTGGAGCAATTGAAACAGCCTTATTTCAAATGACAAGCTCAAAAAAATTAAAAGAAATATTTGAAGTTAATCTTTTTTCTCAAATAACTCTTACTCAATTTATTTTAAAATCGATGATAAAAAATAAATCTGGAAGTATAATTAATATTTCTTCAATATCAGGATTAGATGCGAATGTAGGAAGGAGCGCTTATTCTGCAAGTAAATCAGCTTTAATTACTCAATCTAAAGCACTTTCCAAAGAAGTTGGTGAGCACAATGTAAGAGTAAACAGTGTTGCACCAGGATTGGTTAATACAGATATGTTAAAAAAAAATACAGCGACTGAGACTATTGAGAAAATGATACAAAATATCTCTTTAAGACGAATAGCAAACCCAATTGATATTGCAAATGTAGTTTTGTTTTTATCGTCTGATTTGTCAAAATATATAACTGGTCAAGTTATTAGAGTGGATGGTGGAATGTAATGAAAAAATTAAATGAAGGTGAACTAAAGGAAATTAAAAACTTTTCTAAAAAAATCAGAAAACATATACTTGACATGGCACTCCATGCCGGAGCCAGCAGTTCTCATTTTGGTGGGGCTTTATCAATAGTAGAAATAATATCTACTCTTTTTTCTTACCAAATGAATTTGAATGAAAAAAATAAGTATTTAGAAACAAGAGATAGGTTTATTTTAAGTAAAGGACATGCTTGTCTAGCTTATTATGCAGCATTATGTGAAATAGGATTTATTAAAAAAGATGAATTAAAAACATTCGAAAAAAATGACAGTAATTTACTTGGTCATCCAGTAGCCAATAAGGAACTAGGAATTGAATTTTCAAATGGTTCACTAGGAATGGGCCTTTCTTTAGGTATTGGTCTGTGCATTTCATCAAAAAAAAAGAAGAGTAATTTTAAAGTATATGTAATCTTAGGAGATGGAGAGTGCAATGAAGGATCAGTTTGGGAAGCAATGATGGCTGCGTCTCATTTCAAATTAGATAACTTATATGTATTTATTGATAGAAATAATTTTCAACAAACAGGATCTAATAATGAGATTATGAGTCTTGAGAATTTAAAAGCTAAATTAATTAGCTTTGGATGGAACACAATTGAAATTGATGGACATAATATCAATGAAATATCAAATGCTCTTAATTTAAATGATAAGAATAAGCCAACTGCTATAATAGCCAACACAATCAAAGGTAAAGGTTTCTCATTTTCAGAAAACAATAATAGTTGGCATCATGCAGTGCTTACAAAATCTACTTATGAAAAAGCTTTAACAGAACTAGAAAATTATGAGTGAATTAATTAACTTTGATCAAAAAAGTATTAAAACTTGGTCTTTAATCGGTTCAAGAGCTACATTTGGAATGGTTTCTTTAGACTTAGCAAAAAATATAGAAGACTTGATGATATTGACTTGTGATGTCTCAACATCAGCTGGCCTTGACAGGTTTAGAAAAAGTTTTCCTGAAAAATATTTAGATGTAGGTATTGCAGAACAAAATCTAATTGGTATCGCTGCTGGTCTTTCTAGTACTGGTTATAAAGTATTTACGACTACATTCGCTCCCTTCCAAACAATGAGATGTTGTGAGCAGATAAAAGTAAACCTTGGATACATGAAAAAAAAAGTTAATATGATTGGCTTAGCTAGTGGACTAGTACTGGGTAATTTGGGATATACACATTGTTGTATTGAAGATATTTCAATAATACGATCAATTCCTAACATTGCAATATTATCACCAGCAGATTGTACAGAAACAGCAAAAGCTATAGAGGCATCTATAAATTATAAATCCTCAGTTTACATCAGATTGACAGGGTCTCAAAATAATCCAATTGTATATAAAAATGATTATAAATATGAGATAGGAAAATTAATAGAATTAAAAACAGGTAAAGATATAACTATATTTTCAACAGGCACAATGGTTTACGAGTCTTTAGAGGCTGAAAAAATTTTACAGGCTCAAGGAATATCTTGCTCAGTAATAGATGTTCATACAATAAAACCAATTGATAGTGCTGCAATAGTTGAATTGTCAAAAAAATCAAAGTTATTTGTAAGCGTCGAAGAACATTCTATAGTGGGAGGTTTAGGGAGTGCGATTGCTGAGGTGAATTCTACAATTAAAAATTCACCAGAACATTTAATCATTGGAATACCTGATAAATATGAAATAAGTGGTGATTATGAATATATTAAAGAAAAGTATGGTCTTTCATCTAAGTTAATAGCAAAAAAAATTTTTGACAAATACAAAACTTTATAAATTAAGGTAAAATAAACAATATGGAAAACGAAAATAAACTTAAAAAAACATTTTGTTCTGCACTTTCTGTTGCAGAAGATAAAATTGACGATTCATTAGAATATAATGGAATACCCGAATGGGATTCTATCGGACATATGACATTAATTTCAGCTATAGAAGATGAATTTAAAATTTCTATAGAAACTGATGATATAATAGATTTTAGTGGATTCAAAAAAGGAAAAGAAATTTTAAGTTCAAATTATAACATCAAATTTTAAATAAAATTGATATGAATTTAAGATTAATATTCTCGAGCTTGAATTCATCAAGATTTAAATAAAAAGAGTTTAATGTGAAAAAAATAAAAAGAGAATATGTTTTTGATCGTCTTAGTTATTTTAAAAGAATGCGAATAGCTGAAGATAGAGATTTGGTAAATGGTTTAAGATTGAATAGAAATGAAAGAGTGGAGGATTTTCCAAAAGATATTATTCAAAAAATTTTTAAAAATGTTCCCAAATACAACTTAGGAAAATATCCTGATCATAGTAAAATTTATGATAATTTATCAAAATTTCTTAATCTAAAAAAAGAAAACATATTATTGTCATCTGGTATCGATGGTAGTTTAAAGACTATTTTTGAAACAATGCTTAGTCCGAATGATAAGATTTCTTTTTTAGAACCTTCTTACGCTATGTATAATGTTTTTTCAAAAATATATAAAGTAAAACCAATCAAGATTCCTTATGATAATAATTTCAAGTTAGATAAAAAAAAGATTTACGATTCTATAAAAAAAGGAGCCCGAATAATCTTTTTGCCCAATCCAAACCAACCGATAGAAGATAACTTAAATTTGAAAGAGCTTAAAAAGATTTGTAATTTTTGTAAATTACATCGTTGTTTGGTAGTTATTGATGAAGCCTATCATATGTATGGTGCATCATCAGCAAAAAATCTAAGTAAAAATTTTGAAAATCTAATTATTTTAAGAACATTTTC